>Ga0256839_1000605_pt1 | contig 45909 bp, 47 predicted proteins | sample 354166metaG_FD_185968 | JGI IMG/M metagenome (GOLD analysis project Ga0256839, IMG submission 185968) | Hydrothermal vent microbial communities from Mid Atlantic Ridge, Atlantic Ocean - 354-166 | ecosystem: Environmental > Aquatic > Marine > Hydrothermal vents | place: Atlantic Ocean: Mid...
CCGGCGGCACCACCCTGGCCGCCAGCAACTGGAACGGCAAACGCCCCTTCGTCGGGCGCAATTTCAGTTTCCGCCCCTATTTCCAGCAGGCCATGAGCGGCCGCCTGGGGCGCTATTTCGCGCTCGGCTCCACCTCGCGCCAGCGCGGCTATTACTTCGCCTGGCCGATCATCCATGCCGCCGAGGCCATTGGGGTACTGGTGGTGAAGATGGACCTGGCCGGTATCGAGCAGCGCTATTCAGGCCACCAGACCCAGTTCATCGTTACCGACCCGGACAGCGTGGTGTTCATCTCGACCCGTTCCGACTGGCTGTTCCACAGCCTCAATCCGCTGTCGCAGCAGACGCGGACCCGACTCACCAACAGCCGGCGCTACCCGGACACCGAGATCCGTCCGCTGCCGTTGGCCTGGGACAATACCTCCGGCGGAAGCATGCAGACGCTGCAACTGGGCACGGGCACTGCGCGCAAGGCCTACCTTTACCAGCAGCAGGAGATGCCGGAAGCGGGATGGCGGGTAGCCATCCTGACGCCGCTGGATCCGGTGAGGCGCGGCAGCCTGGTGGCCACCGGGCTGGCCCTGCTCAGTGCCCTGCTCGGCCTGCTGCTGATCCTGCTGCTGCGGCAGCGGCACCGCCGGAGGCTGGAGCGTCAGCGTTATGCCGAACGCTCGCAACGCGAACTGCAACACCAGGTCGCCCTGCAGACCCGGGATCTGCGCCGGGAAATCGAGGAGCGCAAGCGTACCGAACAACGCCTGCGCGATACCCAGGGCGAACTGATTCAGACCGCCAAGCTGGCGGTGTTGGGTCAAATGTCGGCCAGCATCAGCCATGAGCTGAACAATCCTCTGGCGGCGATACGCGGCTACGCCGACAACGCACGCCGTTTCCTCGAGCGCGGCGAAACCGACCCGGTGGATCAGAACCTCCAGCGCATCGGCGAACTCACCAAACGCATGGGAAAGATCAGTTCACAACTGAAGCAGTTTGCGCGAAAATCCAGCGACCGACTGGAGCCGGTGCGCATCGAGCCGGTGATCCAGACCGCCATCGACCTGGTGACGCCACAATACCGCCGCTGCGGAATCCACATCGACACAGCCTGTCCGCAGCCGGGGCCTCGCGCGCTGGCCGAGATCATCCCGCTGGAGCAGGTGTTGATCAACCTCATCAACAATGCGGTGCAGGCGCTGGACGGCGAAGGTCGCATCCTCATAGGCTGCGAACGGCAGCAGGAATGGGTGCTGATCCATGTGGACGACGACGGCCCCGGTCTCGATGAACAGGCACTGGAGCATATCTTTGACCCCTTCTATACCACCAAGAAGACCGGCCTCGGCCTCGGACTGTCGATCTCGGCGCGCATCATGGACAGCATGAACGGTCACCTTTCCGCCGCCAACCGCCCGCAGGGCGGGGCCCGTTTCACCATATCACTGATGGCAGCCGATGACTGAACACCACAATCCCGATGTCCTGTTCATCGACGATGAACCGGACCTGCGCCTGGCCAACGAACAAAGCCTGCAACTGGCCGGGTTTCGCGTCGGCCTCTGCGAAACCGCCGAGGAAGCCCTGCGCCGGATCCCTGCCGACTGGCCCGGCGTACTGGTCTGCGACATCCGCCTGCCGGGCATGGACGGTCTCGAATTCCTGCATGCCGTACAGGCCCTGGATGCCGACCTGCCGGTGATCCTCATCACCGGCCACGGCGACATCTCGATGGCCGTCGATGCGATGCAGAAAGGAGCCTACGACTTCATCGAGAAACCCTTCTCCACCGACCGTCTGGTGGACAGCACGCGCCGGGCACTGGACACGCGCAGACTCACGCTGGAGAACCGCAAGCTGCGCCACGAGCTGTCGGCACAAAACTCCCTCGGTCCACGCATCATCGGCAAGGCGCCGGCAATCCGCCAGTTGCGGCGGCGCATCGCCCAGCTCGCCGACACCGACGCCGACCTGCTGCTGCTCGGCGAAACCGGCGTCGGCAAGGACCTGGTGGCCCGTTCGCTGCACGAACAAAGCCAGCGCCATGACCGCAATTTCGTCGCCATCAACTGCGGTGCGATACCGGAACAACTGATCGAGAGCGAACTCTTTGGCCACGAGAAGGGCGCATTCACCGGTGCCGAGACCACGCGCATCGGCAAGTTCGAATACGCCCAGGGCGGCACCCTGTTTCTCGACGAGATCGAATCCATGCCGTTGGCCGCCCAGGTGCGCCTGTTGCGGGTACTGCAGGAACGCTCACTGGAACGGTTGGGTTCCAACCGCCCGATCGAACTCGATATCCGCATCATCGCGGCCAGCAAGATCGATCTGCGCAAGGCGGCGCGCGAAGGCCGCTTCCGCGAAGACCTTTACTACCGGCTGAATGTGGTGACACTGGAGATCCCTCCACTGCGCGAGCGGCGCGAGGACATCCCGCTGCTGTTCCAGCACTTCCTGCTGGTGGCTGCCGCGCGCTACGGCAAGGAAGCGCCGGCCATCGACCCGCGCATCCACCAGCGCCTGATGGCCTACCACTGGCCCGGCAATGTGCGCGAGCTGCGCAATGTTACCGAGCGTTACATCCTGCTCGGCGACGACGACTGCGGCCTCAACCTGGAGCAGAGCGCGGATCAGGCCCCCTGCGCGCCGATGACCCTGCCGCAGCATGTGGAGGCCTTCGAGCGCGCGCTGATCGAACAGGCCCTGGCCGAAAGCGGCGGCGTGATCAAGAACACCATGACCCTGCTCGGACTGCCACGCAAGACCCTCTACGACAAGATGCGCAAGTACGGGCTGGACAAGACGGCCTACAAGGAGTGACCCGCGCCTCAGCGGATGCCGCAGGCCGGTTTCATCGCGAGGCCACCCAGTGATGCAGCAACACGCCCAGCGCCGATGAAATGCTGTCGCCAAAGGCGATCACGCCATCCTCGTGCCCGGCCATGAACAGGATGCGCTTGCCGGACAGCTGGCCGCTGCGGAAGCCCTGTTCGACGGCGCGGGCCATCTGCGGGGTGCCATAGGCCACCGTCGCTGCGGTGCGGGGCAAGCCCGCGTTCAGTCCGTAGCGCCACAACCGATGCTCATGCAGCACACAGGCTATGGCCGGATCGAGCCGGTAGATCATCGCATGGGTCAGCGCCTCCGATGACGGTGGCAACACCCCCCGGGCACGCAGCCGGTTGGCGGCAATGTCCGCTTCCAGCACCTGTGTGAAATGGCGCTGCTCCAGGGTTTCGAGATGGCCGCTCTGGCTGGCCGAAATGACGAACAGGCCGTCCTCTGTACGCTGGCTCAGATTGCCATAGCCGTAGCCATCATAACGGTCCGGGTGCTGACCGATCATGTCGAGTCCATGCAGAATGGCGCGGCAGACCTTCAAATGCTCCAGGTCTTCGCCGGGTGGTGGACCCGGCTCGAAATCGAGACGGTACTTGATGACGCCTTCCTGTTCGGTCATGGAACTGCCTGTGAAAGTGACTCAGATCAAAAGTATTTTTAGGGGTCAGTCACCTTAATTGCCGCCCTGCCAGGCATCGGATAGACTGGAACGGATTCATGGAGACGGGAGGACACGGCCATGCCGAGAAAACCGCGGTTCTACCTGCCCGGTTACCCGGTACACATCGTACAACGGGGGCACAACCAGGATAAGGTGTTTTTCGCAAAGGAGGACTACCTGGCCTACCTCGACTGGCTGCAGGAAGGCTCGGAATGGTACGAAGTGCCGATACACGCCTATGTCCTGTTGCCGAACCGGATCCACATTCTCTGCTCACCCCCCGACAAGGAAGCCGCCAGCCGGATGATGCAGTACCAGGGTCGCCGCTATGTACCCTATGTGAATGCCACCTACGGCATGACCGGCACCCTGTGGCAGGGCCGCTACAAGGCCAGCCTGATCGACCCGGACACCTGGCTGCTACCGACCATGGTCTATATCGAAACCCAGTCCATCCGCAGCGGTCTCGGAAAATCGGCAGGTGCCTGGAAATGGTCCAGCTACCATCACAACGCCCGAGGCAAGACGGACCCGCTGATCACCCCGCAGGAACACTACCTGGCCCTCGCCCGCAGCGGCAGGAAACGACTGGAAAAATACGATGCCCTGGTCAAGGCCGGAGTGACGCCCCAGCAGATCCGCGATATCGAGGATGCCTGGCAGACCGGCACGCCCATCGGGCCCGACAGCTTCAAGCGCATGGTCGAACGCAGGCTCAAGCTGAAGGTAGGGCATCCCAGGCGCGGACGCCCCAGAAAAACCGCCTGATGCCCCGGCAATGCGAATTCTTCGCATTGCCGACCCGTTCACAGGCTTTTCCCCTGCCATCGGCTAGTCTAAGCTCTGTATACAGCCCCCCCTGGCCACGAGCCAGCAGGCTGCAGTCGTCGCGGCACCGACCGCCTCTCCGAGACACGCCCGGATTCAGGCAGCGCCGTTTTCGCCACCACAGACCGGCAGTAGAGAAGATGGTCCCACCCTTGAAGTCCTTGCTGATCCGCTCGGCCATGAGCCGCTTCACGAGAAGCCTCGGCCGCAGCCTGGCCGGCCGTTTCGTTCCGGTGTTCATGATGCACCGGGTGAGCGACAAGGAGGGCCGGCTGAATACGGCCTATCTGGCCATGCTGCGCAAGCAGCTCGAATACATACGGCGCGAGGGCTACCGCCCCATGCCTGTCGAAGACGTGCTGCAGTTGCTGCGCAACGGTGAACCCTTGCCACTCAACGCGGTCAGTTTTACCGTCGATGACGGCTTCCTCGACCAGGCCGAACATCTCGGCCCCCTGTTTGCCGAGTTCGACATACCGCTGACCTATTTCCTGATCAGCGATTTCCTCGAGCGCAGGCTCTGGTCCTGGGACGACCAGCTCCATTACATCCTGACCCGCAGCCCCCGTCCACGGCTGACATTGACCCTGCCGGACGGCAGCGAAGCCGTCTACGACACCGACCGTTACGAGGAACAGTTCCGTCCCTTGCGCAACCGACTCAAGAAGGTCAGCCATTCACGCATCTACGACTGGATGGATGTGCTCTATGAGCAGGCCGATGTCGAGCGCCCGGACGGCATCCCGGAATCCTTTGCGCCGATGAGCTGGCAGGATGCCCGGTGCCTCCAGCAGCAGGGGCACTACCTGGCCCCGCACACCCGCAGCCACCGCATTCTCTCGCAGCTGCAGCCGCAGGAGGTCGAAGAGGAAATCATCGGCAGTTGCGACATGCTCGAACAGCGGCTGGAGCATTACTCCCCGGTCTTCGCCTACCCCACCGGGCGGCTCGGGGATTTCGGCGAGCGGGAGATGGATTTCCTCGCCACCACCCATCTTCTGGGCGCGGTATCGACGGTACCCGGCCCGGTCACACGGGACAGCCACCCCTGGGCTGCGCCGCGCTACAGCATGCCCGGGGATTTCGACACCTTTCTGCAGTACCTGGACTATATCGAGGCCTTCAACACCCGACTGCGCCAAGGCTGATGCCGGCCTCAGGCATGACCGGCATTGCTGTCGGTGGGGGCGTGGTAGTAGAAGCTGGATTCGGCCTCGGCCTTGCACTCGTCGAGCAGCGCCATCAGCCGGGACTGGGCATCGCTGACCGACATGCAGGATTCACAGTTCGGATCACCACAGGGCTGCCGCGAATGCAGCCAGAAATGCACGGCTCCGGACAACAGACCCGAAGCGACCTCCCAGGGATCAGCCTCCGGGTCACTGTCCATCAGGCGATTGCCCAGATCCACCGCTTCACGCGCGGCCCGGTCGAAAGGGCTTTCGTCTTCGGGAATGGGTTCTTCACTGTGCATGTCGTCAAAACCTGTGATGAAAAAGGCGACAGTCTAGGCTAGACGGCTTCGCGGTTCCACTCGCCCGACTTGCCGCCGGACTTGTGGATCAGGCGCACCTGCGTGATCTCCATGCCCCGATCCACCGCCTTGCACATGTCGTAGATGGTCAGCAGCGCGATCTGTACGCCGGTCAGAGCCTCCATTTCCACTCCCGTCTGCCCCTTCAGCTCGGCGGTCACCTGGCAGCGGATGCGCGAGGCTTCACGCTCGATGCCGAAGTCCACCGCCACCCGGGTCAGCATCAGCGGGTGACACAGCGGAATCAGGTCGGCAGTGCGCTTGGTGGCCATGATGCCGGCCACCCGGGCGATGCCCAGCACATCGCCCTTGCGGTGTTGCCCCTGCTCGATCAGTGAAAGGGTTTCCGGCCGCATGACGATCCAGCCCTCGGCAATGGCGCGGCGGCGGGTTTCATCCTTGCCGCCGACATCGACCATGTGGGCCTCTCCGGCGGCATCGAAATGGGTCAGGGGCGAGGACATGGAGACTCCGGGTTATTGCAGCAACAGTTGCAGCATGCGGTCTCCACGGCGCAAGGTCAACAGCAGGGAACGGCTGCGCGCGGCCGCGGCCTTCGCCTGCTCCAGATTGCTGACCCGACGCTGATTGATGGCGATGAGGATATCGTCGGGGCGAACACCGGAGAACCAGGCGATGGAATCCTGTTCCACTTCCAGCACCTGCAGGTATTCGCTGACGCCGCGACGGATGTCGTCATCACGAATACTGCCGATCCTGGCGCCGGCCAGGCGCACATGGATTTCACCGCCGTCCAGGCTGGGCACCCGCGGCTCCTCCACCGTGAGGCGGACAAGTCGCAGCTTGCCGCCGCGCAGGAACTCGATCTCCACCTTCTGCCCCAGGCGCATCAGGCCGACCAGATTGCGGATATCCAGCGACGAACGGACCTTGCGACCGTTGACGCGCAGGATCACATCACCGATCTGCAATCCACCGCGCTGCGCAGGCGACCCCTGCTCGACCCGGGTGACGATGGCACCCTGGCGTGATTCCAGATCGAAGGCCTGGGCCAGATCGGCGTTCAGGTCCTGCGCCTCCACCCCGAGACGACCGCGCTTGACCTCGCCGTTCTCGATCAGCTGCTGCATGATGTCACGCACCAGGTTGATGGGAATGGCAAAACCGATGCCGATGTTGCCCTGGCCACCGCCCTCGGCTCCGAGAATGGCCGTGTTGACCCCGACCAGCCGACCTTTCAGATCCACCAGTGCGCCGCCGGAGTTGCCCGGGTTGATGGAGGCATCGGTCTGGATGAAATCCTCGTAGGATTCGATGCCCAGTCCGGAGCGACCGAGTGCCGATACGATGCCCGAGGTAACCGTCTGCCCGAGCCCGAAGGGGTTGCCGATGGCCACCACGAAATCGCCGACCCGCAAAGCGTCGGAGTCACCCAGTTCGATTACGGTCAGTTTTTTTGGTGGCACCTTGATCACCGCGATATCGGTATCCGGATCCCGGCCGATGACCTCGGCATCCAGTTCGCGGCCATCACGCAGGGTGACGCGGATCTGCACGGCATCCTCGATCACATGGTTGTTGGTCAGAATGTAGCCGTTGTCGGCGTCGACAATGACACCGGACCCCAGGCTCTGGGTCTCGGCCTTGCGCTCGACACCCGGATTGCCGAAAAAATGCTGGAAAAAGGGATCGTCGAACAGCGGGCTGCGCACCGTGAGCTGACCGCGGGTGGAGATATTGACCACTGCCGGCGTGGCCCGTTCGAGCATCGGCGCCAGGCTTGGCAGTGGCTGGCCGTCCACGGCCGCGGGCAGGGCCGAACGCCCCATGCCACTGAACGACAGGCCGAGCAGGAAGGCCAGTGCCAGCGCGGCGAACGCAGGAAGTGTTCTTGTCCCGCCTGAGCGTACCATCAGAAGCGGCGCGGATTGAAACCAGCGAATTTCTGTTTCATGTCCTCATAGAAGCCGCGCGCATCATCGTCCTTCGCCGGGGGTGAGTGAATCTGAATCTCCACCAGCTGGTCGCCCTTGGGCTTGCCCGGCATGCCGCGTCCCTTGAGCCGCATCTTCTGCCCGGACTGGATGCCCGCCTTGAGCTTGAGGTCCACCTTGCCGTCCAGTGTCGGTACCGTGACCTTCTCGCCCAGCGCCGCCTCCCAGGGCGTGACCGGCAGGGTCAGCAGGATGTTCTTGCCGTCGAGCCGGAAGTGACGGTGTGGCAGGATATTGATCTCCAGCAGCAGGTCGCCCGGCTCGCCACCCGACAGCGAGGGATGCCCCTGCCTGGCCAGGCGAATCTTCTGCCCCTGTTGCACACCCTTGGGAATGCTGATCTTCAGCTTCTTCATCGTCGCTGTGACCACGCCACCGGCGCCGGGTTCGCCGCGCGACAGCTGGATCAGCTTTTCACCGCCGTGGTAGGCTTCTTCGAGCGTGATGTCGAGTTTCAATGTCTGGTCCTGACCCTTGCGCGGACGCGCGCGGTAGCCACCATAGCTGCCGCCTGCGCCGTCAAAACCGGCGTCGCCACCAAAGCCGTAGCTGTAGCTGCGGCGCCCGCTGCCTCCCGCCGCATGCTGGCGGAAGATCTGTTCGAAGAAATCGCTGAAGTCGGCACCTTCGAAACCGCTGCCGGCCGCCTGTTCCCAGCCTCCGGCGTTGAAGTCCTGCCCGTGCTTCCAGTTCTCGCCGAACTGGTCATAGGCCTTGCGCTTTTCCGGATCCTTGAGCACCTCGTAGGCCTCGTTGACTTCCTTGAAGCGCTCCTCGGCGTCGGCCTCCTTGTTGACATCAGGATGGTACTTGCGCGCCAGCTTCCGGTAGGCCTTTTTGATGGCGGCCTGATCGGCGTTGCGGTCCACGCCCAGAACCTTGTAGTAATCCTGAAATTTCATTGTCTGTCTGCTCTGAAAAAATCGCCGCTCCGTGGAGCGGCGCCATTATCCCATGAAATCAATGCGCCGTATGCTATTGCTTGATCTCGATCTTGCGCAGGGTTTCCACCGGGCGCTTGCGGCCTATGGTCAGCACCAGTACGCCGTGGCGGCTCTCGGCGGAAATGGCGTTGATATCGGCGTCATCCGGCAGCGTGAACTGACGGCGGAACAGCCCGTGACGGCGTTCGTTGCGGCTCATGCACTCGCTTTCTTCCAGCTCCACGGGGTCGCGCTTCGCTTCCACGGTGAGCATGTTCTTCTCTTCGGTAATGTCGATCTGCTGCGGGTCGATGCCGGGCAGATCGAGATACAGACGGTATGCGTCCTTGCCTTCGACGATATCCACCTGCGGGCGCCACAGCACTTCCCGATTCTCATCGCGCAGAGCGCCGGGATTGATGACATTCAGCGGATCGAAAAAGTAATTCTGCAACATGATGGTAACCTCCTGAACACATGTCGTGACAACGGACTCACGGCCCGCGTTTCTCTGCATCCGGAGATAGGGGCGCAGCGGACTTTTTCAAGGCCGCCAATCAGCCACCGGGACGGGTATTGCGGTACCACTCGATCATGCGCTGGGCGTCCAGCGGGCGACTGATGTACCAGCCCTGGGCGAAGTCACAACCCATTTCCAGCAGCAGATTGTGGATCTCCGCCGTTTCCACCCCCTCGGCGACCACATCCAGTCCCAGGGTGTGGGCCAGCTGTATGGTCGCTTCCACGATGTGGCAGTCGTCGGCGTCCTCGTCCAGGTGGCGTACGAAGGACTGGTCGATCTTGAGCTTTTCCACCGGCATCTTCTTGAGGTAGGTGAGCGAGGCCTGACCGGTACCGAAATCGTCGATGGACAGGGAGATGCCCATGCGCGCCAGCCGGCCGAGGATGTCGATGACCTGCTCCGGTTCCTGCATGATCTGACCTTCGGTGATTTCGATCAGCAGGCGCCGGGGTGAAACGCCATGACGGTCCAGGGTGTCGCGCACCCGGTCCGGCAGGTCTTCCTCGTGCAGGTCGACCATCGACAGGTTGATCGCAATCCTCAGGTCCGGCTCTTCGACCTCGGCCAGTTGCACCACCGCGCAATTGAGGATCCAGTGGGTGAGCGGCTTGATCAGGTGATTTTTTTCGGCCAGCTCGATGGTGCGCTCGATGGAGTACTGGTGCTGTTCCGGGTGCCTCCATCGCAACAGTGCCTCAAAATAGCCGGTGCGGTGTCCCTGCAGGCTCATCACCGGCTGATAGACCAGTTCGAATTCCTCGTCATCCAGCGCCTGACGCAGGGACTGGATGATGCTGAAGGCGGAAAAGTCGGAGCCTTCCCGCTCCAGGAACACCACCGGCCAGTCGCCCTTCTGCGCCAGCATCAGCGCCTGATCGGCTTTCAGCGCCAGTTCGTCCATGTCCTGGGCATCGTTGGGGTAGACGGCCACCCCGATGCTGACGCTGATCTCCACTTCCCGTCCGTAGACCCGATAGGGCTTGCACAGGTTCTGGTAGATTTTCTCCACCAGCGCGCTGAGGCGGTCATCTTCATCGAACGGAAGCAGCAGCGCGAAATTGTCCTTTTCCAGCCGCGCCACACTGTCTGACTCGCGCAGCATCTCGGTCAGTCGCCGCCCCAGCTGTTTGAGCACACCGTCTCCGAAATAGGGGCCCAGCTCGTGATTGACACGATGAAAATGGTCGATGTCGATGAACACCAGTGCGTACTTGCGGCCGCTGCGCTTGCCTTCAACAATGGCCTGGTGCAGTCGTTCCTCGAAGATCACCCGATTGCTGAGACCGGTCAGCGGGTCATGTCGGGAGATGTGGGTCAGGTAGCTGAAATACTTGTGCAGCAGCCGCAGACCCGGGGCCAGATACCGGTCTTCGCGGTCATGGGCCGGACGGTGCGCCATCACCTCCTGCCGCAGGCGCAGGGTGATCCGCAGCAAGGGGGCCAGCAGCGCCTGATGCAACAGAACATACATCCCCAGCGCCAGCAGCAGCAGGGCAGGCAACATCCACCAGGCCTGGGACAGCCACAGATCCAGCGGCTCCCCGCCGGGCCGCCTCAGCAACAGGCCGCCCAGGACCATGCCATCCTTCTTCCATTCGAAACGCAGGGCGCGATCGCGCTCGGAAGCCGGGAGGCCGGATTCGATGAACCACTGGCCGCCGGCGTCCGTTTCGTCGGGTTGCAGGTGCCGATTCAGCAACCGCCCCAGCTCCGGCACGAAATCATGATAATCGGCGAGGATGATCAGCCGCGGAAGGCGCCGCGGCGCATACAGCGGACCGATCAGGCCGAGCCGCGCCTCGCCGCCCTGCTGGCAGACGAAATACCAGGGCCAGTCGCCTTGCAGGCGATCGTCGGCGGGCGGAACGCAGTCGCCCAGGGCATCGAAGGGCTCCATGCCGTCGGCCGTCTGCAACTGGATCAGCCGCAGCCACGGGTAGCGCAGGTAGTTGCGGTTGATGTAGGCCAGGCGCTCGAAGGCGTCGGGGTGCGCCAGCATCCAGCGACGGATGCGTTCGTAGTGCCGCTGCAAACGGCGTTTCTGTTCGCTGCGCAGGCTGTCGACACGGGCTTCGACGGCAGCCCGGAAGGCGTCCTCGAGCGCGGACTGATGGCGAACCTGGATCAGGTACAACGAGCCGCTCCACAGCAGCATGGCGATCAGGGCGGCCATCAGCAGGGCCAGCAGTGTGAAGCGCTGAATCGGCAGTCGCGTCAGCAGCACGGCGCGCTACTCGATGTTCTGCACTTGTTCGCGCATCTGCTCGATCAGCACCTTCAGATCGACCGCCAGGCGGGTGGTTTCCGCATCCTGCGACTTGGAGGACAGGGTATTGGCCTCGCGGTTGAGTTCCTGCATCAGGAAGTCGAGCCGCCGGCCCACCGGCTCGTCGCGCTGCAGCACCTGCTCCACTTCCTCCACATGGGCCAGCAGACGGTCCAGCTCCTCCTCCACATCGATCTTCTGTGCCAGCAGCAACAGCTCCTGCTCCAGCCGGCCACTGTCGGCCGAGGACGACCACTGCTCCAGCTTTTCTTCCAGCTGGCGGGTCCACTTGTCGCGCATGGCCAGCAATACCTGCGGTCGGCGCTGCTGCACCGCTTCCACGATCGCGCGCACCTCCTTCAGGCGGCTGGCGATCATCCCCAGCAAGGCCTCGCCCTCGCGTCGGCGATTCTGCATCAGCTGTTCCAAGGCTGCATCGAAGGCATCAAGGGCCAGCGCCCTCAGTGGCGTGAAATCCCGGCTGTCCTCATCGATGACGCCAGGCCAGCGCAGGATGTCGATGACCGCCAGGCTCTGTCCATCGTGCACGATGTTGAGCACTTCCCGCTCCAGGTCGCGCAATGTGCGCACCAGATCATCGTTGAGCCGTATTTCGCCCTGCAGCCGCGAGCTGAGCCTGTAGCGCAGGCCAATGTCCAGCTTGCCCCGACTCAGCTGACGGCCCAGACGGGCACGCAGCTCCGGCTCCAGCTGGCGGAATTCGTCCGGCAGGCGGAATCCGGGTTCCAGATAACGGTGATTGACGGACTTGATCTCCCAGACGACCTCGCCGCTTTCGCTGCTCTGCTGTTCCCGCGCAAAGGCGGTCATGCTCTTCAACATCTTTTCCGCACCCAACGGTGGCCCGAACCCGGCCATTCTAGCACGCCACGGCGGCAGGATCGGGCGGAAGCGGGTATAATCCGCGACCCGAAACCGCCCACCGGAGCCCCATCATGAGCCAGGAATTCAGCCGTCCCAGCGGCCGCGCCGCCGACCAGCTGCGCGAAATCCGCATCACCCGCCACTACACCAAACATGCCGAAGGCTCGGTACTGATCGAATGTGGCGACACCCGCGTCATTTGTACCGCCAGCGTCGATGAGCGGGTACCCGGCTTCCTCAAGGGCAAGGGGCAGGGCTGGATCACCGCAGAGTACGGCATGCTGCCGCGCTCCACCTCCAGCCGCATGCGACGCGAGGCCAGCAACGGCAAACAGGGGGGGCGCACGATGGAAATCCAGCGCCTGATCGGCCGTGCGCTGCGCGCCAGCATCGACCTGGAAAAACTCGGTGAACGGCAAATCACTCTGGATTGCGATGTCATCCAGGCCGACGGCGGTACCCGCACCGCTTCCATTTCCGGGGCCTGGGTGGCGCTCAATGATGCAATCGAGAACCTGATCGCCGCCGGCAAACTGAATGAATCCCCGCTCAAGTGCCAGGTGGCGGCAATCTCCGTGGGCGTCTACCGGGGCGTCCCGGTGCTGGACCTGGATTATCCCGAGGATTGCGCGGCGGAAACCGACATGAATCTGGTGATGGACAGCAATGGCGGCTTTATCGAGATCCAGGGCACGGCCGAGGGCGCGGCCTTCAGCCAGGATGAGCTAAACGCGATGCTCGCTTTGGGCCGCAAGGGCATCGACAATATTTTCGCCCTGCAGAGGGAAGCCTGACCATGGCCGCGCCGCAAAAACTGGTCATCGCCAGCGGCAATGCCGGCAAGCTGCGCGAACTCTCCGCACTGCTCGAACCGCTGGGTTTCGAACTGCACGCCCAGTCGGAATTCTCCGTGCCCGAAGCCGAGGAAACCGGCACCACCTTCGTCGAGAACGCCATCATCAAGGCGCGCAACGCCGCGTCCCTTACCGGACTGCCGGCAGTGGCCGACGACTCGGGCATCGAGGTGGATGCGCTGGACGGCGCGCCCGGTGTCTATTCCGCACGCTTTTCCGGTCCCGGCGCCGACGATGCGCGCAACAATGCGCTGCTGGTCGAGAAACTCCGTTCGGTGCCGGAAGACCGGCGCAGCGCACGCTACCGCGCCGTCATCGTCTACATGCGCCACGCCGCCGATCCGTCGCCCATCATCTGCGAAGGCAGCTGGGAAGGCCGCATCACCCTCGAACCGCGCGGTGACAACGGCTTCGGTTACGACCCGCATTTCTGGCTCGACAGCCACGGCTGCACCAGCGCCGAACTGGACCCGCAGGAAAAAAACCGCCTCAGCCACCGCGGCCAGGCCCTGCGCCAGCTGGTCGAGCGTCTGAGGACCGGATCCTGACCCGCCATTGATTCACGAGCTGCCACCCCTGTCGCTGTATGTGCACCTGCCCTGGTGTACACGCAAATGTCCCTATTGCGATTTCAACTCCCACGCCGCCGACGGCATGGACGAAAGCGCCTACATCGCCGCCCTGCTGGAGGATGCGCATAACGACCTGCCGCTGGTCTGGGGTCGCGGCATCCACAGCATCTTCATCGGCGGCGGCACCCCGTCGCTGTTCTCCCCCGAAGCCATCGACCGCCTGCTGAGCGGCCTGCGCGCGCTGTTGCCGGTCTTCCCGTCCTGCGAGATCACCCTCGAAGCGAATCCCGGAAGCGCCGATGCCGCGCATTTCCGCGGCTACCGCGATGCCGGCGTCAACCGACTGTCGATCGGCATCCAGAGCTTCGACGACGAGCAGCTGCGCGCCCTCGGGCGCATCCATGACCGGCAGGCCGCGCTTGCGGCCGTGGACGCCGCGCGGCAGGCGGGGTTCGACAACCTCAACCTGGATGTGATGTTCGCCCTCCCCGGACAGTCCCTTGCGGGTGCCCTCGCCGACCTCGATCAGGCCATGGCGCTGCAGCCGGAGCACCTGTCCCACTACCAGCTCACGCTGGAACCCAATACCCTGTTCCACAAGTACCCGCCCGAACCGCCCGATGACGACCGGGTCATCGACATGCAGGAGCGCTGCCTCGAGCGTCTGGATGCAGCAGGATACCAGCACTACGAAGTCTCGGCCCATGCCCGCTCCGACAGCCTTCGTTGCCGACACAACCTCAACTACTGGCGCTTCGGCGATTACCTCGGCCTGGGCGCAGGCGCCCACGGCAAGATCACACTCCCCGCCGAACAGGGCATACTGCGCCGCATTCGTTTGCGTCACCCTCAGCGTTACCTGAACGCCCGTGGCGCGGAGCGGATCTCCGAGGAACGCGCGTTGACCGCCCCCGACCGGGTGTTCGAATTCATGCTCAATGCCTTGCGACTGAACGAGGGCTTCGAACCCGCGCTGTTCGAGCAGCGCACCGGCCTGCCGCTGCACAGTATCCAGCCGCTGCTCGACCGGGCCCGCACGCGGGAACTGCTGGAAACCGAAGACGGCCACATACGGCCAACCGAGCTGGGCCGCCGTTTCCTCAACGACCTGCAAGCGGAATTTCTCGAACCGGAGCTGCACGTGACAGCACCGGGACAGGTCGTTCCGGACACCCGTTTCGACTGAGAACGCACCTTTATGGTGCGATTTCAGTCGTCATTTATACACAGATCAGAAACTTTACGAAACTGTCAAGCCCTCAGCGAAAAAAAATGACAAGACCATGACGTGTTTTCTTAAGTCATTGTTTTTTAATATGTTTTATGAGTTGATCAAAAAATGACACATCTAACAGAAAGCCTTTGTCCAACAGCACCCGGGGGCTTCTTCGACCTTTTACCCACAGACTTATCCACAGGAATTGTGGATAAACAAAGCAACCACGACGGCACAAGGGTTTCCGGCCAACACCTCAGTCGGTACTTTAACTTAGCGCGCTAAATTCGTTGCCGCCATTTTCTGCATCCAGCCATGGCGTGCCCCCCCGCAGAAGCCGCTCCCGGCCCCCGGGAACGGGCATCAAGTTTCGCTTGCACTTTGCCCGGAAAACAGGCAGAATTCGCGCCCTTTCAATGCACGCTGAAGCCAACCGACATGAAACAAGGTATTCACCCCGAATATAGGGAAGTCGTATTCCAGGACACGTCCACCGATTTCGCCATCCTCACCCGCTCGACCATCGAGACCCGAGAGACCATCAAATGGGAAGACGGCAACGAATACCCTCTGGTGAAGCTGGAGGTATCCAGCGCATCGCATCCCTTCTACACCGGCAAGCAGCATGTTCTGCAATCTGCGCGCCAGGTGGACAAGTTCCGCGAGCGTTACGGCAAGAAATGATCCGCCTCGCGGCTGGAAGGCCGCGGCAGACGGCAACAGGGCGCTTCGGCGCCCTTTTTCGTGGCCGCCGATTGTAGGCGGCGACGCGATTACCTATGATTCCCTCTCACCCAGCAAATGAGCAGCCGATGAAAAAACAGGCCCTCGAATACCACGAGTTCCCGAAACCGGGGAAGATCGCCATCGAAATCACCAAACCCACGGTCACCCAGCACGACCTCGCCCTGGCCTACACCCCGGGCGTTGCCGAGCCGGTACGCAAGATAGCCGCCAACCCGGATGCCGCCTACCGCTACACTGCCAAGGGCAATCTGGTGGCGGTGATCACCGACGGCACCGCAGTGCTCGGCCTGGGCAATGTGGGCGCGCTGGCCGGCAAACCGGTGATGGAAGGCAAGGCCGTGCTGTTCAAGGCCTTTGCCGACATCGATGTATTCGACATCGAGGTTTCCACCACCGATACCGACGCCTTCATCGATACCGTGGCCCATATCTCCGGCGGGTTTGGCGGCATCAATCTCGAAGACATCGCCGCGCCGCGCTGCTTCGAGATCGAGGCCCGTCTCCGCGAGCGGCTCGATATTCCGGTGTTCCACGACGACCAGCACGGCACGGCCATCATCATTGCCGCCGGCCTGCTCAACGCTCTGGAACTGCAGGGCAAGACCCTGGAGCAGGCCCGCATCGTCTGCGTTGGAGCCGGCGCCGCCGGCATCGCCTCAATGGATCTGCTGGTGGAACTGGGCGCCGACCTGGAACACATCACACTGGTTGACAGCAAGGGGGTGATTCACTGCGAGCGCGACGATCTCAACCCCTACAAGCGGGCCTACGCTCGAATCACCGATCAGCGCACGCTGGCCGACGCCATCGCCGGGGCCGATGTCTTCATCGGAGTGTCCGGGCCGGACATCCTCAGCGCCGAGATGCTGTCGTCCATGGCCGAGCGTCCGGTGGTGTTTGCGCTGTCCAACCCGGACCCCGAGATCCATCCGGACCTGGCCCTGGAAACCCGGCACGACATCATCATGGCCACCGGGCGCAGCGATTTCCCCAACCAGGTCAACAATGTACTGGGCTTCCCCTACATCTTCCGCGGCGCGCTGGACGCCAGGGCTACCTGCATCAACGGTCCGATGATCGTCGCCGCCGTGCACGCACTGCGCGACCTGGCCCGTCAGCCGGTGCCGCGGGAAGTGCTCGAAGCCTACAACCTGGAACACCTGGAGTTTGGTCCCGACTACATCATCCCCAAGCCCTTCGACCCGAGGCTGATCGACACCGTGCCCCCGGCCGTGAAGCAGGCCGCCATCGACTCCGCTGTGGTGCACCGCAACTGACACGCTGCGCCGGCGGCTGATCAGCGCTTGCAGAGCGGGCGTTCGTCGGGATTTTCCACCGCATCGGCCACCGCATCGACGATACGGCCCAGCTCGTCATGGCTGATCACCGTCAATACCCGTGCCAGCACTTCCGGATCGACCGCGGCGTAGACCGAGCGTCCGTCCTTCAGTGAAACCGCCAGACCCACATTGTGGGTTTCATCCTCTTCGGTTTCCGCCACCAACGACTCGTCCAGCGTCATCATCTCGTCGTAGAAGGCTTCGATCTCGTCGCTGAGCGCATCATCGAGATCATCCCGGATGAATACGGTCATGCCCTCGACATCCGTCTCGTCACGGCCCTCTCGCAGGGCCTCGACCCCCTTTTCAGCCAGGAAGGCCTTGAACCGGCGGCAGGGTTCCTCGTTGAAAAAGATGTATTCGATGGTCAGTTCGTCGTTCATGCGGGTTCCTTTGGGGCTGGGTGGTCGGCTATGGTATTTTATACGCTTTGGCCGATACTGACAGCGAGGTTCAAGCGCGTGTCCACCTATCCCTACTGCCGCCCGCGCCGCATGCGCCGCGACGACTTCAGCCGCCGCATGATGCGCGAGCACCGGCTCAGCAGCGATGACCTGATCTATCCCGTATTCGTCCTCGAAGGCGAGCAGCGCCGCGAGCCGGTACCGTCGATGCCCGGCGTCGAACGCAAGAGCATCGATCTGTTGCTGGAGGAAGCCCGTGAGTGCCTTGAACTGGGGATACCGGCCATTGCCCTGTTCCCGGTCACGCCGCCCGAGGCCAAGAGCGACGATGCCGCCGAGGCCTGGAACCCGGACGGTCTTGCCCAGCGCGCGGTGCGGGCACTCAAGGCCGAACTGCCGACACTCGGCGTGATCACCGATGTCGCCCTCGACCCCTTCACCCGCCACGGGCAGGACGGGCTGCTCGACGACCGGGGATATGTCACCAATGACGCCACCGTCGAAGCACTGGTGAAACAGGCGCTGTCCCATGCCGAGGCCGGTGCCGACATCGTCGCTCCCTCCGACATGATGGACGGTCGCATCGGCGCCATCCGCGAGGCGCTGGAAGACGCCAATTTCGTCAATACCCGCATCCTCGCCTACTCCGCCAAATACGCGTCCAGCTTCTACGGACCCTTCCGAGACGCGGTGGGCTCGGCCGGCAATCTGGGTGGAGGCAACAAGTATTCCTACCAGATGGACCCGGCCAACAGCGATGAGGCCCTGCACGAAGTGGAACTGGATATCGCGGAAGGCGCCGACATGGTCATGGTCAAGCCCGGCATGCCCTATCTGGACATCGTGCGCCGCGTCAAGGACGAATTCCAGTACCCGACCTTCGTCTACCAGGTCAGCGGCGAATACGCCATGCTCAAGGCGGCGGCACAGAACGGATGGCTCGACGAGCGGGCCTGCGTGCTGGAAGCCCTGCTGTCGATGAAGCGCGCCGGCGCCGATGGGGTATTGACCTATTTCGCCAAGGACGCCGCGCGCTGGCTGAGGGAAGGCTGACGCCATGGACCGGTACGCCGTAGTCGGTCACCCGATCGGGCACAGCCTGTCGCCGCGCATCCACCGGATGTTTGCCGAACAGACCGGCCAGGAGATGGAATACAGCGCCATCGAACTGCCGCTGGACGGTTTCGAGGAAGGCGTCAGACAGCTTCAGGCCGAAGGGTTCAAGGGCCTCAATGTCACCGTACCCTTCAAGGAACAGGCCTTTGCGCTGGCCGATCGCTGCAGTCCGCGCGGACGCGATGCACGGGCGGTCAACACCCTGATCTTCGCCACCGAGATTGAACGCGACGAGGACGGCAACGAACAGCCATGTCCCCGCATCTTCGCCGACAACACCGATGGCGCCGGCCTGGCGCGCGATCTGGCCAGCCACCGCGTACTGGTACCCAATCGGCGCATCCTGGTACTCGGCGCCGGCGGCGCGGTACGCGGGATACTCGGCCCCCTGCTGGTGCAGAAACCCGAACTGCTGACCGTGGCCAATCGCAGCCTGGAGCGGGCGGAACAGCTGCGCGACGATTTCGCCCACATCGGCCCGTTACAGGCCTGCACTTTCCAGGCATTGAACGGACACCTGCACGAAGAACGATACCACCTGATCATCAACGGCACCTCGGCCGGTCTGTCCGGAGAAGTGCCTCCCCTGCCCGACGACATTCTCGGCATCCATTCGGTCTGCTACGACCTGATGTACCGCCTCGAAGGTCCGACCGCCTTCCAGCGCTGGGCCGAGGAACGCGGTGCGCTGATGGCGCTGGATGGCCTGGGCATGCTGGTGGAACAGGCCGCCGAAGCCTTCCATCTGTGGCGCGGCCTGCGGCCCGACAGCGCGCCGGTAATCGAGGCGCTGCGCGACGACAGGCCTTGACCTGAGTCATCGCCCGCGGCATTGATTCCTGTACCTTTGGGGTCATATAGAGCACAGGATCAATCAGCGGATACACGGCCATGACCCACGACACCGAACACTTCAGACAAAAACTGCTGGCTTTGAAGAAAGAGGCCACCGAACGCCTTGAGGCCATAAAAAAGGACATGCGTCACGAGAACATCCCCAAGGACTGGGAAGACCGCGCCTCGGAAACCGAGAACGACGAGACCCTGGAATCACTGATGCTGCTCACCGAGCGCGAGCTGGAGCAGATCAACGAAGCACTGGCGCGCATCGACGCAGGCAGTTACTTCACCTGCAGCGAGTGCGGCGCCCCGATCCCGGAGCAGCGCCTCGAACTGCTGCCCTTCACCACCCTGTGCGTGAACTGCGCCGAATTGCACGAAAAGCAGGAACGCCTCGGCCTCGGTTGAGGCCCATCACTACCTTCGGAGACGCCGATGACGATAGAAAAACACGACCTGGTCCACGAGCTCCCGGAATACCGGGACCTCATCCACGAGTTGAAGATGCAGGATCATCACTTTGCTCGCTTGTTCGATGAGTACCACGAGGTCGATCACGAGATCCACCGCATCGAGACCAACGCGGAAATCACCTCCGACGAATACCTGGAAGAACTCAAGCTCAAGCGACTCAAGCTCAAGGATGAGCTGTTCGAAATCATCAAGAAGGCCGAGGAAGAGCGGCAGAACGCCTGATCCCCGGTCGCTGTCCCGAGCCGCGGTCGGCATGCATCCGGCCGCGGTTTTTTGCGGACCACTTGCAATCCCCGGTCAAACCCCCATAGTGAAAACGATTCCTGTTTTCACAACCCGGAGGTGCACCCATGATTTTCCGACAGCTCTATGAAGCCGACTCATCCACCTATACCTACCTGATCGCCGACCCGAACGCCGGCGAGGCCATCCTGGTCGATCCGGTACTGGAAACCGTGGAACGGGATCTTCAGGTACTGCGCGATATGGGGCTGACCCTGACCGCCACCCTGGACACTCATGTGCATGCCGACCATTTGACCGGGGCTCGGCTGCTGCGCGAACGCGTGGGCAGCAAGGTGGCCTATCCTGCCATGGTGCAGGCCTCCTGTGTCGATATCGGCATCCGCGAAGGCGAGCCCTTCCGTGTCGGCGGCATCGAACTGCACCCGCTCTATACCCCCGGTCACACCGATCATCATCATGCCTATCTGATCGACACCCCGGTGCAAAAGATGGTGTTCACCGGCGATGCACTGCTGATCGACGCCTGTGGCCGTACCGACTTCCAGTCCGGCGACCCGGAAGCCCTGTACAACAGCATCCACAACAAGCTGTTCTCGCTGCCCGGGGAAACCCTGGTCTATCCGGGCCATGATTACGAGGGCCGCTTCGTCAGCTCCATCGCCCAGGAGAAGACCCGCAACCCGCGACTGGGCGGCGGCAAGAGCAAGGAGGAATTCGTCGCCATCATGAACGGGCTGGATCTGCCCTATCCGCGCAAGATCGACTTCGCGGTGCCCGGCAACATGGAATGCGGCCGCTGTCCCGAAAACATTCCAGAATCGATGCGCGGCCAGTGCCCGTTCCACGACCAGGGCTGACCCCCGGGCCGTGTTACTCGTTGTCGAGCAGTTCCAGACCGCTGGTATCGGGCCAGGGCGGCGTCGGCGGTTCCGGAGAGGTGATCAGCGGTGCGCCCACCGGGGCCAGCACCAGTCCTTCGATATCGATGTCGAACGGCGGAGGTTCGACGATGCGGTGCTGCACCGGGCTGCCTACCGGGGCCAGATCGGCCTCCAGCGGAGGGATCCGGTCGGCCCGAACCCGCAGACGGCTCTGTAGCGCGGGCGGAAGATCCGCCTGATTCCCGGCTGCATCTTCGCCACCGCTGCCACCGATCGGTGGTGGCTGTTTCACCACCGGGATGTCCGCCGTCGCATTGGCCGCCACCTCGGCGGCGGCACGGGCGGCCTCGGCCTCGGACTGGGTCATCACTTCGCAGACCGCTCCGGCCCGCTCGAAAGCGGCACGGTACTTGGCCACCATGCCTGCATCGGCCTGCCTCTTGATAATCACCCGCTGACCGGAAAACAGCTTCTGCACCCGTTCCGCATCGGCCTTGAACATCTGCCCGACGCGCAGCTTGACGGTCTCCAGCTCAGCGCCTTCGGCGATCTCGCCGCAAAAGGCGATTTCGAACAGTTCTTCGCTCATCGTGATCTCCAATCCGGTGGCAATGGCCGCGGAATTATAAGTCTTAGAAGATCTGGTTTTTTCCGGGCCTGCTGCAACTGTAGCATACTGCCGGCCTTGCGACAGCCGAGGAAGGTCCATGCTCCCCCACCGCATGAAGGCCCTGGTCAAGGCCCACGCCGAGCCAGGGCTGTGGATGCAGCCGGTGCCCGTACCCGAATACGGCATCAACGATGTCCTGATCCGCATCCTTCGCACCGCCATATGCGGCACCGATCTGCACATCTGGAACTGGGACGACTGGGCGCGCCGGACGATCCCCGTGCCGATGGTGGTGGGCCATGAATTTGTCGGTGAAATCGTCGCCGTCGGCAGCAATGTCAACGACTTCGAGCCGGGGCAGATCGTTTCCGGCGAGGGCCATGTGGTCTGCGGCCGCTGCCGCAACTGCATGGCCGGTCGCCGCCACCTCTGCGCCCATACCGAAGGCATCGGCGTCAACCGCCAGGGCGCCTTCGCCGAATACCTGGCCCTGCCGATGTCGAATGTCTGGGTGCACCGCCCCGGCATCGATCTGGATGTGGCCGCCCTGTTCGATCCTTTCGGAAACGCGGTGCACACGGCCCTCAAGTTCGATCTGGTCGGCGAGGATGTATTGATCACCGGCGCCGGCCCCATCGGCTGCATGGCGGCGGCCGTCTGCCGCCATGTCGGTGCTCGCCATGTGGTGGTCACCGATATCAACCCGGCCCGGCTGGAACTGGCCCAGCGGCTCGGAGCCACCCGCACGGTCGATGTGCGCCACGAGAAACTGGATCGGGTGCAGCAGGAACTGGGCATGACCGAGGGCTTCGACATCGGGCTCGAAATGTCCGGCAGCCCGGCGGCGCTGGACGACATGATTGCCCACCTGGGCCACGGTGGCCGTATCGCCATGCTCGGCATACAGCCCGATAACAGCCGCATCGACTGGAACCGCGTGGTGTTCAACATGCTGACCCTGAGCGGCATCTATGGCCGGGAAATGTACGAAACCTGGTACAAGATGGCCGTGTTCATCGACTCGGGGATGGACATTTCGCCGATCATCACCCACCGCTTCACCATCGACACATTCGAACAGGGTTTTGCCGTCATGCTCCAGGGCAATGCCGGCAAGGTCATCCTCGACTGGGAGTGAGCTTATGGACACCGAACTGATCGAACAGATCCGGCAGCAGCTGGAGGCCCTGCGGACGCAAGGCCTGTACAAGGAAGAACGCGTCATCGACACCATACAGGGCGCCCATGTCGCGGTACACCAGGGCCGGGGGGTCATCAATCTCTGTGCCAACAATTACCTGGGCCTGGCACAGCATCCCGATGTACGGGCCGCGGCACGGAGGGCGCTCGACGAGCGCGGCTACGGCATGGCCTCGGTGCGCTTCATTTGCGGCACCCAGGATCTGCACAAGCAGCTGGAACAGCGATTGGCGGACTTCCTCGACTTTGAGGACTGCATCCTCTACCCGTCCTGCTTCGATGCCAATGGCGGACTGTTCGAAACCCTGCTCGGCCCCGAGGACGCGGTGATCTCCGACCGGCTCAATCACGCCTCGATCATCGACGGCATTCGCCTGTGCAAGGCCCAGCGTTACCGCTACCGCAACAACGACATGGCGGACCTGGAAGCCCGCCTGCGCGAAGCCAGGGACAGCGGTGCCCGCCACATCCTGGTCAGCACCGACGGCGTGTTCTCGATGGACGGCATCATCGCCGACCTGCCGCGCATCTGCGATCTGGCCGCGCGCTACGGCGCACTGGTCCATGTCGACGACAGTCACGCCACCGGCTTTCTCGGCAGTCACGGCCGGGGCAGCCATGAATACCACGGCTGCATGGGCCGCATCGACATCACCACCGGCACCCTGGGCAAGGCCCTCGGCGGTGCCGGAGGTGGCTATACCTGCGCCCGCCGCGAACTGGTGGAATGGCTGCGTCAGCGATCCCGCCCCTACCTGTTCTCCAACAGCCTGTCGCCACCGGTCGTGGCCGGCACACTGAAAGCCCTGGACCTGCTCCAGGGCAGCCCACAGCTTCGTCAACAGTTGCACCACAATGCGCTGCTGTTCCGCAAGGGACTCAGCGCGCGCGGTTTCGAACTGCTGCCGGGGGAGCATCCGATCATTCCGGTGATGCTGCGCGAAGCGCCTGTCGCCACCGAATTCGCCCGGCGAATGCTTGACCGGGGCGTTTATGTCGTCGCCTTCGCCTATCCGGTGGTGCCGCAGGGCCAGGCCCGCATCCGTACCCAGGTATCCGCCGCTCACAGCGAGCACGACCTGCAGCAGGCGATCGAAGCCTTCTCGGAAGTACATCGGGAGATGGGCCTGTAGGCGTCTGCGTGCGACAATCGGGGGCATGAACAGACTCATCGACTGGACCCGCATCGACACCGTGCTGCTGGACATGGACGGCACGCTGCTGGACCTCAATTTCGACAACTACTTCTGGCTGGAATACCTGCCGCAACGCTATGCGGAGGCATTCGGCATCGACCCGGAACAGGCCCGCCGCGACATCGGCGAAAAAACACGGGCACTGGAAGGCACGCTGGAATGGTACAGCACCAGCTACTGGACCGAAGCGCTGGGCATCGATGTCGTGGCCCTCAAGCACGAGGTGCGGCACCGGGTTCGGGAACTGCCTCACTGTCATGAATTCCTCGATCAGCTCAAGGCCGCCGGCAAGGACATCGTGATGGTCACCAATGCCCACCACGACAGCCTGAACCTGAAAATGGACCAGACCGGGCTGGCCCACAAGTTCGACCGGCTGATCACGGTGCATGAATTCTCGCTGCCCAAGGAACGCGTCGAATGCTGGGACGAGGTGCAGAAGATCCATCCCTTCGACCCCGAGCGCAGCCTGCTGATCGACGACAACCTGGCTGTGCTGCGCTCCGCCGAACGCTATGGCATCGCCCATCTGCTGGCCATCTACCAGCCCGACTCCCGTGGGCCGAAGAAGGATGTGGCCCATTTCAGGGCACTGCACGGTTTCGACGAGATCATGCCGGTGCTGCGCGCCAGCCCCCCGGGAAAACGCTGATCGATTCGGACCGGGACCCGTGCAGTGCAAGGGAGCCGGCAGAGACGGAAGCACGACGCTCTCGCGCTTCCCTGCGCCCGCAGGATCAGTACTTCCGTGTACAAAAAAGGCCGCGACGAGCGCGGCCTTCGGATCGGACGGGGTTGCCCGTCAGGCAGCCTTGATGTCCGGCGTATGCACATCCATCTGCGGGTAGGGAATGGAGATGCCGGCGGCATCGAATTCCAGCTTGACCTTTTCGGTCAGATCCCAGTACACGGCCCAGTAGTCACCGCTCTTGACCCAGGGACGAACGATGAAGTTGACCGAGGAGTCGGCCAGTTCGCCAACGGCAATCACCGGCGCCGGGTCGGACAGTACGCGTTCGTCGGAAGTGACGATTTTCTCCAGCAGCTGCTTCGCCTTCTTGATGTCATCGTCATAACCGATGCCGAACACCATGTCGATGCGCCGCGTCTCACGGGCGGAGTAGTTGATGATGGTGCCGCCATAGATCGCACCATTGGGGATGATCACCTCTCGGTTGTCACCGGTGCGGAAGATGGAGCTGAAGATACCGACCGTCTCGACCACGCCGGATACGCCTCCGGCCTCGACGAAGTCACCGGCCTTGAACGGGCGGAACACCAGCAGCATGACGCCAGCAGCAAAGTTCTGCAGGGAATTCTGCAGGGCCAGACCCACGGCCAGGCCAGCGGCACCGAGCAGGGCGATGAGGGAGGTGGTGTCGACACCCAGCTGGTTGAGCGCGGCAATGACCACGAACAGCAGCAACACGGTGCGCACGATGGAAACGACGAAATTGATGAGCATTTCATCCATCTTCGATTTGCCCAGCAGTTTGCGCAGCACGCGGGCAATGATGTTGACTACGATCTTACCGACGATGTAGATGGCGATCGCCATCGCGATGTTGATGGCCCAGGGGATGACATAGGTATCGGTCATCTTCTGGATATCGATGTTTTCAAACATGTGCGTTCTCCTGTGGTTCCGTATTGTAGGGTTGTGTCCTGTCGGGGCCGGCGGCGAATGTCTGGAACTGCTCGCTGTTCCCTGCCGACCGCGAAAGTGGCGCTTTTATACCTGTTTTCGGCAACAATTGCATCCGAAAACTTTTCTGCCGCAACAAAAAACCCCGGAGCCAGGGCCCCGGGGTTCGCATGATACGACGGACGCTGTACCGTCAGTGATCGTGGCCTTCCGGCCCGTGTACATGGCCGTGTTCCAGCTCGGCTGCTTCGGCCTCGCGCACACCGACCACTTCGACATCGAAATTCAGTTCGACGCCGGCCAGGGCGTGATTGGAATCGATGGTCACGGTCTTGTCGCCGACTTCGACCACGGTCACGGTGATGACTTCACCGTTCGGTCCCTGGGCATGGAACACCATACCGGGCTTGATCTCGCCATCATCGGGGAACATTTCGCGCGGCACCTCCTCGATACGGGCCTCATCGCGCTCGCCATAGGCCTCGGAGGGCGGAATCTTCACGGTCAGCTTGTCGCCGACCTCCTTGCCTTCCAGCGCCTTTTCGAGTCCCGGAATGATGTTCTGGGCACCGTGGAGATAGGCAAAACTGCCGTCATCGGATTGGTCGATGACCTGGCCATCGTTGTCGGTCAGGGTGTAGTTGAGGTTGACGACGTGCTTGTCGGAGATTTTCATGTTCAGGGTCTTCGTGTTGGGGTGAAACGCCGCACCATACCAGAACCGCCGCAAAATGATAGGGCAGGCACTGTCTCTCAGTGCAACAGGGCCTCGATCTCCCGGATTTCCTTCTGCGACTGACGGATCAGGTCAATGCTCTCCTGAGGCCCCATGTTGAACTTGCCCATCGCCGGCAGGGTCGTGATCGGCGGAATCTTCTCCATCGCCGGCGTGCCCATCAGGCTGTGGTACTGGGAGAGCAGCACCAGATCACAGAGGTCCACATCCTTCTTCGGGTTGCGGAACCACTGTTCCGACTCCTCGGCCACGGTGACCATGTCTTCAGAGAAATTCCACTGCCGCAACAGCGTGGCGCTGATCTGCGGACGCAGCTGCTGCAGTGTCTCGTCCATTTCTTCCTGAGGCGTATCCGGATCGCAGTAATTCTGGAAATACTGGAGGATAACGATCACCCCGACATCGTGAACCAGTCCCGCGAGCATGGCGTGTTCCGGGTCGAACAAGCGGCTGTTGACCGCCAGCACCCGGCTGATGGCCGCCACCTTGCGGCTGTGCGACCAGAGCTCCCTCATGTGCTTTTCGATGCGTGGCGTCTTGGCTTGGAACAACTCGTTGACCGCATAGGCCATGACCAGTTCGTAGGTGGTATCCAGGCCCAGACGAACGATGGCCTGCTGCAGGGTCTCGGTAGCGGCCAGACCGGAGTAGACCGGGCTGTTGGCCACCTTGATCAGCTTGGCGCTGATCGCCGGATCGGTCATCAGAATATGCGCCAGCTGATCCGCATCGGTATCCTCGCGGTGGTAGGCCTGCTGAATGCGCTGAGCTACATCCGGCAGGCTGGGCAGGGTCAGCCGGTCCATCAGCAGATCCTCGTAGAGGTGCAATGTCAGCGGACTGGAGTCGGCTTCCTCATCCAGCATGTGCACGCTGATGTCCTCGTCGCCGGTTTCGCTGAGCTGGGCGAACTGGGTCAGGAAGTCCCGGTCGATGCGCAGATAGCGCACCGGACCCAGCGCCACGATGTCGTACATGCTCGGGCGCAGCTGCGCCAGCGGATTGAGTTCCTCGCGCCCATCGACCTCAAGATCCGTCTGCTGACCGTCCACCGCCAGCAGACGCACCTTGCCTTCGAGGACGAACAGGCTGTCGTTGCCGGCATCGCCGCGGCGAATCAGAAACTCCTTCTTGCGCGCGGTCCGCTCCTCCAGCTGATTGGCCAGGGTCTGCAACTGCTCCTCGGTGAATTCGGACAGCGGCCGCAGCCGGCGCAGGGTGTTCAGGTCGGGGGAATGTGACATCGGCAGGGTACGGCTCGCGGTGAATGGAATACACCGCTAGTTGTAGTCGTCATCCCCGAAATGTCAATGCCGTGAGCGACTCAGAACCCGTTGGAGAGATAGACCGCAAAACTGCCCGCATCGAGCGTCCCCGCCCGGGATTCGTATTCCAGGTCGCTGACCCGGAAGCCCAGCTCCAGACCGGGAGAAAATCGGTAGCCGTACTGCAGCAACGGCCCGATCGCATCCTGATAGTCGATGCGCGTGGTCACGCCATTGACCGTGGCACGGTAACGCGGCGATCCGTGCCAAGTGGCACCGACTCCGAAGGAGTGCGGACCGGAATTGATCAGGTAGACGGCATCGAAGGTCAGCGCCTCGATCTCGGCGCTGCCGTTGCTTCCGCTGACATCGTCCCACAGGTAGCCGACATCGAGACGCAATGACGAAGCGCCGGACGCATCCAGCCAGGTCTGCATGCCAATGGCCAGTTTCATGCCGCCACCGGCATTCAGGCGGTCATCGAGCGTGCTGCGTGCCAGCGTGTCACCGCCGCCTTCAAGACCGGCCTCCAGATAGAGTTCGGCTCGGGCCGGCTGCAACAGGGACAGACCCAGCAGGGCCGTCAGCAACAGGTTTTTCATGGCTCATTCCTCGCTTGTGGGGTTCACTCTGTTTGGGATCACCCTATGTTTCCATCCATGAACCCTTGATGAATTCCATGGCCGGCTCCATAGTGAATATTGATGCAGGCCATTGGACCCCATGGGCAACACAGGTCATAATGGTTGCAAAACGAAACTGTACATTCCCCGGCGGCTCCGGGCGATGAGGGCAGGCATTACCAGGGAGTAAACCGGGCATGAAAGAACGATTCGATCCACTCAACGGCTCCATTGCGCATGTACTCGAATGCCTCGGCGAAGGCTGGTCGATGCTCATCATCCGAGAGGCATTCTTCGGCATCCGCCGTTTCGAAGACTTCCAGAGCCATCTGGGGATCGCCCGCAACATCCTCACCGCCCGCCTCAAGAAGCTGGTTGCCAACGGCATCCTCGAGCGCGTGCCGATCAAGCCCGGCGCCAAGCGTCACCATTACCAGCTGACCATCAAGGGCAAGGAACTGATGCCGATGCTGATCGCCCTGACTCAGTGGGGCGACCGCTGGATCTACGGCGAAGGTAACGAACCGGTGGTATTCCGTGACCGGGAACTGGGCGAACCCATCGCCCCCATCTGCGTCTGCAACTCGCGTGGCAAGCCCCTGAAACCGCGCGAAATCATGCCCACGCCCGGACCAGGCGCCAACGACAAGGCCCGTGAACGCCTGGAGGAACTGCAGCAACTGGCGATGCAGATCGAGGCCGAACGCAAGCACAAGGAACAGCAGGAACGCTCCGCCTCGCCCGCGTGAAGGCAGACGAACGGCTGGAACTCGCGGTGACCTGCGGACTCCAAACGGTATCACTCGCCAACGGAATGCCCGCCATGTGCAGCAGCCCCAGACCCCTGCGCCGAATGTGGCGTCCCGCCGCCGGCAGCATTCTCGACAGCGAGACCGGTGCATGCTTCGCGCGGCAATGGCGCGAAAGCAACGACAATGTGGAACGCCTGAGAAAACAGCGGGAAGCCGAATTCACGGCCAGGGAGCCGGCCTGGAGCGCCTCTGTCGACATCGACCACCTCCGCTGCACCTGCAGCGCATGCGCGAGGCGCTGGGTCGCATCCATCGCGGGCAGATCCTCCGAATCTCGGCACCGACCCAGGCGTTGATCGACGACCTTGACGCCGCCGCGCGCCAGCTTCATCTTCAGAGCTCTCGACTGATGTTTCGCGGCAAACGCTTTCTCTACATCCGCGCCGCCTGATACCATCGCGCTTTTCCCGTTCAGCGCCAGGGTTCATGGAACAGCCGCAACGCATTACCCAGTACGATCATTTCATCCCTTTGGGCATCGGCAGCCTGCTCAATGCACTGGCCGACAGCGGCCTCGAGCAGCACGCTTGCGAGGCCGCCGGCCTGCTGCGCCGCCTGCTGGCTGAAGACTTCCGCTCCCGCCTCGACCGGTTGCGGCGTGACTACCGTCCGTTCAACCCGGATCGCGAACTGCTGCTGGACGACGATCCGCCGGCGGAAGACGATGGCGTCATCGATGCCATCGATCGCCTGCTCAAGCAGGGCAACCACATCCCGCTCGGACGCGAGCAAATCCGCCAGGCGCTGGAACGCAGTTCGCCTTACGGACTGGTCATTGAAATCGACCTCGAACGCTACCGCCATGTCACCCTCTACTACCGGGGCAAAAGCAGCGAACAGGTCGAAATCCGTGACTGGCGCCGTCTGTTCCTGAAGAAGCGGCGGGTCAGCCTGCTGCGTTATTCCCGCCTGTGTCTGGTGCTGCAATACCGTGACGAGGAAGAGCACCCCGGCATCCACATCAAGCTGTTCAAGGACATTCTGCGCGCCGACCTGGAAATGCTGTTTCCCGACTGCCGAGTGCGCATGAAGCCCTTCGACAAGATCAAGCTGGCGCTGACCGGTGGCGGCGGTACCGCCGGCGGCCTGTTGGCCACCCTCGGCAAGATCTCTGCAGCGGTCAGCCCCTGGACCATCGCCGTGGCCATTGGCGGCTTTGCCGCTTTGCTGTGGCGGCAGATCAGCAAGGTGTTCGTGCAGCGCACCCGCTATGCAGCCACGCTGGCGCGCAACCTCTATTACCACAACCTGGACAACAATGCCGGCGCGCTGGCCTACCTCAGTGAGCTGGCGCTGGACGAGGAAACCAAGGAGCTGCTGCTGAGCTGGGCAATGCTTCAGCTCCATGGCCCACAGACCATTGAGCAGCTCGATGACCGCTGCGAGGAGTGGTTCGCCGAGCGCTATGGCATCGCCATCGACTTCGACATCGAGGATGCGCTGCGCAAATTGCAGGGCTACGGACTGGTGGAAGCCCATGGCCAGACCATCAGCGCCTTGCCTGCAGAGCAGGTGCTGCCCGCGCTGAGGGCGCGCTGGAACGCACTCATCGACGCGCCAGCAGCCGACTGACCGGCGCCGGCAGTGCATGCTCCGGCAGCCGGTCGGCCGGCACCCAACGCAGGCCAGCGCCTTCGGCCACGGCCGACGGTGCCGACGACGGCACGCGGCAGTGCAACAGGGAAATGCTCAGATCGAAATGGCTGAAACGGTGCAACAGGCAGTCCTGCTCCTGCCGTTCGGGAGTCCAGACCGCGCCCAGGTGCCGCCGCTGCCAGTCTTCCGCCGCTTCCACCGAGGCCTGTTCCGGCAACGACCAAAGCCCGCCCCAGATGCCCTGCGGCGGGCGCTGCTGCAGCAGCACCGCTCCGTCCTCGCGACGGTGCAGCAGCATCCAGCACTGGCGCAGCGGTCGCGCGCGCCGTGGCCGGGGCTCCGGGAAACGCGCCACATCGCCCTGCCCGTGTGCGGAGCAGATATCCTGTAATGGACAGCGCGGGCAGTCCGCCTGACCGCGCCGGCACAGGGTGGCCCCCAGGTCCATCATCGCCTGGTTGTATGCCCCGGACCGCCCTGCTGGCGTGAACCGCTCGGCCAGAGCCCACAGGCGCTTTTGCGTCGCGCTGCGGCCGGGCCAGCCGGCAACGCGGAACAGGCGCGCCAGCACCCGCTTGACATTGCCATCGAGGATTGCGGCATCGATGCCGTGACCCAGGCTGAGGATGGCGCCAGCGGTGGAGCGGCCGATGCCCGGCAGGGCGCAGAGGCCAGCGAGATCCCGCGGGAATCGGCCTTCCTGCTCATCAACCAGCAGCCGGCCGCAGCGGTGCAGGTTGCGCGCACGGGCGTAATAGCCGAGCCCGGCCCAGACTGCGAGCACCTCGTCGATATCCGCGGCTGCCAGCGAAACCAGATCCGGGAAGCGCTCCATGAAGCGCAGAAAATAGCCTTCCGCCGTGGCCACCTGGGTCTGCTGCAACATGATCTCGGATACCCACACCCGGTAGGGACCGGGCGGGCCGCCATGGCCGTCGCTCTGCCACGGCAGATCATGACGGCCGTGCCGTTCGAACCAGGGCAGCAACCGGCGCGCAATGGCGTCGTCTTGGTCCAGCGCTCCGTTCAAAACAGCTTTTTCAGCTTGTCTTCCAGTTTCTTTTTGGCCTTGTCTTCGGCGGCTTTCTTCTCGGCTTCGAGCTTCGCCTTTTCCCTGGCCTTTTTCAGCTCCAGTTCCTTCTGCAAACGGGCCTTCTCGGCGGCGACCTTTTTCTCCTGGGCGGCTTTCAAGGCAGCCTTTTCGGCTTCCAGCTTTTTTTTCAACTCGGCCTTTTCCGCCGCCACCTGCGCTTTCAGCTGGGCATTCTTGCGCGCCAGATCGGCCTTGAGCAGGTCGTCGTAGAGCACATTGATCTTCGGATCCAGCCAGGAACCAGTGATCGCCACCGGCACCAGCAGTCCGGACAGTTCATCGACGGTACCCGCGCCCTGCCCGCGGGTGGTACCCACCAGCTTGGCATCCACTCGGTAATCGATGGTTTCGGAGACCAGGTCCACCTTGCCCTCGCCTCCGACGCGGATCAGTGGCGCCTGAATGTTCAGATCCTTGCTGTAGAGGACGCCGTCACGGATTTCGGCGGACATCGACAGGGCGCTGAAATCGGTTTTCTGCTGCTCCTCGGGAGGCGCTGGCTGGTTTTTGAGCCTGGCCTTGGCGCGCGCCACTTCGTAACGCAGGTTGAAGCCCTTGAGGGCACCGTCTTCCACCTTCAATGCCAGCCGGCCATTGAGGTTTTTCTTCAGTTCGCTGAGCCATTCACCGCGGGTGCTCAGATCAACATCGAGATTGGCGACGCCGGAAATCCGGTCGTCCTGCATGAAATCGGTCAGAAATTCGCCGATCCTGAAGCCAGACAATTTTTGCCCGACGCGGTACACCGGTTGCTTGCCGCGCGCATCCAGCCCGATCTCTCCATCGAGGCGGCCATCATAGAGCGCCAGCGTCATCGGCTGCACCCGCAGCTGCCCCTTGTCGGCCAGAACCCTCAACGAGAGCTGTTCCAGCTTGAGGCCATGGACCCGCAACAGTCCAACACCCAGCTTGCCGTCCAGCTCGAGCCGGCGCAGCAACTCCATCGGCAGGGCAATATGGACATCCTGTGCCGAACCGGTCGCCACCGGCTCGGCAGGACCGGTCTCGGCGGCACCGGGCTGATAGCCGGTAAGCGCGTCCACATCCAGTGACTCGGCCTGCAATTCAAAACGCAGGGCGGGTTGCGCATAGTCGCGCACATCGACAAAGCCGTCGAAGCGCTGGCCATCGATCAGCAATTGCAGGTCGTCGAGCTTCACCGAGCGAGCCGCCAGATCGACCACCAGCTGACGGGAGGAGAGCCCGGTCTGCATCTGTCCCTTGGGCAGGGTCTCGCCGGTCAGATCGGTCTCCAGCGACAGGCCGGCCACGGTAAGCCGCTGCCGTTCGATGTCGAAACCGATGTCGCCGCCCAGCTCTGCTTTAGCCTGCTGCAACGGGCCGCCCTCGGTCTGCGCCTGCAGGCTGAAACCCTGCACCGACAGCTGCTTGCTGCCCAGCGCCAGGGCCAGATCACCGCCGATCCTGATCAGCGCCTTTTTCACCGGCAGCGGCCCGCCCGCGGCTTCCGTATCCAGCTGCAACGCGGTCAGCCTCACTTCCTTCGCACCCAGTCGACCCTGTGCCTTGAGTGTCAACCCGGCATCCAGACCGTCACCGCCGCGCAGGCGCAGCGAAAGCTGGACCGGGAAATCACGATCCGGCTCGATGCGTCCGGTCGCCAGGTTCAGCTGGCTGGCTTCATACTCGACCCCAGCCTGGGCGTCGCGCCAGCGGATGTCGGCGTTGCTCAGTTGCAGCCCGCCGAACACGCCCGCGATCTGCATGTTGCCGGCCGATCCTTCGGCGGCGGACTCGGCTTCATTGCCGGCAGTGGACGCTTCCGGTGTTGCCAGCAGATCATCCCAGTTGGTCTTCCCCTTCACGTTGCGCTGAAGATCCAGTTGCAGGCCATCCAGCACCAGCCTGGCGATCTCCGGTTGCAGACGCAACAGCGACAGCAGATCGACGCTGACGCTGGCCTTTTCCACCGCCAGCATCGGCCTTTTGCCGAAGCCCGGCGCATTGGCGAAGCTCAAGCGGCCCAGGCTCATGCCCAGCGAGGGGTAGAAGGTGAGACCGACATCGCCTTCAAAACGCAGTTCGCGCCCGGTCTGCTTGCGGACCAGGTCGGACAGTTCCTGCTTGTAGGCATTGGCGTCGAAGGTGGCGATGAAGATGCCGAGGCCGATGACGAACAGCAACAGCAGTGCTCCGGCCGCCAGCAACAGGTATTTGACGAGTTTCATGGGTCAGTTTCCGTACTTGAGAGTGGGCTAGAGCCAAATACTGTAGCATGACTGCCGCGCACGCCGGCAGACATTCCGGGTATAATGGAGCGACATGTTCTCCTGGATGACCCGATGACGACACGCTTCACCGATCTGGCCGATACGGTCATGGACTGGCTGCACAACTGGCGCGATCACCGCAACCTGCTCAAGCTGGTGGCCGCCGGCACCGGACTGTTGCTGCTGATACTTGTGCTTGTGGGCTGGTACTGGAGCTTCGAGCCGGATCCCTTCGATATCGATGAGGTGACCCGCAGCATGGCACCGGAAACCCGCCAGCGCATCACCGTCGGCAGCCCGACCACGGCCACCATCATCCAGCTGATGGACACCCTGCTCCACAAGCCCGGCGGCTACATCAGCAACGACAAGCTGCCACCCGGCGTCTGGCTTGACAACATGCCCAACTGGGAATTCGGCGTGCTGGTGCAGGTACGCGACATCACCCGCGCCCTGCGCAATGATTTCAGCCGCTCGCAGTCGCAGTCGGTGGAGGACAAGGATCTCATCATCGCCGAGCCGAAATTCAATTTCGACAGCGAATCCTGGCTGATTCCTTCCACCGAGGGCGAATACCGGGAGGGACTGCAAGCCCTGCGCCGCTATCTGAAACGGCTGCAGGATCCGGCCGAGCCCCAGGCCCAGTTCTATGCCCGCGCCGACAACCTCAGCGACTGGCTGGGTCAGGTGGAGAAGCGCCTGGGCAGCCTGTCACAGCGGCTCAGCGCCAGCGTCGGACAGATTCGCGTCAACACCGATCTCGGTGGCGATACCGGCGCCCGCCAGTCCACTCCCGCTTCGGGCGAGCTGGAGATCAAGACCCCCTGGCTGGAAATCGACGATGTATTCTATGAAACCCGTGGTGCCGCCTGGGCGCTGATCCACCTGCTCAAGGCAATAGAGAAGGATTTCGACCAGGTACTGCGCAAGAAGAATGCGCTGGTCAGCCTGCGTCAGATCATCCGCGAGCTGGAGGGCACCCAGCAACCCCTGTGGTCTCCGGTGGTGCTCAATGGCACCGGTTTCGGCCTGTTTGCCAATCATTCACTGGTCATGGCCTCCTATATCTCGCGGGCCAATGCTGCCTTGATCGACCTGCGCCAGCTGTTGCAACAGGGCTGAGCCGGGACGGCCAACACGCAGGCACAAAAAAGCCGGATCATGAAGATCCGGCTTTTTTGCAGCTTGATGTTCGCGCCGATCAGGACATGGCCTTGATCTGGGAATTGAGACGGCTCTTGTGACGCGCGGCCTTGTTCTTGCTGATCAGTCCCTGGCGGGCGATGCGGTCGAGAACAGGAACGGCCTGCTTGTAGGCCGACTCGGCTGCCGACTTGTCACCCGCGGCAATGGCCTTGACCACATGCTTGACATAGGTGCGCATCATCGAACGGCGGCTGGCGTTGTGACGACGACGGGCTTCCGCCTGACGGGCGCGCTTTTTCGCGGAAAGAGAGTTAGCCAAGAGAGTCTCCTGAATCCTGCTGTGTAAAAATGAGGCGCGCATTATCATGATTGCACCGCCCCCTGTCAACGCCTTTCCGCCAGGATGCGAAGGAAAACGGGGCATGCAGCGGGTTTTGCCGCTGGCGCGGGTTGGCGACTCCGGTAAAATGCCCGTTTTTCGCCATCATCATCGCCCCGCCGTCATGCCGCCCCTCGCCCCCAACGCCCGCCTCCTGCCGTGGCCAGCCTGACCCGTTCCACCTTCTCGGTGGCGTCGATGACCCTGCTGTCGCGCGTGCTGGGGCTGTTGCGGGACATCGTCATCGCACGCATGTTTTCGGCCAGCGACGCGGCCGACGCCTTTTTCGTCGCCTTCAAGATACCCAATTTCATGCGCCGTCTGTTCGCCGAGGGCGCGTTTTCGCTGGCCTTCGTACCGGTGCTGACCGAATACCGCAATACCCGCGCGCTGGAGGAGACCCGCCGGTTCATCGGACAGGTAGCCGGCACGCTGGGGCTGATCCTGCTGCTGCTGACGGCGGTTGGCGTCGCGGCGTCACCTGCGCTGGTAACGGTTTTCGCCGCCGGCTTCCTCGACCAGCCACAGAAATTCGCGCTGACCGCCGATCTGTTGCGGCTCACCTTTCCCTATATCCTGCTGATCTCGATGACCGCGCTGGCCGGCGGCATCCTCAACAGCTGGAAGCGTTTTGCCGTTCCTGCCTTCACTCCGGTATTGCTCAACCTGAGCCTGATCGCTTGCGCACTGTGGCTGGCACCACGGCTCGATGTGCCGGTCTATGCACTGGGCTGGGGCGTGCTGATCGCCGGCCTGGCTCAACTGCTGTTCCAGCTGCCCTTCCTCTACCGGCTGGGCTTGCTGGCCAAGCCGGTCTGGGCCTGGCGCGAGCCCAGCGTACAGAAGATCATCAAACTGATGACTCCGGCATTGTTCGGTTCCTCGGTCTCGCAGATCAACCTGTTGTTCGATACCTTCATCGCCTCCTTCCTGGTCACCGGCTCGGTCTCCTGGCTCTATTACGCCGACCGACTGCTGGAATTCCCGCTCGGCGTGTTCGGTATCGCGCTGGCCACCGTGGTGCTGCCCAACCTGTCGGAATCCCATGTGGCGCGGGGGCGCGATCATTTCAACCGGGTACTCAACTGGGCCGCCCAGCTGGCGCTGCTGATCGCCCTGCCGGCCACCGTCGGGCTGGTGCTGCTGGCGGCGCCGATCCTCGCCACCCTGTTCCAGTACGGTGCCTTCGGCGCCGGCGACACCCACTACAGCGCGATGAGCCTGATGGCCTACGCGGCCGGCCTGCCCGCCTTCATCCTGATCAAGATCCTCGCCAACGCCTTCTATTCGCGCCAGGACAGCGCGACTCCGGTACGCATCGGCATCATCGCCATGGTCGTCAACATGGCACTGAATGTGCTGTTCGTGCTGGCGCTGCTGAAGCTGACGCCCATCCCCGGCCATGTGGGACTGGCGCTGGCCACCGCTGGCTCGGCTTGGTGCAATGCCGCGCTGCTGGCCCGCGCGCTGCGGCGTGACGGCTACCTGACCCTGGGGCGGGGATTCCTGATTCAGCTCGGACGCATCCTGGCGGCCAGCATCGGCATGGGGCTGTTGCTGTGGTGGCTGGCGCCACCCGCCGAGAGCTGGAGCGATTGGAGCGTCTGGCAGCGGGTGGGGCAACTGGCGCGGCTGATCCTCCCCGCCGCCTTGTGCTATGCCCTGCTGCTCTGGATAATCGGCCTCCGCCGCCGTCACCTGAGCCTGTAGCCTGCCATGAAACTGATTCGCGGATTGCACAACCTGAAGCAGCCCCTGCCCGGTTGCGTGGCAACGATCGGCAATTTCGACGGCCTGCACCTGGGCCATCAGCATGTGATCCAGCAACTGCACGCGGTGGCCGAAATCAAGGCCCAGCCCAGCCTGGTGATGCTGTTCGAACCGCAACCCGCCGAGTTTTTCGATCCGCAGCACGCTCCACGACGCTTGTACCGGCTGCGTGACAAGATCCGGCACCTGTCGGAATTGGGTGTGGACTACCTGCTGTGCCTGCCCTTCAACCGCGAACTGGCGTTGTTGGAAGCGGAAGATTTCGTTGAACGGATTCTGGTCGATCGGCTCAATCTGCGCCACTTGGTGATCGGCGACGATTTCCGCTTCGGGCGTGGCCGCCGCGGCGATTTCGACTTCCTGCGCGCCGAAGGACGGCGGCACGGTTTCGAGGTGGAGAACACGCAAACCCTGCTCATCGATGGCGAGCGGGTCAGCAGCACCCGCATCCGGCGGCTGATCCTGGCCAACCGCTTCACCGAGGCGCGTCATCTGCTGGGCCGCCCCTACACCCTTTCCGGCAAGGTGGCTCACGGCAAAAAACTGGGGCGGCAACTGGGTTTTCCGACGATCAATATCCGCCTCGGCAAGCGCCCGATCATTGCCCAAGGAATATTTGCGGTATTGGTCAAAGGCTTGGATAATCGGGTGATGCGGGGCGTGGCCAGCATTGGCACCCGGCCGACGGTCAATGGCACCGGGGTCGTCCTTGAGGTGTACATCCTGAATTTTTCCGAGCAGATCTACGGCCGCTGCGTCGAGGTGGAGCTGCTGCACAAGCTGCGCGACGAGGAGCGTTTCGATTCCCTCGCCGCGCTGACCGTACAGATCAAGCGCGACATCGACGAAGCCCTGAACTTTTTTGAGCACAACGAGATACTGGATTCCCCGTGACCGATTACAAACCGACCCTGAACCTGCCCGCCACGCCCTTCCCCATGCGCGGAAACCTGGCCAAGAACGAGCCCGCCCGCCTCAAGCGCTGGTACGAGAAGGGACTGTACCGCCATATCCGTGAGGCCTGCGACGGCCGGCCGCGGTGGGTGCTGCACGACGGCCCGCCCTATGCCAATGGCGACATCCACATCGGCCACGCGGTCAACAAGATCCTCAAGGACATCATCGTCAAATCGCGCACCCTGGCGGGCTATGATGCGCCCTATGTGCCCGGCTGGGATTGCCACGGGCTGCCCATCGAACATGCGGTGGAAAAAAAGATCGGCAAGGCCGGCATCGCGGTGGAGCCGCGCGAATTCCGCAAGGCCTGCCGCGCCTTTGCCCACGAGCAGATCGAGAACCAGAAGAAGGATTTCATCCGCCTCGGCGTGCTCGGCGACTGGGACAAGCCCTACCTGACGATGAACTTCGACACCGAGGCCAACATCGTGCGCGCGCTCGGCAAGATCATCGAAAACGGTCATCTGGCCAAGGGCGTCAAGCCGGTGCACTGGTGCACCGATTGCGGATCCGCACTGGCCGAGGCCGAAGTGGACTATAAGGACAAGGATTCCTGCGCCATCGATGTCAAGTTCCCGGTCAAGGACGAGGAGGATTTCTTCCGGCGGTTCCACGAGGTGCCCGGCCACCACGGCACCGGCCCGCTGTCGGTGGTGATCTGGACCACCACGCCCTGGACCCTTCCGGCCAACCTGGCGGTGGCGGTCAACCCCGGGTTCGAATATGTGGTGGTGCAGGCGTTGACCGAACACGGGCCGGAACGGCTGATGGTCGCAGAGGACATGCTCAAGGAAACCATGGACCGCTGGGGCATCGAAGACTACTCGGTGCTGGCCTATGGCAAGGGTGAGGCGCTGGAGGGCACAAAACTGCATCACCCCTTCTATCCGCGCGAATCGCTGATGATTCTCGCCGACCACGTCACCCTCGACGCCGGCACCGGCTGCGTGCACACCGCTCCGGGCCACGGACAGGACGACTTCGTGGTCGGCCAGAAATACGGCCTCGACGCCTACAACCCGGTGGGCGACGACGGCCGTTTCCTGCCTGACACGGAGATCTTCGCCGGCGAACATGTCTTCAACGCCAACGAACACGTGATCGATGTGCTCAAGGGTCACAAGGCGCTGCTGCACGAGGAGAAACTGACCCACAGTTACCCGCACTGCTGGCGCCACAAGACGCCGATCATCTTCCGCGCCACACCGCAGTGGTTCATCAGCATGGACCAGAACGGGCTGCGCCAGACCGCGCTCAGCGAGATCCGCAAGGTACGCTGGATCCCCGAATGGGGCGAAGCGCGCATCACCGGCATGATCGCCAACCGCCCCGACTGGTGCATCTCCCGCCAGCGTTTCTGGGGCGTACCGATCCCGCTGTTCATCCACAAGCAAACCCAGGAACTGCACCCGAACACCCTGGGGCTGATCGAGCAGGTGGCACAGCGCATGGAGAAGGAAGGCATCGATGCCTGGTTCGAGCTGGACCCTGCCGACCTGCTGGGCGACGATGTGGACAACTGGACCCGTGTCACCGACACCCTCGATGTCTGGTTCGATTCCGGAACCACCTACTACAGCGTTCTGATGCAGGATGAACGCTGTCACTTCCCGGCCGAAATGTACCTGGAAGGCTCCGACCAGCACCGCGGCTGGTTCCACTCCTCGTTGCTCACCTCCAGCGCGATGAACGGCTGTGCCCCCTATACCTCGGTGCTGACCCATGGCTTCACCGTCGATGCCAAGGGCATGAAGATGTCCAAATCGGTGGGCAATGTGGTGGCCCCGCAAAAGGTAACCGATACCCTGGGTGCCGACATCCTGCGCCTGTGGGTGGCTGCCACCGACTATTCGGCGGAGCTGTCGATCTCCGACGAGATCCTCAAGCGCACCGCCGATGCCTACCGCCGCATCCGCAACACGATGCGTTTCCTGCTCGCCAACATGAACGGCTTCGACCCGGCTGAACACGCAGTAGCACCGGACAACCTGATCGCCCTCGACCGCTGGGTGGTACACCAGACCCTGGAATTGCAAAAAGAGCTGCAGGACCTGTACGAGAACTACCAGTTCCATGTCGCGGTACAGAAGATCCACAACTTCTGCTCCGAAACCCTGGGCGGCTTCTATCTGGATGTCATCAAGGACCGTCAGTACACCACCCCGGCCGATTCACTGCCGCGCCGCTCCTGTCAGACGGCGATGCATCATGTGGCCGAGGCCATGGTGCGCTGGATCGCGCCGATCCTCAGCTTTACCGCCGACGAGGTCTGGGAAAACCTGCCGGGCGAGCACGAGGAATTCGGCGCGTTTACCGCCACCTGGAGCGAGCAGCTGTTCCCCTACCGGCACCCGGAGATCGATCTCGCATTGTGGGATCAATTGCTGGCGCTGCGCGAGCAGGCTTCGGTACTGCTCGAAAACCTGCGCCAGGAAGGGCGCATCGGTTCCAGTCTCGATGCCGAACTGACGATTTACGCCGACGAAGAACTGCTCAACCGGCTCGACATCCTCGCCGACGAACTGCGTTTTGTGCTGATCACTTCCGAAGCCACTCTGGCCCCGCTGTCGGAAGCCCCGGCCGACGCCGAGATCCAGTCCATCGACGGCGACAGCCTGCAATACGCGCTCGCGGCGGAACCCAGCCCGCATCCGAAGTGCGTGCGCTGCTGGCATCACCGCGCCGATGTCGGCAGCGACCCGCAGCACCCCGAACTCTGCGGCCGTTGTGTGGAGAATGTCGAGGGCGAGGGCGAGCGCCGGCGCTACGCCTGATGCTGCGCTATCTGTGGATCAGCGCGCTGGTGGTGCTGCTTGATCAGGCGAGCAAGCACTATGCCGACCACGTACTCGACTATCACCGGCCGGTGGAAGTCATACCCGGTCTGTTCGAGTGGTACCTGTCCTACAATACCGGCGCGGCCTTCAGTTTTCTGGCCGGCGCCGGAGGATGGCAACGCTGGTTTCTGCTTGGCCTGGCGCTGGTCATCAGCGCCGTACTCATCGGCTGGATGCGCAAGCTGGGGCGGCATGAACGGCTGACTGCGGTGGGACTGGCGATGATCCTTGGCGGCGCCATCGGCAATGTCATCGACCGCGCTCTGCTCGGTCATGTCATCGATTTCATACAGGTCTGGCTGGGCAGCTACCCCTGGCCGGCCTTCAATCTGGCCGACAGTTTCATCACCATCGGCGCGGTACTGCTGATCGGCAGCGGCCTGCTCGACTCGCACAAGGAGGACTCATCCTCATGAAGATCACCCCGAACAGCCGGGTCACGCTGCATCACCAGCTGGGGCTCACCGACGGCACCGTTCTCGAGGACAGCTTCGAAGGCGAGCCCCTGTGTGTCCAGCTGGGTCGTGGCGAGCTGGCCGAGGGGCTGGAGCTGGCATTGATCGACCTCGAGGAAGGCGACGAACAAACCATCGACATCGGCCCGGATCTCGCCTTCGGCTACCCGGACGCGGAAGCCATCCACGAACTGCCACGCAGCGAATTCCGCGAGGACGCGCCTCTGGAGCCCGGTGTGATCATGGAATTCTCCATGCCCAACGGAGAAACCCTGCCTGGCACCATACTCGAAGCCGATGACGAGCGTGTGCGCATCGATTTCAACCACCCCCTGGCCGGAGAGACCGTACGCTACCGGGTGAAGATCCTCAAGGTCGAGGAAGGAGTCGGAGCGCTGCACTGATGGAAGTCCGGCTTGCCAATCCCCGCGGTTTCTGTGCCGGCGTCGACCGCGCCATCGAAATCGTCGAGCGGGCGCTGAAACTGTTTGGGGCTCCCATCTATGTACGCCACGAAGTCGTGCACAACCGCTTTGTGGTCGATGACCTGCGGCGCAAGGGCGCGATCTTTGTCGATGAGCTGGACCAGGTTCCCGACGGCGAGCATGTCATCTTCAGCGCCCACGGCGTCTCCCGCGCGGTACAACAGGAAGCCCGCCGTCGCGGCCTCAAGGTCTTCGACGCCACCTGCCCGCTGGTTACCAAGGTCCACCTCGAAGTGGCCCGCTACAGCCGCGAAGGCATCGAAACCATTCTCATCGGCCACAAGGGACACCCGGAAGTCGAAGGCACCATGGGCCAGTACGATCGCAGCAACGGTGGGGACATCTACCTGGTTGAATCGGTGGAGGATGTGCAGCGCCTGACGATCCGCGATCCGCAACGCCTCAGCTTCGTCACCCAGACCACCCTGTCGATGGACGACACGGCCGCCATCATCGATGCCCTGCGCGCACGCTTCCCCGACATCACCGGACCGCGCAAGAACGACATCTGCTACGCCACCCAGAACCGACAGGATGCCGTCAAACAGCTTACCGATGACTGCGACCTGGTGCTGATCGTCGGCTCCCAGAACAGTTCCAATTCCAACCGGCTGCGCGAAATCGCCGCACATCGCGGCATAGATGGGCACCTGATCGATGGCGCCGAAGACATCCGCGACGAATGGCTCGAAAACAAGCACTGCATCGGCGTCAGCGCCGGCGCATCGGCCCCCGAGTTGTTGGTGCGGCAGGTCATCGACTATCTGCAAACGAAAGGCGCCCAGCGCATCCAGTCTCTCGGCTTCGAGGAGGATGTCACCTTCCAGCTCCCGCGCGAGTTGCGCAATGACCCGGACAATCAGGGCGCCTAGAGCCAACCCGCCAGCAGGTTCACCGCCAACACCACGAACAGCACTGCGATGAAGCGGTTCAGCCAGGCACGCCGTTGCGGGGAAGCATTGAGCTTTTCCGCGTAGCGCCCGGCCAGCAATGCAATGCCGCCGAAGACCAGTATTGTCGCCAGCGCAAACAACACGCCCAGGGTCAGTATCTGTGTGGTCACCGGGCCATGGGCCGGATCGACGAACTGGGGCAGAAAAGCCAGAAAGAAGAGTGCCACCTTGGGATTGGTGGCGTTCATGATCACTCCGCGACGGTACAGTTGCCCGCCTGTCAGCGAAACGGCCGGGCGGGCCCGCGAGGCGTCGCGGGCATGCAGCCAGCTCATCCATGCCAGATACAGCAGATAGGCCGCGCCCAGCAACTTGATCAACAGCAAGGCATGGGGCGAAGCACGCAGCAGCGCCGCCAGGCCCAGCGCCACCACCGCGGTATGGAACACCAGACCGGTACACAGCCCCAGCACCACCAGCAGCCCGGCTCGCGCGCCATAGGCCAGCGACTGGGTCAAAACGAACAGGTTGTCCGGCCCCGGCGCCAGAGCCAGCAGCGCCGCGGCGCCGAAAAACAGGAGCATCACATCGACAGGCATCGGCACAGATTAACCAATTGATCAGCTCCGCGCCACAGCATCTCCCCATCCAGAGTTACAGGCAGTGCTGTTGCAGGGAGTACAGGCCGTTCAGAATTGGTAATAATAACTGAGGTAGAGGGAGTAGGCGGTCTGGTCGTTCAGTTCGGGCAGATTGAAGTTGGAATATTCAAATCCGAAACTGCCTTCCAGGTTCAGGTTGCTGCGTGGTTTGTAGCTGAGCTTGAGTTCGGGTGAGACAAGCCACTGGCGCACATCATCGGTCTTGCTCTGGCGGTAGTCCAGACGCAACCGAGGGGTGTAATAGATCTCTCTTTCGCTGCGCAGGCGTGTCCGCGCCTGCAAGGACAATACGGAGGAACTGTCGGAGTCGGTGAGGCGCAGTCTCAACTCCACCGACCGCGAGGGCAACACCGCCCTGCACCGCGCCGCCGGCAAGGGACAGATGAAAAGCCTGCGCATCCTGCTTGACCGGGGCATCGACATCGACCACAGGAACCGCAAGGGGCAGACCGCTCTGTTCATTGCCGCCCTCAATGGGCAGAAAGCCGCCGTCCGCACACTGCTCAAACGCGGCGCCGACAGCCGGATGGCCGACAACAAGGGCATCACCCCGCTGCTGGCCGCGCTGCGCGGCAACCATCATGAGTTGGCGCTGGAGCTGGCCGACCACCCTGCCAGCGACCGCAACCGCTATCAGGCCCTGATCCTCGCCATCCAGAAACGCCAGCAGAAACTGGCATTGAAACTGCTCGACACAAAAATCCCGCTGCGCCTGATGCGCCCCGACAAGCGCGGCCGCAGCCTGCTGTGGCTGGCCGCCGACCAGGGCATGCCCGCACTGGTCAAGCGTCTGGCCGCACAGAATCCGGACCTTGTCGACCGGCCCGACCGCTCCGGCTACACCCCCCTGGCCCGTGCCGTCAAGCGCGGCTTCGTCACCACCGCCAGCCTGCTGATCGACCTCGGTGCCCGGCTCGATACGGTCACTGCCGAGGGCAACAGCCTGCCCATTCTCGCCGTACTTTCCGGCAAGCCCGACATGCTGCAACGGGTACTTGCGCATGAACCGGCCCTCAACATCCGCAACAACCACGGCGACACCGCCATCATGCTCGCCGCCTCTGCCGGCAATGAACGCTTGGTGAGCCTGCTGATCGAAGCGGGCGCCGACCTGCAGATGCGCAACAGCGCAAACCAGAACGCCGAACAGCTTGCGCGCAAGAACGGACACCGGAAAGTCGCCGAAATGATCCGCGCCAGAAAACCGGCCCTGCTGCGCCTGTTTGAATGAACGACCGGGCAGCAAGACCTGATCTACTCAGGCCACGCAGGACGCGCACCGGCCTGCCCCAATCATCCAAGGCTTAAGCTCCGATTCATTTCCCTGCCGCTAATCTGGTCCCCAAGCTGCTTACAGGAGACCCGACATGAAGCGTGCGATTTCCCTGACACTGTTGCTGATGCTCGCCCACGCAACGGCCTGGGGCGAGGCGCCTCAGGTGTTGACCCGTTCGGCCGAAGGGCTCGCCAGCGAAGACCCTACCCTTCTCGAACAACGCCTGGAACAGGCGCCGGTCATCACCGCCCAGCCTCGCACAGAGTCCACCGTTACCGGCTTGGCCGCCCGCGATTGCGGCTGCTTCGAGCTGTTTGATGCCTGGGCAAGTCAGACCCGGGACGACGACGGAGACGGTTACCATCACCGCATCAGTGTCGAATTCGACGCCGACACCGCCAGCGCCCGCGAAACCGTGTACGCCAAGCTCTACCTGCGCCGCGATTACGGCCCGTGGACGCTGTACAGCGAAACCGGTCTGTTCGACATCCGCTACGACGAGGCCGCCGATCGCTACCGGATCGACACCGATCTGCTGGAAGGCTTCCCCCCGGGCCGTTACGACCTGATGATCGACCTCCATGCCTTGTACCACACGGGCATCGTGGCCAGCCGGGTGGTGAGCTTCGATGCACGGGGTGATCTGCTCTATCTGGAAGACGAGCAGCACGACACTCCCCCGACGGAGGTCGTCATCGTCACCCCGCCGGTGGACGAAATCGTCATCATCGAGGATGATCCCTACGCCGGAGCCCTGACACCCGGCGGGCTGCTGGCGATGGGCCTGCTGGGCTGGCTGCGACGCCGGACGCGGATCAAAGGTTCCGCAGCCTGACCAACAGGCACCCGCGCGGGAAATCCGTATCCGGCCGATGACCGGGCGCACCGCCGGCTCCCGGACAGTGCGGCAATTTGCCGCAGATGTCAGCACCGGCTCCA
>Ga0256839_1000606_pt1 | contig 45888 bp, 52 predicted proteins | sample 354166metaG_FD_185968 | JGI IMG/M metagenome (GOLD analysis project Ga0256839, IMG submission 185968) | Hydrothermal vent microbial communities from Mid Atlantic Ridge, Atlantic Ocean - 354-166 | ecosystem: Environmental > Aquatic > Marine > Hydrothermal vents | place: Atlantic Ocean: Mid...
AGAAAGCGTACCGGCTCCCGGGGAAAATGTCAACTCCGGGTGGCGGAGGGAGAGGGATTCGAACCCCCGGGGCTTGCGCCCAGCGGTTTTCAAGACCGCCGCCTTCGTCCGCTCGGCCATCCCTCCCCTTCACGAGCGGACTGAGCGTACCACACTCGGAAACGGCCTTCAACCCCCTCCCTCGGCGAGGGGTGATCAACTTCCGAGGTCGAAAGCTCCGTGCCTTGCTTCGAGGCCTTCCTCCCCAGCGCAATTTGAATCAAAGGGGATCCGGTCCGTCCTTAAAGGGCTCTCGCCCGCGCCGGAGGATTCCCTCTACAAGCCTTGACCCGATCCTCGCTTGTCAAGGGGGAAGGGCCTATTGACACGTCGCGCCCGTCCCTGCTATCCTCTCTCCTCGCTTGGAAGGCTCTCTCGAGACTCCACTTGCGGGCTCAGGCCCCCAATCGGGGCACGGGATGGGAGGGGGAGGGCACGTCTCCAAGTCGAGTGCCTGTCCTTCGCACGTACGCGCAGACGTACACACGGCAACCGAACACAGCAACGGACGGAACACAGCAAGGAACGGACAACCGGCATCGGCGCGGACTCCCCCGGATCTAGAGGAGCGATCATGGCCGTCGCACACGCCTCACACACCGCGGAGAGCGAGCCTTTCGCCCTCAAGGCGGAGTACACGTTCGAGCGCTTCATCAAGGGCGATGGGAACCTCCTCGCCTGCGCCGCCTGCCAGGCCGTAGCTGACTCGCCCGGCCAGGCGTACAACCCCCTCTTCCTCTACGGGAAGGTGGGGCTGGGGAAGACCCACCTGCTTCACGCCATCGGCAACGAGGTGCTGCGGACCCAGCCCTGGATGCGGGTGATTTACATCACCTCCGAGCGGTTTGCCATCGAGCTCATCCACGCCATCCGCCAGAACCGCATGGAGCGCTTCCGCCGGAGATACCGCACCGTGGACATCCTGCTCATCGACGACGTCCACTTCTTCAAGGACAAGGAGGGCACCCAAGAGGAGCTCTTCCACACCTTCAACGAGCTCTACGAGAAGGGGCGGCAGATCGTGCTCTCCAGCGACCGACCTCCCGAGGAGCTCTCCCACCTCCAGGAGCGGCTCGTGTCGCGCTTTCGCTGGGGCTTGGTGGCGGACATCCAGCCCCCCAACTACGAGACCCGGCTCGCGATCCTGCGCGCCAAGGCCAAGGAGATGGGGCTCACCTTGGGAGACGACGTTCTGGAGCTGATCGCACAACGGATTACCTCCAGCGTGCGGGCGTTGGAGGGGGCGCTCATCCGCGCCGCGGCCTACGCCGACCTCCAGGGCCAGATCCCCCGGCCCGAGCTTTTGGAGGAAGTCCTCCCCCAGGAGCCCTCCACGGAGCCCGCCTTGGACATCGAGACGATCAAAGAGGAGGTAGCCCGCCGTTATGAAGTCTCCGTGAGCGACCTGGAAGGCAGCAGCCGCGAGCGCCGGGTGGCCCAAGCGCGCCACATCGCCATCTACTTGGCCCGGGAGCTCACGAACAGCTCGTTTCCCGCGATCGGGCAGGCCTTCGGTCGCCGGGATCACTCCACGGTGATGCACGCCTATCGCAAGGTGAAGGAGCTGCTGAAAGCGCCGCTCTTTTGCAGCGAGATCGAGGAACTGAAAGAGGCCCTGCGCGCCCGGGCCGAGGCGCGACACCCGCACTAGCAGAGGAAGACGAGCCGGTCCCCACAACCCAAGAGCCGTTTCAGGCGTAAGTTTCCCCCCCGGCGACGCTGGAGCTGTCGGGTGAGCCCCCGCCCGTCGATGCGCAGGAGGGTGGAGTCCTCCAGGGCCCGTGCGGTGAACGTGAGCCCAGAGGCGGCCGCCGGAGCCGAGGCTGGGGCCGGGGCGAGGTCCACCTCCCCGAAGAACTCGCCGGGGCCCACCACCCGCCTTCGAGGCACATTCACGCCGGAGCCGTTTTCCTCGCTCCCGTGATGGAGCTCCACCCGACCCGAGCGGACGAGGTAGAGGGCGTTCGCGGGCTCGCCGGGTCGGCAGAGCACCTCCCCGCAGGCCACATCGACCCGCTCCCAAAGGGGAGATTCCCCCGAACGATCTCTCGCCTTCTCCTCCGTTTTCACGAACGAGACCTCCTTGGGGCTTCGCTGGAGCTGGATCCAAGCTAGGGCGCTCCCGGCGGGACTCCAACCGCAAGGGTGCGTAGGTTTCGGTCATCCGGGCACCTCTGCAGGTGATCGAAGTCACACGGCCACGATCCCTACGGGATTTCACGGTTACCCGGATCACAGATCCTTCCTCCCTTCCTGTGCTATCCCTTACGTGACAAGACAGGTGGGAAGGGGAGGGCAAGCGAGGCAGGAAAGGGACGCGATACGCAAGAGACGATAACGAGAGAAAAAAAAGGGAGGCAGGGATGCACAACCGTGGGCCGGAGGACCGACAGACCTTCGAAGCGAAGTTGGCCGCGTTCTGTCCGGAAGCTCAATATGAAGAAGGGGAGATCATCTACAGCCCCTGCCAGCAGGACACGGCCGCCTACTATATCCGCTCGGGTCGGGTGAAGCTCTACCACCTGGACGAGAGCGGAAAGCGCCTCACCTTGGCCGTGCTGGGACCGGGAGCCCTGTTCGGGGAGATGGCCCTGGTCGGCGAGACACACCGCGACTCGAGCGCCGAGGCCCTGGAAGAGACCGTTTGCTGGATCATCGAGCGGGAGAAGCTCCGTCGCCGAGCGCAGGACCTGGAAGAGTCCCAACTCCTCATCGATCTCTTGCAGCTTTTCCTCTGGCGCATGGACGAGGTCCAAGAGCGGCTCAAGGAGATGGTCTTCAAGGACCTGGAAACCCGCTTGGCGCGCACGTTGTTGTATCTGATCCAGAGACATGGGCGGCGCCGTCGAGGCAACCGTTGGGAGATCGCCTTCAAGGTGACCCACCAGGAGATCGCCGAGCTCGTCGGGGGGACCCGGGAGAACGTCACCATGCTCCTCAACCGCTTTGAGGCCGAAGGGATCGTAGCAAAACAGCGGTACCGCATCGAGATCGTCAATCTGCCCAAACTCCTCGAACGGGCTTCCCTGAGCCGAGAGGACCCTTACCCCCACAGTTCCTCGAACTGATGGATCTCGAATCGCTCGAGTTCGAAGCCCCCGGACTCTGCAGAGTCCGGGGGCTTTCCCAAGCCGTCGTTGCACCGCGGACCGAGGCTTCCTATGCTAAGAGCATATGTCCAATCACGACGAGCACTTCATGCACCGGGCGTTGCGGCTCGCTGAGCGGGCCTGGGGGCGCACCAACCCCAATCCCCTGGTCGGGGCCGTCGTCGTCCGCGACGATCGCGTCGTCGCGGAAGCCTTTCACGAGCGCCCCGGAGGCCCTCACGCCGAGGCGCTGGCCCTCCAACGGGCCGGAGATCGCGCCCGAGGGGCCGAGCTCTACGTGAACTGGGAGCCCTGCGTCTCCTATGAGGGCAAACGGACGCCTCCGTGTGTAGACGCGATCCTCCGGGCGGGCATCCGTCGGGTGGTGGTGGCCACGCGCGATCCCACCCCTCAGATTAAGGGTCGGGGGATCGCCCGGCTGAGGCGCGCGGGCGTCGAGGTCACGGAGGGCGTCTTAGAGAAAGAAGCGAAGAAGCTCAACGAGATCCGGATCAAGTACGCGACCACCCGGCTCCCCTTCGTGACCCTCAAGTACGCGATGACCCTCGACGGGAAGGTCGCCGCCGTCACCGGGGACTCCCGATGGATCTCGTCGGAGGCCTCGTTGGAGTACGCCCACAAGCTGCGGGCCCGCTACGCCGCCGTGCTCGTCGGGATCGGGACCGTTCTCCGCGACGACCCTCGGCTGACCGTGCGGAAGTTCCGGGGACCGGACCCCGTACGGATCGTGCTCGACTCCCGGGGACGCATCCCCCTCCGTTCGAGCGTTCTTCGGGTAGAGAGCGGGGCCCCCACGGTGATCGCCACGGTCGAGATCCCGCCCGAACGGGAACGGGCGCTCCACGAGCTGCAGACCCCCACCCCTCTCGAGATCTGGAGGCTTCCCGCCGACTCCCAAGGACGTGTCAGCCTCAAAGCGCTGCTTGCGCTTCTAGGCGAACGGGGACTCGACAGCCTGCTCGTGGAGGGGGGGCCGACGGTGGCGGCCTCGTTCGTGGAGCAGCGCTTGGCGGACAAGCTCGTGGCGGTGATCGCCCCCAAGCTCGTAGGGGGGCGAGACGCTCCCTCCCCCCTGGCGGGAAGGGGCGTCGAGCGCATGGCCGACGCGCTCTCCCTAGACGACGTAGAGGTACAACGACGGGGTCCCGACGTGGTGATCGAGGGCTATTTGCGCTACCCTAGCTCCTCGGGTGAAGGATGAGATGATCGAGCGCTATTCGCTGCCGCCGATGAAGGAGCTCTGGACGGAGGAGGCCGACTACCGCCGTTGGCTCGAGGTCGAGCTGGCCGTCGTCGAAGCGCAAGCGGAGCTGGGCCAGATCCCCCGAGAGGCGGCGCAGACGATCCGCGAAAGGCTTTCGGAGCTTACGGAGCGCGACCTCGAGAGGGCCAAGGAGATCGAGCGCGAGATCGGACACGACGTGCTCTCCTTCGTGCGGATGCTCGAAGAAAAGGCGGGCCCGGAGGGCCGATTTCTCCATCGAGGGCTCACCTCCTACGACGTGGTGGACACGGCCCGCTCCCTCGCCATGGCCCGGGGGCTCGACCTCCTCCTCGAAGAGCTGGACGAACTGGCAGACGTCGTGGGCCGCCGGGCGCGGGAACATAAACACACGGTGATGGTGGGGCGCACCCACGGGATGCACGCCGAGCCCCTTACGTTTGGGCTCAAGCTCCTGCTGTGGTACGCGGAGCTGCGACGGGACCGCGAGCGCCTGGAGGCCGCCCGCGAAGCCATCGCGGTGGGCAAGATCTCGGGGTCGGTGGGCACCTACGCCCACGTCGATCCCCGGGTGGAGGAGCTCGTCTGCTCCCGGTTGGGGCTCAAGCCCGCTCCCATCACGAACCAAGCCCTGCAGCGGGACCGGCACGCCCAGGTCCTGACGACGTTAGCCATCACCGCCGGAACGCTGGAGAAGATGGCCACCGAGATACGAAATCTGCACCGCACCGAAATCGGGGAGGTGCGCGAGGGACGGCCCCACGGCTCCTCGTCGATGCCCCACAAGCAGAACCCCTCCACTTCCGAGACGCTCTCCGGGCTGGCGCGCCTCGTGCGGGTGAACGCCCTGGCAGCCTTGGAGAACCTGCCCGTCTGGCACGAACAAGACCTGACCCGCTCCTCCGTAGAGCGCGTGGTGATCCCCGACAGCTTCCTCGCGCTCCACTACATGCTCGTCAAGATGCGCGGGGTGATCGAGAACCTCCACGTGGACGCGGAGCGTATGAGGCGAAACGTAGAGCTCTCTCGGGGGGCGATCTTCTCCCAGGCGGTGCTCCTCGCGCTCATCGACAAGGGGATGAGCCGCCGGGAGGCCCATGAGCTGCTGCGCGCCCAAGCGCTCGAGGGGGAGCGCACGGGGAAGCATCTGAAGGAACTCCTCCGAGCCGACGAGCGCGTTCGGGCCTATCTCGGCGAAGAGGAGCTCGATCGGCTCTTCGATTGGAACTACCACCTCCGACACGTGGAGACGATCTTCGCCCGGTTCTTCTCGTAACGGAGAGGGCAGGATTAAGATGAAGATCTGGCAGCAATATGCAGAGAAGCTTTCCGACAAGCTCATGGATGCGGGTAACATCACCTTTGGTGCGCTCATCGTAGGGCAGCTTTTGAGTGAAGGCCCCTTTGATTGGGGAATTGCGGGGGTAGGAGCGAGTGCGTGGATTGGGTTTTACGTTTGGGCATGGGCGGTGCTACAATGGGAGAGGGGTGAGTGATCATGCTACCCTTGATTACGATGATCGCGGCGGTACTTCTTGCCGCGGGGTTGCTTGCGCTCTGGGTTCGTCACCAAGCCCGCAAGGAGCGGCAACGAAAAGCCCCATGATAACTCTCCCCGTTGACGCTTCCTTCCCCTCCCGGTAAGATGGGCAGGCCATTCCCTTTTCGCCGGAGGGATTTACCGTGCCGCGATACCCCAAACTCGAGGGCGACGTAACCCAGCGCGAGTCCGAGGTCTTCCGCTTCTGGAAGGCCCACCGCGTCTTCGAGAAGTCCCTGGAGAAGACGAAGGGAGGGCCCCGCTACGTGTTTTACGAGGGCCCGCCCACGGCCAACGGCAAGCCCCACTTCGGGCACCTGATGCCCCGCGTCTACAAAGATCTGTTCCCGCGCTACAAGACGATGCGCGGCTTCTACTGCGTGCGCAAGGGCGGCTGGGACACCCACGGGCTGCCCGTCGAGCTCGAGGTCGAGAAGGAGCTGGGCCTCAACAGCAAGCAGGACATCGAGCGCTTCGGCGTCGAGGAATTTATCCAGAAGTGCAAGGAGAGTGTCTGGGCGTACAAGTCCGACTGGGAGCGGATGATCGAGCGGATGGGCTTCTGGATCGACCTCGAGAACGCGTACATCACCTACACCGATGAGTACATCGAGAGCGTCTGGTGGGCCTTAAAGCGCATCTGGGAGCAGGGGCTCCTCTACAAGAGCCACAAGGTGCTCCCCTACTGCCCCCGCTGCGGGACGCCTCTAAGCTCTCACGAGGTGGCCCAGGGGTATCGCGACGTGACGGAGCCCGCCATCACCGTCAAATTCAAGCTCAAGGGCCGGGAGAACGAGTACGTCTTGGCCTGGACGACCACCCCCTGGACGCTGCCGGGCAACGTCGCCTTGGCCGTCGGCCCCGAGATCGAGTACGCCCGGGTGCGCCAGGACAGGGAGGTCTACTATCTGGCCCAGGAACTCCTCGATCGCGTCCTCGAGGGCGAGTACGAAGTGCTCGAAACCCTCAGGGGCTCCGAGATGGAGGGCTGGGAGTACGAACCGCTCTTCCCGTATCTGCGAGAACTCTTGGCGGCCCGGGGCGAGGAGCCGCAAGCGTGGTTTGTGACGGCTCAAACGGGCGAGATGGTCTCCACCGAGGAGGGCACGGGGGTGGTGCACACCGCCGTCATGTACGGCGAGGAGGACTACCAACTGGGGCAGCGTCTGGGCCTCCCCAAGCACCACACGGTGGGTTTGGACGGGCGCTTCCTCCCCGAGGTCGAGCCCTACGCCGGGCAGTTCGTCAAGGAGGCCGACAAGCAGATCATCCGGGATCTCCAGGAGAAGGGGCTCCTCTACAAGGTCGAGAACTACACGCACTCGTACCCCTTCTGCTGGCGGTGCGACACGCCTCTTCTCTACTACGCGCTCGAGTCGTGGTTTATCCAAACCACGGCCAAGCAGCGCGAGATCATCGAAAACAACCAGCACGTCCGCTGGCACCCGGAGCACGTCCGCGACGGACGCTACGGCAACTTCTTGGAGACCATGAAGGACTGGGCCCTCTCCCGCGACCGCTACTGGGGAACGCCCCTGCCCATCTGGATCTGCGAGGGGTGCAACAAGCAACTCTGCGTGGGGAGCCGCCACGAGCTCGTCGAGCACGCCCTCAACAAAGATTTGGCCCAAAGCGTCGAGTTCCACAAGCCCTATATTGATGAAGTTGAGCTGCGATGCTCCGACTGCTCGGGGACGATGCGCCGCGTCCCCCAGGTCATCGACTGCTGGTTCGACTCCGGGATGATGCACACCGCCCAGTACCACTTCCCCTTCGAAAACCAAGAGGTCTGGCGGGAGCAGTTCCCGGCGGACTTCATCTGCGAGGGGATCGACCAGACCCGCGGCTGGTTCTACACCCTCATGGTGACGAGCACGTTGCTGTACCCCGACGAGCCCTACCCGCACCCGTATCGTCACGTGCTCATGACGGGGCTGGGGCTGGACGAGAAGGGCCAGAAGATGAGCAAGTCCCGGGGGAACGTGCTCGACCCCATGGCCCTCGTGGACGAGTTCGGGGCCGACACCTTACGGTGGTATCTCTATTCGGGGAGCGCCCCCTGGCGCGACCGGCCCATCTCCCTCGAGGGAGCCAAACAAGTCCGCAGCCGCTTCTTGGGGACGATCGAGAACGTCTACAACTTCTTCGCGCTGTACGCGTCCATCGACGGGTTCGACTACGCCCGACACGCCGTGGCCCGGGAAGAGCGGCCCCGGCTCGACCGCTGGATCGTCTCCCGCTTCGAGCGCACGGCCCAATCCGTCGTGGAATCCTTGGATGCCTACGATGTGGTAAAGGCCACCCAAGCCATCGAGACGTTCGTGGAGGATCTCAGCAACTGGTACGTGCGGGTCTCGCGCCCCCGGTTTTGGGGCTCCGAATACACGGACGACAAGCGGGCCGGATACTCGACGCTCTACGAGATGCTCTGGGGGCTCGCGAAGCTCCTGGCGCCGTTTACGCCCTTCTTGGCCGAGAAGATCTACCAGGGCCTGGGGGCCCCCGAGGGGGAGAGCGTCCACCTCTGCCGCTACCCGGAGGGGGATCCCGCCCGCAGGGACGAGGAGCTGGAGCGGCAGATGGCGGTCGCCCGGCAGATCACCTCGCTGGGCCGGGCCGCCCGCAAGAACTGCAACCTCAAGGTGCGCCAGCCCCTGCGCGCGCTCACGGTCCAGCACCCCGCGGGAGGGCTCCCCGAGGAGATCGCCGAGATCGTCAAGGCCGAGCTCAACGTCAAGGAACTCCACTTCACCGACGAAGATTTGCGCTCCCAACACGTGCGCCGGGAGGTCGAGCCCCAGATGCGCGCGATCGGCCCCCGGTTCGGCCCCTTGGCCCCCAAGATCCGGAGCGCGCTGGAGCAGGCCGACCCCCAGGAGGTCGCCGAGGCCCTCCAGACCCAAGGAGCGTATGACCTCACGGTGGACGGGCAACGGGTGGAGCTTACCCCCGAGGAGGTCAAAGTGGCCGAGCGTGTGGAGAAGGGCGCGCCCGTGGCCTTCGACGAGGAGTGTGTCGTGGTGCTCGATACGGAAATGACCCCGGAGCTGCGGGCCGAGGGGCACGTCCGCGAGCTGATCCGCTACGTCCAAGAGCTGCGCAAGAAGGCCGGGTATGAGGTGACGGACCGCATCGAGCTCTTCTTGGAGGCGGAGCCGGAGCTTCAGGAGGCCGTCGAGCGCCTCCGGGAGCGCCTTGCGGCGGAGACCCTGGCCGTCGGGCTCCATTGGGGGGAGCCCCCGGACGGCGCGGATCGGGTGGAGGAGCTGAGCATAAACGGCCTGCGGGCCAAGGTCGGACTCAAGAAGAGCACCCCTTCGCCATGAGCCCTTCCCCGCCGTCCCCGCCGTCCTCCCCGACCTCGGCTATCCGCTTGGACCCCGGGCGGGTTCAGGAAGCGCTCGCGTCCGAGCGCTTCTACGCCGCGTGGCACCATCACCCCACGGTGGGCTCGACGATGGACCTCGCACGCTCCCTGGCCCAAGAGGGGGCTCCCGAGGGGACGATCGTGAGCGCTGAAGAACAGCGATCGGGCCGGGGGCGGCGCGGACGGGGGTGGCACTCGCCCCCCGGCGGGGCTTGGTTCTCCTTCGTCCTGAGACCCCCGATCGCCCCTCCGGAGGCGGGAGGGATCTCGGTGCTTCTGGGCGTCTCCCTCGCCCGATCCCTACGGGATGCGTATGGGGTGCCCGTGGGCGTGAAGTGGCCCAACGACCTCTGGCTCTGTGGGCGGAAGCTGGGAGGCATCTTGCTGGAGACGAGCGCGCGGGGCGAACGGGTGGAGTGGATCGTGGCGGGCGTCGGGATCAACGTGAACAACCCCACTCCCGAAGGCGTCCCCGCGATCTCGCTGCGCGAAGCCCTCGGACAGCGTGTGCCCTTGGAGGGCTTCTACGAGAACGCCCTTCGAGGGATCGCCCGGGACTACCGGCGCTTTCGCCGGGAGGGCTTCGGGTTCGTTCGGGAGCTCTGGGAAGGCCTTTCGGTGCCGCGGTCGGGGGAGTGGATCCAGGTGCGACGGGCAGGGGCAGAGGAACCCGTTCCCGCCCGCGCGGTCGGGCTCTCGCCTCGGGGGCGGCTCGTGGTAGAATGGGAGGGTTCCGGGCGACGAGAGGAGCTTCTCGCAGAAGACGTGAGCGTGGATCTGTCCGAGTGAACGAAAAGAGAAGATACGGAGAGGGAGGAACGGAAGGATGACGGCCATCGCGGTGATCGGGGCCCAGTGGGGCGACGAGGGCAAGGGGAAGATCGCCCACCTGCTCGCCCAGGACGCCGACTGGGCGGTGCGCTTCAACGGCGGGACGAACGCCGGGCACACCGTCGTGGTGGGCGAGGGCGAAGGACACAGGACGCCGGCGGACGGCCCCTCGGAGTTCAAGTTTCACCTCATCCCCTCCGGCGCGCTGCATCCCCACTGCGCGGGCGTGCTGGCCAACGGGATGGTGATCGAGCCCTTCTCGCTGGCCCGGGAGCACGAGCAGCTCCAACAGGCCCTAGGACGGGAGCCTCGGCTGCACATCAGCGAGCAGGCTCACTTGATCCTGCCGTATCACCCCGTCGTCGAGCGTCTGGAGGGGGCCAAGAGCGAGCTGGACACCACGGCCCGGGGGATCGGTCCGGCCTATCAAGACAAGGTGGCCCGCCGCGGGCTCCGTGTGGGCGATCTGCTCCACCCGGAGCGCTTTACGGAGAAGCTCAAGCGCAACCTGGAGCGGATCAAGGCGCTCTACCCCGGGAACGACGAACTGACCCGCCTGCAGCCGGAGGCCCTCGCCCGGGAGATCCTAACGGTCGCGGAGGCGTTTTGCAGCTGCATCGGGGACACGGTCCGCGTCCTTCACGAGGCCCTCGATCGGGGGGAGACGGTGCTCTTCGAGGGCGCGCAGGGCACGCTACTCGATATCGACTTCGGGACGTACCCCTACGTGACGTCGTCCCACGCCACCGTGGGCGGGGTGGGCGTGGGCGCCGGGGTCTCCCCGCAGCGGCTGGATCGGGTGATCGGGGTCCTCAAGGCCTACACGACCCGGGTGGGCGCGGGGCCCTTCCCCACAGAAGACACGGGCGAGGTCGGAGCGAGGCTCCGCGGGACGGGGGCCAACCCCTGGGACGAGTTCGGCACCACCACGGGGCGGCCCCGGAGGTGCGGCTGGCTCGATCTCGTGGCCCTGCGGTACGCCGCCCGGATCAACGACTTCACGGAGCTGGCGCTCATGAAGCTCGACGTGCTCTCGGGGTTCGCGGAGCTCCGGGTCGCGGTGGCCTACCGCTGCGACGGCGAGCGGATCGAGCGCTTCCCCCCGGACGCCGAGACCCTCCGTCGGTGTGAGCCCGTCTACGAGACGCTCCCCGGCTGGCGGGAGGAGATCCGGGGGTGCCGCTCCTGGCGGGAGCTGCCCAAGAACGCCCAGGCGTATGTGAAGTTCATCGAGCAGGCGGTGGGCGTCCCCGTCGCGCTCGTCTCCGTGGGCCGGTCGTTCGAGGAGACGATCTGGCGCTAATCCTAAGCCGAGCAAAACAAAGCAGAATCAAGGAGCATCCATGCCGAGCCTGTGGGCGCGCCTCAAGAGACTGCTGGCGCTGAGGCGCCGGGGCCGAAGGCCCCGCGATCCCCTCAAGCTCTTAGAGGAGCATAAAGAGAAGCTCTTTGAGAGCATGAACCGCTTGAGCTGGCAGGCCCTCAAGTTGGGGGAGGTCCGCCAGCAGCTCCGGGGCCGCGCCGGCAGCTTGGAGAGATTGGTCCAACGCTATGAGGAGCAGGCCCGCAAGCACTACAAGCTGGGCCAGGTGGACCTGGCGAAAGCGGCGCTGCGGGAGAAGCTCCGCCACGAGGAGGAGCTCCGGCGCCTGCGCGAGACCGTGGAAGCGTTGGGCAGGCAACAGGAGACGCTCAAAGCGCACAAGGAGCGCTTGGTGGGGCAGCTCGAGCTCTACCGCCTCAAGGCCGAGGCGCTGGAGCTACGCTATCGGGCCACCCAAGCGGAGCTCGAAGCCCGAGAGCTGCAGATGGGCCTGAGCTCCGACGAGATGCCCGACCTCCAGGAGGCCGTCTCCGGGGCCGAGGAGGAGATCCGTCGCATCCAGGCGCAGCTCGAGGCCCTGGAAGAGCTGCACGCGCCCGAGGAGGCTCGGGCGGACGAGGGCGCGTTGGCCCTCACCGCCCCTTCGGGGGACGTGGAAGAGGAGGAGCTGCGCAAGGAGGTCGAGCGCCTCCGCAGGGAGCTTTCGTCGAAAGGGGGAGAAGAAGCCCGCAGAGAAAAGCGTCGCTGATCTCCTGTTTCTAGGACCCTTGGGGGGCTGAGACGTACCCAGTTTCATCGCACTGGCTTCCAGACGAGCACTCCCTGGGGAGGGCCATGGGCCTGCAGGTACTCCAGCGCCAAGAAGACAAAGCTTGCCCTCCCCCACGAGATCACTTGCCCCACAAACCTCCGGCTCACTCCAAAGAGCCCCACCCACGCCAGCACCCAATAGGCGACCACCAACCCCACCAGCAGCCTCTCCAACCGCTCCACCGAAGCCACCCGGCTCTCCTCCAGGCCGAAGTGGCTCTTCCAATCCCGGAACAGCTCGTCGATCCACGCCCGCTGCCGGTAGAGCCGGATCGCCTCCTGAGGGTCCTCCAGATCGGTGGCCAGAAACCACGGCTCTTTCTGCCCTTCCTGCCACACCAGCACCAAGTTCACCCGCACCGCCCGGTCCCGGCGCAGCCATGCCCCTTCCAAGAGGAGTTTCTCTCCGGGAGAGAGAGGCCATTCCCCCAGCAGACCGCTTCTCCCCCGGTGTTCCACCTCGATCTTTCCGGGCAGCCGTACCACGAAGTGCACCTGTCTCCCCAGCGTGCGCACCAGTCCCTGGAGGAACCGCAGGAAGCGCACATGGCCAAAGCCGCGATCGGCCAGCAGCACCGGCTCCACCTCCGCGGGCAGGGCGCTCACCAGATGCCGGACGAAGGCCTGCTCCAGATCGGGCCGGCCCGTCCCTCGGCGGATCTGGGTCCAAGAGGTGGCCCACACCAGCAGAGGAATCCCTCGCCCCTGGCAGGGAATGGCCGCCACCAGGGCCTGCTCCTCCGGGCGCAGAGGGGTCCAGTCCAGACCAAGGGGCACCCGTCCCCTGCGGAAGCCGAACCGCTCCAGCACCCGAGGCAGCACTCCCAACAGCAGGGAGAAGGGCTCCCATCTCCCTTGGGAGAGGAAGCGATAGAGCCGCTTCTTCTTGTGATGGTGGGCCGTGGGTCCCGGAAGAGCTCGGGCCAGCTCGGACAGGCAGACCGAGCGTCGTCGCAACACCGCCCAGCTCACTAACGCCAGCAACCTTCGGCGGGTCCGCCTCTCCCTTTGGAAGGCACAGTTGACCCAGCGGACTACGTGTCTATACCATTCTCCCGTCACGGGGATCACCTCCTGGGGGATGGCTGCTGGATCGATCGCTAGCTTGCCCTCAGGAGGTCTCCCTTTCAATACTGGGTACGTCTCAGCCTTGGGGGGCGATTGCAAACGCTCCCCTCGTTCGCTATAGTAGAGCGCTCTCCCCCTAGATGTTCCGTTCACAGCTCCGTTCCAAGGGGACAGCACAAGCCAGAGCGAGGATGAACGATCATGGGAACCCAAGGGATGCAGAAGACGATCGTGATGAAGAAGGAAGAGATGGGCAAGACCTGGGAGCGGAAGTGGTACCTCGTCGACGCCCAGGGGCAGACCCTGGGACGGTTGGCCTCCCGGATCGCCCGGGTGCTCATGGGCAAGCACAAGCCCATCTACACCCCCCACGTCGACGTCGGGGACTATGTGGTGGTGATCAATGCCGCCCGGGTGAAGGTGACGGGCAAGAAGCGCGAGCAGAAGCGATATTATCACCATTCGGGCTATCCCGGCGGCCTGCGCGAGCGGACCTTCGAGGAGGAGATCGCCCGCCACCCCACCGCGCCCCTGTACGAGGCCGTCCGGCGGATGCTCCCCAAGTCCACCCTGGGCCGCCGCATGCTCAAGAAACTGAAGGTGTATCCGGGGCCGGATCACCCCCACGGTCCCCAGAAGCCGGAGCCCCTCCCCGAGGAACTCCTTCGATAAGCGCCTAGGGGGTCGTCCGAACGGCACTCACTCCTCCGCACGCTCCGGCCTCCGACCCGTCGGCCTTCGGGAAGCGTTTGCCCTCCTTGCCTGCCCTGTACTCCATCAGGAGGTCTTGACGCCGTTCTCCCCTTTCGGGTAGAGTTCTCCCCAGGGCGCTCGGACCGGGTGGGCCGGTAAGGACGTCCGGCGTAGCCCACGTCACAGTTTGCGGTCCGCCGCGGATGCTATAGTGGAGAGCAGATCTTCGATCTTCATCGAATCCTTGCCCGCGGCGAATCGTGATGAGAACGAGAAAAGGAGGCCAGGAATGAGAGGTCGGACCGGCGTAGCTCCTCTGCTCGGATGGATCCTGTGGGTCGTCGGAACCGTGGGAGGGGGCATCGTTCTTATCCCCTTTGGCGAGGCCAAGGCCCAAGTTCCTTCACCTACACCCAGCCCTACAGTATTTTTCACCCTGCAGCAGGGGGACTTCAGCGCGACCTTGGTGCCGCTCAAGAACCCGCAAGACGTCGTGCAGTTTTACAATTACGCCAACTTTCAGTCCAACACGGGACTGGAGACGGTCGGGCGAAGTCTCCTCTTCTTCTACGAGGACACTACGAGCGGAACGCTCAGCTTGGTCGTCCTCCACGGGCGCACCGATGCAACCCCAGGAAGCGCGACCTTCGCATTTGAAGGCCTTCCCGAGGGGGTTCAGTTCCTGGTACAAGACGACCCCGATGACGTCTGGTCGTTGACGCCCCCTACAGCCCAGGTGAGCTGGACCTGGCAGCCGGGGTTCAGCGACGGGCTCGCCCTGGGACCCCTTCCTGAGAGCTTCCAGATCACGATCACCCCCCAGTTCGGCGCGGGGATCTTGGAGTTCGCCGCCCTCAGTGGAGAGCTCCCGAACCCCGAGACGATCCTGCTGCCCAGTCTGACGGCCCCCATCACGCTTACGGCCCAGTTCGGCATCCCTCCGGTGGCGGACTTCACCTTCAGCCCGGAGACGCCGGGGGTGGGCGTCTCGGTGACGTTCGACGCGCGGGCCTCGCGCCCCTCCCCCGGACGGGCCATCGTGCGCTACGAGTGGGACTTCAACGGAGATGGGATCTTCGAGGTGAGCACCGCCTCGCCCACCATCGAGCACACCTTCACCGAGGTGGGCGAGTTCGCCGTAACCTTGAAGGTGATCGACGATCAGGGCATCACGGCCACCGTCACGAAGACCGTTCGGATCGTAGAGGTAAGCGTGCGGGCCATCCGCCGCATCTCCACCCCCGAGGTCGCGCCGGGCTTCACCTTCCGGGTGACGGTCGAGATCGAGGCCGGACTGCCCGTCAACGGCTTGGGGTTGGACGAGGACCTCCCTCCGGGGTTCGAGGTGACCCCCATCGACACAGGCGGTGCGACCTTCAAGCGGGCGGAGACGCAGTTCGTCTGGGCGGAGACGATCCAGGCCAACGAGATCCGCCGGGTCGTGTACGATGTGACCGTGCGGCCCGAGGCGGCGTTGGGGCCGCTGCCGCGCGTCTTCGAGATCACGGGGACGCTGGAGAGCGCCTCCCCCGCCTTCTTGACGACCGTATCGGGGGAATCGGAGATCGCCTTGGTGGACTGCCTCTCCATCCCCGTGGCCGTCGCCCACCTCACGCTCCAGGACGTCGTCAATCTGCGTCTGGACGAGTACATCACCGCGGATCAGCTCCAGCGGGCCTTCTCCTACTGGCTGGAGGACGCGGGAGTCCCCGCCACCTGCGACGCACAGGTGACCTTCGAGATCATGAAGAAGCTGGTGGCCCGGCAGCTGGAGGGCATCCCCGTCGACCAAGAGATCCCCGATCAGCCCGCCCAGGGAGCGATGGTGGTGCGCTCGATCCTCACCCCGCTCCCCTTCTCGCAAGTCTACCTGCCGGGGGACACCGCCGGCCGGGTCTTCACCGTCAAGCTGGAGCTCGAAGCCCTCACGGACCTTGCAGGCTTCGGCGTGCGGGAGATCTTCCCCGTCCGCTGGGAGATCAAGCCCATCGACAGCGGAGGAGCCGTCTTCAAGCGCCCCACCCGCGAGTGGGTCTTCTCCGAGAAGCTGGCGGCGGGGCAGCGGCGCACGATCGTCTACGAGGTGACCGTGCCCGCCGAGGACGTCAGCACCGGGACCGTGCGGTTCCAGGGGAGCAGCCAGAGCGTGATCCCCCGCTTCGAGGCCCTCACCGGAGGCGACACGGAAGTGCAGCTGGTGGAGTGCCTCTCCGTCCCAGTGGCGATCGCCCACCTCGACACCGTGGAGAACGACATCGATGTTACGCTCTCGAACCTCATCCAGTTCGATCAGATCCAGGCCGCGATCGCCTTCTGGCTCGAGGACGTGGACGTGCCTGGCACCTGCGGCCAGATGATCGACTTCGACATGATCAAGACGCTCATCGCCCACTGGCTGACGGACACGCCGGTGGACCGCCCGCTCCCCGGAGCGGCCGCTCCGCCGAACTGAACCAAACGAAGAAAAGGTGCACGAAGGGGAAAAGGAGGGCGAGGAGGCGATGACGGGGATGGCTTACCGACAACGGCCTAGGAACGACCGGAAGAAACGACAACGACAGGGACAGGCATGGAGCAGCCTCCACGAGAGGCAGGGGCGCGCGCGAAGCTTGCCGGCGTTCGCCTTGCTGGCGCTGCTTTTGGGGATCTCCTTGGTCCCGGGGAGCCCTCAAGCGCAACCTCCGGTAGAGACGGTGACTACGCCGCTGTTGAACGTCCGGTTGGGGCTGACCCCGGACCGAGTCTTTCTCCGGGGATCCGGGGCCGAGCCGGAGCGAACGACGCTCACCTTGTCTCTGGAAGCTGCAAGCCGTCCCCAGCGCATGGTAGCCGACGTGGTGCTCGTCGTGGACCGCTCGGCCAGCTTTCCCATCGAGGACGCTGCGGAGGCCGCGGAGCGCATCCTGGACCGCCTAGGGTTCGAGGACCGCGTGGCCTTGGTCTCCTTTGCCACGGAGGCCCGCTTGGACGTGCGCTTGGTGCCCGCCGCGCGATCGCAGGCGATTCGGGAGGCCCTTCGCGGACTCGTCCCCGAGGGCAAGACCGCGTTGGGAGAAGGGATGGCCGTCGCCACCGAAGAGCTCAGCCTGGCCGGTCGACCCGAGGCGGAGCGCTTACAAATTCTCCTCACCGACGGGCGGACGAACTACGGGCGCGACCCCTTAGAAGAGGCGCGCAAGGCCGCCGACCGGGGAATCGTCATCTACCCTGTGGGCGTGGGCCGGTCCGTCAATCGGGCCCTCTTGGAGGAGATCGCCCGCATCACCGGAGGGGTCTTCTTCCCTGCCTTTCACGACGCGATCGTCGACCGCATCCTACAAATCTCGATCGACCCGAACGATCCGCTGATCCGTGATGTGCAAATCGTTCAGACCCTAGCCCCCGAGCTGCGCTACGAGCAAGCCTTGGAGAACCCGCCGTCCCAGGTCCTCTCGAACCCCGACGGCTCGACGACTCTCCGGTGGACCCTGACCGACCTGCGCCCGGGCGATCGCTGGCAGACCCAATTGCAGATCAGCGGAGAACAGGAGGGAACCTGGGCTCTCACCGCTGCGCCCTCCCAGATTCGCTACCGCGACTTCCGGGGACGCGAGGTCACGCGGGACCTTCCTCTCCTCTCCCTGGAGGTCCGCCCCCGCCCACCGCTCGTCACCGCCGACTTCCTCTTCGAACCCCGCAACCCCACCCGTTTCGACGAAGTCCGCTTCTTCGACCGCAGCACCGTGGAAGCCGGACAGATCGTGGCCTGGAGGTGGGACTTCGGCGACGGAACGACCTCCACGGAGCGCAACCCCACCCATCGCTTCCCGGCCGACGGCACCTATCGGGTTACGCTCACGGTCACCAGCGATCAGGGCGTGCAGGAGAGCGCTGTTCAGACGATCACCGTCTTTACCCCTCCGCAGACGGTAGAAGCCGCTTTCCGCTTTGAACCGGAGAACCCCACGCTCTTTGACGAGGTGCGCTTCTTCGACGAGACGACTCTCAACCGGGGCAAGATCGCAAGGTGGGTTTGGGACTTCGGCGACGGGACACGAGCCTTCGAACCCAACCCCACGCACCGCTTCCCGGCCGATGGGGAATACACCGTGACCCTGACCGTCACCAGCGATGAAGGGGTAGAAGCCGTCACCCGCCGTACGATCACCGTCTTCACCCCCGAGCTCAGCGTCCGACGCACCATTGACACCTACATCCCCGTGGACCAGACGATCCCCGGCCAGACGTTCCGTGTGACCGTCCAGATCCGGGCGAACACGCGCATCCACGGCGCAGGACTCGACGAGAACGTCCCCCAGGACTGGGTGGTGCGCCCCATTGACAACTCCACCGCCGAGCTGCGCCTGGAAGACCTACAGTGGCTCTTCACTGAGGTGTTAGAACCCGGCACCGTCAAGACGATCGTCTACGAGGTCACGGTCCCCGACGACGAGACGCCGGGGACGTACCGCATCGACGGGACGCTCAGCAGCGCCTCACCGCGGGTGAGCCTTCCCGTCACGGGAGACACCCAGATCGAGATCCTGTCAGGCTTCCCCATCCGGGTGGTGATCGCTCACTGGGATGGAAGCAATCGTTCCTTGGATCTTCAGGGCTTTCCCACCCACAAGATCGACCTGAACCAGATCCTGCAGGCGATCTCCTGGTGGCGGGAGGGCATGGAAGTACCCTTCACGGAGGACGCCGCCGGAAACAAGCAGAAGATCGACTTCCGCACCATGCAAGAGCTGGTCGCCTACTGGCTCACGGACACCTCCGTCTTCGAGCCGCTGCCGGGGGAGTAAATTGCCCGCAGAGTACGAGAAACAGAGACGGAGATGGAGACAGAGACGGAAAACCTCGAGGATGTGAGAGAACCATGGACATGCGCGTGCGCAGACGAACTCCTTGGGGGATCCTTGGGTTTGCGGGTGCCTTCACCCTTACCCTGAGCCTGCTCCTCCTTCTGGGCACGGCCCACGCCCAGACGGGAAGCGGTCCCCGAGCCGATTTCCTCTTTGAACCCCCAGATCCCGACATCAACACGGAGGTGCTCTTCGACGCCAGCGGCTCCTCTCCCGATGTGGTCCGCTACGAGTGGGACTTCGACGGGGATGGGGTCTTTGAGATCCGCACCGACGAGCCGACCGTGACGTATCTCTTCGACGAAAGCGGCTCCCATCGGGTGACGTTGCAGGTCACGGACGGCGCCGGGGTTCAGGCCCTCACCGCGCAAGACGTGCGGGTGCGCACGGCGCCCGTGCGGGTCCGGCGGGTCATCGAGAGCCCCCTGGAGGGCTACCGCGTCCCGGCGGGAAGCGCCTTCCAGGTCACCGTCGAGATCGTGGTGAACGAGACGATCAACGGGCTGGGACTGGACGAGGACCTTCCGGAGGGCTGGCGGGTGGGATCCGTGGACCCCGAGGGGGCGGCCTTCAAGGGCTCCGAGGCCCAGTGGCTCTGGTTCCGAACCCTCACCCCGGGGGAAGAGCTTCGCGTGGTCTATCAAGTGACGGTCCCGCGGGGCACCCGCCCCGACGTCTTCGAGATTCAGGGGGTAGTGAGCAGCTTCTCGCCCCGCTTCCGCATCGAGATCCCGGGGGATCGGGAGATCCGGGTCTTCTGATGCTCTTCTGATGCAGGGGAGGAAGGCCTAAGACCCTTCCCCTCCCGAGAACTCCATCCGCGAGAAGCGCCAGGCGGCCAGCGCTACGAGCCCGACCGCAAGCCCCAGGAGCACACCCAAGCTCGCTCCCAAAGAGGGCTCGATGGGCTCGCCCACCCCCAGGAGGGCCCGCTCCACGGCCACGGCGTAGTGCCGCACGCTCAGTTGAGAAGCCGCGTCCGAGATGCGGCTGAACAGCCCCTCCCAGACGATCACGTAGACGAGCCCCAGGAGCAGGGCCCGCGGGGTCCAGACGCTCAGCACGAGGAAGAGGGCGCCGTAGGCCGGAAGGGCCGCGAAGGTGGCCAGCACCAGCCGCCCCACCATCGACCCCTCCGGCAGGAGCAACGCAGCTCCCACCGCCGTGCTGAGCCCCGCGAGAAAAAGAGCTCCCAGCAGGGCCCCCGCGTACTTCGAGACGACGATCGCCCCCCGCGAGAGGGGCTTCAACCACACATAGGGAAGCGTATCCCCGTCGATCTCCTCCCTCAGCGCGGGGACCGTCAAGAGCAACGCGATCAGGGGATAGAGGAGCGGGAGCTGGAAACCCTCGAAGAGATCCCGCAGGAACGCGACGCGGAGCTCCCGATCCGCCAGCTCCTGGGCGAGCTCCGCATCCAGGCGGCCCGCCTGCAGCACGACCGCCACGATGAGCGCCGGGAGCACCGCGAGGAAGCCCAAGAAGACCCATCGTCCGGGCCGATGCCGACCGAGGGCCTGCCGCAGCGTAAACCGCACCAACGAGAGCTCGAGTATGCTCATACGAAAATCAGCGGGTCACCAAGTACCGAAAGACGCTCTCTAGGTCCTCGTCGAGGCCGCGGATCTCCCGAAGGCGGATGCCCGCCTCCACGGCGAGCTTGGGCAGCTCTTGATAGAAGCGCTCCGGCTCCGTGACCTCCACGATCACCCTTCCCCCATCGATCGCGTCGAAGTCCACCCCGCGCACGGGGGCCCGCTCGGTGAGGAGCGCCGCCAGCCTCTTCGGGTCGCTGGCCGCAAGGGCCACCTTGTGAGGCCGGTCCTCCATCGCTTCCCGGAGGGCGTGGAAGTCCCCCTGTGCCAGCAGCCGCCCTTTGTGGATGAGCACGATCTGCGAGGCCATCCTCTCGACCTCATGGAGGATGTGGGAGGAGACGACCACCGTCTTGCCCTCCTCCCCTAAAGCGCGGATGATCTGTATAAGCGTCCGCCGTTGGGCGGGGTCTGTCCCCTTGAGCGGCTCGTCCAAGAGCAGCACCTCCGGGTCGTGCAGCAGGCTCTGCGCGACCTTGATGCGCTGGCGCATCCCCCGGCTGTAGGCCCCGATCCGCTTGTCCCGCTCTTTCCCTAGATCCACCCGTTCGAGAGCCCGCTCCGCCGCCTCGCGAGGGTTGGGGAGTTTGTGAAGCCGGGCGCACAGCTCCAAGAACTCCATCCCCGTGAGAAAGTCATAAAGACGCTCGCTCTCGGGGCAGTACCCGATGCGCGCGTACAGCGAGGGGTCGCGGCGGGGGGAGCTCCCGAGCACGCGCACCCGGCCCGTCGTGGGGACCAAGAGCCCGGCCAAAAGCTTCAGCAGCGTGGTCTTCCCCGCGCCGTTGGGGCCCAACAGTCCGACCACCCCCGGGCGAATCTCGAGGGAGACGTCGCTTAGGGCCACCACGTTTCCGTAGCGCTTCGTGACCCCTTCGATCCGGATCGTCGCCTCGCCCAACGGCATCAGAGGGCCTCCTTCCGGAAGCGGAGCCACGCCGCCGCCCACGAGACCGCAACGACCCAAGCGGTCCCCAGCCCGTAGACCCAGGGGGAGTAGGGCTCCAGCCGCACGCCCTCCTCGCGGACGACGTCCTCCTCGATCTGCACCATGACCGACACCTCGATGGGCTCCATCAGCCCAAAGAGCGCGTTCTTCACCTGATGAGCGTAGTCCTCGACGTCGACGAGGAGCACCCAGCGCTCGCCCACCAGGAAGAGGAGCATCCCGCTCACCAGCCCCAGGAGGAAGAGGAGTCCGATGATCGCCCCGGCGGCGTACGTGCGGCTCGAGGTCAGCGAGGAGATCCCCAGCGCCAGGCTCCCGTAGAAGATCCCCAACACGGGCCCTGCGGCAAGCAGCGCCCCCAGGTCCCGCAGGTGCTCCCGGACGTAGAGAAGCGCGTCGGGGGCGAGGAACGCCTTCCCCACGAAGAGCAGGAGCGCGGGGCCCAGGGCGAAGAGCGTAAGCCCCCCGATCCCCGCCAACCCCTTCATCAACAGATACTCGTGCACGTAGAGGGGACGGGCCAGATAGAGGGGGTAGACGCGATACCGCCGATCGTTGCAGACGAGGTCCGGGACGATCAGCGCGCTGAGCAGGAGGAGGACCAGCCCGATGGAGCTGTAAAAGCCGCTGAAGGGGTTGACGAGCCAAGAGGGGATCCCCGGTCCGCCGCCGAAGGCGTCCGCCAGCTGGCTCGTAAGCAGAAAGAAGAGGAAGATCCCCAGCTCGATCATCAGGACGAGCAGCACCAACACCTTATACTTCCCGCTCTTGCCCGCCCCCAGCGCCCGCCGGAGGTCCTCCATCATCAACCCGAGGATCGCTGCCCAACGGGCGACGTAGCGCCCCTCATAGGGGCGATAGCCGAGGTCGTAGATCTTCCCCTCCGGCTGTTGATGTTGAGTCATCCGGAAGCCTCCCCGTACAGCTCCAGATAGAGCTCCTCGAGGGAGCGACTCGGGCGCTCCATCCGTCGCAGCTGCGCTCCCGTCGCAGCCGCCGCCTCCACGATGATATCATAGACCGTCTCGGGGTCGTCTTGAGCTTGAGAGGGAGGAGAAGGAGCGTAAACGAGGATCTCGCTCCCCCGCTCCTCGGCGCGCAGGCCCCTCTCTTGGAGTTTCTGCAAGAAGGCTCCGCGGTCGCCGACGATCCGGACCGCCACGCCCTCGTGGACGCCGCGTACCAGCTCTTGAAGGGGCCCCTGGGCGAGGAGCTGCCCCGCCCTCAGGATGATCACGCGATCGCAGGTCTTCTCCACGTCGGGGAGGAGGTGGGTGGACAGCACCAGACTGAGTCGCATCTTGGCGCGGATCTCGCGGATGAGGTCGAGCATCTCCTCGCGGCCCTGGGGGTCGAGGCCGCTGGTGGGCTCGTCCAACAGCACGAGCCGGGGGGAGTGCACCAGGGCTTGGGCCAGCTTGACCCGCTGCTTCATCCCCGTACTATACCCCCCGATGGGGCGGTAGCGCTCCTCGCCTAAGCCCACCAGATGGAGCACGTCGTGGGTCCGCTGTACAGCCGTCTCCTTGGGCAGCCCCGAGAGCCTCCCTAAGCGCACCAGCAAATCGAAGGCGCTGTAATCAGGGGGAAGGCAGTCGTCTTCGGGCATGTAGCCCACCCGACGGCGCAGCTCCAAGGCCTCCCGGGGGCGGGAGACGTCGTAGCCCAGCACGCGCGCGGAGCCCGCCGTCGGACGGAGAAGACCCAACACCAGCTTGATGAAGGTGGTCTTTCCGGCCCCGTTCTCCCCCAAAAGCCCGATGCTCCCCTCCGGGATCCGGAGGGTGAGCCCCTCGAGCGCGGGAACGCCGTTATAGTGCTTCGTGAGGTTTTCGCATTGGATGGCGGGGTGGGGGGCGGAAGCGGGGCCGGAGCCCGTCATCATGTCAGCCGGAGGACTCCTCCACCCAGGTGAGTCGGGCCATCTCCGCGCCGTCGCCGCGGCGGGGCGGCAGCTTCAGCACCCGGGTGTAGCCCCCGGGGCGGTCCTTGTAGCGCGGCCCGATCTCCTCGAAGAGCTTCTTGACGGCCTGCTTGTCCTGAAGCACGCGGAAGGCCATCCGCCGGTTGTGGGTGGTGTCCTCCTTCGCCCAGGTGACCAGTTTTTCCGCCAATACCTGGCTCTCCTTGGCCCGGGCGACGGTGGTGTCCACCTTGCCATGGGCGATCAAAGCTTTCACCTGACCGGCGAGCATCCGCTTCCGGTGCGAGGGCTGCCGTCCGAGCTTTCGGCCTTTCTTCTTGTGCCGCATTCCCGATCCCTTCCTCTCGTCGGCTTAGCAATCCCTAGTCCGCAGGCTCCCGCTTGCGCCGACCGCTGGGCAGTTCGTACCCCAGCTCCTGGAGTCGCTCCTCCACCTTGATAAGCGTCTTCTCCCCGAACTTGTGGATGTCTAAGATCTCTTCACGGGTGTGCTGGAGCAGATCCCCCAGGGTGATGATGTTCTTCTCCCGGAGGAGGTTGCAGGCCCGCTTGTCGAAGCCCAGCTCCTCCAGGGGGGTCTCCATCCGGCGCAGCTCCTCCTCGGTCTCTTGAGCCTGGGCGAAGGGGTGCGGAGTGAACTCCGAGAAGAGCTGGAAGTGCTGGATCAAGATCTGTGCCGCGTGGTGAAGGGCCTCCTCCGGTCGCACCGCACCGTTCGTCTCGATCTCGAGGACCAAGCGGTCCAAGCCGGATCGCTTGTCCTGGCGGGTCTCCTCCACCACGAAATTGACCCTTCGTACGGGGGAGAAGTCGGAGTCCACGGCGATCACGCCTAGGGGCATGTCCTCCTTCTTGTTGCGCTCGGCGGAGCGATACCCGAAGCCCGTCTCGACCTCCATCTCGATCTCGAGCTGCCCTCCCTCGTCGAGGGTGGCGATGTGGAGATCTTTGTTGAGGATCTCCACCCCGGAGGGGACCTCGATCTGTCCCGCGGTCACTTCTCCGGGCCCCTCGGCGATGAGCACGAACCGTCGCAGCTCGTCGCCCCCGTGCGTGATGCGAATCGCCAGCTCCTTGAGGTTCAAGATGATCTCGAGGATCGTCTCCTTGACGCCGGGGATCGTGTCGAACTCGTGGTACTTGCCGCTGAAGCGCACGCGGGTGACCGCCGCGCCGGGGATGGACGAGAGCAGCACCCGGCGCAGGGCGTTCCCCACGGTCGTGCCGTAGCCCCGCTCCAGCGGCTCCACCACGAAGCGCCCGTAGGTCTCCTCCAGCTCGTCTACCTTGATCTCCGGGATGATGGGGCCGGCTGGGGCCATCTCGGCCTGGGTCTTCATCGTCGTGCCCATGCTCCTCTTCTCCTCCTCGCATTTGCCCGCATCATCGCGAGTAGAACTCCACGATCAAGTTCATCTGGACGGATTCGCGCAGCTCGTCCACCTTGGGCTTGTCTACCACGCGGATCTGGCCGTTCTGACGCTCCAGCCACTCGGGGATCGGCTCCTTCCGCTGCGCGACCTCCTCCATAATGGCTTTAATCCCCTTCTTGGCCAGCGAGTTCTCCTTGAAGGCGACCACGTCCCCGGGCCGAACCAGGAACGAGGGGATGTCCACCCGGCGCCCGTTCACCCAGACGTGGCCGTGGTTGATGAGCTGGCGCGCCTGATCCCGCGAGGAGGCCAAGCCCCCCCGATACAGGACGTTGTCGAGCCGCCGCTCCAGAAGCTCCAGGAGCATGTCGCCCGTAACCCCCTTGACCTTCTTGGCCAGCTCCATGTAGCGCAAAAATTGCCGCTCCCGGACGCCGTACATCCTCTTGAGCTTCTGCTTCTCCCGCAGGCGCTGGGCGTATTGGGAGGTGCGCCGCCACCCGCCGCGGTGGACCCCCGGCGGGTAGTTGCGCCGCGTCACGGGGCACTTCTCCGTTAAGCACTTCGCGCCCTTCAAAAAGAGCTTCTGCCCCTCGCGCCGGCACAGTTTACACTTCGGTCCCGTATATCGGCCCATAGGGCGTTCCCTCCTGCTCTCTCAGATCCAATTACGAGTGCGCCACCGGGGTGACGTTCTTGACGTCCTCGATGCGGAACGGGCTGTTTTTGAGGGCGTTGACCACGGAGTTGCGCCCCGAGCCCGTCCCGTCCACGGTGACGATCACGGATTTTATGCCGAACTCCTTCATCTTCTCGATGAGGCGGTCGGTGGCGAGCTGGGCCGCGTAGGGCGTGCCCTTCCGCGAGCCCTTGAAGCCCACCACGCCGGGACTGCTCCAGGCGAGCACGTTCCCCTCCAAGTCCGTGAGCGTGATGATCGTGTTGTTGTACGTCGCGTGCACGTGCACCCGTGCGCGATCGAGTTGCTTCTTCGCCATCGTAAATCCCTCTCATGTAGCAGCGATGAGCGCTTCTAGCGCTTCTTTCCGGCCTTGGCCGGACGCGGTCCCTTCCAGGTGCGGGCGTTGGCCCGGGTCTTTTGGCCGCGCACCGGCAGGCCCACCGTGTGGCGAAGTCCGCGGTAGCACTTGATCTGCTTCAGGCGGTCGATGTCGGACTTCACCTTCCGCCGCAGATCCCCCTCGATGAGGTAGTTCCCCTCGATCTCCCTGCGCAGCTCCGCGATCTCCGCTTCCGTAAGCTCGTGGACGCGCTTGTCGGGATCGATCCCCGTCTTGGCCAAGATGCGCTGGCTCGTGGGGCGCCCGATCCCGTAGATGTACGTGAGCGCCACCTCCACGCGCTTCTTGTTCGGCAAATCCACACCGGCAATCCGTGCCACCCGTCTTCGCCCTCCTCGCGGTTACCCCTGCCGCTGCTTGTGCTTGGGGTTCTTGCAGATCACCATGAGCTTCCCGCCCCGCCGCACCAGCTGGCAGTGATCGCAGATCTTCTTCACCGAGCTTCGCACCTTCATCTCCATCGCCTCGCTTCGCTCCGCTTCGTCCCGTCGTCGTCTTCCACTAGCTCTCGCGGTAGACGATCCGTCCCCGCGTCAGATCATAGGGAGTAAACTCCACAATCACCTTGTCGCCCGGCAAGATCTTGATGTAGTACTTGCGCATCCGACCCGACACGTGGCAGAGAGCTTCCCGACCGTCTTCGAGCTTCACCTTGAACGTCGAGCCGGGATAGGCCTCGACGACCTCCCCGCGCTGTCGAATCGTCTCTACCTTGCCGATGCTCTCCCCTCCTTCGCTCGCCTTCGCTTCGCCTGCCTTCCTCTCTGGGTTTTTTAGCTTACCCTAACCTAAGCTCACCCTTATCTCGTTTCCCGTCTTCGCCGCTACCTCCGTGGCTGTGGCCGTGGCCGTGAGCACCTCCGGCCCGTCGGCGGTGATGAGGACCATCTCCTCCACGTGGGCCGCCCGCTGGCCCCGGGGGGTGACCACGGTCCAGCCGTCGGCCAAGACGCGCTCTTCCTCCTCGGGGGTCTCGTCGGGCTCGGCCCTCCAGACCATGGGCTCGATCGCGAGGACCATCCCGGCGCGCAGCTTGGGTCCCTTCCCGGGAGTCCCGTAGTTGGGCACCTGGGGGTCCTCGTGCATCGCCCGACCGATCCCGTGGCCCACGAAGCGCTTGGCGAAATTATACCCGCGGCGCACCACATACGCCCCGATCGCGTGGGAGATGTCCCCCAAGCGGCCTCCGGCGCGGGCCGCGGCGATCCCCTGCGCGAGGGCCTCCCGGGCCACCTCGATCAGCTCAAGATCCTCCGCCCGGGGGCGGCCCACGATCACCGTGTCCGCCCGGTCGGCGAAGTACCCGTTCCGCTCGATCCCGATGTCGATGGAGAGCACGTCCCCATCGCGCAACACCCGGTCATCCCGCGGGATCCCGTGGACGACCTCCTCGTTGACGGACGCACAGATCGTCGCGGGATACCCCTTGTAGCCCTTAAACGCGGAGCGGACTCCGGCCTCGCGCACCAGGCGCTCCGCGAGGCGATCGAGGTCGCCCGTGGAGACGCCGGGCCGCGCCGCCCGGAGCAACTCCGCTAGAATCTCATTCAAGATCTGCGCGTTCTCGCGCAAGATCTCGATTTCACCCGCCGTCTTCAGGGGGATCATGGCGAACCCCCCGCACCCGCGCAGCGCCCCTCCAGGGCCCGCACGATCCGCCCAAAGACTTCCTCCACGGAACCCACACCGTCGATGGAGAGGAGGAGGCCCTTTTGGCGATAGGACTCGATCAGCGGCTGCGCTTCTTGATTATACTGGACGTCGAACCGTTTTGCGACCACTTCGGGGGTGTCGTCCGAGCGCTGGGTGAGCTTCTCCCCGCAGGCGTCGCAGATCTCGTCGCGCTGCGGCGGCTGCGTCAAGAGGTTGTAGACCCGACCGCACCTCTCGCACACGCGGCGGGCGCTCAAGCGCCGCACTACCTCCTCGCGGGGGACGTCGATCAGCAGGGCCACGTCGATGGACGTGATCCCCTCGAGGGCCTGAGCCTGCGCTAGGTTGCGGGGAAAGCCGTCGAGCAGGAAGCCCTTCCCTCCCTCGACCTCGATCTTCTGAAGGGCCTCCCGGATCAAGGCCACGACGAGTTCATGGGGTACGAGCTCGCCGCGGTCCATGTACGCTTTGGCCTGCCGCCCCAGGGGAGTCCCCTCCCGCACGGCGGCCCTTAGGAGATCGCCCGTCACGATGAGCGGCAGATCGAGATGGCGGGCCAAGCGTTCGGCCTGGGTGCCCTTCCCGGCCCCCGGCGGCCCCAAGAGGACGATCCTCTTTGCCCCCGCACAGCCCATGGCCATGGCGTCAGCCCCGCCGCCCTCCCAGGACCGCGCCGCCCTTGCGGATCAGGCTCTCGTAGTGGCGCTCCACCATGTGGGCCTCGATCTGCTTGATCGTGTCCACCGCCACGCCGACGGCGATCAAGACCGAGGTCCCGCCCAGGGCGAAGGCGACCTGCAGGGCACCGCCGCTCAAGTTGAGCACGATGAACGGCAGCAGCGCGATGATCACCAAGAAGAGGCCGCCGATGGTGAGCAGCCGGGTCTGGATTCGCTCCAGGTAGTCCGCGGTCGGCTTGCCCGGTCGGATCCCGGGGATGAAGCCCCCCCAGCGCCGCAGGTTGTCCGCCAGATCTTGCGGGTTGAAGACGATCGCGCTGTAGAAGTAGGTGAAGAAGAAGATCAACACCCCATAGAGGAGGAGGTAGAACCAGCCGCCGGCCTGGATGTCGTTGCTCAGGACCTGGAGGAACTCCGGCCCTCGGTTGATAAGACTCTGCACCGCGGGGATCTGGAGCAACGTCTGGGGCAACGTGAGAATCGCTGCAGCGAAGATGATGGGGATGACCCCTCCTTGGTTTACGGCAAAGGGGATGAAGGTGTTCTGGCCGCCGTAGACGCGGCCGCGCACCACCCGTTTGGCGTACTGGATCTCCACCCGTCGCGCCCCGAGCTGCACCAGGATGACCCCCACCACCACCGCGACGAAGACCAAGAGCAGGATGGGAGCCCAGATCGGGTTGACCCCTCCGGCGGGACCGAAGGCTTGCACGGCGTTGGCGATAAGGGGTGGGTAGCCGGCCAGGATCCCGGCCATGATGATCATAGAGACCCCTCGCCCGATCCCGTTCTCCGTGATCCGCTCGCCCAACCACATCAGGAACATCGTCCCCGTGGTGAGCCCCACCACGGAGGTGAAGTAGAACAGCCCGGGCGAGACGTCGGGGAGGAGCAGCCCCTGACTGGCGATGACGTAGCTTACCCCCATCGCCTGCAGCAGCGCCAGCCCCACCGTGCCATAGCGGGTATAGCGGTTCAGGACCCGTCGCCCTTCATCCCCCTGTTTCTGCAGTTCCTTCAGATAGGGGATCACGGCCTGCAACAGGCTCATGATAATCGAGGCGTTGATGTACGGGATCACGCCCAAGGCGAAGATCGAGAAGTTCTCGAACGCTCCGCCGGTGAAGAGGTTGACGAACCCTAAGATCCCCCCGCCCAGCGCCTGCTCGAAGAAAGTCGCTAGCTGAGCGGAGTCGACCCCGGGCACGGGGATCCAAACCCCGAAGCGGAAGACGGCGAAGGCACCCAGGGTGAACAGAATGCGCTTGCGAACCTCCGGGATGGTGAACGCTTGAAGGATCCCTTCGAACATCTACGGCTCCCCTTGATCCGAATCCGAGGTTGTACTCGAAGCTCTCTCATCGGGGGCAGGGCCCCGACCTCGTCGTCGCAGGACGATCGCCTGGCCTCCGGCCTCCTCGATCTTGCGGATCGCCTTCTTCGAGAAGCTGTGGGCCTTGATCGTGAGGGCCTTGGCGCACCGCCCTCGACCGAGGACCTTCACCCCGTCCTTGATCTCCTTGATGAGGCCGTGTTCGAGGAGCTTTTCCGGGGTGATCTCCTCCCCCTCCTCGAACTTCTCGGCGATCACGTCGAGGTTCACATAGGCGTACTGCCGGCGGGTGGGGTTCTTAAACCCCCGCTTGGGGATCCGCTTCCAGAGGGGGGTTTGCCCGCCTTCGAAGCCCGGGGGCATCTTGAAGCCCGCGCGGGCCGTCTGGCCCTTGCCCCCGCGGCCCGCATAGGTCCCGTGCCCGGAGCCGTCCCCTCGGCCTACGCGTTTCCTTGGGCGCAGGCTGCCGGGCGCAGGCTTAAGGTTATCCAGCTTCCACATGGAGGACCTCCTTGACGTCGCGGTCCCGCAGGCGGGCGACCTCCTCCACGGTGCGCAGCTGTTTGAGCCCTTCCAGGGTCGCCCGGGCCAGCGTGAGCGGGTTCGTCGACCCGAGGGCTTTGGTCAACACGTCTCGGACCCCCGCAAGCCGGAGGATGGTCCCCACCGTCGCCCCGGCGATGATCCCCGTGCCCGGATACGCGGGCTTGAGCAGCACCCGAGCTGCCTTGAACTCCCCGATCACGGCATGGGGGATCGTCCCGTTGACGATGGGCACCTGGACGAGATGGCCCTTGGCGTCCCGGATCGCTTGTTGGATCGCGGCCGGGATCTCGCGGGTGTTCCCCTTCCCCAGGCCCACGCGGCCCTTGCCGTCGCCCACCACGACCGTGACGCGGAAACTGAGGTTCTTTCCGCCCTTGACGACCTTGGAGACCCGGCGGATCTCGATCACTTCGCTCTGGAACTCGGACGGCTGTTCGTCTCGCCTTCTCCCTCTCATACGCGGCCTCAAAAGATAAGCCCCCCTTCTCGGGCGCTGTCGGCGAGCGCTTGGACGACCCCGTGGTAGGGGTAGCCGCTCCGGTCGAAGACCACCTTCTCGATCCCCTTCTCCCGGGCGCGCTCCGCCAGCAACTTCCCCACTTCCTTCGCCGCCTCCCGGTTCGGCCCGCGCACCCGATCCCGAAGCTCCCGATCGAGCGTGGAGACGTACACCAGCGTGTGCCCGCTCTGATCGTCGATGAGCTGGGCGTAGAGGTGCCTCAGGCTCTTGTAGACGCAGAGCCGGGGCCGTTCGGGGGTGCCCATCACCTTCTTGCGCACCCGTCGGTGGCGGCGCACCCGTCGTTCGTGCCTCGTCCTCAGCTTCTGTGCCATGATTCCACTCCGTCCCGTCTCCGTAGAGAAGCCCCCGGCGCTTTTAGGCTAGGCTATCTATCCGGTCGCGCCCGCGAGCTTGCCCTCCTTGCGGAGGATTTGCTCGTCCGCGTAGCGGATCCCCGTGCCCTTGTAGGGCTCCGGCTTGCGGAACGCGCGGATCTCCGCGGCCACCTCGCCGACGAGCTGCTTGTCGGGGCTCCTCAAGATGATTTCGGCCTCCACGCCCCCGGCGCGCACCTCGTTCACCTCGACGCTCACGCCTTCGGGAACCCGATAGTGCACCGGGTGGCTGTAGCCGATCTCGAGCACGAGTTCTTGGCCCTGTAGTCGGGCTCGATACCCCAATCCCACGAGCTGGAGCCGCTTCTCGTACGGCTGCTGGACCCCCTGGACCATGTTGGCGATCAACGAGCGATAGAGGCCGTGCCGGGCCTTGTGAGCCTTCTCCTCGCCTTTGCGCTCGACGCGCACGACGCCGTCCTCGACGATCACGTCGACGTACTGCGGCTCGTAGCGCTGCGTAAGCCGCCCGGACGGGCCCTCCACCACCACCTGGGCCCCTTGGGGGTCGACCGTGACCTTGACGCCCTCGGGAATGGGTATCGGCTTGCGTCCGATCCGCGACATCTCTTACTCCCCCCTGCCCTTCGCACGCATAATAGAAATCACCAGACGTAGCAGAGCACCTCTCCGCCGATGCGGCGCCTGCGGGCCTCCTGCCCCGTCATGATCCCCTGGGACGTGGAGAGGATGGAGATTCCCAGCCCCCCCAGCACGGAAGGGATCTCCTCGACCCCGACATAGACCCGTCGTCCCGGCTTGCTCACCCGTTGGAGGCCTCGGATGACCCGCTCCCGTCCCCGCTTCCCCTTGTACTTGAGCACCAGCGTCAGCGTCTTCTTGGCCCCCTCTGTGCGCACCCGGTAGTCCTCGATGAACCCCTCCTCCTTGAGGATACGAGCGATCTCTTCCTTCATCTTGGAAGAGGGGAGGCTCACCTCGGGGTGGTATCGCTCTTGAGCGTTGCGAATCCGGGTGAGCATGTCCGCGATCGGGTCGCTCAGCCAGACGGTCTTCACCCGCTTGACGGGGCGTTGTTTCACTCGGGCTCCTCGACTGCCTCGGGTCGCGGCCATGGCTACCAACTCGCTTTCCGTACGCCCGGAATCATCCCGCGATGCGCCAGCTCCCGGAAGCACAAGCGGCACACCCCGAAGTCCCGGATGTACCAGCGCTTGCGCCCGCAGAGCTTGCAGCGGTTCACCCGGCGCGTCTTGAACTTCGGCTCTCGGTTCGCCTTCGCAATCCACGCTTTCGTCGCCATAGTTTTGCACTCGCTCCTCGTTGCCTCAATCCTTGAACGGGCAGCCCAGCTCTTTCAGCAGATAATAGGCCTCCCGATCCGTCTCCGCGGTCGTCACGATGGTGATGTCCATTCCCTGGACCTTTACGATGTCGTCGTAGTGGATCTCGGGGAAGATGAGCTGTTCATCCAGCCCCAGGGTATAGTTCCCGCGCCCGTCGAAGGCGTCCGTGGAGAGCCCCTGGAAGTCCCTTACGTTGGGGAGCACCACGTGAAAGAGCTTCTCCAGGAAGACCAGGGCCCGCACCCCACGCAGGGTCACCTTGCACCCGACGGGGTTCCCCTTGGTGAGCCCGAAGTCGGAGATGCTCCGCTTGGCCCGAGTGACCACGGGGCGCTGGCCCGCGATCTTGGCCAGATCGTTGACGCAGCCCTCCAGCACCCGGGGGTCGTCCGGGGCCTCCTTGATCCCCATGTTGATGACGACCTTCTCGATCCGGGGCACCTCCATGATGTTGGTGTACCCCAGCTCCTTCATGAGCTTCGGCGCGATCTCCTCGCGAAATCTCTCTTGGGTGAGCATCGCGATCACTCGAAGGTCTCCCCGCACTGCTTGCACTTGCGCATCTTCTCGCCCGTCTCCAAGACCTCAAACCCCACGCGGGTGGGGCGGTCGCAGGAGGGGCAGATGACCAGCACGTTGGAGATGTGGATCGTCCCCTCGCGCTCGATGATGCCGCCCTCACGCTGGCGGGCCGTCGGACGCTGGTGTTTGGTGATGATGTTAACACCCTTGACGATGATACGCCCCTTCTCGGGGAGGACGCGCATCACCTCGCCGCGCTTGCCGCGGTCGTTCCCCGCGATCACCTTGACGATGTCCCCTTTTCTGACCTTTCGCATGGCGATCACAGAACCTCCGGTGCCAGCGACAGAATTCGGAGCATGTTCTTGCGCCGGAGCTCCCGCGGGACCGGACCGAAGATGCGGGTGCCAATGGGCTCCAAGCTGTTGTTGACGAGCACCACGGCGTTGTCATCGAAGCGGATGGTCGTGCCGTCCTCCCGACGATAGGGCTTGCGGGTGCGGACGATCACGCCCTTCACGACATCGCCCTTGTCGATGTCGCTGGTGGGGAGTCGCTTCTGGACGGAGCCCACCACGATGTCCCCGATCCGACCGCCGCGGGCTCCGGGTCGGCCCAGGACGTTGGCCACCCGGATCTCCTTGACGCCGGAGTTATCCGTGACCTTGAGGATGCTTCGCACCTGGATCATGATGTCTCACCTGCCGCTTGAGGCCTCTCTTCCGTAGCCGCAGCTGCGGTCTCCACGGCCTGCACCTCGGGCTCCTCCTCGGGCTCGACCCCCTCCTCCAAGGGCGAGACCCCCGAAGGTGCCCGTTGCAAGATCTCCACGAGCCGCCAGCGCTTCAGCTTGCTCAGAGGCCGCGTCTCGCGGATGCGCACCACGTCCCCGATGCGGGCCTCCTCCCGCTCGTCGTGGGCGTAGAACTTCTTCCGCCGCGTGACCGTCTTCTTGTAGCGCGGATGCTCGATGCGGGTCTCCACGAGCACCGTGATCGTCTTCTGCATCTTGTCGCTGATCACGCGACCCACTCGCTCTTTGACGGGCATTACGCCTCACCCGCTTTCTCGCTCGCCTTGGCCGCCTGGCGCTCCCGTTCCCGGGCTAGCTCCCGCTCCCGCAAGACGGTCTTTATGCGGGCGATGTCCCGCTTGGTGTTCTTGAGGGCCGCGGTGTTGTCCTGCTGGCCCATGGCGATCTGAAATCGCAACGTGAAGAGCTTGCGCTTGAGCTCCGCTTCCATCTGGCGCAGCTCCTCGTCCGTGTAGTCCCGAAGCTCCTGAGCCTTCATCCCCGCTCGCCTCCCAGTCGGAGCCGCTCGCGCAATCGCGTGCGGATGGGGAGCTTATACGAGACCAGTCGGTGGGCTTCCTCCGCCTGCTCGCGGGTGATGCCCCCCAGCTCGAACAGGATCCGACCGGAGCGCACCACGGCCACCCAGTGATCCACATCCCCCTTCCCCTTGCCCATCCTCGTCTCCGCGGGCTTCTTGGTGATGGGCTTGTCGGGGAAGATGCGGATCCAGATGCGGGCGTTCCGCTCCAGCTCCCGCACCAGGGTGGTGCGGCAGGCCTCGATCTGCTGGGCGCTCACCCAGCCGGGCTCGACGGCCTGAATGCCGTACTCCCCGAAGGCGACCTCGTTGCCGGCCTGGGCGATCCCCTTCCGCCGGCCGCGGTGCATCTTTCGGAACTTCGTCCGCTTAGGAAACAGCAGCGACACGGCCTTCACCCCGCTTCATCGCGCTCTGGAACCCCAGGGGCATGTGCTCGCCCCGGAAGATCCAGACCTTGATCCCGATGTGGCCGTACTTCGTCCAGGCCTCCGTGAACCCATAATCGATGTCGGCGCGAATCGTCTGGAGGGGCACCCGCCCGTGCTTCACCTCGACGGAGCGGGCGATCTCCGCGCCCCCGAGGCGGCCGCTGACCCGGATCTTCACGCCCTTGGCGCCGCGGTCCATCACCCGCTGCGAGACCTCTTTGATGGCCCGCTGCACCGGGAAGCGGTTCTCGATCCGATAGGCGATCTCGTCGGCCACCAGCGTCGCCTCGAGGTCGGGGGCCTCGACCTCCTTGATGGAGATCTTGACGCTGCGGCCCGTTAGGGCCTCCAGCTCCTTCTGGAACTGGTCGATCTCTTGGCCGCCCTTGCCGATGATGATCCCAGGCCGGGCGGTGCGAATGACGATCGAGACCCGGTCGTCCGCCGGGCGCTCGATGCTCACCTCGGCGATCCCCGCGCCCCGATAGCGCTGCTTAATGAGCCTGCGGATCTTCTGATCCTCGACGATGTATTCGGGCGCCTTCTTGTCGTTGAACCAGTTCGACTTCCACTTCTCCGTGATCCCCAAGCGGAAGCCGAAGGGATGGATCTTCTGGCCCATGGTCAATCCCCTTCCTCCCGTTCGGCCACGACGACGGTGATGTGGCTCGTCGGACGCCGGATGATGTCCGCCCGGCCTCGCGAGCGGGGCTTCATCCGCTTCAAAAAGGGCCCCTTGTCCACGCGCGCCTCCTTCACATAGAGGCGGTCGACGTCCATCTCGTAGTTGTGCTCCGCGTTGGCCACCGCGGACTCGAGCGCCTTGCGGAGGGCCCGGGCCCCCTTGGACTTGGCAAACTGCACGATGAGCAGCGCCTCGTCCACGGGCTTTCCCGCGATCTCGCGGGCCACCAGCCGCGCGCGGTCGGGCGAGACCCGCACCCACTTGGCGATCGCCTTCGCTTCCATCCTAGATCATCCCCCGCTCATGCATCTTATATCCACGCCTCAAAGGGACCCACAAAACGGACTCCCCCGGGAATTACTTGGGAGCCGGTGGCTGCTTCTTCTTCATCCCGCCGTGGGCCCGAAACGTCCGCGTAGGAGCGAACTCCCCCAGCTTGTGGCCCACCATGGACTCGACGATGTGGACAGGGACGTGCATTCTACCGTTGTGGACCTTGATCGTCAACCCGACCATCTCGGGCGTGATCGTGGAGGCCCGCGACCAGGTGACGATCTCCTTGATCTCGCCGCGCTTGGCCTTCTGGACCTTCTTGAGGAGCTTCGGGTGGACGTAGGGTCCCTTCTTGGTCGATCGAGGCATCGTTACCCCCTCACTTCCTCTTCTTCCTCTTGCGGGCGTCGCGGGCGTGGACCACGATGAGCTTGTCGCTCGGCTTCTTCTTGCGGGTGCGCACGCCCTTGGCGGGCTTGGCCGTAAAGGTCATGGGCGGGCCGCCCACGTAGCCGCGGCCCTCGCCCCCGCCGTGGGGGTGGTCCACCGGGTTGCGCGCCACCCCTCGGGTGATGGGCCGCCGCCCCAGGTGGCGCACCCGGCCCGCCTTCCCGTGGACCACGTTCTTGTGGTCGGGGTTGCTCACCTGGCCGACGGTGGCCATGCACCGCTCGTCGAAGAGGCGGATCTCCCCCGAGGGGAGCCGCAGACGGACCATGCCCTCCTCGCGGCTTAAGATCTGGCACATCGTCCCCGCGGCCCGGGCGAGCTTCGCCTTCGCCCCGGGGTAGAACTCCACGCAGTGCACGAACATCCCCACGGGGATCTTCCCCAAGGGTAGGGCGTTTCCGGGTTTGGCCTCCGCGCCCTCGCCCGCCAGGATCACCTGGCCGATCTCCAGCTCCACGGGGGAGATGATGTATCGCTTCTCCCCGTCGGCGTATTGGACCAGCGAGATCCACGCCGAGCGGTTCGGATCGTACTCCCGCGTCAGCACCTTGGCCGGGATGCCCTGCTTGTCCCGGGCGAAGTCGATGATGCGGTACATCCGCTTGTGGCCGCCGCCCCGGCCCCGGACGGTAATGCGCCCCTGGTTGTTCCGCCCCCCCGTCTTCTTGAGGGGCTCCAACAAGCGCTTCTCCGGCTCCACCTTGGAGAGCTCGGAGTAGTCCGGCCAGACGGCGTGCCGTCGGCCCGGCGTTATGGGTTTAAACTTCTTTAAGCCCATCGTCTCTCATCCCATCCCTTCGTCCTGTCCACGTTCCATCCCATGGAGCGCTATTGCTGGATGTCGATCCGGTGTCCGGGGGCCAGCTGGACGATCGCCTTCTTCCAGTCCGGGCGCTTCCCCGGCTGGTAGAAGCGAATCTTGCGCGGCTTGCCCTTGACGTTCATCGTGCGCACCTTGACGACCTTCACCTTAAAGAGCTGCTCGACGGCCTTGCGGATCTGGAGCTTGTTCGCCTTCGGGTGGACCCGAAAGACGTACTTTCCCTCGTCCTGGCCCCGCCAGGCCTTCTCGCTCACCAAGGGCTCGAGGAGGATGTCCTCCAGCCTAAGATCCATCGCCGTTCACCGCCCCTTCCCCTTCTCCTCCGCCTCCGCCTAAGCCCACCCGTACGATCAGCTCTTGGAGAGCCCCCGAGGTGAGCAGGAGCCACTCGTGCTTCAGAACATCGTAGGGGTGGACGCTCATCGCGGGCATGCACTCTACCTTGGGGAGGTTGCTGAAGGACTTCTTGACGGGGATCCCGAACTCCGGCCCCGAGACGACCACCAGAACCGACTTCTCTTCCCACGGAAGCTCCAAGCGCTCCAGCAGCGCGATCGCCGCCTTCGTCTTCGGGCCCTCCGGGAACTCGAGGCGGTCTAAGACCTTGACCCGCTCGCTCTGAAAGCGGTCCCTCAGGGCGCTGAGAAGGGCCTGGCGGCGCATCTTCTTCGGGAGCTTATATTCATAGTCCCGGGGCTGGGGGCCGAAGGTGGTCCCGCCGCCGACCCAGATGGGGGAGCGGCGATCCCCGTGGCGTGCCCGGCCCGTGTGCTTCTGCGGCCAGACCTTGCGCCCCGAGCCTGCTACTTGGGCACGGGTCTTCGTGGCGTGCGTCCCCTGGCGTTGGTTGGTGAGATAGCTCTGCACGGCGCGGAAGAGCAGATCTTGGTGGACGCGCCCCGTAACGAGCGCGTCGGGCACCTCGAGGGTGCTTTCCCCGCCGTCGAGCTGAATGAGTTTTGCCGTGGCCATAGCCGTCCTCTCCATTTCCCTTTAGCTTTCGCCCTCTTCTTCCTTCTCTTTGCGGATCTCGAGGAGCCCGCCCCGCGGTCCGGGGACCGCTCCCTTGACGACCAGCAAGTTCCTCTCGGGATCGGCCTTGAGCACCGTAAGCCCCTGGACGGTCACCCGCTCGCCGCCCATGTGGCCCGCCATCCGCTTGCCCTTGAAGACCTTTCCGGTGGCGGCCATGTTCCCGATGGAGCCGGGGATCCGCTGGTGGTCGTGGCCGTGGGAGGCGGGCAGGCCCGCGAAGCCGTGCCGCTTCATCGCGCCTTGGAAGCCCTTCCCCTTGGTGATCCCGCTGACCTTGACCTTTTCGCCCTCCCGGAAGATCTCCACGGTGATCTCTTGGCCCACTTGGTAGTTCGAGACGTCTCGGATGCGAAACTCCTTGAGGTGGCGCTTGAGGGGGACGCCCGCCTTCTCGAAGTGGCCCTTCAGCGGCTTGTTGACGCGCTGGGGCTTGACCTCGCCCATCCCCAGCTGGAGCGCGCCGTAGCCGTCCCTCTCGGGGGTGCGGATCTGCACCACGACGTTGGGCGGCGTCTCGATGACCGTGGCCGCGAACGCGTTCCCCTGCTCGTCGAACCAGCGCATCATCCCGACCTTGCGCCCCAAGATCCCCAAGGCCATCCTCTTCCCCTCCCGTGTAGGGCTCACAGCTTCACCTCGATGTCGATCCCCGTGGGCAGCTCGATGTCCATGAGGGCGTTAATGGTCTCCGACGTCGGCTCCTTGATGTCGATGAGCCGCTTGTGGATTCTCCGCTCGAAGTGCTCCATCGACTTCTTGTTCACGTGGGGCGAGCGGAGCACCGTGTAGCGCTTGATCTCCGTGGGCAGCGGGATGGGGCCGGAGATCTTCGCCCTGGTCTCCTTGGCGGTCTTGACGATGCGGCGCATCGCCTCATCGACCAGCTCGTGATCGTAGCTCTTGACCCGAATGCGAATCTTCTCCCGCGCCATTTACTTCACTTCCCCTCCAGAACCGTCTCTTTGATGTGCTCCGGCACGACGTCGTAGTGGGAGAACTTGAACTGGTACGTCGCGCGCCCCTGCGAGAGCGAGCGGAGCACCGTGGCGTACCCGAAGGTCTCCGCCAGCGGGATGACCACGCGGATCACCTGGGTGTTCCCCTGGACGTCGAAGCCGCGGATCTCCGCCCGGCGCTTGTGGAGGTCGCTTACGATCTCGCCCACGTAGTCCGTGGGGGTGATGATCTCGCCCTCCATGATGGGCTCGAGGAGCTCCGCGCGCGCGCGCTGGAACGCCTGCCGCAGCGCCCGGGCCGCCGCCGTCTTGAAGGCGATCTCCGAGGAGTCCACCGGGTGGAAGCTCCCGAAGTGGAGGGTGGCCTTGATGTCGGTCACGGGGAAGCCCGCCAGCGGCCCGCTCCCCATCGCCTCCTCGATGCCCGCCTTGACCGCGGGGATGAACTCCCGCGGGATGACCCCGCCCTTGGTGGCGTCCACGAACTCGAACCCGCCTCCTCGGGGGAGCGGCTCGAACTTGATGCAGACGTGGGCGTACTGCCCGCGGCCTCCCGTCTGCTTGACGAACTTCTCCTCGACGTCCACGGGCTCCGCGAGCGTCTCCTTGTAGGCCACCTGCGGTCGGCCCAGGTTCGCCTGCACCTTGAACTCCCGCAACAGGCGGTCGAACAGGATCTCCAGGTGGAGCTCGCCCATCCCGCCGATGATCGTCTGGTTCGTCTCGGAGTCCACCTTGACGGTGAAGGTGGGGTCCTCCTGGGCGAGCTTGAGCAGCGACTCCGTGAGCTTCTCCTCCTCGGCGTCGGACTTGGGCTCCACGGCGGCGAAGATCACGGGCTCGGGGAACTCGATCTTCTCCAGCAGGATGGGGTGGTTCGGGTCACAGAGCGTATCCCCGGTGGTGACGTCCTTAGGCCCCACCAGCGCGCCGATCGCGCCCGCCTCCAGGACGGCCACCTCCTGGCGCTTGTTCGCGTGCATCTGGAAGATGCGCGCCACGCGCTCCTTCTTGCCCGTGGAGGCGTTGAGCACGTACGTTCCCGGCTCCAAACGCCCGGAGTAGACCCGCACATACGTGAGCTTGCCCGTGTACTCGTCCACGGCGATCTTGAAGGCCAAGGCGGCCATCGGCTCCTCGGGCGAGGGTCGTCGGACGATCTCCTTCTCTTCCTCCCCGGGCGCGGTGCCGCGGATCTCGCCGCGGTCCAGGGGCGAAGGGAGGAAGTCGACCACGGCGTCGAGGAGAGGTTGCACCCCGATGTTCTTCAAGGACGACCCGCCCAAGACGGGCACGACGCCCTTGGTGAGGGTGGCCCTTCGGATCGCCGCCCGGATCTCCTCCGGGGAGATCTCCTCGTCGGCGAGGTACCTCTCCATGATCTCGTCGTCGACCTCGGCGAGGGTCTCCAGGAGGTGATGGCGCATCTCCTCGGCCCTCTCCCGGGCCTCCTCGGGGATCTCCCGGTACTCGTACTTGACCCCCTGGGTGGCGGGATCCCAGACGATGAGCTTCCTCCGGAGGAGGTCGATCATCCCGAGGCCCTCCTCCCCCTCGCGGTAGGGGATCTGGAGGGGCAAGGGGAGGGTGCCCAGCCGTTCGGCCATCTGCTCCACGGTCTTCTCGTACTGGGATCCGGGTCGGTCGAGCTTGTTGATGTAGGCGACCCGGGGTACGCCGTACTTGTCCGCCTGGCGCCAGACCTTCTCCGTCTGGGATTCGACCATGTCCACGCCGGAGAAGATCACGACCGCGCCGTCGAGCACGCGCAAGGAGCGCTCCACCTCGGCGGTGAAGTCGACGTGGCCCGGGGTGTCGATGATGTTGATGACGTGGCCCTTCCACTCGCAGAGGGTGGCCGCCGAGGTGATGGTGATGCCCCGCTCGCGCTCCTGGGGCATCCAGTCCATCTCGGTGTCGCCCTCGTCGATGTCGCCGGGCTTGTGGATCCTCCCGGTGTAAAAGAGGATCCGCTCGGTGGTCGTCGTCTTGCCCGCGTCGATATGGGCGACGATCCCGATGTTCCTCAGCTTCTCGATGCTCTTCGTCTTCTTCTTGCCCGTGCTCGTCGCAACAGCCATCGTCCCTTCCGTCTCCTTACGGGAGAATCTCCTCGTGGGTCCTAAAGGATTACCAGCGGTAGTGGGCGAACGGCCGGTTGGCCTCCGCCATGCGGTGGGATTCGAGCTTCTTCTCGTAGGCGCGGCCCTGGCCCTGGGCGGCGTCGAGGAGCTCCCCGGCCAGGCGCTCGACCATGGTCCGTTCCCCCCGCTCGCGGGCGGCGTTCACGATCCAGCGGAGGGCCAGCGTCTTCTGGCGGTCCTCCGGGACGTCGTAGGGGACTTGATACGCCGCGCCGCCCACCCGGCGCGAGCGGGTCTCCAGCTTCGGCATCACGTTGCTGACGGCCTTGTAGAACACCTCGAGGGGGTCCTGGCCCGTGCGCTCCTCGATGAGGTCAAACGCCCCGTAGACGATCCGCCGGGCCAAGGACTTCTTGCCGTCGCGCATCACGTAGTTGATGAGCTTGGAGACCAGCTTGCTGCCGTAGCGCAAATCGGGGTAGAGAAACGGGGGCTTGTCCTTCCCCGTCCGGTACCCCGGCAGCTTGCTCTCCAGCTGTTTGTTTAAAACCGCCATATCGCGTTCACGCTCTCATCCCTCGGATTAGGAGGACGGGCGCTTGGTGCCGTACTTGGAGCGGCCCTGGCGCCGACCCTCCACGCCCGCCGCATCGAGGGCGCCGCGGACGATGTGGTAGCGGACCCCCGGGAGGTCGGGGACCCGCCCGCCGCGGACGAGCACCACGGAGTGTTCCTGGAGGTTGTGCCCCTCGCCCGGGATGTAGGCCGTGACGTACTTCCCGTTGCTGAGGCGCACACGAGCGACTTTGCGCAGCGCGGAGTTCGGCTTCTTCGGCGTGCGGGTGAAGACCCGCGTGCAGACCCCCCGCCGCTGCGGGCAATTATCCAATGCGGGCGACTTGCTCTTGTACTCCTTCGTCCGGCGCCCGTGGCGCACCAGTTGGTTGATCGTCGGCATAAATTCCCTTCCTCCTAAGGCTGCACGTCCTCCTCAGATCGCGAAACACACGTAGTAGAGGGAAGATACGTGCTGGTGCGGGGTATTATACGGGATCGATTCCCCCCTGTCAAGCAACCGCAGCGCGTTCTCCCACCGTCGGATCGAGCGGCTACTCTTGAGATCAGCCCCCCTCAGGCTCAGAGCTCTCGGCAGAGCCCTCCCCTTGGTCTTCGGCTGCTGCAGCTTCCTCCGTAGCAGGAGAGGGGTCTCCCGCTTCCGGGACGCCGACCGGGCCGTGGGAGCCCGCCTCGCCGTTCCCAACGTCGCCGTTCCCGACGTCGAGACCGTCCCGCCGAAAGCCGGTGCCCACCGGGCAGAGCCGCCCGATGATCACGTTGGACTTGAGGCTCTCCAAGGGGTCTTCGGCCCCCCGCAGCGCGGACTCCGCCAGCACGGTCGTCGTCCGCTGGAAGGAGGCCGCCGCCAACCACGATTTCGTCTCCAAGGCGGCCTTGGAGATCCGAAGGAGGACGCGCTCGCCCACGGGGAGGCGCTTCTCCTTGATGCGCACCCGCTCCACCTCCCCGCCCCGCTCGAGGGGGAGGGTCTCCAAGCCCGCCTCCAGCGCCAGCTGCAGCAGCCGCTGGGTCACCTCGGAGCCCCGGGGCGCGAGCACCTCGGGCTTCTCCTCCTTCCCCTTCCCCTTCCCCTTGCCGTCGTCCTCCGGGGCCGCAGCCGAGGAGGGAATCACCACGTCTTCGGCGAGGATGCTCCCGAGGATCTCCTCCCGGCGGCGGCGGATCTCCCGGTTCTCCTCCTCCAAGCGCCGCAGCTCCTCGCGGAACTCCTCGAGGATGACGAGCTGGTTGGGGAAGAAGTCGGAGTCGCCGGGGTCGACGATCCGCACGTTGTTGACCATCTGGCGGATCACCAGCTCGATGTGCTTGTCGTTGATGTCGACCCCTTGGCTCTTATACACCTTGTGGATCTCCGTGAGGAGGTACTCCCGGGCCTTGTGGACGCCCGCCACCTTGAGGAGCAACTGCGGGCTGGTGACCCCCTTGGAGAGGAGGTCGCCCTCCTGGACCTTGTCGCCCACCTTCACCACGGCGGTGCTGGAGAGCGGGACGGTCATCTCGTAGTGGAGCTGGATCTCCACCAGGCCCTCGTCCCGGCCCTTAAGTTCTTTGACGGCATCGACGACGCAGCTGCCCCGCGTCGGGAGGTTCAACGCAAAGAGAGGTTCCCCGGCGCGCACGGGCGAGCCGTCGGCCTTCAAGACCGTGAGGTCTTCGGTGAGCGGGAAGACCCGAGGCAGGTCGGGATCGGGGGTGTAGACGATCACCCGGTCCTCGCCCACCAGGGCCATCCCGGCCCGGTCGGCCTTGAGGGTGATGGGCGTCGAGCGCGTGGTGAGCTGCATCCCCGGGGTGACCTTCTCCCCCACCTCGACCTTCTTGCGCGCGCCGTGGGGGAGGCGATAGCGGACCTGCCGCCCCTCCTCGTCCTCCACCACCAGGAAGCGCTCCCCGTCCTCGATCACCTCCACGACCGTCCCCGAGGTCTGGGCGACGACGGGTTCCTCATTGTAGGGCTCGCTGAGGGGGGTGCCCTCCTCGACCCACTGGCCCGTCTCCACCACCGGGCGGACGCCGGGCGGCAGGAGATACACTCGGTCCTCCTCGCCCAGGATGGCCACGTAGCGGCGGTCGGCGCTCTCCACGATGTGGACGATCCCGTCCACGGGGCTCTTGGCGTGGATGAGCGAGGCGGGGGTGACCTCCTCGCCCTCGCGGGCATTCACCAAAGCCGCCGGGACGCGGACGAACTTCTCGTCGCCGCGGATGTGGACGACCTCCCGCCCCTCCTCACGCTCCACTTCCGTGATGACGCCGCTGATCTCGGCCACCTCCCCCTCGGGGCTGCGCAGCGCCTTGCGGGCCTCGAAGAGCTCCTCGGCCCGGGGCAGCCCCTGGGTGATGTCCTCGCCCACGACGCCGCCGGTGTGGAACGTCCGCATGGTGAGCTGCGTCCCCGGCTCGCCGATCGACTGGGCGGCGATCACCCCCACCGCCGTCCCCAGCTCCACGGGTCGGTGGTTGCTCAGGTCCAGCCCGTAGCACTTCACGCAGACCCCGCGGCGCGTCTCGCAGGTGACGGGGGAGCGGACCACGATCCTCGGCCTCACCTTGACGGACTTCACCTTGGCTTCCTTGAGCTTCTCGGCCAGGTAGGGAGTGATCCGCTCGTCCTGGGCGACGATCACCATGTTCGTCTTCGGGTCCCGCACGTCCTCGACGCTGATCGTCCCCACCGCCCGCTCCACGAACCCCTTGTCCTTGGGGGAGAGCTCCAAGACGGTCTCGGCCAGCTCCTTCGCCCTCTCCCGGTCGATCAACTCATCCCGCTCCAGGAGGGTCTTCCCGTCGAAGCGGATGGGTTCTGCCAGATACCGCCCGTAGATGCGGGTCTCGATGGGCTCTAAAATCTCTTCGCGGCTGTAGCGCAGGGGGTGGATCTCCACCCCGGCCTGGGTGCCGCAGTCCTCCTCCTTGACCACCAATTCCTCGGTGGCGTCGTACAGCCGCCGGGTGAGGTACCCCGACTCGGCGGTCTTAAGGGCCGTGTCCGCCGTGCCCTTGCGGCCTCCATGGGTGCTGATGAAGTACTCCATGCCCGTCAAGCCCTCGCGGAAGTTGGACTTCACAGGCGTCTCGAGGATGCGCCCGGAGGGGTCGGTCATGGGGCCGCGCATCCCCGCGAGCTGCTTGACTTGATTGGCCGAGCCGCGGGCCTTGGAGCGGACGATCATGTCGATGGGGTTGAAGGGGTGCTTCGCGAGGTGGTCCATCGTCACCTTCTCGATGCGGTCGACCGTCTCCATCCAGATGCGCACGATCGCCTCGCGGCGCTCCTCGCGGCTGGCCATCCCCAGCTGGTAGCGCTGCTCGATCTCGTCCACCCGCTTCTGGGCTTCCTCGATGATCCGAGCCTTCTCCGGCGGGATGAGCGCGTCGCGCACCGAGATGGTGAGCCCCGACTGGGTCATCGTCCCCAGCGCCAGGTCTTTCAGGGCGTCCAGGAGCTCCACGGTGCGCTCCCGCCCGAAGCGGCGGTAGCACTCCATGATCAGCGCCTCCACGTCGCTGGAGGTGTACGTCTTCTGATAGTTCCGCAGCTCCTTGGGGACGCACTCGTTGAAGCGGGCCCGGCCCAGGGTGGTCTCGATGAGCTCCCCGTCGATCCGGATGATCACGGGCGCGTGCAGGCTGATGACCCCCGACTCATAGGCCCGCTCCGCCTCCCGCAGGCTGCTGAACGCCTTGCCCTTGCCCTTCCCCTCGGGGTCCTCCAGCGTGAGGTAGTAGTACGCGAAGACGAAGTCCTTGGTGGGGGTGCTCAAGGGCCCGCCGTGGGCCGGACTCAAGATGTTCTTGGAGGAGAGCATCAGCTCCCGGGCCTCTTGGATCGCCTCGGGCAGCAGGGGCAGGTGGATGGCCATCTGGTCCCCGTCGAAGTCGGCGTTGTAGGGCGGGCACACGAACGGGTGGATCTGGATCGCCTCGCCGTCCACCAGCACGGGCTCAAACGCCTGGATGCTCAGCCGGTGGAGCGTGGGCGCGCGGTTGAGCAAGACGGGGTGTTTCTCGATGAGCTCCTCGAGGATGTCCCAGACGATGGGCATCTCGCCCGCCAAGGCCTTGTTCTTGATCTCGTCGTAGTTGGAGATGTGCGGGTAGTCCCGCTCGGAGAGCCCCCGCAGGATGAAGGGCTTAAAGAGCTCGAGGGCCATCTTCTTGGGCAGGCCGCACTGGTGGAGCTTGAGCTTGGGGTTCACGACGATGACGGCGCGGCCCGAGTAGTCGACGCGCTTGCCCAGCAAATTCCGCCGCAGCCGCCCCTGCTTCCCCGAGATGCGCTCGCTCAGGGATTTAAGAGGCCGGTTGTCCCGCCCCAGGATGGGGTTGTCCTTCTTCTCGTTGTGGATGAGGGCGTCGACGGCCTCCTGGAGCATCCGCTTCTCGTTGCGCAGGATGATCTCGGGCGCCCCCATCTCCCGCAGCTTCTTGAGGCGGTTGTTGCGGTTGATGATTCTTCTGTACAGATCGTTGAGGTCGGTGGTGGCGAACTTTCCGCCCTCGAGTTGGACGATGGGGCGAAGATCCGG
>Ga0256839_1000607_pt1 | contig 45880 bp, 44 predicted proteins | sample 354166metaG_FD_185968 | JGI IMG/M metagenome (GOLD analysis project Ga0256839, IMG submission 185968) | Hydrothermal vent microbial communities from Mid Atlantic Ridge, Atlantic Ocean - 354-166 | ecosystem: Environmental > Aquatic > Marine > Hydrothermal vents | place: Atlantic Ocean: Mid...
ATGCGCTGCCTGTTTTCTTCGTCGAGGCGGCGGGCTTCGTCGGAGTCGAAGTCGATCTCGAACAGCGTTTCGGCCTCCTGATGGGCGTACTCTTGGTAGGTTCCGGGTTCTTGCATCATCGCGACCTCCTTCTTCCTTAACCCTAGGTTAAGGAGGCCTTCATGGGGACGGTACCCCCGAATGAGGGCCCCCAAACGGGGGTGTTCGCTTTTCTCCGACCGCACCCGGCTGCGCCTGCGGATGCGGCCGCGAACGGCAGCGTCCCGCCCGCGTTGCCGCCGGCCTTAGGAGAGGCGGTCCGCACGACCCCTTTCCCCGACTCCGAACGGCCGCGCTTTGGAAGCCGGGACAAAAGCTTTCTCCGGTCGGGGTACCTATGCCCCGGTCGACCGGGCTACCGTGGGTTGAGGGACCCCGAAGCAAGGGATTGGAGGAAGTCGCATGCACAGGTACTCAATTGCAGGTCTGGTTGCGCTGTTCACGGCGTTCTTGCTGGCGTCGTGCGGCGCCCCCCCCGTTCCCCGCGGCACCGCTACCCTAAGCGGAACCGTGGTGGACGCCACCACCGGTCTGGCGCTCGCGGGCGCGAAGGTGTGCTTCGTCTATCGGGGCAACGTAAGCGACATTTGCGACAACACCGATACCAACGGGGCATTTCAGCTAGCTCTGCTGCCTGCTGGAGACCACGCGGTCCAGGTGACCAAGGCCGGTTTCACCGGCGCCCGCGAGGGCGTGCAGCTGGCCGACGGGGCCACCGCTACGATCCGGGTGGCGCTCAGCCCCGGACTGAGCAGCGGCGAGCTGCGCATCGTCCTCAGCTGGGGTGCGGACCCCCGCGACCTCGATTCCCACCTCTGGGTGCCCCAGACGGCCGGCGACTACGAGGTGTACTTCAGCAATCCCGGGAGCTGCAGCGCCAACCCCTGGGCCTGCCTGGACGTGGACGACACCACCAGCTACGGCCCCGAGACGGTCACGATTGCCCAGATGCAGAGCGGCACCTACAGCTACGCCGTGCACTGGTACGCGGGCACGGGTTCCTGGGCAGGCTCCGATGCGGTGGTGCGGGTCTACGACGCCAGCGGCCTGGTGGCCACCTACGCCGCCCCCAGCAACGCCAGCGAGCCGGGGGCGTCCGGAGCGGCGTGGTGGTACGTCTTCGACCTGACCGAGAGCAGCCTGACGCCGAAGAACACCTTGAGTACGAACCCGCCGCGCACCTCCGCGGCAACCTCGCTCGGCGTCAAGTAGACCCCTCGGCCCTCGGCATGGCCCCGGCGCACCCGGGGCCTCGTTTTGCCGCCGGCGCCGCAGGCCGGTAGACTGGGAGGGCTGCACTTCTGGACCCGACGCCATGAACACCACGACGCGCTACACCCTCGCCAGCCTGATCCTCCTCTTCTGGCTCGGTTTCTTCGTGGCCACCCCGGGGGCGGTCCTCCCGTTTTGGCGCGCCGAGTTCGGGATCCTGGGCGAGATGGCCGCGTTCTTCAACCTGCAGCTCCTGGGCTTGCTGCTGGGCGTGGGCCTGGCCACGCGGTTGCGCCGCCGCCACCCCGTCGTGCCGCTCAGCGCTGCGGTGCTGGCCGCAGCCTACCTGGCCATGGGCCTTGCCCCCTCCTTCGCCTGGGTCGTGGCGGCGGCGGGGGTGGGGGGCGTGGCCCAGGGGGTGCTCAACGTGCACGCCAACGGCCTGGTGGGCGAGCTGCACCCGCGCAGCCGGGTGTTGATGCTCAACCGGGTGAACGCCGCCTTTGGCGTCGGGGCCGTCGTCGCCCCGCTCTGGCTCACCTGGCTGCCCTGGCGCGTCGGTTTCGTGCTGGCGGCGCTGGGCTGGCTGGCGGCCGCGGGGATGGCCTGGGGTGCGCCCGCGGTGCGCGAGCGCGTGGGCCGGCTCTCGCCCGTGCTCTTCCGGCGCGCCCTGCCGCTTCTGGGCGCGGTGGGGCTGTACGTGGCCGTCGAGGCCTCGATCTCGGCCTGGAGCGGGGCCTACCTGACCGAGCTGGGGTATTCGGTGCGGCTTGCGGGGGCGCTGCTCGCCGGGTACTGGCTGCTGCTCACGGCCAGCCGCCTGGGGCTGGCGCGCTGGGTGGCCGCCGACCCCATGGGCCGGCTCTACCGGCTCGTGCTGGCGAGCCTGGCCGTGCTCGTCGCCCTCGTCTGGCCGCCGCTGGCGCCGCTCTTTCCGCTGGTGGCCGTCTTCTACGGGCCGATCTTCGGCACCAGCTTCGCGGCGTTGCAGGGCCGTTTCGGTCAGGAGCTGACCGCGGGGATGTTCTATGCTGCGGCCGTGGGGGGGACGATCGGACCCGCGCTTTTCGCGGCGCTGCCGGGGCCGCGCTGGATCCCGCTGGGCTTCGTGGTGCTGGGGGCGCTGTTGCTCTTGGCGCTCAGGCGGGCGCGCGAGGTCTAGAGGGCCCAGCGGGCGAAGGCGGTTTCGCTGAAGCCGAGTTCGAGCCCCCTCCGCTCGAGCTCGCCCTCGCGGATGGGAGGGAAGGGGGCGAAACCCCCCGCGGCGAGCAGGTGGAAGGCCAGCTCGCTGGGCCGGGCGACGGCCGCGTGAAAGGCGAGGGCCGCGGCGCGGGCGGCGCCGAAGCGGCTCATCGCCTGGGAGCCGATCATCGCCTCCTTGCCAGCGGCCCGGGCGCGGTCCAGCATGGAAAGGCTGGGACCGAAGCCGCTGCGCGCGGGTTTGACGTTGAGGACGTCGAAGGTGTCCAGCTCGAGCTCGCGTTCCAATTCGCGCGGGGTGAAGGCCGAATCGTCGGCGATCAGGGGCAGGACGCCGCGCCCTCTGAGCTCCGCCCGGGCGCGGACACGTTCGACGGGCAGGGGCTCCTCGACCATCGTCACCCCCAGCTCCCGCCAGCGCGCGAGCACGTCCGCAGCCGAACGCGGGTCGAGCGTTTCGTTGGCGTCGACGTAGACCTCGGCGTCGGGGAAGGCCTGCGTCAGGGCGCGGATGCGCGACGCGTCCCGCTCGTCCTCCCCCGAGGCCTTGAGCTTGAAGACCCGCACCCCCCGCTCGTAAGCGAAGCCGGCGCTCGCGAGGGTCGCCTCCACGTCCCCCTGCCCCACGATGAAGCTCACCCGCACGCGCTCGCGGCCTGTGGGCAGGAGGTCCAGCGGGTCGCGCCCCAGCGCCGCGGCACGGGCCTCGAAGAGCGCCATCTCCAGCCCCGCCTTGGCGGCGAGGTTGCCGGGGAGGCGGTCGAGGACGCGGCGCACCGCCTCGGGCTCGCAGGCGTCGGCCTCGCGCAGGCGGGGCTCGAGCCATTCCAGGGCGGCGCGCACGCTCCCCAGGGTTTCGCCGTAGATCGTCGGGCGCACGGCCACCTCGCCGCGGCCCACCGAGCCGTCCTCGAGCGTGACCTCGACGAGGGCGTGTTCGAGGGCGTCCAGGCGTTTTCCCGCACCCCAGCGCAGCTCGGCGGCGAGCGGGATGCGGAAGGGGCGCAGGCGGATCGTGCGCAGCTTCACGCTTCCTCCAGCCAGGCGCGCACCCGGGCCGCGGCGGCCTCGGGGTCCAGGACGGTGGTGTCGAGGAAGAGCGCGCGCTGCGAGCCCGCGAGCGCGCGCCGGGGGCCCTCCGGGTGGTAGTTCTTCTGCTCCTCGGCCACGATCTTGAGTTTTTCGATCAGCGTTTCGAGCGGGTGGCCGCGGCCGAGCAGCCGGTCCAGCTCGCTCTGCGCGAGCACCCCTTCGGCGAGTTCGCGAAAGCGGGTGACCTCCTCGCGGCGGACGGCCGCGCGGTCGAAGCGTTCGCCGCGGTCCAGCAGGCGCTCGAGCCGCACCGCCGCCGGGGCCTCGAGCACCACGAAACGGGCCCGCCCGAAACGTTCGCGGGCGAAGCGAACCTCCGCCTCGCCGCGCAGGCCGTCGAAGACGAGCGGCCAGGCGGGTTCGGTGTGGGCGGCCGCCAGCGCCTCGGCGATCCCTCCCGGGTGCTCGGCGCGCCAGCGTGCGGTGAGCGCGAAGCGCTGGGTGCGGTCGAGGGATCGGGGGTCCGCCCCGAGCCGCGGCAGGACGTAGCCGTCGACCAGATCGCGGCGGCCCAGCAGCGTGGGCCAGCCCAGGGCCCGGGTGAAGCTGGACTTGCCCACGCCGGTGAGCCCCACGACGATCAGCAGGGGAAGCTCGGTGAGGGGGCGGGTACCGGGGGCGGGTTCGAAGTAGAGCGCGTGCGGCACAGGGACATTATGCCCCATCCGTTTGAGGGTAGGCGGAGCCCGCCCCGTCGTATACACTGGAGCTGGAGGAACCGATGAGAAAATTTTCAAGGTGGTGGTTAGGAAGTTTCGCATTGCTTCTCGTTTTGGCGGCCTGCAGCACCCAGGTCCAGCCGCAGGCCACCCAGGCCGACTTCGATCAATCGGTGCAGGACTTCCAGGCCGGCCTCGGTACCGTGGCCGCGGCCGCAAGCCAGGACCTGGCGCTGCAGGCGCTGGGGGCCACCCCCTCCGGCGCCCCCGGGTTGCCCGCCGGCGCCCTGGCCGCGAACCTGATGCAGCTCGGTGCCCCGCCGCTTACGCCCGACGGCGCCCTCAAGCTGCTGGGCGGGCTGGTTCCGCTGGCCGACCGGAACCTCGAGCGCGGCAAGTGGGACTACGACCCCTCCTTGCCCGGCTGGGTCCAGGACGGGAGCTACACCGGCAACGACCTGGTCCTCACCTGGCCCTTCCAAGACGACAACGGCGGTTCCCACAACGCCCGGCTCACCTTCGACTGGGACGCGGGCGCGTCCACCGTGGACGTCCGCGAATCCGACGGCACCACCAGCGAGGCGCCGCAGGACATGACGGTCATCCTCGAGGTCGACGGCGCTACCGCCGGCAGCCTGCGCGGCCGGTTCGCCTGGTACAGCTGCAGCGGCACACCCATCGCCGAGCCCACGAGCGTGGCGCTGAGCGGCAGCGCGGGCGTGAGCGACCGCGTCGAGTTCACCTTCAACCTGAGCGCCAGCGACACCCGCATCGGGTCCAGCGGCAGCATCGCGGTAACCGCAGGGGGCGACCGCGCCAGCCTTTCCTGGGACGTCTGGGCCGACGGCGCCATGCAGCGGGGCTCCGACTGCTTTAGCACCGGCTTCGACACCCGTGCCGGCCACGTCAACCTCCAGACCTCGGAGACGGCAGGCGGCTCCAGCTCGAGCTTCGAGTTCAACACCGACTTCAACCTCAACTTCGACGCCTCCGGCAACCCCGTCTCGGCCGTGCTTTCGAACGGCTTCGTCAAGGTGGACGGCAGCGTGGCCGTTACCTTCTCGGGCACCCTCGACGACGCCAACGGCAACTGCATCCCGGGCGAGAACGTCAGCCTGGTCTTCGCCGACGGATCGCTCACGCTCGAGCAGTACCTGATCGCGCAGGGCGCGACCCCGGGCTGCAACTGAGGCCGTTTCCTCGGTGAGCCGGCGCGAGCCGGCTCACTTTCTTTTCGCGCCCGCCCCCTAGAATGCGGGCATGGCCGAACGCCCCAAGCGACCCGAAAAGAAGCTGCGCGAGTACAGCGAGAAGACGACCCGCCGCATGACCGACCTGGACCCCGCCGGGCTGGTGCTCGACAAGGCCCCCGACCGCGCCCGCCGGCAGTTCATGAACTACGCCTTCTTCAAGCTCGACCCCGCCTTCCGCCGGCTCGAGCCCAGCGAGCTCGAGGCCGCCAAGGACGAGTTCGCTGCCGTGGTGGAACGGTGGGCCGGCCGCGAGGGCTTCATCGTGCGCACCTACTCGCTCGTGGGCCTGCGGGCCGACACCGACTTCATGATCTGGCGCATCGCCTTCGACCCCGCCGAGTTCCAGGCCATGCAGCGCGAGCTCAACCGCACCCGCTTGGCCGGTTACCTGACCCAGCCCTACAGCTACCTCTCGATGCAGAAGCGCTCGATCTACGTCGACCGCTACAACCCCGAAGGCGAGGGGGTGGAGCTGATGCCCGGCGAGGGGGACTACCTCTTCGTCTACCCCTTCGTGAAGAAGCGCGAGTGGTACAAACTCACGCCCCACACCCGCCAGGGGATGATGGACGAGCACATCTACGTCTCCGCCCCTTTCGAGGGGGTGCGCCTCAACACCAGCTACTCCTACGGCATCGACGACCAGGAGTTCGTCGTCGCCTTCGACGCCAACCACCCCCAAGAGTTCGTGGACTTGGTGCACCGCCTGCGCTTCACCGAGGCCAGCCTGTACACCCTGCGCGACACCCCGATGTTCACCTGCAAGAAGAAGCCGGTGCGGGAGCTGCTCGACGACCTGGCCTGAGCCTCAGAAGATCCAGGCCCCGCCGTTCACCTCCACGGCCTCGCCGGTGATGAAGTCGGCGTCGGGGCCGGCCAGGAAGGCCACCACGCCGGCGATGTCCTCCGGCCTTTCCAGCCGCCCCAGGGGGGTCTGCGCCAGGTACTCGGCGACGACCGCCTCGGGGGTGGTGCCCCGCAACCGCGCCTCCCAGGCGATCTCGCGTTCCTGCATCGAGGTCTTGACGAAGCCCGGGTTCACCGCGTTGACGGTGATCCGGAAGGGGGCGAGCTCCTTCGCCGCCGCCTGCACCAGCCCCAGCACCGCGAACTTCGACGCGGAGTAGTGGGCCAGCCTGGGGGCCGCCTGGCGCGCCGCCATGCTGGCCACGGCGATCAGCTTCCCCCGCAATGAGCTTCCCGGCATCGGCGCCTGGTCCTTCATGCGCCGGGCGAAGGTCTGCAGGGTGTAGAAGGTTCCGCGGGTGTTGACGTCGAAGTTGAACGTCCAGTCCTCGTCGGTCAGCTCCAGGAAGGGGCGCATCGTGCTCACCCCGGCGTTCGCCACCACCAGGTCGACGCGCCCGTCCTCGGCGTAGGCCGCCCCGCAGGCGGCCTCGAGCTCTTCCCGGCGGGTGACGTCGACGCGCTGCGCACGGGCTCGCCCGCCCGCCTCCCGGATGGCCGCGGCCGTCGCCTCCGCGGCGGCGAGGTCGCGGTCCGTGACCCATACCTTGGCGCCCTCGCGGGCGAGCCTGTGGGCTACGGCGGCGCCGATGCCTCCGCCGGCGCCGGTGATCAGGGCCGTTCTTCCCTCAAGCATGCTGGCCTCCCAGTTTTGGATAGAGGTCCCGCAGCCGCCGGTAGGTTTCCCGGTAGACCCCGTAGCGCTCTTCGTAGACGCGGGACCATTCGGGGTCGGGTTCGGTCGTTCCCGCTACCCGCACGGCTTCCTTGATGCGCGCGAAGTCCCACGCGCCGCCCACCACGCCCGCGAGGAAGGCGGTGCCGAAGGCGCTGCCGGCTTCGCCTGCGGTCAACCGGTGCACCGGCCGACCCAGGACGCTTGCGGTGATCTTGCGCCACAGCGGGCTCCTGGCCCCGCCGTCCATGACGTAGAAGCGCTCGATGGCGTGGCCGTGCGCGCGCAGCACCTCGACGTGGTGGCGGAAGGCGAAGGCCACGCCCTCGAGGATCGCGCGGTAGACGTGGGCCGGACCGTGGTGCAACGTGAGCCCGATCACGGTGCCGCGGGCCTGTGGGTCGTGGATCGGGGTCTTCTCCCCCAGGAAGTAGGGCAGGAGGACGAGCCCCTCGCTCCCCGCGGGCACCCGCGCCGCCTCGGCGTCGAGATCGGCGTAGGCACGGCCGGGGGCGAAGCGGTCGCGGAACCACTTGACCAGCGAGCCCGAGGTGGCCATGCAGCCGTTGATCACGTAACGGCCGGGCACGTCGTGGTGGTCGATGAAGAGCTCGGGCAGCGGGGCGAAGCCCGGGGTGACGTAGAGGAAGTCGCCCGCGCCCCCGAACTTGAGCACCGCCTCGCCCTCCTCGAGCAGGCCGGCGGCCAGCGCGGCGGCGATGTGGTCGGCGCTCCCCGCGGCGAGCGGCGTGCCCGGCGGCAGCGGCAGATCGGCGCCGGCCGCCGTGCCCACGCGCTCGACGGGGGTGCGTACGGGGCGCAGCACCCCCGCGTCGAGGCCCAGCGGCTCCAGGTACTCGACGAGCCAGCGCCGCTCGCGCACGCTCCAAAGCCCGCTTTCGAGCGCCCAGTTGGCCTCCAGGTACTCCGGACCGCGCCCGCCCAGGAGCCAGGTCACGTACTCGTAGGAACCGGCGATGCGACGGATCCGCGCGAAGGTCTCGGGCTCGTGCCGCTGCAGCCAGAGCAGCTTGGGCGGGATCACCTGCGGGTTCCAGGTGGCCCCGGTGCGGCGGAAGAGCTCGTCCTCGGGGAAGCGCGCCCGGTACCAGGCGATCTCGTCGCCGTGGCGTACGTCGTTCTGCTGGATCGAGGGGCGCAGCACCGCGCCGGCTTCGTCGAGCAGCACCAGCGCCGGCACCATCCCCGAGACGGCCACCGCCGCCACCGCGTCCAGCCCCGCCTGCGCCGCCAGCGCCTCGAGCACCGCGCGGGTGCCCCGCCACCAGTCCGCGGGGTCCTCCTCGGCCCAGCCGGGGCGCGGGCTTTTCAGGTCGTGGGGGTGCGCGGCCTCGGCCACGATCCGGGCTTCCTCGTCGAGCAGCACCGCCTTGACCGCGGTGGTGCCCACGTCGACGCCCAGCGCCCTCATTCCCCGCGCGCCTCCCGAGCCCGTTCCATGAAGGCCCGCGCCCGCTCGGGGTCCACGGGGTTGAAGGTCTTCCCGTCCTCCTTCAGCGCGGTGCCCACGATGCAGCCGTCGGCGATCCGCAGCACCTCGGCGACGTTGGCGTGGTCGACCCCGGTGTTGGCCAGCACCGGTACGTCCTTCACCGCCCCTTTTACCGCGGCGAGGTGATCGAGCGGCGCCGGTTCCCCGGTCATGGGGCCGGAGACGAGCACGGCGTCGGCGAGGCTCGAGAAGACGGCGCTGCGCGCCCGCTCCGGCAGGCCGCGTGCGTCGAGGGAGGCGGCGAACTCGGCGGAGACGTTGTAGAGCAGGAAGAGGTCGCCGCGGGCGAGCCGGCGCTGGTAGCGCCGGGCCTCGGCGGCGCGCCCCGGCCACAGCCCCATGTCCGACCCGTAAAGGCCGGTGAAGATCTCCCGCGCGAAGACGGCTCCGGTGGCCGCGGCCACGGCGAGCGTCATCTTCGGGTCCCAAAGCACGTCCACGCCGAAGGGGAGCCGAAGTTCGTCCTTGAGCCGGCCCACCACGTAGGCCATGGCCGCGGCGCTGGCGGGGTCGACCTCGAGCTCGTAGGGCCGGTCGTTCTCGTTGCCGAACATCACCGCATCCACGCCGGCCTGCTGGAGCGCGCGCAGGTCGGCGCGCGCGGCCTCCACCACCGCGTCCATGCCCCCCGCCGCGTCGAACAGGGGCGTGCCCGGCAGCGCCCGCAGGTGCACCATGGCGACGACCGGGCGCCTCACCCGAAAGATGGCCTGAAAACGTTCGAACGCCTGCATCTCGATACCGCCCTTTCTAGACCAGCTCGAGGAAACCTACCTTCTCCTGCAACTCCGGAAGCTCGGCCTCGATCCCGCGCTCGCTAACGACGCCGTCCAATGCCTCGAGCGGCAGCACCCGCGCCAGCGCCCGCCGCCCGAACTTGCTGCGGTCGGCCAGCAGGTAGGTTTTCGCCGCCGCGGCCGCCGCGGCCTGCTTGACCGCGGCCTCCTCGAAGGTGGCGTTGCTCACCGCCTCCCCGTCCACCGCGTCCGCCCCCATGAAGAACCCGTCCGCGTGCACGTCCGCCAGCCCCCGCTCGGCCCAGGGGCCGACCAGGCTGAAGAGGCCGTTGCGCACCCGCCCGCCGATCAGCCAGACCTCGGCGCGGCCGCGCGCCAGGGCGTCGGCGACCCTGAGGTCCAGGGCCAGTGCGGTGATGCGGCGCTCGCGCAGGATCCGCGCCAGCGCCAGCAGGGTCGTGCCCGAGTCGAGGATCACCGTGGCCCCGTCGCGCACCCGCCGGCTGGCGGCGAGGGCGATGCGCGCCTTCGCCCGCACCCGGGCGCGCGCCTTCAGCTCGTAAGGGGGTTCGACCGCAGGGCCCGGTTGCAACGGCAGCGCGCCGCCGTGCACCCGCTTCAGGCGCCCCTGGCGCTCGAGCTCGGCGAGATCGCGGCGGACCGTGGCCTCCGAGGCGCCCAGCCTCTGCGACAGCTCCGCGGTGCGCAGGCCGCCTTCGGCCTGCAACAGTTCCAGGAGTTTCTGCCTTCGCGCGTGCCCCAGGGTCATGATCGGTTCTGCCCTAGTCTACCCGAAGATGATCGAAGGTGCGCGAAACTGCGCACCGTACCTCCGGGGAGCCGGGTCGCGGGCGGGACCCCCAGGCCACGCTCCGTCCGGCCCGGGGACGGATTTTTCTTGACAAACGCCGGTACGGGCCTCAAGATAAGCTATGCGGCCAGGGAGGGTTGGCCGAGCGGTTGAAGGCGGCGGTCTTGAAAACCGCTGTGGGCCTCGCGCCCACCGGGGGTTCGAATCCCTCACCCTCCGCCAAAACGCAGCGTGGAGAGGTGGCCGAGTGGTTGAAGGCGGCACCCTGCTAAGGTGTTGTACCCCTACCGGGGTACCGCGGGTTCGAATCCCGCCCTCTCCGCCAGACCGCCCCCGCCGCGCGCGGGGGCTTCGCATGGGCCCGGCGCGGCGCCGGGCTATTTTTCGGCGGCGAGCTCGACCTTGTAGTTGCCGCGGGTGGTGCGTCCGACGACGCGCAGCAGCGTGACCTGCCCCAGCCCCTCGGCGATCAGGGTGTCGCCCTCGCGCACCTCGTCCTTGGCGCCGGCCACGCGGCCGCGAAGCCGCACCTTGCCCGCCTTCACCCCCTTGGCGAAGTAGCTGCGGCTTACACCGAAGCCCTTGGCCCCCACCACGTCCACCCGCAGCGAGGGGACGACCAGGGTGCGGGTCTTGCGGCGGGGGCGGGGACGGATCCCTTCGGGCGGGTCGGTGGCGTCGAGCCCGGCCCCGGCGAGGCGCGCCCTCGCGGCGCGGGTGGCCGCGAAGAGGACGCCTTCGGGCGTGAGGCGCACGTCGCCCAGCTCGTCCGCGTCCAGCGCCCGGCGCAGCCGCGCGGCGGTGCGCTCGGGGTCCTCGGCGGCCAGCCAGCCCACCCAGACCGGGTCCGCCACCTCGGGTACCTCGGGCGGGTGCAGCACCCCAAGCCGCCGCTCGGCGGCGGGCAGGCCGCCGAACCAGACGAGGCCCAGCCCCGCGCGCGCGGCCAGGGTGCGCAGCGCCTCCTGGGCTTCGGGGTCCAGGAAGCCGCTCGCCACCACCCGACCGCCGCGGGCCTTCCCCACCAAGTCGTCCGGTTTCACGCCCCTAGCTTACCCGCCGCGCGGTCCAGACCATGACGGGCCGGTCCGCGTCGAAGGGCTCGCCCTGAAAGCCGCCCGCGAGCCGGCCGGAAAGGCCCGCGGCCCGAAGCCAGCGCTCGACCTCGTAGCGGGTGAAGTAGCGCTGGTCGAGGGTGCGGTGGCTCCGGCGCAGCCCGCCGTTCGGGTTCGTCTCGTCCAGCAGGTAGTGGGTCCGCAGCCGCTGCGCCGCCGGCTCGTGCTCCTGGCGGTAGTACACCTCGGCCGCGCCGTAGCGGCCCTCGAGCCGCAGCGCCCCGTCGGCCCGGATCAGGAGCGGGTTGTAGAGGTCGAAGGCGAAGACCCCCCGGCCTCCAGGTGGCGGACCACGCAGGCGAGCGCGGCGTCCTGGTCGGACAGGGTGTAAAGGTGCATCAGGGCGTTGAAGGGGGCAAGGACGAGCGGGAAGCGGCGGCCCAGCTCGAAGGCGCGCATGTCGCCCGCGACCCAGTGCACCGGCAGGCCGCGGGTCGCCACCTCGCCGCGGCGGCGCATGGCGGCGCTGGGCTCGAGCGCCCAGACCTCGGCCCCGCGCCGCGCCAGGTAGGCGGCCACCCGCCCCTGCCCCGCGCCCAGCTCGAGCACCGGCCCGCCGTGGCGCTCGGCCAGGCGGGCGCACCCGTCCAGGTCGTCGGTGTAGTTTTCGTACTGGAGGGCGTAGAGGTCGGCCAGCGCGTCGCACGCCCGCCCCGCCTACCGCGCTATCCTGGAGGGGGAAAGGCGAGAAAGGAGGTGAGGCGCGTGATCGGTTCGCCCAAACCGGTGCTCGAGAGCATCCTCGGCGCGGCCGACCTGGCCCAGAAGGTTCCCCAGATCGAGGGGGTGCCCAGCGGCGTGGAGGGGCTGGACGAACTCTTCTACACCGTCGTTCGGGAACGCGGCCGGCCGGTGGTGAAGCCCCTCGGGGGCCTGCCGCGGCGGGCGGCGGTGCACGTGACCGGTACTTCGGACACCGGCAAGAGCCTCTTCGCCGAACAGTACGCCCTGGCCCAGGCGGCGCGCGGCGAGGGGGTGGTCTTCGTGACCGTGGAGACCCCGGCCCCCTTCGTGGACGCGGGGCTCGAGCAGCGGCGGCTGGCCATGGGGCTCGCACGCGAGGTGCTCGAGGGCGTTACCCTGGTGGACGCCGCCAGCCACGGGGTGCTGCGCGAGGACCTGCCCACCCTCTTCGCCACCCTCGACGCCGCCTTCGAGGCCACCGGGGCGCGCCACCTGGTCGTGGACTCGCTTACCGGCCTCTACGAGGCGCGCGAGATGACGGCGCGGCTGATCGTGCGCAAGGTCTACCTCTACGCCAAGGAAAAAGACGTGACCGCGGTCTTCACCTCGCAGAAGCGCTCGAGCCACGAGGAGCTCTCCGCCGAGGCCGCCGGGGGCTACGCGGTGAGCCACATCCTCGACGCCACCGTCGTGCTCGCCAAGCGGTTGGTGATGACCCAGGCGCAAAGCAAGCTCTGGGGCGTCCCCCTGGGCGAGGTCGTGCGCTTCTTGCGCATCGACGGCTGCCGCCTCAGCGGCCACGACAGCAAAACCCACCACCTCGAGCTGCTGCCCGAGGGCCTCTTGCGGGTGGGCCCGCCGATCGGCGCCTCCTCATCCGAGGCCTGAGTAGAATGGCGCCGTGCGCCCCCGTCTCGCCTGGCTGATCGCTCTCGTCCCCGTCTTCCCGCCGCTCTACCTGGCGGCCTTTGCCGCGCTGCGCTACTGGCGGGCGCTGGGCCCGCTGGCGCGCGGGGCGGCGCTCGTCTACCTGGGCAGCCAGCTCGCCGCGGCGCTGCTCGCCCCCGATCCGCTCGTCTCGCTGGCGCTGGCGCTCGTGCGGGGGCTGTTCGTGGTGGCGTTGCTGCTCGCCGGGGTGCGCCTCGCCGACCCGCGCTGGCTGCACTACCTGCTGGTGGGCCTGACGGTCGTCTACCTGCTCGCCTTTTGGACCAGCCTCGACGCCTTCGGCGCGCAGTTTTTGGCGCGTCGGCTCGTCCACCCCTACTACACCACCGTTTCGATCGGCCTGGCCGGGGCGGTGGGGGTGCTGCTGGCCCTCGACGGGCGGGCGCGCTGGTGGTGGAAGCTGCCCGTGGCCGCGCTGGCGCTCGCGGCGCTGGCGTTCTCGGGGAGCCGGGGGGCGCTGGCGGTGCTGGTGGTGGGGGTGCTCGCGGCCGCCGCGGTGCGCGACCGGCGCTACCTCTGGGGGCTGGGGGCCGCCGGGGGGCTTGCGGGGCTCGGGTACTTCCTTCTCGCCTCCGGCGAGCGGGTGACCGCGCTGACGCGGCTCTTCTCGCTCAATCCCAACGGCCGCGACGTGATTTGGGAGCGGGCCTATGCGGCCTTCGCCCAGCACCCTTGGGGCGGGGTGGGCCCCTACCAGTTGGGGCCCTGGCTGGTCGACCTCTACAAGCAGGGCTGCAACCTCTGGGTCGGGGCCCACTACCTGGGGCTGGGCTGCCCCGACTGGCTCGAGCCCTTCTACGGCGCCTGGCTGATCGCCCACAACCTGCTGCTGCACGCCCTGGGCGAGACCGGCGTGGTGGGCACGCTGGGCTTTTTGGCCCTGCTGGCGCTGGTGGGCTACGCCGCGGTGCGCTCGCGCGAACCGCTGCTGGCCGCGATCTTCTTCGGGTACCTGGCCATGAGCCTGGTCGACAACCCCATGGCCGTGCCCAGCCTGCACCTGGCCGAGGTGTTCTGGGTGGCCGGGGGGATGGCGTTGGCGAAGGCGGGGTTAGCCGTAGCGCTCGAGCAGGGTGGCGCGGTCGATGTAGACGAGCGTCGGGTGCACCCGCCGTAGGGGCGTGCCGCCGTACATGCGGTGCAGGAAGTGCATGTAGGCGCCCAAGAACCGCCGCCGCGCCGGCGGCAGCTCGACCGTGCGGAAGCCCACGGGCCCCAGCACCTCGCCGAAAAGCGAAACCCCCCAGAAGACCTGCACGTCGGCCAGGTGGGGACGTTCGCGCAGCGCCCGTGCCAGGTCGCGCATCGAGCGCTTGAAAAAGCGGAACGCGGTCAGCGACCCGGCCTCGCCGGCGCGGGCCATCCGCTCGGAGTGCAGGTGCAGCTCGGCGGCGGGGGCGCCGGGCACAACGCGGCCGCCGCCCGCGAGCTCCAGCACGGGCCCGGGGAAGGGCCCCTTGGCCACCCGAAAGACGCTCTGGGCGCTGTAGTTCAGCTCCTCCACACGGTAGATCCGGTCGAAGAAGCGGTCCACCGTGGCCGCCCAAGCGCGTTTGGGGAGGTCGCGCCACGCACCCCGGCGCAGCCCCCGCAGCTCCCCCACGGGCTTGGGGTCGAAGCCGCGTGCCTTCAGCTCCGCCAGCAGTTCGGGCAGCGCCGCCGCTGCGGTGGCCCCGCCGGGCCCGGCGTCGTGCAGCACCACCACGTCGCCGGGGTGGGCGCTCCCGGCCACGCGCCCCACCACCTCCCCAGGGCCGTGGCGGGGGTGCCAGTCGTGGGCCTCCACGGTCCAGTGAACCGGGACCAGCCCCAGCCGGCGCACGGCCGCCATCTGCGCCCAGGTCCAGGCGCCGTGGGGCGGGCGGAAGAAGCGCGGGCGCCGGCCGGTCAGGCGCTCGAGCGCCCGCACCCCCCGCACCGCGTCGGCGTAGGCCTCCCCGGGGGTGCGCAGCCAGCCGTGGCGGTGGCGCCACCCGTGCAGGGCGACCTCGTGCCCCTCGTCCTGCAGGCGCGCGAGCAGCTTGGGGTGGGCTTCGGCGCGCTCGCCGAGGACGAAGAAGGTCGCCTGCACGCCGGCCTCGGCCAGCGCGCCCAGCACCCCGGGCGTCGTCTCCGGGTCGGGGCCGTCGTCGAAGGTGAGGCCCAGCTCGGGCCGGGTGCTGCCCAGCCCCCGCTGCACCACCCCCAGCCCCCAGCGTTGCCAGACCAGGTAGGGCAGCCCCCAGTAGAAGCCGGCCGCGCCCAGGAGTCCGGCCCAGACGTTCACCTTGCCTCCGCCTGCAGCAGCGCGCGCGCGATCGCTTGCGCAGCATCGGGCCGGCCCAGGGCCCGCGCCGCCGCGGCCATCTCCGCGCGCCGCGCTTCGTCGGGGATGAGGCGCGCGAGGCGCGACCGCAGCTCGCGGCCCTGGCGGATCCAGACGGCCGCGCCCCGCTCCTCGAGGAACTGGGCGTTGCCCTCTTCCTGGCCGGGGATGGGGTCGAAGACGACCATCGGCACCCCCAGGGCCAGGGCCTCCGACGCGGTCAGGCCCCCCGCCTTGCCGACGATCCAGTCGGCGGCGCCCATCCATTCGGGGAAGTCGTCGCGCAGGCCGGTGCGGATCCAGCGCATCCGCCCCCGCTCCTCCTCGTGGGTGCCGTTGTGGTGGGGGTTGAAGGTGACGAGTTGCATGGGCAGTTCAAGGCTCAGGAGGACGCGCAGCACCCGCTCGTAACTGCGGTAGGCACCGGCACCGCCGCTGGTGAGCAGCACCACCGGTCGCTCGTCGAAGCCCAGCCTGCGGCGCAGCGCGGAACGGTCGGGCAGGGCGGAGAAGGCGGGCAGGATCGGGATGCCCGTGACCCGCACGCGCTCGGGATCCACGCCGTGGTGCACCAGGTCCTCGGCGGTTTCGGGGAAGGCCGCAAAGATCAGGTCGGCCTCGGGCCGCGCCCAGTGGCGGTGGGCGCGAAAGTCGGTGACGACGAGGGTGTTCAGGAAGGCCTGCCCCGAGGTGCGGCGGGCGCGGTGCGCCACCGCCGCCACGGTGGCGTAGGAGGCCACCACGGCGTCCGGCCGCGTGCGCCCCAGGAAGCGGATAACCCCGGCGAGGCCGGCCTTGCTGAAGGTTTCCGCGATCAGCTTGGGCTCGCTGGGCCGGTTGGACCAGTGGTAGAACCAGCGGTAGGCCGCGGGCCAGTAGCGCAGCCAGAAGGCGTAGGTGAGCGTCACCGGCTCGCGCTCCCAGGCGGGAATGAAGCGCAGGTAGTCGGCCTCGACGCAGTCGCAGCCCCCCTCGGCCTCGAGCGCCGCGCGCAGCGCCCGCGCGGCCTGGCGGTGGCCACCCCCAAACGAGGCCGAGAGCAGCGCCGCCTTCACCGGCGGATCAACCTCCAGCCCACGAAGGCGAAGAGCAGGTTGGCGCCCCAGGCCGCGAGCGCCGGCGGCAGCATTCCCAGCCCCCCCATCGAGCGGGCGAGCAGGAAGACCAGGTAGTAACCCACCGCGATCATCACGCTCATGCCCATCGAGAGGCCGGGGCTGCGCCCGTAGTAGACGGCAAAGGGGAGCGAGATCAGCACGAGCACGACGTTCGCAAGCGGCAGCGCCAGCTTCGAATGGAAGGCGAGCCCGGCGTCGGTGCGGTCGGCCGGGGCGAGTTTCGGGTCGGTGTAGCGTTGCCAGGCCTCGCTTAGGCTCAGGGTGTCGGCGGCGAGCGGGTCGGCGAAGTTGGCCAGCGCCTCGTCGCGGCTCAGGCCCACCTTGATCGTGGTGCTGGCCTCCTCGCTGCGGGGGACGCTAACGTTCTTGAAGACCTGCTGCAGCCGCCGGTCCAGCTCGGCGTCGCTGGCGCTCAGCAGGCCGTCGATGGCGGCGTAGTCCACCGTGTAGATGCGGTAGCCGGTGAGCTTCAGGTCGCGGCCCTGGTAGACGCCGCGGTCGGCGAAGATGACCGTGACCTGGCGGTCCTTCCACAGCTGCAGGCGCACGCCGGTCATGGCCCGGTGGGCCCAGTCGTAGCCGGAGAAGAAGAGTTCGATTCCGTTCCCCAGAGGCACGGTCTTGCCGCGCAGGCGGACGAGGCCGTGGCCCGGGGTGGTGAGCTCGTCGTACCAGTAGCCGCGCACGCGGGCGTTGCTCTCGGGCACGACGTTCTCCGAAAGGTAGAGCGAGAAGCCCGCGAGCAGGAAGCCCAAGAGCAACACCGGCCGCAGCAGCCGCACCAGCGAGACCCCGCCCGCCTGGGTGGCCAGGACGGCTCCCTCGGTGGCCATGCGGCCGAAGGGGATGACCACCGCCGAGACGACGGCCATGGGCAGCACCTGAACGAGCACCCCGGGCACGTGGTAACCCAGCCAGGTCAGCACCTTGAGCACCGGCGCGCCGTCGAGCCAGCGGCTGCCGACGTAGAAGAAGCCAAAGAGGAAGACCGCCACGTAGAGCAGGGCCGAGACCAGCAGGACCGGCACCACCTCCCGCAGGATGTAGCGGTCGAGGATCGTGAACATCTAGCGGCTCCGCACGACGAAGGTCAGCTGGGCGCGGGCCACCTCTTCGCCCTCCACCCGGGCGCTCACCTCCGACTTGCCGAGGCCGCGCCGGTAGCGCAAGGTGCCCTCGAGGACGAGGGCGTCGCCGGGGGTGACGGGCTTTAGGAAACGCGCGCCGTCCACCCCGGCCAGGTAGGCGATCTGCCCGGCTTCGAAGTCGGGGCGGCGGGCCAGGCTGGCCACGCTCGCCTGCGCCATGGCCTCGACGATGAGGACGCCGGGCATGACCGGGTGGCCCGGGAAGTGGCCCGGGAAGAAGGGCTCGTTGAAGGTGACGTTCTTGAGCACCTTGAAGCGCTCGGCGTCGGCCTCCAGGATGCGGTCGATGAGCAGGAAGGGGTAGCGGTGCGGCAGCAGCTCGAGGATCTCGTGCACGGCAGGCCTCCTAGCGGCGCAGGACCGAGTCGGAGGAGATCAGGGTGTCCTTGAGCACCGGGATCATCTCCAGCGCCTTGCCGGTGCCGTAGGCCACCGCATCGAGGGCGTTTTCGGCGACGATCACGGGTACGTTGGTGGCCTCCTGGAGCATGTGGTCGAGGTTGCGCAAAAGCGCTCCGCCGCCCGAGAGCAGGATGCCGCGGTCGACGATGTCGGAGATCAGCTCGGGGGGGGTGGCCTCGAGCACCCGGCGCACCCCCATGACCAGCTTCTCCAAAGGCTCGGCCAGCGATTCGACGACCTCGTCGGTGGTGACCTCCACGGTCTTGGGCAGGCCGGTGACCACGTCGCGGCCGCGCACCTCGGCGACGAGGCGGTCCTCGTCGGAGAGCACCTTGGCGGCGCCGATCTTGATCTTGACCTCCTCGGCGGTGCGCTCGCCGATGAGCAGGTTGTGGGCGCGGCGCACGTAGCGGATGATCGACTGGTCGAACTCGTTGCCGGCGATCCGCAGCGACTCGGACTGGACGATGCCGCCCAGGCTGATTACGGCGATGTCGGAGCTGCCGCCGCCGATGTCGACGACCATGCTGCCCGCGGGCGCGGCGATGTTGATTCCAGCGCCGATGGCCGCGGCCAGGGGCTCTTCGATCAGGAAGGCGCGCTTGGCCCCGGCGTCCACCACGGCGCGCACCACGGCCATGCGCTCCACCTCGGTGACGCCGCTGGGCACGCCGACCATGACCTGCGGCTTGAAAAAGCGCGCCATGGGCGAGAGCACCTTCTTGAGGAACATGGTGAGCATGCGCTCGGTCAGGGTGTAGTCGGCGATCACCCCGTCCTTGAGCGGGCGCACCGCGATGATGTTGCCCGGCGTGCGGCCCAGCATGCGGTACGCCTCGGCGCCGACGGCCTTGACGTCCTTGCTGTCGCGCACCATGGCGATGACGGAGGGTTCGCGCAGGACGATCCCTTTGCCGCGCACGTACACCAGCACGCTGGCGGTGCCCAAGTCGATTCCGATATCCTCGCCCCTAAACATATCGCCTCATTCTAAACGAAGCTGCAGTAGACGCCCATGAGGAGCTAGTCGAGCCAGTCTTGCACGAAGGGGTTGCCGCGCCGCTCGGCGGCCAGGGTGGTGGCCGGGCCGTGGCCGGGGTGGACGCGGGTGGCCTCGGGCAGCTCGAAGAGGCGTCGGATCGAGCGCCTGAGGTCGTCCAGATCGGCGCCGGGCAGGTCCCAGCGCCCCACCCCGCCGGCGAAGAGCAGGTCGCCCGAGAAGACCGCTTCCGCCTCGGGCTGGTAGAAGGCGACGTGGCCGGGGCAGTGGCCGGGCAGGTGCCAAACCCTGAAGCCGGGGCCGAGGTCGAGCGGGCCCTCGGCCAGGTCCACCAGGGGTTCGGTGGGCGGCGGGTCGAGGAACAGGCCCCAGCGCATCGCGGCCGATGCCGCGCGCTCGTAGACCGGGCGGGCGGCGGGGTGCAGCCGCACGGGCAGGTCGTAGGCCTCCACCACCGCCCGCACCGCACCGACGTGGTCGAAGTGGGCGTGGGTGAGGAGCACCGCTTCGAGCGCGACCCCGCAGTCGCGAACCCAGTGGAGGACCCGTTCGGGTTCGTCACCGGGGTCGACCAGCACCGCCCGCTCCGGGTCGTCCCAGACCAGGTAGGCGTTGGCCTGCAGGGGGCCGAAGGCGCGCGTTTCGATCCGCATCCCCTGCAGCCTAGCACGCCATACTTGACACAATATGGCTCATATGATATGCTCCATAGTGGAGGAGATAATAGGAGGAGGTGATGGTATGGCTCTGGTGAAGCGCGAAATTCGCCCGACCGCTGAACTCACCCCCTTCCGCACCTGGGGTCCGATGAGCTTGTTCGACGAGTTCAACCGGCTCTTCGAGGAAACCTTGGGCGACCTCGGTCGCGTGGCCGCGCCCAGCACCTACGTGGCGCCGGTGGACCTCTACGAGACCGACGACGCGCTGGTGCTGGAGATGGCGGTGCCCGGGCTGACCGCGGAGGAGATCGACATCAGCCTCGAGGGCAACAAGCTGACGATCCGCGGTGAGCACAAGCCGGTCGAGGATCAGGGCGTGCGCCGCTACTACCTGCAGGAGATCCCGCACGGCACCTTCGTCCGCAGCTTCACCCTGCCGGTGGAGATCAGCAGCGACGAGGTGAAGGCCGAGTTCAAGAACGGCATGCTCAAGCTGACCATGCCCAAGGTCGAGACCGCGCGCGCCAAGCGGATCCCCATCTCGGTCGCTCAGTAAGCACGGGAGTCGGATCCGCTCGGGCGGCCGGCCCGGCGAAAGCCGGGCCGGTTCGTTTTAGCGCGCCGTCCAGCCCAGATCGACGGGCAGGCAGCCGCCGGTGATCGCCCCGGCCTCGTTCGAGGACAGGAAGGCCACCAGCGCGGCCACCTCCTCGGGTTCGATCAGGCGCTTGACGGCGGCGGGCTCGAGCATTACCCGCCCGACCACCTCGCCGGGGTCCAGGCCCAGGTTCGCCGCCTGGTCGGCGATCTGGCGCTCGACCAGGGGGGTGCGCACGTAGGCGGGGCAGACGGCGTTCACCGTCACCCCGGCCTCGCCGGCCTCGAGCGCCGCGGCGCGCGTGAGGCCCAGGAGCGCGTGCTTGGCCGTGACGTAGGCGGCCTTGTAGGGGCTGGCCACGGTCGAATGAATCGAGCCCATGTTGACGATCCGGCCCCAGCCGCGCTCCTTCATCTCGGGCAAAAACGAGCGGATCAGCTGGAAGGGGGCCGTCACCATCACCTGCTGCATCGCCTGCCAGGCGTCCAGGGGGAAGCGCTCGAGCGGCGCGACGTGCTGGAAGCCGGCGTTGTTGACGAGGACGTCCACCCGGCCGAAGGCCCGGCGGGCCTCCACCGCCAGGCGCCAGACTTCCTTCGGGTCCGCAAGGTCGGCCTGGACGAAGGCCGCGCCGAGCCGTGCCGCCTCCTGGGCGCCGGAGGGCTCCTTGTCGTGCATCACCACGCGGTACCCTTCCGCAGTCAGCCGTTCGGCTACGGCGCGGCCGATCCCCCCGGCCGCCCCGGTCACCAGTGCGGTTCGCTCGCTTTTCGCCATGCTTCAGGATAGCGCGTGCCAGATGGGGGCAGGAGGCCTCCGTGAAAGAACCCCGGTTGGCCGAGTTGATCGCGCTCGACGGCAAGCGCGCGCTGGTGACGGGCGCCGCAGGCGGCATCGGCCGCGCGGTGGCGCTGCGCCTCGCCGAGGCCGGGGCGGAGCTTGTCCTCGTCGACCGCGACCGCGAAGGGCTCGAGCGCCTGCGCCGCGAGCTGGACGGGAAGGCCGAGGTCTACGCCCTCGACCTCGCCCAGAAGCCGGCGATCGACGCGCTGTGGCGCGACCTCGCGGGGCGGGCGCCCGACCTGCTCGTCAACAACGCCGGCGTCTACGCCTTCCGCGACCTGCTCGAGGTGGACGAGGCCTTTTACCGCCAGCAGATGGCCGTCAATCTCGACGCCGTCTACTGGATGACCCAGGGCTTCCTGGCCGCCTGCGAGGGGCGCTCGGGCGCGCTCGTCAACGTTGGCTCGATCGAGGCCTTCCTGCCCTTCGCCCCCGGACTGGCGCACTACGACGCCGCCAAGCTGGGCGTCGTCGCCCTTACCCGTGCAGTGGCGCGCGAGTACGGCCCGCGCATCCGTGCCAACGTGGTGGTGCCCGGCGGCATCGCCAACGAAGGGGTGCACCGCCTGCGCAAGCAGGCCATCCTGGGCGTCGAGCTCGGGAAGGTCGGCGTGGCCTACAACTTCAACCAGCGGCTGCTCCTGCGCCGTTTCGGCCGCCCCGACGAGGTGGCGCGGGCCGTCCTCTTCTTGGTCAGCGACCTCGCGAGCTACGTGACCGGCGCGGTGCTGGCGGTGGACGGCGGCTTCCTCTCGACCTGAGCGTCGGCCGCCGCCAGCCCCCGCGGCCGCTGGAGCCGCTGCAGCATGCATTTTTCTGCATGGTATGCCCCCGATATTCATCGGCCGGGTGTTATACTACGGAGCGACCGTAAGGTACGAAAGGAGCACATATGAAAAAACACTTGCTGAAGATTCTGGCTCTAGGTCTGGTCGGTTCCATGGCCTTCGCCGCCACCGGCCCCGACACGTACGTCCAGATGACGTTCGGTGAGGTCGACTCCCTCGACCCCGCCCAGGCGTACGACACCGCTTCGGGTGCGATCCTGGAGAACATTTACGAAACGCTCTACACCTACAAGGGCGAGAGCATCACCGAGTACCAGCCGGTGCTGGCCACCGACTACTCGATCAGCGACGACGGCAAGACCTACACCTTCAAGCTGCGCCGCGACGTGCTCTTCCACAGCGGCAACCGCATGACCTGCCGCGACGTCGAGTACTCGATCGAGCGTCTGCTGGTCACCAACCCGGGCGACTCGGCAGGCTGGTTCTACGCCGAGAGCCTGATCGGCTACGACGGCGTCAACGCCAAGGACTACTTCGGGGACAACCCCTCCCAGGCCGACCTCGACAAGTACTGGGAAGCCATCGACAACTCGGTCCAGTGCGTGGACGACTACACCGTCCAGTTCCACCTGATCAAGAAGGACCCCTCCTTCTTCGTGAAGCTGATGTACACCGCCTCCTCGATCCTCGACAGCAAGTACGCGATCGAGAACGGCGAATGGAGCGGGACCAAGGCCGACTGGTACGACTGGGCCGGTAAGGACCTGCGCGACGGCTTCCTGCACACCCACGACGCCGGCACCGGCGCCTACAAGCTCGTCAAGTGGGACGGCAAGGACGTCATCGCCGAGCGCTTCATCGGCTACTGGGACTACGCCAACAAGCCCCAGATGAAGACGATCATCATCAAGGTCGTCGACGAGGAAGCGACCCGCATCCAGGCCCTCAAGGCCGGCGACGCCGACCGCATCACCGTCAACAACCGCGCCACCCTGGACACCCAGATCCGCGGCATGGCCAACGCCAAGGTGATCGAGTCCGACAAGTGGCTGGGCGCCGCCGCCTCGGCCGTCTTCTTCAACCAGAAGATCGCCGCGGCGGACAACCCGATGATCGGCTCCGGTCAGCTCGACGGCAACGGCATCCCCGCGGACTTCTTCAAGGACGTCAACGTCCGCAAGGCCTTCGCCTACAGCTTCGACCAGGACGCCATCATCAACGACCTCTACCTCGGTAAGGCCGTGCCCCTCACCATGGCGCTGCCGCCCTCGTTCCTCGGCTACGACCCCAACATCCCCATTTACAACCTGGACATGGACAAGGCCGAGGAGTACTTCAAGAAGGCCTACGGCGGCCAGCTCTGGGAGACCGGCTTCACCATGACGATCGCCTACAACTCGGGCAACACCACCCGCCAGACGGTGGCCGAGATCCTCAAGGCGAACATCGAAGCCCTGAACCCGAAGTTCAAGATCAACGTCAAGGCCATGCCCTGGCCGCAGTTCCTGGCCGCCTACAAGAACGGACAGCTGCCGGCGCTGGTGCTGGGCTGGGGCGCCGACTACGCCGACCCCGACAACTTCATCTACGTCTTCTACCACTCGAACGGCTACTTCGCGAAGAAGGTCGGCTACGCGAACCCCGAGATGGACAAGCTGATCGAAGAGGCCCGCTCCATTACCGACCCGGCCAAGCGCGCCGAGCTCTACAGCAAGGTCGGCTACCTGGCGCACGATGACGTCCCCGTCCTGCCGCTGCCGCGGCCGACCGGCTGGATGGTGCTGGCCAAGAACGTCTACACCAAGGGCGCGCCCGAGGGCATGGACGTCTACAACAACCCCATGCGCTCCGGCTCCTTCCTGTGGAAGGACATCGTCAAGAAGTAGCGTGAACGCCTAGAACCTTTTCCGCGGTAGAGGGTGCCTGCGCACCCTCTACCGTCTGCTGTATAACAGGGAACGTGCGCGCTCGGCGCGCTTTTGAGTCCGGTCCTTTTGGAGGCTTACGTTGACCACCTTCATCGTTCGCAGGTTGCTGCAGCTGCCGATCGTGCTGCTGGCGATCTCGCTGCTCATCTTCGGGATGATGCAGTTCCTCAGCCCCGAGCAGCGGGCCGCGACCTACGCCAAGACGGAACAGCAGGCCAAGAACCTGGACCTGATCATCCGTCAGTACAACCTGGACAAGGGTTTTGTCGTTCAGTACACCACCTGGCTGAAGGCCGTACTCAGGGGGGACCTGGGGTATTCGAAGCAGTCCCACGAGCCGGTGCTCGACACGATCCGCAAGAAGCTGCCGGTCTCGGCCGAGCTGGCGCTGTACATGTTCTTCCCTACGCTGCTCTTCGGCGTCTGGATGGGCACCATGGCGGCGATCCACCGCGACCGCTTCGTTGATCAGGCGGTGCGCGTCTTCGCCATCGTGGGCTGGTCGCTGCCCACCTTCGTGCTCGCGATCTGGATGCTGGCCGTCTTTTACGGTTACTTAAAGCTGTTCGGCATCGGGCGCGCCGACGACAGCATTATGGTGGAGTTCGCCAAGGGCACCCTCAAGGCCTACACCGGGATGATCACCATTGACGGGATCCTCAACGGCCGTTGGGACGTTACCTACTCGGCGCTGAAGCGCTTGGTGATGCCGGTGGCGACCTACACCATCGTCGCCAGCGCCCAGATCATGCGCGTGCTGCGCTCGAGCATGCTCGACGTGCTCAACTCCGACTACGTACGCACCGCGCGCGCCAAGGGGCTGCCCGAGCGCGCCGTCAACCTCAAGCACGCGCGCCGCAACGCCATCATCCCGGTGGTCACCATCGCCGGGCTGATGTTCGCCTTCATGCTCGAGGGCGTCTTCTTCATCGAGATCATCTTCAACATCCCCGGCCTGGGGCAGTGGGCCGTGCCCGCGGCGATCCAGCTCGACTTTCCCGCGGTGATCGGCATCGCGCTGCTGACCGGCCTGGTCGTCTCGGTGGCCAACCTCGCCGTCGACATCCTCTACGGCATCATCGACCCCCGGATCAGCTTCCAATGAGGAGGACGTGGTGAACCCCCAAGAGATGAAACCTCAGCGCGAAGCCTGGTACCGCTCCAAGACCTTCAAGCGTTTCCGTCGCAACCCGTTGGCGATCGTAGGTTCGGTGCTCCTCCTGGGCTTCGTGGCGGTCGCCTTCTTCGCGCCCGCCATCACCGCGCCCCAGCTGGCCGAACTCCGCACCGCGCGCCCCTGCCTGCGCGACCTGGGCATCAAGAAGGACGAGGCCCTGAGCGCGCTGCGCAACCCCTTGAACCCCGTCTTTTGGAAGGCCACGCTGGCCCCGCCGCCCACCTGCTACGAGATCCCCCGCGACGGCTACTCCCCCCTGCCCAAGCCGCCGTCCGAAAAGCACCCGCTGGGCGTCTCCGGCGGGAGCTACGACATCCTTTACGGCCTCGCCTGGGGGACGCGCACGGCCTTCTATGTCGGCTTCCTGGTGGTGGGCATCAGCCTGGCCATTGGCATCGTGATCGGCGGACTGTCCGGATTCATCGGGGGCACGGTGGACAACCTGATCATGCGGATCACCGACGTGATGCTCTCCTTCCCCGGCCTGGTCTTCGTCATGATCGTTTCGGTCATCTTCGGAAGCGGCCTGACCACGGTGATGCTGGCCCTGGCGCTGATCCGCTGGGCGGGCTATGCCCGCTTCTTCCGCGGCGACATCCTGCGCACCAAGGCGCAGGAGTTCGTGGACGCCGCCCGCGCCATCGGCGCCAGCCCGCTGCGGGTCTTCCTAAAGCACGTCTTCCCCAACGCCATCGGCACCTTGCTTATCCTGGCCAGCATGGACGTCGGCTCGATCGTGCTGACCGCGGCCGGCTTCTCCTTCCTCGGCCTGGGAGCCCCCGTCGGCTACGCCGACTGGGGGCAGATGATCAGCTTCGCCCGCGGCTACATCCTCGGCACCGCCCAGGGCACCCCCTTCGACTTCTGGTACGTCTGGATCTACCCTAGCGTCATGCTGGTGCTCTTCGGCCTCGCCTGGAACCTCCTCGGCGACGCGGTGCGCGACGCGCTGGACCCCAAGAGCTAGTTCCAGGGCCGCGCCACCGGACCCGGCGGACGCGCCGGGTCTTTTATTCCATACAACTTCCCGGCTTCCTGCTAAGGCAAGGACATTTCTAAGCGGACCAATGTTTTCCTTGGTTATCGTGCATTCTAAAGCCCCGTCCTTGCATGAAAGGAAGATGAATGGTAGCATGAGCCCGTATAAATTACGAAAGGAGACGCATGAAAAAGCATCTGATTGCTGCGATCGCAATGGCCGTACTGGGCGGGGCGTTCGCGGCCACCCCCCAGGACACCTACGTCTATATGCAGAACGCCGTCTTCGATTCGCTCGACCCGGTGCAGGCTTACGACGGGGCCTCGATCGGCGTGATCGAGAACATCTACGAGACCCTCTACAGCTTCAAACGCGACGTTCCGGGCGAGTACGAGCCCACCCTCGCCACCAGCTACGAAGTCAAGGACGACGGCCTCACCTACGTCTACCACCTGCGCAAAGGGGTCAAGTTCCACTCGGGCAACCCGATGACCTGCCGCGACGTCGAGTACTCGATCGAGCGCATCCTGGTCACCATGCCCGGTGACTCGGGCGCCTGGTTCTACGGCGATGCGCTGACCGGCTACGGAAACGACGCCCTTACCGAGGCCAAGAAGGCCCTGGGCGAGAACGCCTCCCAGGCCGAGATCGACAAGTTCCTCGACGCCTACTGGCAGAAGATCGAGGACAGCGTCGCCTGCGACGACCTCTACACCGTGCGCTTCAACCTTGCCGGCCCCGACGTGGCCTTCTTCGCCAAGATGCTCTTCACCGCCGCCGGGGTCGTGGACAGCAAGTGGGCGATCGAGCACGGCGCCTGGAGCGGCACCAAGGACGACTGGAAGGACTGGATCGGCGTGGATCTGCGCACCGGCTACCTGCACAACCACGCCTCGGGCACCGGTCCCTACATGCTGGTAAAGTGGGACGACAAGAACATCGTCGCCAAGGCCTTCGACGGCTACTGGGGCGAGGCGCCGGCCATCAAGAACGTGCTGGTGCAGGCCGTCGAGGAGGAGGCCACCCGGCTCGAGGCCCTGCGACGCGGCGATGCCGACCGCGTGGACGTGAACGACTGGGCCACGGTCAACGCCAAGGTCAAGCAGATGCAGGGCGTCAAGGTCTGGTCCGACCCGGCCTGGTCTCCGGCGGGGGCGCACGTCGTCTTCTTCAACTTCAACGTGCAGGGGGAGAACAACCCCTACATCGGCTCGGGCAGGCTCGACGGTAACGGCATTCCCCGCGACTTCTTCGCCGACGTCAACGTGCGTAAGGCCTTCGCCTACAGCCTGGACCAGGACGCCATCTACAACGACATCTACGAGGGCAACGCCGCCTGGTACACCATGGCCTTGCCGCCCACCTGGCCCGGATACGACCCCGACATCCCCATCCGCAAGCTCGACCTCGACAAGGCCGAGGAATACTTCAAGAAAGCCTGGGGCGGCCAGGTCTGGGAGAAGGGGTTCCGCCTCACGATCACCCACAACGCCGGCAACACCGTGCGCCAGGCGGTGGCCGAGATGCTGAAGGCCAACATCGAGAGCCTCAACCCCAAGTTCAAGATCGACGTGGTGCCGCTGCAGTGGTCCGACTACCTCAAGGCCGCCCGCGCCAAGTCGCTGCCGGTCTGGCCGCTGGGTTGGGGGGCCGACTACGCCGACCCCGACAACTTCATCCACCCCTTCTACCACTCCGAGGGCTCGCTGGCGAAGCGCCAGAACTTCAAGGATCCCGAGTTCGACAAGATGATCGAGTACGCCCGCACCCTGGTGCGCCCCGATCAGCAGGAGGAGCGCTTCGCCATCTACCGCAAGATCGGGCGCATGGCCTACGACGTGCTCCCCAACGTGCCCTACCCGCGCCAGTCGCCGTTCATCGTGACCCGCGACAACCTGCAGGGGGTCTACTACAACTCGATGATCAGCGGCGCCTTCTACTGGAAGGACCTCGCCAAGAAGTAACGACCCGCGGGGGCGCGCCGCGGCGCGCCCCCGTTCCCCAAAAAAGAGAACTCCATGTTGAACTTCATCGTTCGCAGGTTGCTGCAGATCCCCGTCGTGCTCTTCGTCCTCTCGCTGATCATCATGGGGTTGATGCAGCTCCTCTCGCCCGAGCAGCGGGCGGCGGCTTTCGTGACCTCGGACAAACAAATCGAGAACCTGGACCTCATCATCGAGAAGTACCACCTGAGGGAGGGTTTTTTCGTACAGTACAAGCTCTGGGCGGGGGAGGTGATCCGGGGCAACCTGGGCTTCTCGCGCATCTCCAAGGAGCCCGTGCTCACCACGATCCAGAAGCGATTTCCCGCCTCGATGGAGCTGGCGCTGGCCGCCTTCGTGCCGATCGTTCTCGTCGGCGTCTGGCTGGGCACCCAGGCCGCCACCCACCGCGACGGCCTGCTCGATCAGGTGCTCCGGGTCGTGGCCATCGTGGGCTGGTCGCTACCTACCTTCGTGGTGGCCATCTGGTTGGTGGCCTGGGTCTACGGCGGGCTGGGCTGGTTCGGCATCGGCCGCCTGCCCGGCTCGCTGCTGATCGAGCTGGCCGGGAGCGACTTCCGCAAGTACACCGGCCTGTTCACCGTCGACGGTCTGTTGAACGGCCGCCTGGACATCGCCCTCGAAGCCCTGAAGCGGCTCGTCCTTCCCGCGGCGGCGCTGGTCATCGTGGTCAGCGCCGGCATCATGCGGGTGATGCGGTCCTCGATGCTCGACGAGCTGGGCAAGGACTACGTGCGTACCGCCCGCGCCAAGGGACTGGCCGAAAAGACCGTGGTCTACAAGCACGCGCGCCGCAACGCGCTCATTCCCGTGATCACCATGGCCGGGCCCATGCTGGGGCGGATGATCGGCGGCATCGTGGTGATCGAGCTCATCTTCAACTTTCCCGGCCTGGGCGAGTGGGCGGCGGGGGCCGCCTTGCAACTCGACGTGACCACCTTGCTCGCCTTCGTGATGCTGATCGGCCTCATCATGGCGGTGGCCAACCTGCTCGTGGACGTCGCCTACGTGGTCGTGGATCCGAGGATTCGCTATGAGTAGCCCCGATCGCGACGCCCCCGGGCGGGAGCGCTGGTACGAATCGAAGCGCTTCCGGCGCTTTCGGCGCAATCCGCTCGCGTGGGCCGGCGTGGTCATCCTGCTCTTCTTCGCCGGCCTCGCCGTGCTGGCCCCGGCCCTCACCGCCGACCGCTTACCCCGCGGCTGCCTGCGCGACCTGGGCCTGGTCCGCAGCGAGGCGCGCACGGCGCTGCGCACGCCCGCGAACCCCGCTTTCTGGCGGGCCACCTTCGCGCCGCCCGCGAGCTGCTACAAGATCCCGCGCGTCAGCTACTCGCCGGTTCCTAAGCCGCCCCGGGCCAAGTACCCGCTCGGCATCGCGAGCGGCGGGTACGACATCTACTACGGCATCGTCTGGGGGGCGCGCACCTCGTTCTACATCGGCGTGCTGGTGGTGGGCATCGTGCTCGTCATCGCCACCGTCGTCGGGGGGCTCGCGGGGCTCTTCGGCGGCTGGCTCGACAACCTGCTGATGCGTCTGGTCGACGTGGTCTACTCGATTCCCGGGTTGGTGCTGGCCATGGTCTTCGCCTCGATCTTCGGGCGCGGGCTGATCAAGACGATGATCGCCATCGCGCTGGTGGCCTGGCCGATCTACGCGCGCATGCTGCGCGGGAACATCCTCCAGGTGAAGGCGCAGGACTACATTTCGGCGGCCCACGCCGTCGGAGCGGGCCACCTGCGCCTCTTCTTCAAGCACATCCTGCCCAACGCCATCGGCCCGATGATCATCCTGGCCAGCCTCGACATCGGGGCGATCGTGATCACCGCTTCCACGCTCGCCTTTCTGGGGCTGGGGGCCGACGTGGGGTATGCCGACTGGGGGCAGATGATCAGCTTCGCCCGCAGCTGGATTTCCAACCCCGGGGGCGAGCCGCTCAAGTACTGGTTCGTCTGGTTCTGGCCCAGCATGGCCATCGCGCTCTTCGTCCTGGGGTGGAACCTGCTCGGGGACGCGGTGCGCGACGCCCTGGACCCTCGCAGCCGCTAGGGCGCGCCCTGCTCAGTCGGCGGCGGAGGCGCGCCGGCCCGCGGCGGCTTCTACGAGCAAGCCGAACAGGCCCCAGTGGTCGGGCAGCAGCTCGGGGTGCCACTGAATGAGCAGGAAGAAGGGGTGGTCGGGCAGGTCGGCGGCCTCGACGACGCCGTCGGCCGCGCGCGCCAGGACCCGGAAGGGCCCCGGGTCGCGGATGGCCTGGTGGTGGTAGCTGTTGGTGCGGAAGCGGCGGCCGAAGAGCGGGGCGAGCCAGCGGTCCTCCTCCAGCTCCACGGTGTGCCAGAGCGCCGGGGCGGGGGCGGTCTGGTCGTGGCCGATGCGGGTGAAGCCGGCGGATTCGAGGTCCTGGTAGAGGCTGCCCCCCAGGGCGACGGCGCCCACCTGGGCTCCGCGGCAGACGCCGAGGGTGGGCAGGCCGTGCGCGGCGGCCCAGCGGGCGGCTGCGAGCTCGAGTTCGTCGCGTAAGGGATCGACCTGGCCGAGTTTGGGATGGGGGTCCTCGCCGAAGTGGCGCGGATCGAGGTCGGCCCCGCCCGGCAGCAGCAGGCCGTCGAGGCGGGCGAGCACGGCTTCCAGCTGCGGGCCCGGCTGCGGCGGCAGCACCACCACGCTGGCGCCCTGGGCCTCGAGCGCAGCCCGGTAGGGTTCGCGCACCCCCCAGAGCGGCGTGACGTTGACCCGTCCGGTGCGGCCGGTCTGGCTGGTGACCCCGATGAGCGGCATGGGTTCAGGATACAACGCCGGGGTATCGTAGGGCATGCCCTACGAGCCACCCGAGGATTTCCTGCGCGCCCTGCGCGGTCTTCTGGAGCGCGTGCCCACCCCCTTCTACGCCTACGACCTGCGCCGCATCGAGGAGCGGACGCGCCGCTTCCTGGAGGCCTTTCCCGCAGCCCGCATCTTCTACGCCCTCAAGGCCAACCCGCGGCTGCGCCTGCTCGAGCGCCTCCGCATCCTCGGTTTGGGTGCGGAGGCGGTGAGCCTGGGCGAGGTGCTGCGCGCCTACGTGGCCGGGTTCATGCCGGACGAGGTGGTGCTCAACGGCCCGGTCAAGCCGCCGGCGCTGCTGGGGGAGCTGGCGCGCTCGGGGGCGCCCACGCTGGTGGCCGACTCCCGGGCCGACCTGGAGCGGATCGCGCGGCGGCTGCCGGAGGCGCGGGTGCTGCTCAGGCTCAACCCCGACCTGCCCGTGGACACCCACCCCCACCTGGCCACCGGCCGCGGCGACAGCCAGTTCGGGGTGTTGCCCGTGGACTGGCCCGACGTCTTCGCGCACGGCCGCGAACTGGGCCTTGAGATGCGCGGGCTGCACGTGCACCTGGGTTCGAACCTGAACAACCCCGCGGACTTCGCCGCCCGGCTCGAGCTGCTAAAGCGGCTGCGCGCGCGGGTGGGGCCCCTGGAGGTGCTCGACCTGGGGGGCGGCTTCGGTCTCGAGCTGGATCCGCGGGACCTGGCCCCGGGAATGTTCGCCCTGGCGCGGGCCTACGGTGCGGAACCGTGGATCGAGCCCGGCCGCGCCCTGGTCGCCGACGCCGGCGTGCTGGTCGCCCGCGTTTGGGGCGAAAAGCGCACCCGCCGCCGCTACCTGCTGCTGGACGCCGGGATGACCGCATTCCTGCGGCCGCTGCTCTACGGGGCCCGCCACCCGGTGCGGCCGCTCTACGCTTCGGAGCGCACCGCGGTCTACGACCTGGCGGGGCCCGCCTGCGAGTCGGGCGACGTGCTGGCCCGCGACGTGGAGCTGCCCGTGCCCCGCGAGGGCGACGCGCTGATCTTCCTCGAGGCGGGCGCCTACGGGGAGGCGATGCACCTCGACTACCTCGACCACCCGCACCCCGGTTCCTACGCCTGGGACGGGGCGCGTTGGGAGGTCTGGCGCCGCCCCGGCCGGCTGCCGCAGCTCTGGGAGGACGAGCCCGACCGGCCGGAGTTCGTGTAGCGGCGCTAGGGCTCGAGCACCAGGCGGTCGACCGGGTCGCCGCTGCCCATGGGCAGGTACTCGACGGCGGCCCAGAGCGGCAGCAGGTCGGCGTAGTGGCGGCTGAGGACGTTGCCCGACTGGCCCATGGGGTGGATCCAGTAGCTTTGCTCCGGGTGCCCCAGGGCCACGATCTGGCGGTAGCTGGGGCCGTGGTTCATCCGGAAGGTGGCGAAGTCGTAGGCCCCCATGTTGACGGTGAAGCGGTCCCCGCCGTGGGCGATCTCGCGGTCGAAGAAGCGGCGCAGCTGCGGCTGGTGGGTCATCACCCCGTGATCGAAGACCGCGGGGTGCAGCTGGCCCCAGGGCACGATGCCGCCCAGGGCGTCGAGCCGTGCCAGGGCCCGTTCCAGCGCTTGGGCGGCGAAGTCCAGGCAGCTCACGCCCCGGGCTTCGCAGGCCGGATCCCCTTCCAGAAGGGCGCGGCGCAGGTAGCGCGGTTCGTTCCAGTAGGGCTGCCCCACCTCGGCCTCGGGCAGCCGCGCCAGCTCGGCGTACCAGGCCTGAAAGACGCTGGCCTCGAGGCTGCCGGCGGTTTCGCCTCCGTCCCAGGCGAGCAGCTTGCTGCGCCACTCGCGGGCGCGGTCGCTTTGGGGCTGGATGCGCTCGAGCACCGGGCGGAAGCTCCGGGCCATCAGGCTGACCTCGTCGCCCTGGATGCGCGCGAAGTCCTCGGGGCTCAGTTTCGCCTTGGCGCGGATCAGCCGTTCGATGCGTTCGGCGCGGAAGCCCTGGGCCCAGTCGTAGGTGAAGACGTAGGGCCAGCCCTCGGGGGTGGAGCGGTTGTTGGCGGTGACGATGTAGCCTTCGGGCGGGTTGTAGGCCCGGGGCAGGGCCTCCGGGGGCACGAAGCCCGTCCAGTCCCATTCTCCGGTGCCGGGCACCGGGTACTTGCCCGAGTGGCCGGGTTTGCGCACCGGGACCCGGCCCGGGGCGAAGTAACCGATGTTGCCCTCCACGTCGGCGTAGACGAAGTTCTGGCTGGGGGCCTTCAGGCGCAAGAGCGCGGCGGTAAACTCCTCCCAGTTCGCCGCCTTGCCGATGCCGTAGAAGGCGGCCATCGTCTCGTCTTCGGGTTCGAGGCTGACCCAGCGCAGCGCCAGCGCCTGCCCCTGGGGGGCGTCCACCGCGTCCGAGATCACCGGGCCGTAGACGGTCTCGCGCACCTCGAGCACCACCGGATCGGCATCCTTGACCGCGATCGTTTCGCGGCGGATGCGGTAGGGCCGCACCTCGCCCCGGTAGCGGTAGCCGCCGTCGGTTTCGTCGAGCACGTAGAGGTCCTGTACGTCGGCGGCGTGGTTGGTGACGCCCCAGGCGATGCGCTCGTTCTTGCCGATGACCACCGTGGGCAGCCCCGGGAAGGTGGCCCCGGTGACGCGGTAGGTGGGGGACTCGAGTTCCATCAGCATCCAGATCGAGGGGGCCGAGAGGCCCAGGTGGGGGTCGTTCGCGAGCAGCGGCTTGCCGGTGGCGCTGCGCTCGGGGCCGACCACCCAGTTGTTCGAGGCCTCGAGGCTGCTGGGGAGGGTGCGCGCGACCGCGAGCAGATCTTCCACCCAGGCCGCGCCCTGGGGGGCGGGGGTGGGGGCCTCCTCGGGCGCCGCGGGCGGGGGGCGCAGCCGCTCGGGCACGCGCCGCACGATCGTGGGCGCCGCGGCCGGGTAGCCGGGAATCAGCGCCTCGATGCGCGCCTTGCTGAGCCCGCGCGCCAGCAGCCGGTAGCGCAGCAGCTCCTCCTCGTAGTTGCCGCTGAGGTCGTAGCTCATCATCTTCTGCCACACCAACACGTCGGCCGGCGTCCAGGGCTCGGGCTCGAAGCCGAGCAGCTTGAACTCGAGCGGCAGCGGCGGGTTCGAAGCCAGGTAGGCGTTGATTCCGTCCACGTAGGCGTCGACGATGGCCTTCAGGTCGTCCGGCAGGTTTTCGTAGGCCTGCGCGGCGGCGCGGTAGACCCCGAGGGTGCGTAGGAACCGGTCGGTGGGCACGGCCGCCTCGCCCAGCACCTCGGCAAGCCGACCGGCCCCGATGCGGCGCTGGAATTCCATCTGCCACAGCCGGTCCTGGGCGTGGGCCACCGCCTGGCCGAAGAAAAGGTCGTGCTCGTTCGCCGCCTTGACGTGCACGATTCCGTTCGTGTCGCGCAGGATCTCCACCGGCGCCGAGAGGCCGGGCGTGACGAGCCGCCCGCTGGTCTGGGGCAGGGTGGTGTTCTTCAGGTAGTAGTAGCCGCCCAGGGCGAGCAGCAGAGCCAGGACGATCAGGCCCGCGAGGACCCGACCAAGGATTTTGAGCACGCGCATGCCGCCTCCTTTGTCATGCGCCATTGTACCGGGTAAAAAAGGGCGGGCCGTGGCCCGCCTTGCCGCAGCGATCTAGCTCAGAGTTTTTCCCAGCGACTGATGGCCAGCCCCTGGAGCACCACGTGGGTGCCGTCTTCGGCGATGAGGTCGAAGTAGGTGTCGAGCATGCCGTGGTCGTAGTCGTCGTAGATGCGGATGCCGTAGATCAGGTAGCCCTTGTGGGCCTGGGGGTCGAAGAGGCGGTCGCCGGGTTTCAAGTCCAGAACGGCGTCGCCGAGGGGCTGGGATCGGGTCGTGCTCATGGGTTCTCCTTTGCCGCGCCCGCAACCGCCATGAGCGCAAGTTGCAGTCTACCCGCCGGCAGCCGGCCCTGTATGTGACCGCGGCCACCGCCCCGGGCGCCCAGGGGCTCGAGCCGCTCCCGCCACAGCGGCCGCAGTTCGGCTTCGCGGTCGGGGTGGGCCACCAGCAGCAACCGCGCGTGCGCGCCCCCGGGCTCGAGCGCGGCCAGCAGCGCCAGCGCCCCCGGCCACTCGGCGACGCGCCGCCCCGTTTCCGCCAGCGCCGCCAGCGGCACCTGGCGCGCCGCCGGGAAGCCCGAGCGGGCCAGCTCACGGGCGTAGCGTTCGGCCAGCTCCGCGGCCAGCGCCTGCGCTTCGCCGCGGGCGGCGTAGAGCTCGTCCTCGAGCTTTTGCACCCGTTCGGGCACGTCGAAGACCCCCGCCGAGAAGCGCCCGGCCAGCGCCTTGAGGGTGCGGTGCTTGGCGGCGTAGTCCTCGAGCGCCTCCCAGCCGGTGCGGGCGTAGACCCGGATCGTCTTCTTCTTGCCCTTCTCGAAGCCCAGCAGCTTGATCGGCCCCGCCTCGGCGGTGCTGCGCAGGTGGGTGCCGCCGCAGGGGGCGAGGTCCCAGTCTTCGATCTCCACCACCCGCACCGCCCCGCGCACCTTGGGCATGCGCCGGAGCGGCAGAAGCGGCACCTGCGCCTCGGGCACCTCGCGCGCGCTTACCGCCAGGTTGGCGTAGACGGCCCAGTTCGCCAGCGCCTCGGCCTTCTCCAGCACCTCGGCCGCTGCCTCGGGACCGGGCCAGACGTCGAAGTCGAGGTGGATCTCCGGCCCCGCCAAACTCACCGCGATCGTGTTCCACTGCGCCGCACGCAGGAAGGCCTGGCTGAGGACGTGCTGGCCGGTGTGGCGCTGCATGTGGCGGTAGCGGCGGGTCCAGTCGATCTTCCCCTCCACCTGGGCGCCCTCCTCGAGCGGCGCTTCCAACACGTGCACGATGCGCGCGCCGTGCTTCTCGGGCTCGAAGACGTCCAGCACCCGCACCCCCCCCAGGCGGCCGGTGTCGTGGGGCTGGCCGCCCGAGGTGGGGTAGAAGAGGGTGCGGTCGAGCTCGACCAGGAAGCGGCCGTCCTCTTCCCAGGCGCGCGTGACCGTGGCCGTGAAGGCGGTGGCGTAGGGATCCTGCCAGAAGAGTCGTTCGCTCACGCCGTCAGTCTATGCGACGTGGGGCCCGGAGGCCTAGCGGGGGGGTCGCGTGGGCGCCCCTATCTAGAAGCGGTAGGTGTTGCCGTAGCGGTCCTGCACCTCGACTTCGGGCACGCCGTTGCCGTCGGCGTCGGTTACCCTGCAGGCGGCGACCATGGGGCCGGCGGCGGCGACGTGGTAGCCGCCGGCGGTGTAGCCGTCGCGGCAGTCGCCGTCGGTGACCACGGCCAGGTCGGGCGAGGCGGCCACGTAGGCGAACGAGGCCTTGTAGACGTTGTGGGCAAAGGCGTTCGCGGCCTGTTGGTTGGCGAGCACCCGGGCGCGGACGAGGGAGGGCAGCAGGACGGCGGCCAAGACGCCGACGATGGCGAGGACGATCAGCAGCTCGATGAGCGTGAAGCCGCCGCCCTTCGCGCCTTTCATGTCTTCAGGGTAACCGAGACCGGCGGGCGGGCGTACCCCCAACTGGGGGACGGTCCCGTTCAGGCCGAGTAGCGTTCGAGCACCCGCTTGGCGATCACCAGCTTGAGGATCTCACTGGTGCCCTCGCCGATGCGCATCAGCCGCACGTCGCGCCAGTAGCGCTCCACCGGGTAGTCCTTGATGTAGCCGTAGCCGCCCAAAATCTGAATGGCCGCGTCGGCGGCGCGGGTGGCCGCCTCGCTGGCGAAGAGCTTGGCCTGGGCCGCGGCCAGGGTGTAGTCGCGCCCCGCGTCCTTCAGCTCGGCCGCTTTCAGGTACAGCATCCGGGCCGCCTCCAGGTCGGCGCTCATCTCGGCCAGCTGGAAGCCCACCCCCTCGAAGCGGCCGATGGGGCGGCCGAACTGCCGGCGCTCGCCGGCGTAGCGGGCGGCGAACTCGAGCGCCGCGCGGCCGAGGCCCACGCTCAGCGCCGCGATGCCCACGCGCCCGCCGTCGAGTACCCGCAGCACGGTGTAGAATCCGCGGCCCCGCTCGCCCACCAGGGCGTCTGAGGGCAGGCGCAGGTCCTCGAAGATCAGCTGCGCGGTGTCCGAGCTGCGCAGCCCCAGCTTGTCCTCCTTGCGGCCGATCGTGAGCCCGGGCGTGCCCGCGGGGAAGACGAAGGTGCTGATGCCGCGGTGGGGCCTGCCCTCGGGCGCGGGGTCGGTGCGGGCGTTGATCACGTAGACCCCGGCCACCGAACCCTGGGTGATGAACTGCTTGGTGCCGCTGAGTACCCAGCCGCCCTCCGCCTCCTCGGCGCGGGTCTTGAGCGCCGCGGCGTCCGAGCCCGCGCCGGGCTCGGTCAGCCCCCAGGCGCCCAGCCACTCGCCGCTCGCCATCTTCGGCAGGTACCGCTCCTTCTGCTCCTCGCTGGCGTCGAGGAGCAGGTGCCCCGTGGCCAGCGAGTTGTGGCTGGCGACGGTCAGCCCCAGGCTGCCGTCGGCCCAGCCGATCTCCTCGAGGATGCGGGCGGCCGTGCGGGTGGGCAGGCCCAGCCCGCCGTAGGCCTCGGGTACCTGCAGACCGAAGACGCCCAGCTCGCCCAGCTCGCGGACCAGGTCGTGGGGGAAGGCGCCCGTGGCGTCGCGCTCGGCGGCGGTGGGCACCACGCGTTCGTTGAGGAAGCTTCGCAGCGCACCCAGCAGCGCGCGTTCGTCGGGGGTTGGTTCGAACCACAACTCGGACACGGCGACCTCCGTACCGCCAATATATCACTTCAGAGACTGCCGCATGAAAAGCGTTATATAGACGGGCTTGCCCGCCGGGGGCGATGTGCTATAGTGGCCCCATCGTGAGCGCGAAAAGCCTTGCCTTAGGTCCCTGCCGCCAGCGTGCGGGTCGCGCCCCATGGAGGAAGAACTGAATGAAGTACGAAGCAGGCAGCATCGTGGAAGGCCGCGTTACGCGGGTCATGGACTTCGGAGCCTTCGTGGAGCTTCCCGGAGGCGAATCGGGACTCGTGCACATCTCCGAGATCGCGCACGAGTTCGTCAAGAACGTGCGCGACTTCTTGAACGAGGGCGACATCGTCGAGGTCTTCGTCCTTGGGCGCGACGACAAGGGGCGGCTCGACCTCTCCATCAAGGAGCTCATGGAGAAGCCCGTCGACCCGCCCAAGCCCCGGAGGCTGCCGCGGCAGGCCCCCGAGTTCGAGCACAAGCTCAAGAGCTTCATGCGCGGCTCCGACTCCGGAGGGGACGCCGGAGGCGGCAAGAAGCGCGGCCGCGGCCGCAAGAAGCGCTAAACGGACCGTCCGTTGCACGCCCCGCCGCCCGGCGGGGCGTTTGCCGGGGGCGCAGGCGCTAGAATGGGGGTGTTGCAACGTCGTGCAATACGGAGGGGAACGATGAAGAAGCTCATCGCGTTGGGTCTGCTCCTGACCGCGGCGCTGGCGGCCGCACCGCTGCGCCTGGCCACCACCACCAGCGTCAACGATTCGGGCCTGCTCGAGGCCATCCTCCCCGGCTTCACCCGCGAGACCGGGGTACCGGTGCAGGTGATCGCGGTGGGCACCGGCCAGGCGCTGGCCATCGCCGGGCGCGGCGACGCCGACGCGGTCCTGGTGCACGCCCCCGACCTGGAGGCCCGGTTCCTGCGTGAGGGCAAGGGCGTGGCCCACGCCTGCATCGCCTACAACAACTTCGTCATCGCCGGCCCCGCCGCCGACCCCGCGGCCGTGGGCGCGGCCGCGGACGCCCTGGACGCCATGCGCCGCATCTTCGCGGCGGGGGCGACCTTCGTCAGCCGCGGCGACAACTCCGGCACCTACCACCGTGAGCAGGCGTTGTGGCGCGCCGCCGGGCTCGACCCCGCGGGCCGCCCCTGGTACCTGGAGTCGGGCAGCGGCATGGGGGCGACGCTCACCCTGGCCGCCGAGAAGCGCGCCTACACCCTGACCGACCTCGGGACCTTCCTCTTCATGCAGGGCAAGGTGGACCTCGCCGCCCTCTTCGACCGTCCCGATCCGCGGATGCTCAACCAGTACGGCTACATGGCAGTGAACCCCGAGCGCTTTCCCGGGGCGAACCGCGAGGCGGCCTATGCGTTGCGCGCCTACCTGCTGCGCCCGGACGTGCAGCAGCAAATCGGCGCGTACCTGAAGGACCGCTTCGGACGCAGCCTCTTCAGCCCCCTCTACGGCCGCTGCAAGGTGGAGGTGAGCCCCTAGTTGACCCTCGCCTGGGCCGAGGTCGGGGAGATCGCCGCCCGCAGCCTGGGGGTGGCGGGCGCGGCCACGCTGCTCGCCGCCCTCTTCGGCCTTCCCCTCGGGGTCTGGTTGGGGTCGCGGCCGCGGCGCGGGCGCATGGGCGCCCAGGTCGTCCTCTACGCGGGAATGGGGCTGCCGCCGGTGGTCGTGGGGCTGCTCTTCTACTTCCTGCTCTCCCGCAGCGGGCCGCTGGGCGGGCTGGGGCTGCTCTTCACCCCGCTGGCCATGGTGCTGGCCGAGGCGGTGCTGGCCTTTCCCATGATCGCCGGCTTCACCCTGGCGGCGGTGCGGGTGCGCGCCGAAGGGGTAAGGCGGTTGGTGCGCGGCCTCGGCGGCACGGAACGGCAGGTGCTCGCCACCCTGCTCTGGGAGAGCCGCCGCCCGATCACAGCGGCGCTCGCCGCCGGTTTCGGCGCGGCGATCAGCGAGGTGGGGGCGGCCACGATCGTCGGCGGGGACATCCGCTTCCACACCCGGGTGCTCACCACCGCGGTGGTGCTGGAGACCCGCAAGGGCGAGCTGGAGAGCGCGCTGGCGCTGGGGGCGGTGCTGCTGGGGGTGACGTTGGTCGTCACCGCCGTCCTGGTCGTCTGGGGGGAGCGGCGGTGATCCGGAGCGAGGGGTTGGTGCGGCGCTACCCGGGTTTCGAGCTCGCGGTGGAGGCGCTCGAGGTTCCCCCGGGCCGCTTCGTGACCGTGATCGGGCCCAGCGGTGCGGGGAAGAGTACGCTCCTGCGCCTGCTCGCGGGACTCGAGCGCCCCGACCGGGGGCGCGTGGAGCTGCGGGGGCGGGCGGTCTTCCTCGATCAGGACCGTACGGCGCTCGAGCGCAGCGTCCTCGCCAACGCCACCTTCGGGCTCGAGCTCCATGGCGTGCGCCGGCGCGAGGCGGTACGGCGGGTGCGCCCCTGGCTCGAGCGGGTGGGGCTCGCGGACAAGCTGGCCCAGCCCGCCGCCTCGCTGTCGGGGGGCGAGCGCGCCCGCCTGGCGCTGGTGCGGGCGCTCGCGATCGAGCCCGACGTCCTCTTCCTGGACGAGCCCACCCAGGCCCTCGACCCGGGCAACGTCGACCGGGTCGAGGGGCTGCTGCGCGAGGCCCACGCCCAGGGCCGCACGATCGTCCTGGTCACCCACAACCTCTACCAGGCGCGCCGGCTGGGGCAGGAGACCTGGTTCCTCCTGGACGGACGGATCGTGGAGCGCGCCCCCAGCGAGCGGCTCTTCCTCCGACCCCGGGAGGCGCTGACCCGGGCCTACGTGGCCGGGGAGATGGTTTACTGAGATGATGCGACCGCGCGCCAAGTTCTGGCTGGAGACCGAAACGGGCGAGTACCTGATGGGTCCGCGCACCCTGCGGCTGCTGGAGGCAGTGCACGCCAGCGGCAGCCTCAAGGCGGGGGCGCGGGCGGCCGGGTTCAGCTACCGGGCCGCCTGGGCCCGGGTGCGCCGCGTCGAAGCGGCCCTGGGCTTCCGCCTGATCGAGTCGCACTCGGGGGGCGAAGGCGGAGGGCGGAGCCGCCTGACCCCGGAGGCCCTGGCGTTCGTGCGGCGCTACCGTGCCTTCCTGGAGCGCAGCGAGGCGCTCGTGGAGCAGGCCTTCCGCGAGAGCCTGGGCTGAACGCGGTTTGCTTGTACCCGGTTCAAACCCGGGGAGTGCGCCCGTAAGGGCGCTTTTTTGACACGCGTTTAACGGCCGGGCGGTATACTTCTCCTTTAGAGAGGTAAAACACCCCCAAATAGGGGTAGTAGGTTAACAAAAGTTGTTTCTATACTGCTCTGGGAGGTTATTGGAATATGAAGGAAGGGTATCGATGAATTTGCGCCGTGCCGCATGGGCGGCCGTATTTTTCGTACTGGCCGTCGCGGCCGCGCCGCCGTTGTGGCTCGAGCTCGCCTCCTTCCGCGTGCTCCAGGTGACGAATGCCGATGGGGAGCGCCTCGAGGTGTTCGAGCGCGCCGCAAGTGCGGCGCCGGGCGAGACGCTCGAGTGGCGGCTCGCAGCGACCAACCGCTCCGACCGGGCGCTCGAGGATGTGGTCCTGGTGATTCCCGTGCCCCCGGGCACCCGCTACCTGGCGGACTCGGCCGAACCGCTCGAACTGGGCGGCGTCGTGGTGCGGCCCGAGTTCAGTTTCGACGGCGGTGTGCGGTTCGCGCGCCCACCGCTTTACAAGAAGGTCGTCGTCGTGGTCGACGGCATCGAACAGGAACAGGAAGTCGAAGTGAAACCCGAGGCGTACACCCACGTACGCTGGGTTCTGCCTGCGCTGGACGCCGGGCAGACCGTTACCGTCCGTCTTCGCACCGTCGTGCGATGAACGAGGGAGGCATTGATTCCATGAAGCTAGCCAGCGTTGGTTCCAAGTTTGTCTTCGTCCTCTTCTTCGTCCTGGGTCTGGCCCTGGCCGCGGGCACCCCCGCGGGTACGGAGATCCGCAACCAGGCTTCGGCCAAGTACACGGACTCCTCCGGCCAGCCCCAGACCACGACCTCCAACGAGGTCGTCACCGTGGTGCAGCCCGTCTACGGCTTCACCCTCACTCCCGACGGCACCGAGGCCGCGCCCGGCCAGATCAAGACCGGCCTCCAGGGGGCGCCCGTCTACTTCAACTACACCGTCACCAACACCGGCAACATCGCCGACACCGTGCAGCTGACCGCACCCCAAGGGACGTCCGACAGCTTCGACTTCACCAGCGTCAAGATCTACCACGACGCCAACTGCAACGGCACGATCGATCCCGGCGAGGCCGAGGTTAGCAGCGTCAGCCTCGATGCCGACGCCTCGACCTGCGTGATCGTGGAGGCCGTCATCCCCGCCGGCGAGGCCGACGGCAACACCGGCCACGCCAACCTCAGCGGCACTTCGGTCGGGGACCCGGCTCAGACCGACACCGCCAACTGGGCGCGCGCGGTCGTCACCAGCCAAGCCGTCCTCGACGCCGCCAAGGGATCGAGCCCCAGCGGCGCGGTCGTTCCCGGAGCCGCCATCGACTACGCGGTGCAGGGCTCCAACAAGGGCGGCAGTGCCGCCGGAGCGGTCACCGGCGTCGCCGTGGTGGACGGCTCCCCGCTCGACGGCATCCTCGTGGCCGATGCGGTCCCGGCGCACACCACCTACGTGCTCGGCAGCGCCGGCGGTACCGCCGGCGCAGGCAGCGCGACCGTCATCTACAAGGTGGGCGGCGCCTGGACGACGACCGAGCCCGCGAGCGGCAGCGACGTCAGCGAGGTGGCGCTCTTGATCGAAGGTGCGGGCGCCTTCTTCCCGCAAGGGGCGCAGTACCGGCTCGGCTTCCAGGTCACCGTCGACGCCGGCACCCCTGCGGGTACGACGATCGAGAACACCGCCACCGTCAACTTCGACGCGAACGGCGACGGCGACGCCGGCGACACCGGTGAGCAGGTGGGCTCGAACACCACCCGCACCCCGGTCGCCGCGAGCCGCGCGGTCCTGAACGGTCCCGCCGGCGACCCCGACTCCGACGGTGCGGGCTTCGCCTCCAGCTACACCGATCCAGGCGGCACCACCTGGACCTACACCGAGACGACCGACACCAGCGACCCGCGCAACGACGACGCCCAGCGCATCAACGAGGCGGTCCACGGCGGCGACGTCGTCTACTTCAAGAACAGCCTGACGAACGGCGGCAACGTCGAGGACAGCTACACCCTCGACCTGAGCGGCGTGCCGGCCGGCTGGACCTGTCAGGTCATGGCCGCCGACGCCACGACCCCGATGGCGAACCCCGTGGGGCCGCTGGTCGCCGGCGCTACCCTCGACTACGTGGTCAAGTGCAGCATTCCCGCGAACGTCACCACCGCCAGCGACACCGACCTCACCGCGCGCGCGACCTCCACGAACGACCCGGCGGTCTGGAACGAAACCCACGACGTGATCCCGCCGGTGCTGTCGGGCTACGCCCTCGACCTGGCCAAGGACGGCGCTTCCACCGACAACGACCCCACCAACGACAACCCCGCCTCCCAGGCGGTGGACCCGGGAGCGACCGCCTTCTACGGCTTTGAAGTCGCCAATACCGGCCAGAACCCCGATACCTACGACCTGAGCGTGACCGTTCCTGCGGGCATGACCGCCACCGTCTACCCCGATCCGGACTGCGACGGTGTCCTCGACAGCCCCGCCCCCGCGCCCGTGACCGATAGCGGTCTCGTCAACCCGGGCAGCAAGGCCTGCTTCGTGCTGGCCGTGCAGGTTCCCGACGGTGCTCCGCCGCTCACCCAGGACCCCAACGACCCCGCCGACGACAACGTCACCATCACCGCCACCAGCAACGCCAACCCCGCCATCAGCGACACGATCACGACCGACGTGGCCGTCAACCCGGTGGCCGACCTGCGTTTCAGCCCCGACCGCAACGGCACCGTCACCAGCCCGGGTACGATCGTCTACACCCACACCGTGAGCAACCTGGGCAACGAAGCCGCGAGCGTCACCTTCGCCGAGTCCGGCTCCACGCATCCGGGCTGGACCTACCAGATCTCCACCGACGGCGGCGCTACCTGGACGGACGTGGCTTCCGCCGCACCGATCAACCTGACGCCCGGCAGCAGCCAGCAGGTGCAGGTGCGCGTCATCGTGCCCGACGGCGAGCCCATCGGCGCAATCGACACCAACCAGATCACTGCGAATGCGAACTACCCCACTGCGACCGACGACAGCGCCAGCGTGACCGACACCACCACCGTGGTGGGGGGCGATCTGCGCATCGAGAAACGTGGCGAGACCTGCGCCGATGCCGCCTGCGCCACGGTCACCAGTGCCGACGGCAGCCAGGCCAAGCCCGGTGAGTACATCCGCTACACCGTCACCGCCAGCAACATCGGCACCGCGGACCTCAAGAAGGTGATCGTTTCCGATCCGCTGCCCGGCTACACCGACTTCGTCAGCGTTTCCGCCAGCACCTCCGTGGCCGGTGCGCAGCCGCTCTTCTCGACCGACGGGACGAACTGGTCGACCACCGCACCCGCGACGCTCGCCACCGGTCAGGCGGTCTTCGTCGGCCTGGACAGCAACGGCGACGGCGCGATCGACGAAAACGATCTGCTCGCTCCCGGCGAGTCGCTCACCCTGGTCTTCACCGTCCAGGTCCAATAGCCCTCACGCCCCCGCGCGGCCGCCGGCCGCGCGGGGGAGCCCTGAACGGGAGACAGGAAACACATGAGACGAACCTTCCGTACCCGGTTACCCTTGGGGCTCTTGGCCTGGATCGTGGCGATCGCCATGGCGGCCACCCCCGCGGGAACCGTGATCCGAAACCAGGCCGCGGCCCTGGTGGAGAACGAGACGTATTACTCCAACACCGTCGAGACGACGGTGCTGCCCGTCTGCGTTCCCGCGCTGGGGCCCGACGGCACCCAGGCCCAGCCCGGTCAGGTTAGCAACGCCACGGTGGGCGGAACCGCCTACCTGACCTACGTGCTGAGCAACGAGGGCAACGACGCCTTTACCTTCGGCCTTGCGATCCAGACCGACGCCAGCTCCGCCTGGACGCCGACCTCGCAGGCGGTCTACCTCGACACCAACCGCAACGCTCAGGTGGACCCGGGCGAGCAGGCGGTCACCCAGGTGACCCTCGCTGCGGGCGAATCCGCGTGGCTGGTGCTCGAACTGGGCGTACCCAATCCGGCGAGCGGCTCGGTGTGGGCCTCCGTGAGCGCCACCTGCCCGGGCGGCGAACAGGACGCCGAAAACTACGGCGAGGTCCGTGCCGTCAGCGGCCCCGCGTTGCAGGTCGAGAAGGCCTTTGCCCCCACCGAAGCCCGACCTGGCGAACAGGTCAATGTCTCGCTGCGGGTGCGCAACGTTGGCGACGCCGCCACCGGAGGCGCGGTCACGCTCGGCGACGACCTGCAACCCCTCACCGGCCTGCGCTTCGTTGCCGGCAGCGCCGCCGCCCCCAAAGGACAGATCGAGTACTTCGACGGCGCGACCTGGACGTCCAGCGAGCCCGCGAGCGTGCAGGGTGTGCGACTGCAGCTCACGGGCCTGGCCTTGGGCGAGGAAGCGGTGCTGGAGTTCCGCATGGAGGTCCAGACCGGTGCCCCGCCGCAGGTCATCGAAAACCGCGTCCGCGCCAGCGGCCCCGGGGGTCCCGCCGAGGCCGCGGCCTCGCTGCGGGTGCGGCCCGCCTACGGGCTCCACCTGGGTCCGGCGGGCAACCCGCGGGCGCTCCCCGGTGGTGAGGGCAGCGCCGACGATCGCCAGCAGGCGGATCTGATCGTCGATCAGACCTACTGCTTTGCGCACACCCTGGAAAACGCCTCGACCGCACCCGACGACTTCGACCTGAGGACGCTGGGGTTGCCCGCGGGCGTCGACGGCACCTTCAACGTGACGCCGACGGTGCCCCTTTCGCTGCCCGTACACCTGGAACCCGGCGAAAGCATGGACTTCCTCTTCTGCGTGACCGCCAGCCAGCTGGTACCGCCGTTCACGGCCACCCTCGTCGCCGAGTCGGCGGCCACCGGCGACAGCAACCGCACCTACGACGAGGCCGTGCGGGTGCTGGCTCCGGGCGAGGTCGTGCTCGAAAAGAGCGTGAATCCCCAAGGCACGGTGACCGCGGGAACCGAGCTCACTTACACCTTGCGCTTCGAGAACCGTTACCCCATTCCCCTCACCAGCGTGGTGGTGGACGACTGGCTCGACCCCAACCTGGAGTACCTGGGCAGTACGCCTGCGGGTGTCTACGATGCCGTGCGGCACCGCGTACGCTGGCAGCCGGCCGACGTCCCCGCCGGCGGCTCCTGGCAGGTCGAGCTGCGGGTGCGCGTGAAGGAAGGCGTGCCCGACGACACCCTGATCGAGAATGCCTTTACCTTGCAAAGCGACGAGACCCCGAACACGCTGGTCTCGCCCACGACCCGCACCCCCGTTTGGAGCAGCGCGCTGCTGCTGGAAAAGCGGGTAGCGCCGCGCAAAGTGCGCTTAGGCGACGCGGTGCACTACACCCTGCGGGTGCACAACCCGGGTACCGCGGCGCTCAGCCTTACCCTGACC
>Ga0256839_1000608_pt1 | contig 45856 bp, 32 predicted proteins | sample 354166metaG_FD_185968 | JGI IMG/M metagenome (GOLD analysis project Ga0256839, IMG submission 185968) | Hydrothermal vent microbial communities from Mid Atlantic Ridge, Atlantic Ocean - 354-166 | ecosystem: Environmental > Aquatic > Marine > Hydrothermal vents | place: Atlantic Ocean: Mid...
TTTATAAAGCGATGGGATATCGGAAATATGTCTTTATTGCAGGACGTAACGGAGAGTGAAATTCCAAAGGATGTCGATAAGCCGTGCGGAATACTCTCCAAGGTATCGCGGATAAAGCTTTTCCGCCGGACTCTCCTGCCGGGGGGCGGCATTTTTATGCCACTGTAAGGTTAAGTTATATATTGAGGATTGCCAACATGTTTCGTGGAAAGTATGAAAAAACAGAGAGGTTTTGCCTGCGGGGAATAAAGATACTTGTTTTTTTAATTCCTCTTATACCGTTTTACATCTCCACATCGATGGTGTTTCCCTTTGTTACCGGTAAGAACTTTGCATTCAGGATTCTGATCGAGGCCGCCGCTGTTTTGTGGGCCGGACTTATGGTTTTAAACCGGCGGTATCGTCCGCGAAGCTCTGCAATACTGCTGTCGGTCCTGGTATTTACCGTTATTGTCGGCCTGGCGGATATGACCGGAGTTAATCCGTATAAGAGCTTCTGGTCGAACTATGAACGTATGGAAGGTTATATCACGATCCTGCATCTGGTTGTTTATTTCATGATCCTGACAAGCGTCCTGGGAACGAAAAAGGAATGGATGCTTTTTTTCAACATCTTTGTGGCGGTAAGCGCAATCGTGGCTTTATATGCCTATATCATTCCTTCCGTCGGCATTGTAATCCCGGCATACGGCGGGAGGGTTTCAAGCACATTGGGCAATCCCCCTTTTCTCGCCTCCTACCTGCTGCTGTCGGTCTTCCTCGCATTGATCGCATGGTGCAACACGGCGAGGGTTTACATGAAACTCCTGTATCTCCTGATTATTGCATTGCACCTTGCAACTATCTATCTGACGGCCACAAGGGGGGCCATACTGTCCGTGGTTGCGGGAGTGGTTGTTTTAGGTCTTTTTTTCATATATGCAAAATCAGGGGTGACCGGACAGAAGATTTTGAGGAAGGCCGTTCCTTTATCCATGGCCGCCGCTCTTCTTCTGCCGGCCCTTTGGCTCGGCCTTGATAACCGGGAATTTGTCCGTGGCGACAGGACATATTTCCCGCGTTCCGGCGATGAGAAGACCCTCTCAAGATTCGAGAGGATGCTCACGGGCAGGTCGGTACAATCAAGACTCAGGGCATGGGAGGTGGCATGGAGTGGCGTTAAAGAAAGGCCCGCACTGGGCTGGGGCCAGGAAAATTTAATCAACGTATATTCCATTACACCCGTTCCCTACGGTGACATGATGTGGGGCTGGATGGACCGGGCACACAATATTGTTCTGCACTGGCTGGTCAATGCCGGTTTTGCGGGACTGTTTTCCTATCTGTTGATTTTCGGCGGCGCATTTTATTGTCTGAGGGGGGCATACCGCGAAAACATAATTGCAGGAAACGAGACCGCCGTTATTGCAACGGCTCTTTCCGTTTATTTTATACAGAACCTCTTTATTTTCGACACCATCAGCACATACCTGATATTTTTTGCCTTGCTGGCATATCTGTCACATATCGATAATCCCGGCCCCCTTGAATGTGCGGAACCGGAAAGGATTAAACTTAAATTCATCGCCGCGACTGTTTGCGCCCTGCTGTTTTTTTCCGCCGCTGTTTATTTTGCCAATTACAAACCCATGAAGGTTGCTCAATTGTCAAACCGCATGTCCGCTCCATCAAAGGGGAATTACGTATCATTCTCCGCAATCTCTGATGATTTCTCCAGTGCCCTGTCATACGGCACATTCGGCGGGCCCGAGATCACCATAAAGATGTACAAGGTGTCCACTTTTATACTAAACAATAAACTCTTTACCGGGAAAAATGTATCGAAATTTATTGAGATGACGCTGAAAAGAATGAAAAGGCTGGTTTCAGCGGACCCGACCAATTTGACATATTGGACGTATTTAATCAAACTTTATCAGAAAACAGCCTTTTTTGATCCTTCTTTTATTGCGAGGGGGGAATCCCTGATTAAGCAGTGCCTCAGGATAAATCCCGATTATGAGTGGCTTTATTACGCGCTGGCAGACAATTATATCCTGAAGAATGGCTACGGCGACATCATTTCTCTTGCACCGGATGTTGATGCCGACCCGCGGAATGATACCGCACGTTTAAAGCTGGCCCTGGGCGGGCTCCTTGCGTCCCGGGAGGATATACTGAACCGGGCGATGGAGGCGGTCAGGAGGATCAGGATGTCAAGGGACGACGATATATCTTCCGGCAGAAAACCGGTGTTTTCCATTGACGAGCTTTTAGTGTTCGCCGGGGCTTCCGCCGAGATGAAGAACTTTGAGAGGGAGCTTCGGTTCTACAGGGAACTGCTGGATATTTCCCCGGGAAACGCTGAATTTCACTTCAACATCGCGCAGGCATACGTCAGGGCCGGCGACATGGAGAACGCCCGCAGACATGCGGATAAGGCCGCTGAACTCGATCCGGAAAGGTATTCTGGAAAGATAAAAAGTTTACCGATTTATTAACCGGTTGAATTTGCGGAAATTTTTCGAAAAACCTTGACATTTCCAGGAGAAATATGTATAGTTAAACGTCTTGTAAACGTCTTGCCCGATTATGATAATTAAATTTAATAACCTTTGCAGGAGGGGATACCATGAAAATGTCGAAGCAAGTTAAAAGTAAATCGCTGTTAATTTTGACTGCTGCTGTTATTGTCCTGTCTTTGGGATTCATCGTAAGTTGCGGCATAGGCCCGCAACAGAAAATCGATCTGCTCGACGAAGGGAATTATGCGGTTGACTTAAGCAGCGCTTCCGAGTATGATGCGAATAACGCGACTGATCTGAGTGTCTGCGATTCTTCTGCAGATCCACTTGGCGAACCTCAAGCGTGTTATAAGCTGGGAGCCGTATGGAACGCCTCCGGAAACAAGGATCTTCCGCCAAGCCTGGCGGGGACGGAACTCACCATCGAGGCAATGATAAAAAACAAGGTTGCCTCTGATGCAACCGATGATACTGGCACGGCATGGGATGAAACCAAGCTGAACGGCGGTATCTTTTCATTTTATGATTCAGGCGGTGTGATGATGTGGGTTAAGAACAATGAGCCGAAGTTCGGAATAAGGATTCCCGGCACGAGACCCACTGATTGCGGCGTAGCTGCGAAGCCGACAATCAGTTGCGATCCGAGCACTCAGTATACCGTCAGCAGCGGCGCTGCTTCGGAAGTGGCCAGTGGCAACTGGACACATGTCGCGGGTGTGCTTGTTAATGAAGTGCACTCACATACAGAGACATCAAGCTGTACTGCCACGGCCATGGCCGAAACCCCCCATCTGGATATTTACATAAACGGTCAATTCAAGGACTGCGCATCCAGCGGCTTTCACTTTGCCGTGAATCCCACGTATACTGTCAACAAGGAGAGAATAGGAGTAGGGCAACTGATCGCGATAAAACCTACCGGCGAGGGAGGTTACTGGAAAGAAGACTTCAACGTTGACAGTCTTGACGCAACCACAAGGTTTAACGGAGTCATAGACGAGGTGAGGCTGTGGACTGTAGCGAGGACGGCGGATGAGATCGACTCCTGCTGGAACAGGGAACTCGGCTTGGAAGGCTCCTGCGCGCGCACATCCGACCTTAAGATATACTGGCGCTTCAATGAAAAGGAAGGGGCCCTGGTTCACGATTTTTCAGGAAATGCCTTTAATGGAAGCAAAAACGAAATAATACTCGCTAATATACTTAACAGCATTAAAGCCGGTGATATAGAGTCCAGCGGTTATCCGTCCTCAACTCCTTCCTCATGGAGCTACGGCTGGACAACGGGTTATCCGTTCTAAGAAGCGGAGACATTAGCAGTTATCCATCATAAGGAAGGCATTGTTATAATGCCTTCCTTTTTTTTGTGCCGTAAGCGGAGGGGGGCCTCCGCGCAAACCTTGATTGTTGCATAAGCCGGCAGGGAGAGTCCGCTGTAACACCTTGATAAAGCGGGGCGTTTGCAAAAGCCCTCCGTCCGTCACCTGCAGCGGAGAGAGAGGTCTTAGACATCATCGATGCCGAAAGATTTCTCCCTCCGGTCGAAATGACATATACAGTCGAAATGACATATACAGTCGAAATGACATATACAGTCGAAATGACATATACAGTCGAAATGACATATACAGTCGAAATGACATATACAGTCGAAATGACATATACAGGCATTTTCATACTTTTGCAGGAGGCTCAGGCGATGGGATACCGGGAATATGTCTCTGTTGCAGGACGTAACGGATACTGAAATTCCAAAAGATGTGTCGACATGACGTGCGGGATATGTCTTGGATGTATCGCAGCTAAAGCTTTTCCGCCGGACTCCCCCGCCCTGCAGACGGTGTTTTTATGGCGCCCTGCAAGGTATGTAGTGTGCAAAGAGAAGGAATTTCAGACCTTTGACACAAAGAGTTCGTTATAGATGATCCGTGCGCTTTCCCTTGCGGAAACCTTGTAGGGATATATCCTGTACCTGTAGACATACCCTTTCCAGAACTTCCTTATCCTGTTGTACAGCGGACGGAGAGGGAGTTTTATAAGGACGTTCTTTATCAGGGGCATGAGATAGGGAAATTCAACCGCAACTCCAAGCAGATGCATGAAGTTTTCGAGCTGCCTCTTATCCTTGAGATTCAATATTATCCTTTCATGGTAGGTCTCGGGATATTGGACGTCGGGGTTGAAGAAACCGTTTGCCACTGAATAATTGTATATCTCAGTCTTGGGATAGGGCGTAAGAAGAAACGAGTCGCAGAAAGTGGGCTTGCATTTTACCGTCAGTTCCCATGTTTCCATTGCCGTCTCCAGCGTTTCATGCGGAGCGCCGATTATGTTGTACATGGAAAACTTTACGTTCTTCTCATGCAGGATTTTAAGCCCGTTGATAATCTGCTCTTTGGTCATGTTCCTGTTGAGAACCTTGTTCCTTATGAAGTCATTGCCGGACTCGATACCTATCCCTATATAGTACAGGCCCGCCTTTTTCAGGTCATCGATGATTTCCGGCTTGATAATCTCCGGCCTCATGAGACAGTAGAAGGGAATGCCTATTTCCCGCGGATATTTTTCGGAAAATTCCCTTATCCATTCCTTGTTGATGGTGAGTATCTCGTCCCTGAATATCAGGTATTCCACCTTGGGATAGTCCCTTTTAAGTTGTCTCAACTCATCCATTACGTGGTCCACACTTCTCTGGCGGAATATGGGGTCGCCCTTGAGCCTCATTTTGTGGAGTTGATGATTGTAACAGTAGGAACAGTTGAAGGGACATCCCTGGCTGGTCATTACAGTGGCGGTCCTTGCCAGTTGATAGTCCTTGTACCTGTTGTAGAGGCTCCTGTCAGGCGGAGGGAGGATGTCGAGATTTTTTATGAGGGGACGCTGTGGGTTTTTATAGATTTTGCCGTCCACTTTGACCCACCAGTTTTTAACGTTTGTGATGTCTTCCCCCTTCTCCAGCTTGTTTATGAATTCAGGCATTGCCTCGAATCCCTCTCCCCTGCACACACCGTCCACTCCGTCTTCCTCGATCATCTCCGGGGAGAAAGTGGGATGGGGGCCGCCGAACATGGCGAAGAAATTGAATTTCTTCTTGAGCCTCCTGTTCCATTCCATAAAAGTGATATGCCCGCCGCTGAATGTTGTATATGCGACAATGTCCGGCCTGAATTCTTCAAAGGTCCTTTCCACCTCATTGTAACTGACGCCTGCTATGGTAGTCTCATGACCGTGTTTCTTAAGTACCGCGGACAGCCACATAGGCCCGAACGTTACAAACCCCCCGCTAAGTAACATGGTCCTGTCAACGTGGGCGATAAATAAGATGCGACTCATGGATATACTCCTTTTATGGAAGATGTTTTGAGTTATAGATATATAAAAATATATTATCTTTTTTCAGTTCTGATTGTCAAGTAATTTTATATGCGTCCGGTGATCGCATTTTCGGTTGATTGACACGCATATTATAAATAATTTACTATCATGTTTTAACCTTAATGTTGCACGAGCGGGCAGGAGGGTCCGCCGTAAAACCTTCTGGGAAGTTTTATAAATCGAATTCCAAAAGGGGGGGAAGATTTGACGGAAGAAAATTCTGTAAAGATTACTGCAGATCCAAAATTCGGCAAGGTGATCCTGCTCGGCATGGACGGGCTGGACCCCGGAATATTATCCTCTCTGATGAATGACGGCGAGCTGCCCAACTTCTCAAGCCTCAACCGCATGGGAGGATTCTCACCACTGGCCACGAGCAATCCCGCTCAGAGCCCGGTGGCATGGGCGTCGATTGCAACAGGGAATAATCCGGGATATCACGGTGTTTTTGATTTTCTCGGCCGCAGGGTGAGCGATTACATGCCGGAGCTGGCGATACTGAGGATGAACCCCAAGAATGTATTCGGCAAGCGTGAAGCCATGTTCCTGCCCGTAATGCAGGGCAATGCCTTCTGGGATTACACATCCGCCAACAAGATACCATCAACTGTTCTGAAATGGCCCATGACATTTCAGCCGAAACAGAACCGGGCGAAACTGTATGCGGGGCTCGGCGTGCCCGACATCAAGGGCGGGCTCGGCAGATATTCGTTTTATACAACAAGGAATATACCGGCAAGTGAAGAAGGCGCTGAAAAGGTGATAAGGGTAGCCATAAAAGGGAATAAAATCAGGACTCATGTTTCAGGGCCGAATGTCGTCAAACTCAGGGCGAGGGATACGGCAAAGGCGGAGCTTGATATTTCCATTGACGGGGATTCGAAAATTGAAGTGAGCGTGGACGGCAGGAGGCTCACGGTGCACAAGGGCCGGTGGAGCGAGTGGGTGGAGGTGAAGTTCAAGCTGGGGTTCATGAAAACCGCCACGGCCATCGTCAAGTTTTACCTGAACCGGATCAGGCCCGAGTTTGAGCTTTACATGACACCCGTGCAGATAAACCCGAAAGACCCCGCATTTGTTATCTCCAGTCCGGATGAGTACATACGTGAACTTGCTGATGAGGTGGGGTACTTTTATACTCTCGGCATGCCTGAGGACACAAAGGCCGTTGAAGAGGGCAGGACCGATGAGGATGCGTTCATAACCATGTGTGATGAGATTATCGATGAGCAGGAAAAGATGCTGTGGTATGAGCTGAACAGGTTCAACGAGGGTGTGCTGGCCTGTGCATTTTTTTCCACCGACAGGATACAGCATATTTTCTGGGCTACGCGGGATCCGGCGCATCCCCTTTATGACCGTGCCTATGCCGGGAAGTACGGCCGTGTCATTGATGACTGCTATCGGAGGATGGACAGGATCCTCGGGGAGGTTATGAAACACGTTGATGACCGCACTGCGCTTATGGTTTTTTCGGACCACGGGTTTTCCACCTTCAGGAGAACCGTGCATATTAATTCATGGCTGGCACAGAACGGTTTCATGACCCTCACGCAACAGGTCTCAAAGGATGACAGGGATGCAGGCGGGCTGTTTCAGTATGTCGACTGGAAGAAGACGCAGGCCTATGCCCTGGGGTTCGGGAGCATTTACCTCAACCTCAGGGGCAGGGAGAAAAACGGCATCGTCGACCCGGCAACTGAGGCTGATGCGGTCTCGGACAGGATCATCGCCGGGCTGACAGGGTTGACGGATCCCGGGAACGGACAACCGGTGGTCAGGAATGTCTACAGGAGTAATGACATTTACTCCGGCGCCCGGGCAGCCGATGCACCTGATCTCGTGATAGGTTTTCAGGACGGCTACAGGGTATCATGGCAGACGGCCGTAGGCGGCTCGCCCCCGGAGATAATCGGGGACAATCTGAAGAAATGGAGCGGCGATCACATAATAGACCCTTCGATCGTGCCGGGTATATTGCTGACAAACTTCCGTACGGGCAGGGACAGGCCCGGGCTTATGGATATAGCGCCCACGGTCCTGGATTGTTTCGGGATGTCGGCGGAGGGTGTCATGGAGGGGAAAAGTTTACTGCAGATTTGCCGGAATTCGTAACAGTTCACCTTAAACTTAAATATATTGCATTAAGGTTACCTTACAGTTGCATAAAATACCGCCTGTGCACGTTTATGCAATATTAACCTTAATGTTGCATAAGCCGGCTGTGGAGTCCGGCGTAAAACCTTTATAAAGCGATAGGATACTGGAAATATGTCCCTGTTGCAGGACGTAACGGAGAGTGAAATTGCAAAAGATGGCAATATGCCGTGCGGGATATGTCCTGAAGGTATCGCAGATAAAGCTTTTCCGCCGGACTCCACAGCCCGCAGGCGGTGTTTTTATGCCGCTGTTAAGGTTGATTTATACGGTCTTGGCCTGAACGATGTTGTATTCCTTGATTTTCCGGTAGATGGAACGTCGGCTTATGCCTAACAACATGGCCGCCTTTGTCTTGTTCCATGCGCTTTTTTCGAGTGCCTGAATGACCGCCTGCGCGTCGCCGGCCTTGCCGTCATTGCGGCAGGAAATATCTTTCACATTGAAGTTCATCAGCTCAGGAGGCAGATGGTCAACGGTGATTACAGGCTGGCGGCAGAGGATGAATGCATGCTCTATCGCATGCTCCAGCTCCCTGACATTGCCCGGCCATGGATAATTCATGAATATCTTTTTTACGTCGTCGGATACCGAACGGATTTCCTTATTGAACTTCCTGTTGAATTTTTCCAGGAAATAGTCCGTCAGGAGCGGGATATCCTCGCGGCGTTTCCTGAGCGGCGGAAGCTCTATTTTCATCACGTTGAGGCGGTAGTAGAGGTCTTCACGGAATTCGCCGCGTCTTACTTTTTCGGAAAGGTCCTGGTTAGTGGCGGTGACGACACGGACGTCGACCTTTTTCGTGGTGGAATCCCCGACCCTTTCAAATTCTTTCTCCTGCAGGACCCTCAGAAGCTCCACCTGTATCTTCGGGGATATGTCGGAGATTTCATCCAGGAATATGGTCCCTCCGTCCGCTATTTCAAAGCGGCCGACCTTGTTTCTGATCGCGCCTGTAAACGACCCCCGTACATGTCCGAACAACTCGCTCTCAAGCAGGTTCTCCGACAGTGCTGAACAATTTACCTTGACTATCTGCTTATGGCTGCGGTTGCCTTTGAAATGAAGGGCCTCCGCAATCAGCTCCTTGCCTGTCCCGCTCTCACCGGTGATCAGGACGGTGGTCTCAACGTCCGAGAGCAGTTCAATCAGTGAATAAATTTCCTGCATTTTCCGGCTCTTTCCTATTATCCCGTGAAACTGACGGCGTTCGTTCAGTTCGCGCTCAAGGCCGGTCAGACGCGTTTCGTCTCTGGCCACCATAATGGCGCCAGAGAATGCGCCCTGCCGGTTTATCAGGGGGGAGGTTGTTAATGTCACCACCTGTTCCCTGCGGTTTTTCAGGCGGCACTCAAGGCCGTTTATCTCGACCGTCTGTCTGTTCCTTACAGTCTCTGTGAGCGGGCCGAGACATTTTTTCCTGCATTTCAGCGGCAGGGCACGGAAGTTCTTTCCCGCGAAATCGGGGGCGAAGCCGCAAATCTTTTTCGCCGCTTCGTTAAACCGGAGCACCGACAGATCACTGTCCACGGTGATGATTGCATCCCTGACATTACTGAAGATTGCCTCGAGGTCGGAGCGGTATTTTTCTTTTTCGACGACTACGGCCTTGTGCTGAAGCGCGACATCAACGCAATGGAAGAGTGTCTCCTTGCGGATCGGCTTTGGAATGTAATCGAACGCGCCCAGCCGGACGGCCTCGGAAGCGGTTTCTATGTTCGGATATCCCGTAATCATGATCACGGGGCAGAGGAGATTCCTTTCCTTTATAAGCCGCAGGACATCCATGCCTGTTTTGCCCTTTAAAATGATGTCCGCAAATATCACATCGAAATCCGCGCCGGTGATGCGGTCCTCGGCTTCATCGAAGTTGCCGGCCGTAACCACATCATAACCTTCCGCGGACAGGAATTTTTTAAATGTAAAGCGTATGCCTTCTTCGTCGTCTATTATCAGTATTCTGGCTTTCATGTGCGACCATCCATTTCAGCCGGCAGGTCTATTATTATCTTTGTGAATTCGCCTTCAACGCTGTTGATTGCAAGCTTGCCGCCGTGTTCGGTTATAATGCCGTGGCTTATGCTCAGCCCCAGGCCGGTTCCCACGCGGTTGGGCTTGGTTGAAAAAAACGGATTTATCACCTTGTCGATTATGTTGGAAGGTATGCCGGTGCCCCGGTCGTGAAATATGATGCGGATATAGGGAAAGTTGTCAAACGAAACTTCTTCGCACGTTATTTCGAGTATTTTGTTCTTGTGCGTTCCGGGATATTTTTCATTCAGGGCGAACCTGGAATTGCTTATGATATTCAGAAAGACCTGCTGTATCTGCTGCGGGTGCACCGGGATCTTGATGGATTTCGACGAGATATTGACTTTCAGGTTGATCCCGTCTTTCCGTATCTGCGCCGATGTCAGGGAAAGCATGTCCGAGAATATCTCCTGGAGGTATACATAACTCTTCTCTTCCTTTCTGATCCGGGCGAATGAAAGCAGGCTTCTGACGATGGTTGCGATCCTGTCGCCGTCTTTCATTATCCTCCTGGCCACATCGGCATCCCGGCCTTCTTTTTTGAATTCATCGATCAGTATCTGTGCGTAGTTGATGATGTTGTTTATGGGATTATTGATCTCATGCGCCACACCCGCAGCAAGCTCACCGAGTGAGGCGAGGTGCCTCGTGCGGGCGACACCGGCCTGCAGGTTTACCTTTTCGGTGATGTCCTTGCCCAGTTCTATGACGCTTTTTACTCTTCCCGAATCATCTTTAATGGGAAATGCCCTTAAATCCCATATCTTTCCTTCGGAGGTCGATATCTCCGCTGTTTCCTCCCTGCCGGAGAGAAAACTTCTCACAGCGGGACAGTTCTCGCATGGAGATATCGTGTTGCAGCACAGGCTGTAGCAGTATTGCCCTTCCAGTTCGGGGACATTCCTCCCGAACATGTTTTTGGCGGCCTTGTTGGCCCATAATATTTTCAGACCGGGAGAAAGAAGAATCAGGTAGTCGCGGATACCGTCAAGCAGCACGTTGAATTCCTTTGAGAGGCCTTTGTGCTTGTCTTCACCCTTGCGTGACTTTCTTGCGGATGTGTTCCGCCTTCTGATTTCACGCAGTGTGAATTGTACGGCGGGCTTTTTTTGACGGCTGAAACGGGTTGCGGATATCTCGATATCAACGGCTCTCTTCCCGCCGGCACGGAGAAGTTTTGTCTCAAAAGTGCCGGGGGCCGCACGGCCTTCTTCTGTTTTATGCAGTCTTTCTCTCACAGTCTCGCGGCCGGCATGGTGAATAAAGTCCGTCAACGGCTTTCCGGTCACCTCGCCGGGTGTTTCGGCGCCCAGGAGTTTCGCTCCTGTTTTATTGATAAAAACGATTCGGCCTTTGCTCAGTACCCCGATGGCGACAGGGGCGGATTCCACAAGTTCCCGGTATTGTCCGCCGCTGTCGGGTGATGATTCTTTTATTCCGGGTTTACAGGCCATAAGGATTGGAATATATAAATAATCTTGCCGGATGAAACAGCCATATATGTGTTATATTATTTTACAGGAAAACTCCTTCTAAGACAATCCGTTAACAGTTGTGCTCACCTTGTGCCTCTTGCCATAGCTCCTGGTTGTAAGTATGCGGCCGGGTTGAAGGCATACGCCAAGCTGCCGGCAAAAGATGAAAGCCGGGGGGCGGTTCATTCGGAAGAGCTTACAGGATGTATCTGCTCAGGTCCTCATCCCTGATGATATCGCTTAGTTTATCTTTTACGTACCCGGCGTCTATCACTATATGTTTTTCTTCCAGATCAGGGGCGTTAAACGATATATCTTCAAGGAGTTTCTCAAGGATGGTATGGAGTCTTCTTGCGCCTATGTTCTCTGTTTTCTCATTAACCATTGCCGCGGTTGATGCTATCTCGTCGATTGAGTCGTCGGTGAACTCTATCTTAACCCCCTCGGTCTCGATAAGCGCGATGTATTGCTTGATTAATGCATTCCTCGGCTCCCTCAGTATCCTGACGAATTCATCCTTGCCGAGTGCGCCGAGCTCGGACCTGATGGGGAACCTTCCCTGCAGCTCGGGGATGATGTCGGAGGGTTTCGACATGTTGAACGCCCCTGCCGCCACAAACAGTATATGATCGGTTTTTACCGGTCCGTGTTTGGTGGAAACAGTGGAGCCTTCAACGATGGGAAGCATGTCCCTCTGCACTCCTTCCCTTGAGACGTCCGGGCCGTGACTTGAGCCCTTTGAGACTATTTTGTCTATCTCGTCTATGAAGATTATCCCGTTCTGCTCGGTGCGTTCGATCGCTTCTTTCACCACCTTGTCCATGTCGATGAGCTTGTTGGCCTCTTCCTGTTGTATAATGCGCATCGCCTCGGGAATCTTCACCTTCTTCCTCTTGGATTTTTCGGGAAGAAAGTTGCCGAGCATTTCCTTCAGATTGATTTCAAGCTCTTCCATGCCTATGTTGGATATAACACCGAACGGCACAACCCTTTCCCGTACTTCAAGGTCAATGTACCTGTTGTCGAGCTTTCCTTCCCTGAGCTGTTTTCTCAGCTTTTCGCGCGTCTCCTTGTAGTTGTCCCCGGCTTCCTCATGCCCGGGTGTTTCGGAGGCGGATATCTTCCGGGACCTCGGAGGGGGCAGCAGCAGGTTGAGTATTTTCTCTTCGGCCATGGCCATGGCCTTTTCCTGTACCTTTTCCATGTACTCTGTCTTGACCATATTGAGGGCAAGGCCCGTGAGGTCTCTTATCATTGATTCCACGTCCCTGCCAACATAACCCACCTCCGTGAACTTCGAGGCCTCGACTTTTATAAAAGGTGCCTGGGCAAGCTTGGCGAGCCTCCTGGCTATCTCTGTCTTGCCCACTCCGGTGGGGCCTATAAGCAGTATGTTTTTCGGCAGTATCTCGTCCTTTAATTCATTGGAGAGGTTCTGTCTCCTCCACCGGTTTCTCAGGGCGATCGCCACGGCCTTTTTTGCGCTCTGCTGGCCTATGATGTATTTATCAAGTTCTTCGACAATTTTTTTCGGTGTAAGATTATTCATTTAATTCCTCGATATTGATTGTTTCATTTGTATAAATGCAGATCTTTGCCGTTATTTCCATGGCTTCCTCGACAATCCTTTTCGGTTCCAGCCCTGTATGCCTTGTCAGCGCCTTTGCCGCCGCCTGTGCATAGGGACCTCCGGAGCCGATTGCCGCAATCCCGTCTTCCGGCTCGATAACATCGCCGTTGCCGGAGATGATGAAGGAATGTCTGCTGTCTGCCACTATAAGCAGCGCCTCAAGGCGCCTGAGGATTCTGTCGGTCCGCCATTCCTTTGCAAGCTCCACGGCGGCCCTTGTTATATTGCCCCTGTATGTTTCTATCTTTTCCTCGAATTTTTCAAAGAGCGTGAAGGCATCCGCTGTTGCGCCGGCGAAGCCCGCGATGATTTTATTGTTGTACATGGTTCTGATCTTTTTTGCATTATGTTTCAGGATCGTCTGACCGAGGGTTACCTGCCCGTCGCCGGCCATGGCGACTTTTCCGTCTTTCCGCACGCACAGTATCGTGGTCCCGGTAAGTTCATCAGTTCGTGCCGACATTGTTTTTTTCTCCATTGCAAGTATCAGTCATTGATCACAGGGCAGATGCCGCTGTGCGGCAGGGACGTATCGCCGCCGGTCCCTACCTCTTTTTCACCTTTGCCATGGGATGGGCCTTATCATAAACCTCTGCAAGATGAACGATATCCACATGCGTATATTTCTGGGTCGTTGAAAGAGAAGAATGCCCAAGAAGCTCCTGGATCGATCTCAGATCAGCGCCTCCATGAAGCAGATGCGTGGCAAAGGTATGCCTTAGAGTGTGAGGACTGAGATCTCCTTTAAGGTTGACCATCCTGCTGCACTGTAATAATATACGTCTTACGCTTCGCTCTGTCAACCTGCCTCCCCGGTTGTTCAGGAACAGGGCGGATGATTTTTTTTTCAGGGAAATCCTTTCCGGAAGGTAATTCCGCATGGCGGCCATTGCCTTTGAGCCGACCGGAATTATGCGTTCTTTCCTGCCCTTGCCTTTAACCCTTATAAGTGACTCCTTGATATCGAGGTCGCTTATATCCAGTGAAGTCAGTTCGGACACCCTGAGTCCCGATGAGTAGAGAAGCTCGAGAATCGCCCTGTCCCTTGTCTCCCTGAACGAATCTCCTGCAGGTGCGTCCAGCAGGCAGAACACCTCATCCACGGAAAGAAAATGCGGCAGGCTTTTGGGGATTTTCGGGCTTGATACGAGTTTGGCCGGATTCTTTTTCACATATCCCTCCATGTAGAGGTATCTGAAAAACGACCTGACGGCGGCAAGTTTCCTTGATATGGAAGATTTCCGGAGCTTTTTATGATGCAGGAACGCAACGAAGCTCCGGATGTCGAGATTGTCGATATCACCGGACTTCTTATCGGTAAACGAGATGAATTCCTCGAGGTCGCGTGTGTATGCCCTTAGCGTATGCGGGGACACTCCCTGTTCAGCTTTCATGAATTCGACGAATTTGTTCAGGTGTTTTTTCAATTTTATTAATGTCCTCCGGTAATGTTATTGTAGTTTTTATCTGTTTATCTTTCAAGCCGTGGAAAGATGCTGACGGATGTGCCGGTTGTTGTATTTTGCCTGTCATCTGTGAAAGAATATACCTTAATGCTGCATAAGCGGCAGGAGAGTCCGCCCGTAAAACTTCCGGACTTTTCCTGCCCGCGGGCGGTGTTTTTATGCCGCTGCAGGATCATCACGTTGTTTTTTTGATATGCCCCCGGCACCCCGGGAGAAGGAGAGAATTTAATGGTCGGATCCTACAGCTCGGACCTGGGCGAGACTCTTTCACTGTGGAGCACGCTGCCTTTTATCGGAATGCTGCTTTCCATAGCATTTCTGCCCCTGTTCGCCCCGAAATTCTGGCATAACCACTTCGGCAAGGTGTCTGTTTTCTGGGCGCTGGTCGTATCCATTCCCCTGTTGTCCATCTACAAGGGCGTTGCCCTTCATGATTTTCTCGAGATAGTTATCGCGGATTACCTGCCGTTTATAATAATACTGGTTGCCCTGTATACAGTCTCCGGCAATATCCTGCTCAGGGGCACCCTGCTCGGCACACCCGCGGTCAACACCGGCATACTTGCAATAGGAACCGCGCTTGCATCATGGATGGGGACAACCGGCGCCTCCATGCTGCTCATAAGGCCCTTTTTACGGGCGAACAGCCACAGGAAAAACAGGACCTTCATGGTGGTATTCTTTATTTTCCTGGTTTCAAACATCGGTGGTTCCCTGACCCCTCTCGGCGACCCTCCGCTGTTTCTCGGCTTCCTCAGGGGGGTTCCGTTTTTCTGGACGTTTAAACTCCTGCCCCATATGATGGTTGCCGTTATTATCCTGCTTGCGCTCTATTTTCTGATGGATAGTTACTATTACAAAAAAGAAAAAGTTGAAGACATTAAAGTCGAGAGGAAAAAGGAGCCGTTCGGAATCGAAGGCACTCATAATCTCTTTTTCCTCGCCGCCATAATCGGCGCGGTGCTGATGAGCGGAATGGCAAAGCTGGGGGAGGTCAGGATACTCGGGATTGACACTGCGGTGCAGGATTTGATACGTGATGTGCTGCTCCTGGTGATCGCGGCGCTGTCCATGATGACGACAAGAAAAGAAATCCGCGAGGGCAACGGCTTCACATGGTTTCCGATGAAGGAGGTTGCGATTCTTTTTATCGGGATATTCCTGACCATGATGCCGTGCCTCAAGATACTGCAGGCCGGTGAAAAAGGCGAACTGGCTTTCGTGATACAGTCGGTCAGGGAACCGTATCATTATTTCTGGATCACCGGAATCCTGTCGGCTTTTCTTGACAATGCCCCAACATACCTGACCTTTTTCACCAGCCTCCTGGGAAGATTCTATCCCGGGGTGGGGGGGCAGGAGGCGATTGTCAGACTGATGAACGAACATGCGCTTTTTCTGGAGGCTGTTTCCGCAGGGGCCGTGTTTTTCGGAGCCAATACATATATAGGCAATGCCCCGAACTTCATGGTTCGTTCAATCGCCGAGGAAACCGGCACGCGTATGCCGAGCTTTTTCGGCTATATGCTGAAATATTCCATACCCGTTCTCATACCTGTTTTTGTTATTATAACCCTGCTTTTTTATTTGTGAGAGGAATATATGTCAATAGAAAAGATACTTTTTCCCACGAAATTCAGAGAGTTGGCCTTTGACGCCCTCGAGTCGCTTTTTGTTCTTAAGGAGGCCGGTCTGAGGGAGGTGCTGCTTCTGCATGTCATTCTGAGGGAAGATGTGGGTTTTGTCCCCTTCGGTGGTTATCTCAGGAAAGAAGAGGAAAGGCGGAGAGAGGAGGCGCGCATACGTTTTGAAGACTGGCAAAAGTCACTGTCTGAAAAAGGAATCGACAGCAGGATAATAATAAATGTGGGAGAGCCTGTTCATGAGATACTCACCGTTGCTGAAAAGGAGCAGGCAGGCCTGATAGTCGTCGGCAGGAAGAAGAGGATCGATACAGAGGATTCATTTATAGGTTCCCATACCCACAAGATTATTACACGCACCAGGATTCCGACCCTCGTGAGCAAATACATGGTGCAGTTTCAGTGGGATGATGCCACGCTCACCAAGGTGAACGGCAGCCCGTTTGAAGCTCCCCTCGTTGTTGTTGACTGGACGGAGCTTTCCGGGAAGGTGGTGGGATTTCTTTCCGGACTCTGCGGCGCCGTCAGGAAGGTCCGGGTCTTTTACAACCTTGATGCAGATACGTTGAGGGGAAGCAGTGAATCCGAAATATCCCGCCTCAAGGAAGACAGCCTCCGGAAACTCCGGAATTACTGCGGAAAGCTCGAATCATGCGGCATGGAGGCGGAGCCGCACCTCGGCGCCGGAGAGATGCTGGACGAGATCCTCCGCGTCTCAAGGGAAAGAAAGGCAAGCATGATAATGATCGGAAATACCTGCGAACAGCATTTTCTTGACAGGATGCTGCACAGGAGCATCTCCTACGAGGTGACAAGGGCGTCGGAATTGCCGGTGTTACTGGTGGGCTGAGTTATTCAGGCTCGAGTACCATTCGTAGGTTTTTCGTATGCCTTCCTCAAGCGGTGTCCTGGCCTTCCATCCCATAGCCTCTATTCTGCTTACATCAAGGAGTTTCCGGGGTGTGCCGTCCGGTTTCGAGGGGTCGAACAAGATCTCCCCCTCAAAGCCGACCGTTTCCCTGATAAGCGAGGCAAGCTCCTTTATTTTCAGGTCTTTTCCCGTCCCGATATTCACCGCCTCTCCCGAATCCTTAAAGTCGTAATTGAGCATTATAAACACGCAGGCGTCAGCAAGATCATCCACATACAGGAATTCCCTGTATGCCCCGCCGCTGCCCCACAACACCACGTAATTTCCTGTGATTCCGAGCTTCTCCAGAGTGAATATCAAAGATTCCGTATCCCGGGGATTTCCCCCGTCGGCCAGATTGAAACCGGGCGGATGCAACTGGAAATCTTTTATGATTTCCTCTGTTTTCCCTTCTCTCAGAAGCTTTGCAAGATGAAACTTTCTTATGAGGGCCGGGAGCACATGGGACGTCTCGAGATTGAAATTATCATTGGGGCCGTACAGATTTGTCGGTATAACGGAGATGAAGTTTGTCCCGAACTGTTCGTTGTGGTACCGGCAGAGTTTTATGGCGGAGATCTTCGCCACTGCATACGGCTCGTTTGTGGGTTCGAGGCTTCCGGTGAGGAGCGCATCCTCTTTCATCGGCTGTGGTGCGAATTTCGGGTAGAGGCATGAAGAACCGAGGTTAAGGAGTTTTTTTACGCCGTATTTATAGGCCGAATGGATTACATTTGCCGCTATCATTATGTTCCGGTATATGAAATCCGCCTTATAGGTGTTGTTCGCCAGTATGCCGCCGACTTTGGCAGCGGCAAGGAATACATATTCCGGCCTTTCTTGTCTGAAGAAATCCTCCACTTCCGCCTGCCGGGTAAGGTCCAGTTCGGAACGGGAGCGTTTAACGATGTTTGCATATCCTTCTGAAAGCAGTCTCCGCATGATTGCGGAACCGACCATTCCCCTGTGCCCTGCTATGTATATCCTGGAGTCTTTTCTCATGCCGTCGTGAATCTCACGGTCGCATTAAAACATCGCCTATTTGATTGTCACCCGGTTGGTCGTCCACCTGATCTTTTTGTCTTTCAGAATCCTTTTCCCCTCGCCCGGCGGGGTGATGCCGATCAGTTCCAGGTCGGCATCCACCATGATCTTCACAAGCTCGTTGAAGGTGACCCTCGGTTGCCAGTTGAGCCTTTCCCTCGCCTTTGAGATGTCTGCAAGGAGGTAATCAACCTCCGCGGGCCTGAAATAGCGGGGGTCGATTTCAACCACGGTGTCACCGGTCTTTAAACCGCCGGTTAAGGCCGGTGAGCTTAAGGCGCTGACAACACCCTTTTCATCCGCGCCTTTGCCCCGCCATTCTATTTCAATCCCCGCGTATGCAAATGCATGTTCGACAAATTCCCTCACGGAATGGCTCTCCCCGGTGCCGATGACATAATCATCCGGTTCATCCTGCTGGAGTATCAGCCACTGGCATTCGACATATTCCGGCGCAAATCCCCAGTCTCTCCTGGCCTCGAGATTGCCGAGATAGAGCACCTTCTGCCTGCCTGCTGTTATACCGGCCGCCGCCCTTGTGATCTTTCTGGTTACAAAAGTCTCCCCCCGCCTCGGGGATTCGTGATTAAAGAGTATCCCGTTGCATGCAAATATATCATATGCCTCCCTGTAATTAACGATCATCCAGAATGCATAGACCTTCGCCGCTGCATAAGGGCTCCTTGGATGAAAGGGCGACAGCTCGTTCTGGGGCGGGGGGGTGGAGCCGAACATCTCTGATGAGGAGGCCTGGTAGCACTTCGTTTTTATCCCGCTTCTCCTTACGGCCTCCAGCAGTCTCGTTGTGCCCACAGCCGTTATATCCCCGGTATATTCCGGCATCTCGAAGCTGACCTTGACATGGCTCTGGGCGCCGAGATGATAAATTTCGTCGGGTTTGATATTGTAGACAATGTTCGTGAGCTGCCCCGCATCCGACAGGTCCCCGTAATGCAGGAAGAGCTTCGCCCCGGAGATATGCGGGTCGACATACAGGTGGTTTATCCTCTTGGTATTAAAAGTGCTTGCCCTGCGGATGAGCCCGTGAACTTCATATCCCTTTGACAGCAGCAGTTCCGACAGATAGGAGCCGTCCTGCCCGGTGATTCCTGTGATTAATGCTTTTTTGCTCACCATTAAATATATCTTACTTTCCGGCTTTTTTTCAATCTTGTGATAGCTTGCAGCGGCATGAAAACACCGCCCGCGGACAGGGGAGTCCGGAGGTTTTACGGAGGGACTCCCCTGTCTGCTTGTGCAACTGTTTAATTTATGCCGGGGGACTGGAATTTTTATTAATTTATAGGCTAATATAACTGGTTTGTAGGGAACATAAGCTTTAACGCTTACCCCGGTCAATGAATTCAGGCAGATACAATGCGGTTGACAAATTCGATTTTTAAGAAAGGAAACAGTGTCGGCGTTACACTTTGACAACATATAATGCGCATTTTGTTGATTGGAAATTTTTCTCCTCCATACGATGAAGAAAGTCTCCATAACTTTTTCCTGCTGAACAGGCTGAAGGAAGAGGGCAATGACTGCTGTGTTATCAACCTTTCCGAGAATTCCTTCAAGACAAAGGGGTTTATCGGCTTTACAAACTGGATATATTTTATAGTCAAGCTGCTGCGCAATATCTGGAGGAAAGACGTCCTTCATTACCTGACAAAGGGATACACGCGTCCCGCCTTGATGAGACTGATGTCCTCGGTCTGCGTGGGCTGGCTCTTCCGCGTCAAGCCGATTGTCACCCTTCATTCGGAAATGTTCTCCATCCTGGGCAGGACAAGGAGCAGGCTGATGGGAGAACCTTCCCTGCGGATTACCTTTGCCCTGGCCTACAAGGTTATATGCACCGACAGGGAGACATACGAAGCGGCCTCTTATTTCAAGTCAAAGAATAACTTCGAGGTAATCCCCGTGCTTACCCACAGCTCCGGGGGTATAAAGAGGGATGAACCGGCGGCCCCTGAAAGACTGAAGAACAAAAAAAGGGTTATAGTATTTTCCAACGTAATATATCCATCGTTTGTATTTGAGATTCTCAACCATCTGCTTACCAGACATCCTTTGGCTCCGGATACGGCGATAGTGGTCTCCGTGTTTGAACAACCTGCCGAAAAACTGCAGCACGTGATAGAGGAGTTCGGAAGAAAGTATTCCGATAACCTGGTGTTTATAGAATCAACAGACATCAGGCAGATGTTTACAGCGTACAGCAGGGCAAACTATGTCGTAAGGCCGTTGAGCTGTGACAGTGAAATACTCTTCCCCGGTTTTATTGCGGCTGTAAAAAAACCGGTGCGGACAAAGGAATATTTACATTTCTCAACGAGCCTGTTCCTCATCAAGGGCGGCGGCATATCCGACTTGTGCGCGAGCATAGTAAGCTTTCTCTTAAGGGAGGAACCCCACGAGTTGCTGTCTTCGGACACGGATACGGACTTCTATGCGAGGCTGAGAAAGATATACCGGCAACGGTAGGACATTTTCACGTAAAGTCCTGGTATCCCAGGATGCCCGAGCATTCCGCACAGCGGTGCCATGTATACTCCTTGTTGAGTATCTGCCGCCTCATCCGCCGGTACCTGTCGTTGTTCCAGACGGCCTTGAAGCCTCCGGCCTGCATAACGTCACCGAACTGGATGAGCTCATTGAAACCGGCACAGCACGGCAGGGCCTTGCCGTCAACCCCGACTATTCCTCCGAGCCAGAGCCACTGGCACCTGCCTTTGTTAAGGATTTTTTTCTGCAGCTTTCCGTTTTTTATGCGGTATCTCGAGAATTTTTCGTTTCTGGGTATATAGTCCTTGATGGCGTCATCCTGGCCCTTTATCAATATCCCCCGCGTATTTAATATATCAACGCCTGTCTCCTCCGCAATGTTCTTTATACGCGCTATTTCGCTTTCATTATGGTGCATCACCATGAAGCGCAGTTTGAGGATGGGGGTTCGGGAGCCCCTTTTCTTTTTCTCCTCCGAGATCAGTTTGATGTTTCTGATGAGTTTGTCGAAATTGCCGCCTTTCTGGTATTTTTCATAAGTCTCCTTGTCCGCGCCCGCAAATGATATGAGAAGGGTATCCAGCCCGGACTCCACGAGCTTTCCCGCCTTTTCGGGCGTGTTTATCAGGAGGCCGTTGGTTGATGTGTATACGCTGATTTTTTTCCTGTGGGCGTAGTTTATCATCCCGTATATATCGGGATGCACGAAAGGCTCTCCTATGTAATACAGAAAGAGGAAAAGGACATAATCGGACACCTCGTCGATCAGCCTCCTGTAATCTTCAAACGGCATATAGGCCTTGGGCCGTTTGGTGAGCCCCCTCCCGGTATCACAGAATGTGCAGGCGATATTGCACCTGTTGGTCGGTTCGATCATAAAGAGCGAGGGATATCCCGAAAGCATTGTTTTGTGAAACAGCATGGCCAGGGTGTTGCGTCCCAGGTTCAGCACTTTTTTAGGCGTAAGCTCCCCGCGCCGCACTATTCTCCCGATCATGCCGATCTTTTCAAGGAAATCGGATTTCCACTTCTTTTCTATTGAAAAAAGCATACGTAGTTGCTCTCTCGTGAAGAAGAAAATTAATGAGAGGGTTTCATTCTTGTCAACAGGTATTCCCTGAACACATTCACGCCGCCCTGTATGTAGTAAGAGAACTCCGCAAGGCTCCGCATCCTGAACAGCTGGCGGATCAGATAGCCCGGCCTCAGGTAGAACCGCTTCCACGCGGTGTGCAGGGAACTGACCAGCATTTCATGCGTCAGTGTCTTGGATATCAGGGCCAGCCTGTTTGTGGTAAGGAGCGTCTTGAAGTCCGTCCAGTCCAGCGATGTGTCAAAGAGCACTCCTTTATACTTATTGTATACTTCCGTTCCGGGCAGGGGGACCATTATGCTGAATACTGCGATGTCGGAATTGAGCTCCACGGCAAAATCGATCGTGTCCTTTATTGTCTCCGGCGTCTCCCCCGGATTGCCGATCATAAAGGTCGACAGGGTCTTTAAACCCGCCCGCTGGCTTGCCTTTACGGCTTTCCGGGCCTGATCCAGGGTTGTTCCCTTTCTGATATTCCTGAGAATCGTCTGGTTGCCGGACTCGATGCCGAAACTCACATGGGTGCAGCCCGCGCGTTTCATGAGCCTGAGAAGGTCTTCATCCACTGTGTTCACCCTGGCATGTGCAAACCACTTGACCTTCAGGCCTCGTTTTATGATTGCGTTGCATATCCTGACCGTGCGTTCGTAGTCGATCGTGAAGGTATCGTCGTAAAACTGGATATATTCGGCCTTGTAATCCCGTATGAGGTGTTCCATTTCATCGACCACGGCCTCCACGTTCCTGGGGCGGTACCTGTGTCCCATCGTAAGATGCGCGGCGCAGAAAATGCAGTGATTCGGACATCCCCTGCTGCTGATCATAGTCGCCTTGACACCTCTTACGCTGCTGAGATGAATCTGGACATTGTATTTCTTCATGGGAAGGAAGTCGCGGGCGGGAAACGGCAATTTGTCAAGGTCCATGAGCAACGGCCTGGGGGGGCTTTTTTTTGCCTCTCCTGCCGAACCGCGGAATGCAAGGCCCGCGATGGCGGAATAATCAGTCTCCCCTCCCCCCTCAACGGCCCTGCACAGATCGAGCATGGTTTGTTCGCCTTCTCCTATTACGACGATATCTATCTCAGGGTGCCTGTCAAGCACCTCGTCCGGCAACGAGGTGGCATGTATGCCTCCCGCCGCAACCAGGGGCGCGCCCGCCTCCTTGGCCAGTTTCGCAAGTTTTACGGCGTTTACAAAGTTGGCCGTGGCTGCGCTGATGCCCACTATGTCGGGTTTTTCGTTGCGTATAAGAGAGGCCACATCATCGTAGGTCATATTCTGGTTTTCAGGGTCGATCAGGTTCACCGGGTAACCGGCTTCCCTGAGCACCGCCGCTATATATGCCAGACCCAACGGGGCCTGGTTTGTGGCGACTTCATCCAGTCCCTTGTATACTTCCAGATACGGTGCTTTTATCAGCAGTGTCTTAGTCATTGCGGTCATGCCAGAGTTTTGAAATGATAACTAAAATTAACATACCCATTCCAAAAAATCAAACCGTTTACAACCCTAATCCGGAAAATTCAACATGTTAAAAATGCTGCAGGAAATTTGTTTTTTCCGTTTATTGCATTTGCCCCGGAGATTCACTGTAAAATCGCCCGGACACCGCCTCTTCCCGTCTCCTGCGCAATATCAGGATATTGCAGGCAAACAGGAGCAGGGTGGCGATAAATTTCGATGAAACAAGCAGGTTCATGATGATACTGTCGAATGAAAGCAGTTTTTCGTACTCGCTGTCGGAGGTAAGCATGAACGCCCATATGCAGAAGGACAACAGCAGTAGAAACATGATGAACTCTTTCCGCGGGTTTTCATAACACTGGTATGCGAGAAATTCAAAAACATAAAGGTATGAGATGAGCAGGAAGATTGCATAGTGCTGCCAGGATTTGGACAGTATCAACAGTGTGGCTACAAAAAACAGGCCGTATTCGATATCGTAGCGCAGTGTTCCCGCATCCCGCTGTCTTCGAGTGATAAAGAGAACCGAGAGCATCACTATGCCGCTTGACGCCAGGTAAAGGAAATTCGCTGCTTCTGGATAATGTCCGAGGGATTTTACAGACTGGTTTTCCGTAAGAAGCCTCAGGAAGAAAGCAAGGAGCCCCTGGCTCCTGTAAAAACCGCCCGCGGAAGCCATTTCCGGCAGTATATCCTTTAGGAAAGTTACATACAGATTGATATCCAGGAAGATTGCGGATACGCCGACAAGGAGGAGCATGCCTGCAAGGGTTGTCCCGATTATTCCGTACTGGCGCTTAAGGGCAAAGAAAGGAAGCAGCGCCAGTGGAAATATCTTGATAAGGGATGCTGCGGCAATAAAAAAACCGGCCGGCCATGCACGGTTCCTGCGGATGAAATACAATGCCGAAACACAAAAGAGAAACAGGAGGGAGTTTATCTGTCCCATATTAAGTGAACGGTACAGGGGATAAAAGACAAGGGTTGCAAACAATCCGATTAATATAAGATCCCTGCGCCGTTCCTTGCTGCGACCGGAGAAAAGCAGCAGGACCGCCAGAATGTTGCAGAGAAGGCTGATGAAAAAAAAGGAATACCGCGCGTAATTGTAAGACAGCAGCGCAAAAGGGAGCATGAAAAAGGCGACAAAGGGGGGATATGCATTCGGCATTGCGTACTTGACGCCCTGTATGCCGTATGCCCTTGCACTTTCCTGATAGCTTATCCCCGTGTCGTAAATCAGCGGGGACTTCCCGTCGAGAACAAGACGGCTTGCGACGTAATACTGGCTGAAATCCAGTCCCTGCGTGGGTCCGAACAGTGAACGGCCGAGCTCGTAACCGCCGTGCACAAGCATGAGCGCCAGAAGAAATATGAGGAAAACCTTTCTCGGACTCATTCAAAAAAGCGGAACCGCAGCATCGTGTATATAGCCGTAATCCCGTCTTTCCATGTTATTTTTTTTCCTTCCGAGTATCCCCTGCCGCTGTAGCTTATTGGCACCTCGTAGACCCTGAAGCCGTTTTTTGCGATTTTCACCGTGAACTCAGGTTCAAACCCGAAACGGTCGGACTTCAGATTTATCCCCTCCAGCACCTTTCTCCTGAAGACCTTGTAACACGTCTCCATGTCCGTGAGGTTCAGGTTGGTCAGGGCGTTTGACATCAATGTCAGCAGCTTGTTGCCCACATAGTGCCAGAAGAGCAGCACCCTGTGCGGCCCCCCGAGGAACCGTGAACCATACACCACGTCGGCCCTGCCGTCAAGAATGGGTTCCAGGAGGATCGGGTATTCTTTCGGATCATACTCGAGATCGGCGTCCTGGATGATTATGATGTCGCCTGAGGCGCTTTTAAATCCTGTCCTCAATGCGGCGCCTTTTCCCCTGTTGGAGTCGTGATGGAAGATTTTTACGTTGTCATACTTCCGCCCGATTTTTTCCAGGCGTCCAGATGTGCCGTCGGTTGATGCGTCATTCACTATGATAACCTCTTTTTCCAGCGCAACAGCCTGCACGCGCGAGACGATTTCCTCGATTGTTCCTGCTTCATTATAGACGGGAATGACCACGGACACTTTCATGTGTTATTTGCTTTCACTCCTCAACTTGCCGAAAGGAAGGCGTTCTTGCGCTTGCGTTACGGACATTTTTAGTATAGCAGATAACCGGATATAATTGCATTATATTTCCCGGCTTCCCTCACCACCGCCGTGTCTCTCCATGGCGCATCAGCCACAGTGCGGAAGGGGAGGGCAGGCTTTTCTCCGCCGCTTTCCTTGCGCGCGCCGGCGGTTCATCCATCGGCTCGTCGGAAAGGCTGAAGGTCCCCCAGTGGCTTGCCACGCATATGCGGCTTTGCAGGTCCGCAGATGCCTGTATCGCCTCCTCCGGGGTCATGTGTATGTCGTGCATGATTTCCGCCGGAAGATATGCGCTTATGGGCAGGATTGCCATATCAAAAGGTCCGTATTTCCTCCCCGTCTCCTTGAATCCCCTGAAATATCCTGAATCCCCCATGAAGAAAAGCCGTTTCTTTTTTCCTGAGACCACCCATCCTGCCCAGAGGGATCGGTTCCTGTCGAATAATCCGCGGCCCGAGAAATGCCTCGCCGGAGTGCTCGTAACGGTAATCTTACCGAAACCCGCGGACTCTTCCCAGTCAAGTTCCAGGAATCTCTTTATGTTCATTCTGTCGAAGTACTTCCTGAATCCGGGCGGGGTGAAAAAGGTCGCACCTTTGCCCGCCAGATACATGATCGTCCCGGCGTCAAAATGGTCATAATGGTCGTGGGAAACAAGGACGAAGTCTATCGGGGGCAGGCTGCCAAGCTCGAGACCGGGTTCAACGCAGCGTTTGGGCCCGGCCCATGAGAAGGGGGACGCCCTGAGTGACCAGACCGGGTCCGTCAGAAAGGAGACGCCTTCCATCCGGATGAGGAAACTTGCATGTCCGATCCATGTTATTGCATCCAGCGGGGGATTGTGGTGAATAAGGCGTCCGTCATTCTTTAACGCGGGCCGGGGGGTCATGAACTGGCGGGTTGCTGCGTACCTGAGCCGCCCTATGAAGAACCTGGTCCATGAGGCCGGACCGGGATGGTTTTCTTCAGGTTCTGGATTGATAAATCCCTTGGTGCTGTGATGTAACGGTCTGTCACCCGGCTTATCCATTGCCCCCCCTCATGTGCCGGCCAGACGCTCATTCCGGTAATAAAGCAGCAGGTCGGTAAATACCATCAGGCCGTTTGTTATATACAGAATAATAACAGGATCGAAGCTGTAAATGATCTTGTGAAGGGTTCCGGCCACATATCCCGTAAAGATCACGTATAAAAACAGCAGGCTCTTGCCCGCGTTTGTTCTTGATTTGTATGATTTATAAATCGAAAAAGGCCAGGCCGCGCCGAAACAGATCAACATGATAATCTCAAATATGCTCAATCTTCCCCCCGCCCGCTCCCGATGTTCCTCAACCCTCAGCGGCATGAAAATATCGGCAGCGGGACAATATCAGGATTTAACTTTTTCGTATACCGCGTAATATTTTTTGACACTCGCCTCCCAGTTGAAATTATCGGCTTTCCTGAGGCCGTTGAGGATCATTTCATAGTATTTATCCGGCTTGTGACGGTATACATAAACGGCCTTTTTCAATACCCTGTACAGGCTGTCGGCCATGCTCCGGGCCCACGGATTCCTTTTCCTCATCTGGACGATATCGCCTGCCCCGGCAAAATCACGTATGTTATCGATCGTATAGAAAGCATCATCTTCCCTGTAGAGGAAACCGCATGTGTCATCAATCTGATCCATCAGTCCGCCTGTGGCCCTGCCGATGTTTACCGTACCGTTTGCCATGTATTCCACGGCGGCTCCGAACGGTTCATAAATGGAGGGCATTATTCCGAATGTGCTTCCTGCCTGAAGCTCGTGGTAGCCCCTCTTCATTTTTACCGGGAACACGGTCAGGTTCCCCCTGCATTTGCACGCGACCTCGTAAAAGTAGTCAAGATCGGACCGGCTGGAGGGCATGGGGGTCAGGATGACCTTTATTCTGTCTCCGGCGAACCTCTCCACCGCCTGCAGCAGGATATCGTATCCCTTCTGCAGGGGAGCCAGACGCCCGCTCATCAGCAGGATCGGAATGTCGTCCGGCAGCCCGGATACGCTCCTGCCGCGGTATGTCAGCTCACCGAACCGCCCGGCGGGTTTGTATGAACACAGAAGCCGCAGGAGTTTCTTTCTGTTTTTCAGCTTGATCTTTCGTATTTCAGCGGTGACATCTTTTTTCGTGCCGGAGATTATCCCTGAGAATTCAGCGGATAAATCACAGAAGGCCCCGTTGTTGATCCCGTAGACCCCGTTTTTTCTGAATATGTTTTGCAGGTGCGGCGCAAAATGCCTGCTCTGGAGAATGTCGGACGTGAATTCCCTTGCAAAATGTTCGCTTACGGTGGTGATCGGGGCATCCACCAGTTGAAGGCCGACCTGATATGCCGTCAAGCCCTGCGCCGGAAACCGCGTGACGGGCATCCTTAACGTCCTGCCTGTGCATGCCGTCAGCAAATCCCATGATATTTGTGAATCATAGGAATTGTGCATTGTCTGGACAGTGCCGCATGAATGGAGAACGCCGTTTAACATCGCCTGTTTTGATGTCAGGGAAATCAGCGCGGTCTGCCACTCGTGCAGATGCAGTATTATATTTTCGCGTATGCCAAGGGCCTTAAGGGCATAAGGGACGGCCCTGCAGAAGAACACGGCGTTTTCGTTCATTGCATGTTTATTGGCGCCGGGGTCGGACTCGCTGTATATATACGGATCGTTGAGTTTGTTGGCTGCTTCAAAAAAACCCTCCGCCCTCAGGTAGTATTCCTTCAGGTTGCCGTTGCGGGGTTTGTTGTAATGCCATGTATGCTCTAATAATTCCGCCTTGATGATTTTATCGAAGAACGGCACGGCGAAGGATTTCCCCGTTGATTTCAACCTGCCCGTACTCATGATCCGGGGATAGAACGGAGTCATCAGGATAACGGAGGGAATCTCGTTGACCTCTTTTAAATACGGCAGGATGTTGGTAATCACGGAGGCCAGGCCACCGCTTTTTGCAAACCTGTTCTCGAATGAACAGAAGACGACATTACGTATCGCGATATTCCCGAGCCTGCCGGCAATCGCGGCAATTTCGCCGGCACTGAAAAAAGCGCTCATCAATGACCAGTCTCTGCGCCATTTATCCAATTGCATGGTTTTTTCCGACAGGATTGCAGAATTTCAGGTTGCGAATCACCTGTAATACTTTACCTTAATGCCGCATGAACGGGCAAGGCAGCCTGCCGGAAAATATTCCTTAATGTTGCATAAACGTGCATGGGAGTCTGCCGGCTGGATGTTATGCCGCTGTAAGGTATTGTTTCCGGAAAGACCCCGACAACCGTTCTTTTACCGTATGCACTCGAGAAAAAGATCAAAGATTTCAGGGTCAAAGATATTTCCTCTCATCAGCAGCATGATATCCATGGTCTTTTCCCTGCTGTACCGTTTCCTGTATGCCCGCTCGCTCGTCAGGGCGTCATACACGTCGGCCACGGTCACTATCCTTGCCTCGAGGGGGATGTCCCTGCCTTTTATGCCCGAAGGATAGCCGCTGCCGTCATATCTCTCATGGTGGTGCAGGATGATGTTTACCACAGATGCCGGCATTCTTGCCTGAAGGGCAAGGTCGGCGCCCCAGCGCGGATGGTTTTTTATGATTTCGTATTCTTCCTTGATGAGAGGGCTTTTTTTGTCCAGTATATGGTCCGGGATGTTTATCTTGCCGCAGTCGTGCAGCCAACTGCCGTACAGCAGGCGCTTCTTTTTCTCTCCGGAGAGATTCAGCGCACCGGCTATCAGCATGGCATATGACGCCACATTTTCACAGTGGCCCCGTGTATGGGGGTCTTTTAACTCTATCGCCCGCGCAATACCGAGCAGAGCGGCCTCATCTCCTGTTTTCAATGTCCTTACAAGGTGGTAGTGTTTGACCGCATCATGCACTGTCTGTACCAGCGCATCATCCTCCCAGGGCTTCATGATAAAGCGGAACAGTTCTCCTTTATTTATTGCATCAACAGCGGTTACGAGGTCTGCATAGGCCGTCATCAGTATCCTCAGGGTATCCGGCGAGACATCCCTGACCTTCTGGAGCAGGTCGATCCCCTTCATACCGGGCATATGGTTATCCGAGACAATAACCGCTATTTCCTCTTTGGCGAATATCTCAATGGCCTCCCGGGGATCGGCGGCTTTAAGGATTTTCAGGTCAGTGCCGCCAAAGAGGCTCTCCAGAGAGTCCAGGACATGTTTTTCATCATCAATAAACAGGACGGTACCCGAGATTTCCATCTTGCCCCTGTATCGTTATTTCCCCCCGACATGGGGGAGCTTCCGTATGCATCAATTTCCGGGAATTAAACACCCTCTCTTTTTAGATTACGTATCGGACGGCATGATTGATTTCTTGAACAGACCGTAATGGGGCATAAGCCGGCGGGCGGTGTTTTTATGCCGCTGTAAGGCAGGGGCTTCAGCGCGGCGCATCCATCTTCAGGAGAAACTCGCCCAGTTCCCTGACGGTTTCAATGAACCTGTCATAGTCGACAGGCTTTATTATGTAGCCTTTGCATCCGAGCTCATAACACTTCCGTATGGTGCCGGGCTCATCCGTGGTCGTGATGATTATTACCGGGATGTTGCGCAGCGCCTCATCCCGCCTGAGCTTCTGCAGGATTTCAATGCCGTCGATTCCGGGCATGCGGATGTCCAGAAGCAGTATGCAGGAGCCTTCATCCTCGAGGCAGAGGTTTTTCCCCTCTCCCGAGAGAAAGGTCAGTATGTCTTCGCCGTTCCTGAAAACCAGTATCCGGTTGCCGACGCCTGCCCGTCTGAGATTTTTTACTATGAGTCCTGCATGGCCTTCATCGTCTTCGGCCAGGAGGATAACGGCATTTCTTCCCATATTCAAATTCCACCCTGCAGTTGCATCAAACATCGCCCGCGGGCGGGAGATTACGGGGCTTTTACGGCGGCCTCTCCCGCCGGCTTATGCAACATTAAGGTTTATTATATTTCATGCCGGAGGCAAAATTCAGTCTTCACTTTTATAAAGCAGAAAAGTTAATATAATTCCTGTTCTTCATTACATACGAAAGACCGGAAAAAGAAATCATGAAATACATCATTCTTGTCGGAGACGGGATGGCCGACAGGCCCCTGAAGTCTCTTGGATATAAGACATGCCTCCAGAAGGCGCATACACCGAATATGGACAGGCTGGCGCAGGAGGGGGAAGCAGGAAAGGTCAGAACCATTCCCCCCGGGTTTGAGCCCGGTTCGGATGTCGCAAATCTTTCCATTCTCGGCTATGACCCTGTAAAATATTACAGCGGACGGGCGCCGATCGAGGCTGCTTACAGGGGTATAGCGCTGAACCCCGGCGACGTTGCCTTCAGGTGCAACCTGGTAACGCTGAAATTTTCCGCCTCCGGTGACATGGACAGCGCCGTGATGCAGGATTACAGCGCCGGACATATCACAACAGCAGAGGCCGCGGCCCTGATCCGCGATATCAACAGGAAACTCGGCACGGGAGAGATTATTGTCTTTCACCCCGGGATGAGTTACCGCCACCTGATGATCTGGAGAAACGGAAAACACGGAATGCACTGCACCCCGCCGCATGACATCACCGGGAAAAAAGTGGGGAAATACCTGCCCGGTGGAGAAGGTGCGGAAGTGCTCCGGTCATTGATGGACAGATCGAGGGACATACTCCTGTCAAACCGGGTGAATAAAGAGAGGATCAGGCGGGGGCTCAACCCTGCAAACAGCCTGTGGTTCTGGGGCCAGGGCAGGAAACTGTCATTGCCCGGATTCAGGGAGAAGTTCAATGTGCGGGGCGCTCTCATATCCGCTGTCGACCTCACGAAGGGACTCGGCATGTGCGCGGGTTTCAGGATATTGAACGTAAGGGGCGCTACCGGATATATTGACACCAACTATGCGGGCAAGGCAAAGGCCGCCCTGAGGGCGCTTAAAACATACGACCTGGTGTATGTGCATGTCGAAGCGCCCGATGAGGCTGGACACAACGGCGATGCAGAGGCCAAGATACAGGCGATCGAGGATTTTGACTCAAAGGTGGTGGGAACGGTGCTGGATGGCGCGGCCGGGCTGAAAGACTGCAGCATCCTGCTGCTGCCCGATCATTTTACGCCCATAAGGGTGAAAACCCACACCGATGAGCCTGTGCCGTTCGTCATCTTCAGGTCCGGCGGCCGGCACGGCTCAGGGGCCGCGGGTTTTTCGGAAAATATATGCAGGATGAAAAATATCCCGTATTTTGAAGAGGGATATAAACTGATGAATTATTTTATCAAGGGGCGGTAGATTATTTGAATACTCCTCCCCCACTCTGATCTTGCTCCTCCGATTTTAAGCGGAGGGAAGAGTTGTATAAACGTGCAGAGGAGTCTGCCGGAAAACCTGCCGCACACTCCCCTGCCCGCAGGCGGTGGTTTTATGCAACCGCAAGGTAAACATTGAAACGGACGGTGAAAAAGTGGGACTGATAGTACAGAAATACGGCGGGACATCCGTTGCGGATACAGGCCGCATAAAGGCTGTGGCTGAAAGGGTTGCGGCAAGGGCAAGGGAAGGCGACATGGTGATAGTCGTTGTCTCTGCAATGGCCGGCGAGACGGACAAGTTCGTCGGATTCGCCCATGAAATAACGGACACCCCGGATGAGAGGGAGATGGACCTGCTGCTTTCATCCGGCGAGAGGATAACGAGCGCGCTCATGGCCATGGCGATTCAGGATTTGGGTCTCGAATCAATGAGCTTTACAGGCAGGCAGGTCGGGATAATCACGGACAGTGCGCATACAAAGGCGATGATCGAGCATATTGAGGCCGGAAGGCTCAGGGCCGCGCTGGATGACGGCAAGGTGCCGGTTGTGGCGGGATTTCAGGGGATCGATGAGTTTTCCGATGTCACCACGCTGGGCAGGGGAGGTTCGGACACTACGGCGGTGGCCATAGCAGCCGCCCTTAATGCGGATCTGTGCGAGATATACACTGACGTGGAAGGGGTGTTCACGGCTGACCCGAGGATAGTTCCAGATGCGAGGAAGATGGACAGGATATCTTACGACGAGATGCTGGAGATGGCGAGTCTCGGGGCAAAGGTGCTTCACGGCCGCTCTGTCGAGTTTGCAAAAAAATACAATGTTCCTTTAGTTGTCCGGTCGAGTTTCAACACCTCCCCGGGCACTCTCGTTACAAGGGAGGATGAAGACATGGAGAAAACCGTTATAACAGGGGTCACCCATGACAAGAACCAGGCAAGAATCACCATCATGCGCGTGCCCGACAGACCCGGAATTGCGGCCAATATTTTCAATGCAATAGCAGGGGCCAATATCAACGTGGACATGATAGTTCAGAACATAAGCAGTGACGACCGGGCGACGGACATTTCCTTTACAGTATCAAAGGAAGAGGCCGGAAAGGCGTTCGAGATCACACGGAAGGTATCTGAGGAACTCGGCACAAAGGGCGTCAACATGAATACTGATGTGGCGAAGGTCTCGATAGTCGGCGTGGGCATGCAGTCGCATTTCGGGGTGGCTGCGACAATGTTTCAAACCCTGTCGAATGCAGGTATCAACATAATGATGATCAGCACGTCCGAAATAAAGATATCCTGTGTAATAGATGTCAAACACGCTGAAGAAGCCGTCAGAAGGCTTCATGACGTTTTTCAGCTTGCAAAACAGTAGGTGTTTCATTTAATGTGTTTAACAGACGGGTGTCGGTTGAAAAATTCCACTTACACCGGTAACTGACGCTGTATCTAATCCTTAATGTTGCATAAGCGGGCGGAGTTTCCCCCGCGGACTCTCCTGCCCGCAGGCGGTGTTTTTATGCAGCGGAAAGGCGCGGTTAATTCATGCGAAAAGTCGAGATATATGATACAACTCTCAGGGACGGGGCCCAGTCGGAGGATATATCGTTCTCTGTGGAGGACAAGCTCAGGATCCTGCACAAGCTTGATGAATTCGGGATTGATTATATTGAGGGCGGATGGCCCGGCGCCAGCCCCAGGGATGCCGAGTTCTTTGAGAGGGCGAAGAAATTCAAATGCAGGAAATCGAGGCTGGCTGCCTTCGGCTCCACGCACAGGGCCTCGCTGAAGGTCGGGGATGACCCCAACATAAAGGCGCTTCTGTCTGCGGAAACCCCTGTGGTCACGATATTCGGCAAGACATGGGATTTCCACGTGAGGGAGGCCCTGAGGATTTCCCTCCAGAAAAATCTCGATATTATCTACAACACAATTGTTTATCTTAAGGAAAGGATACACGAGGTGTTCTTTGACGCCGAGCATTTTTTCGACGGCTACAGGGCGAACCCCGGATATGCCATGAAGACCCTTCAGGCGGCGGTCTCGGCAGGCGCGGACCGCCTTGTCCTGTGCGATACAAACGGCGGCACCCTGCCCGGTGACGTGGGAAGGATAGTGGGGGAAATGGTCAGGACATTCGGTACCCCCGTGGGAATCCATGCGCACAACGATTCGGAATGTGCGGTCGCCAACTCCATCGTGGCCGTGGAATCAGGCGCGGTCCATGTGCAGGGAACCATAAACGGCCTCGGTGAAAGATGCGGCAACGCCAATCTCGTCTCAGTCATTCCTAATTTAAAGTTAAAGCTTAAGATTAAATGCGTAACCGACAATAAATTAAAGAAATTAAAGGATGTATCACGGTTTGTGACGGAAATAGCCAATCTCAGGCATTTCAAGAGGCAGCCTTATGTCGGCGACAGCGCCTTTGCCCACAAGGGAGGTATACATGTCAGCGCGATCCAGCGGCATCCCGAGACCTACGAGCATGTAAGGCCCGAACTCGTGGGAAACTATCAGCGGGTCCTCGTATCAGACCTGAGCGGCAGGGGCAATATACTCAGGAAGATAAAGGATTTCAGATTGAAGGTTGATCCCGACTCACCGAAAGTGGCCCAGGTGATCAGAGAGCTGAAGGAACTGGAGAACCAGGGGTTCCAGTTTGAAGGCGCCGAGGCGTCCTTTGAACTCCTGATAAAAAAGACCTTCGGGCTTCACAGGAAGTTTTTTGATCTCATAGGGTTCAGGGTTATTGACGAAAAGAGGAGCGAAGGGGAGACCCCTTACAGCGAGGCCACCATAATGCTGACCGTGGGCGGAAAACTGGAGCATACCGCCGCCACGGGCAACGGGCCTGTCAATGCAATCGACAATGCCCTGAGAAAGGCCCTGGAAAAATTCTATCCACAGTTGAAAGAGGTCAAACTCCTGGATTACAAGGTAAGGGTCCTGACAGCAGGGGTGGGGACCTCGGCAAAGGTGAGGGTCCTCATAGAATCCGGAGACGAGACGCACAGGTGGGGGACGGTCGGCGTATCCGAGAATATAATCGAGGCATCCTGGCAGGCCCTTGTGGACAGTATTGAATACAAGCTGTTAAGGGGGTAGTCGGCGCGTACTTATCCTTTAACGCGGGCTGGAGAGCCTCCCGGAAAACCTTGAGTATGATAATAGAAGAAACGGGGATTGTTACAAAAACAGAGGGCAATTCGGCGAAGGTGGCGGTGGAGAAAAAGGGCGGATGCGAGGGTTGTGCGGTAAAGAATGCGTGCGAGGCCGCAGGGGAAAACATGGAGATCGAGGCGCTGAATCCCCTTCATGCACGGGAGGGCCAGCGGGTGAGGGTTGAGATGGGCACGCAGACGTATCTTAAAAGCTCGATGCTGGTGTACGGGCTTCCCCTTGCCCTGTTTGTCGCAGCCGCGATCATGGGAAAAAATATCGGCGAGGCGTATTTCAGCCGCATGAATCCGGATGCTGTTGCAGCCATAGCAGGATTTACAGCATTGATACTTTCCATGCTGGGAGTCAGGATATGGAGCAAAAGAGTGGAGACCAGGCCGGGGCACAGGCCTGTTATCAGGGAGATACTCGGATGAAGGGTTCAGGCGTCCGGGGTTCATTTTATAATCTGTGGCATAAGCCGGCAGGAGAGTCCAGCCGCAAAACCTCCGGACTCTCCCGCCCGCTGGCGGTGTTTTCATGCCGCTGTAAGGTTAGGGTAAATTAAAATGCATCAGAATATTCGGAAGGAGGTTGTTTTATGGGTTTTGATGTTGAAAAGATCAGGGATATAGCGGTGATTGCCCACGGCGGCGCAGGCAAGACCTCGCTGGTTGAGGCAATGCTCTATGACTCGGGCGCCACCGACAGGATGGGCAGGATTGAAGACGGAAGCACGGTGACTGATTTTGAAGCAGAGGAGATAACCCGCAAGATAACCATATCTTCCGCGCCCGCCTTCTGCGAGTGGAAGGGTTACAGGCTGAATATAATAGACACCCCGGGGTATATAAATTTCATTGAAGATACAAAATGCTGCCTCAGCGCCGTCGACGGCGCGGTTGTTATCGTGAGCGCGCTGTCGGGTGTAAAGGCGGAGACCGAAAAGATATGGCAGTTTGCCTGCAGGTACGAAATTCCAAGGGTCGTATTCATCAATAAGCTCGACAGGGAAAACGCCAGTTTCAGTATGGCGCTGGATGAGATTGAACAGTCTTACGGCTCCTCCCCCATCCCGCTGAACATACCCATAGGCTCGGAAAGCAGCTTCGGGGGGGTTGTGGACCTGATCAGGATGAAGGCCGTGACCTTTCAGAACGGCTCGCCTTCCGAGGGTGACATCCCTGATGCCCTGAAGGCCGAGGCGGGCGAATACCGGAAGAAACTGGTTGAGAAGATAGCGGAGCTTGACGATGAACTGCTCGAGAAATACCTCGAAGGTGCCGAGCTTACGGATGAGGAAATAAACAAAGGCATAAGGGAAGGCTCCATAACGAGGAGGTTCATCCCCGTTGTATGCGGCTCGGCCGTTAAAAATATAGGCGTTCATCAGCTCCTTGATACAATACTGCTGTGTCTTCCCTCGCCGGCGGAAAAGGCCAATATCACGCCGATCAGGGGCAGGAATCCCAAGACGGGCGAAGAGACCGTCAGGAAGGCGGACCCGGCCGAGCCTTTATCAGCCCGCGTCTTCAAGACCATAGCAGACCCCTTTGCCGGAAAGCTCACGCTTTTCAGGGTATTCTCAGGCGTCCTGAAGGCTGATTCAAATGTTTACAATGCCACGCGTGACAAAAAGGAAAAGATAGGAAACATCTTTTACCTCCTCGGCAAAAAGCATGTTCCGGTGAAGGAGGCGGGAACCGGAGAGATCGCGGCCGTGGCCAAACTGAAGGAGACCCAGACAGGGGACACCATTTCCGATGCCGCAAACCCCGTGGTCTTTGAGCCCGTCAGGTTCTCGGACCCGATGATATCGTATGCGATCGAGCCCAGGTCCAGGGGTGACGAGGAAAAGGTCAGCACCAGCCTGCACAAGATGCTCGAGGAGGACCCGACCCTCAAGTTCCACAGGGATACGGAGACAAAGGAGATGATACTGGCGGGAATGGGGCAGGTGCACCTTGAGGTCACACTTGAGAGACTCAAGAGAAAGTTCGGGGTCGATGTCCTGATGAAGACCCCGAAGATCCCCTACAGGGAGACCATAAAGGCGTCCTCCAGCGCCCAGGGCAAATACAAGAAACAGTCCGGCGGACGGGGACAGTACGGCGACTGCTGGATAAAGATAGAACCCCTGCCGAGAGGGAGCGGTTTTGAGTTTGTCGATAAAATCGTGGGGGGCGTTATCCCCAGGCAGTACATCCCCGCTGTTGAAAAAGGCATACTGGAGACGATGCAGAGGGGACTGATAGCCGGCTATCCGGTTGTCGACATAAGGGCCACCCTGTATGACGGGTCGTACCACTCCGTGGACTCTTCGGAAATGGCGTTCAAGATCGCCGGCTCCATGGCGTTGAAGAACGCAGCGGCGAATGCAAAGGTCGTTCTTCTGGAACCTATTGTCAAGGTTGAGGTCATCACACCGGACGAGTTTCTTGGAAATGTCATAGGAGACCTTAACTCCAAACGCGGAAAGGTTCAGGGGGTTGAGCCCCAGGCAGGGGGCAACCAGAAGATCACGGCGCTTGTGCCCATGGCTGAAATGCTCACCTATGCAAATCAGCTTAATTCACTGACCAGCGGACGGGGCATTTACACCATGGAGGCATCCCACTACGAAGAGGTTCCTTCACACCTTGCCCAGAAAATAATCGCTGAAAAGGCGGAATCAATAAAGGAAGAATAGGCAGGGATGTTATTCTCCATCCCTCCGGGGGACAGAGGGAAAGGTGATAGCACGAGGAGGAAGTCAGGTTATGAAAAAATTTATCGGAATTGATGCGGGTTCGGTGAGCGTAAAGCTCGCTGTGCTGGATTCCGGGGGAAACATCCTCGTGACGGAGTATGTCCGCCACAAGGGTAATCCGCTTCCAGTCGCTTATGATCTGCTGAGCCGTATCCCGGCCGGAGCTTCTCTCAGCGTTACAGGATCCGCCGGCAGGCTCATTGCGCAGGCATTCGGCATAACACCTGTGAATGAAGTCGTGGCCCTCAGCTTCTCGACCAGGAAGCTCTATCCGCACGTCAGGACGGTCATAGAGATGGGAGGCGAGGATTCGAAACTCATATTGCTTGAAAGCGGCATGGTGAAGGAATTCTCCATGAACTCCGTGTGCGCGGCGGGCACCGGCTCGTTTCTCGACCAGCAGGCCGAGAGGCTCAAGCTCAGCATCGAGGAATTCGGCGAGCTTGCGCTCAGGTCCGAAAAACCGCCCCGCATAGCAGGCCGGTGCAGCGTGTTCGCAAAATCCGACATGATTCACCTGCAACAGATAGCGACCCCCGTGGAAGATATTGTTGCGGGCCTCTGCTTTGCCGTTGCAAGGAATTTCAAGGGCACAATATGCAAAAACATGGACCTGCCCGAACCCATCAGTTTCCAGGGCGGGGTGGCTGCAAACAGCGGGGTGAAGAGGGCATTCGGGGAAGTGCTGGCTGTCGATGAACTCGTAATTCCCGAACACTTTGCACTGATGCCCGCAATAGGCGCCGCCCTCAAGGATATGGAACAGGGAATCGAATCGTCTTTTGATGTTCAGCGCCTCGCGGAATTCATGTCGTCTCTCAGGGATGACGGCGGGGGGCACAAGCCGCTGTGCGAGAATATCGAGGAATTCGAGAAAAGGCACAAGGTCTCATACTACATTCATAAAACCGACGGGCGTAAAAAGGTCAATGCCTATCTCGGGATAGACGTAGGCTCGATCAGCACGAATCTTGCCGTCATTGATGAAGAGGGAAGGCTCCTTGCCAAGAGGTATCTCATGACAGCCGGAAGGCCGATCGAGGCCGTTAAAAAAGGGCTTGATGAAATAGGACGGGAGATAGGAGAGAGGGTGAATATCTGCGGCGTCGGCACAACGGGGTCAGGACGGTACATGATTGCGGACTTTGTCGGAGCCGACATTGTGAAAAATGAAATCACGGCCCAGGCCCAGGCCGCTGTTGAGATAGACCCGGAGGTTGACACGATCTTTGAGATCGGGGGGCAGGATTCCAAGTACATATCAATAAAAGACGGCATTATCGTTGATTTTGAAATGAACAAGGCCTGCGCCGCAGGCACGGGCTCTTTCCTTGAGGAACAGGCTGAAAAGCTCGACCTGTCGGTAAAGAAGGAATTCAGCGCCACTGCGTTCAAATCCCGCAACCCGTGCTCCCTCGGCGAGAGATGCACGGTGTTCATGGAGAATTCGCTTTTATCCAGGCAGCAGAGGGGCGCGCCCAAGGAAGACCTCGTGGCAGGGCTCTCGTACTCCATTGTCCAGAATTACATAAACAGGGTTGTCGGCGAGAGGGCGATCGGAGGAAAGATATTTTTCCAGGGCGGCGTGGCCTTCAACAAGACCGTTGCAGCCGCGTTTGAGCAGTACCTCGACAGGCACATCATCATCCCGCCGCATCATGATGTCACGGGCGCCATCGGCATGGCGATTATAGCAAAGAAACATATGAAGGACAGTGGCGGTTTGCGGATTGCGGGTTACAACGTGCCGGGAAACAAGGACAACGGCTCAACCTTAGCGGACAACGGGCGGCGGACCACCAGGTTCAAGGGATTTGACCTTTCAAGGAGAAACTATGAAATCAAGTCCTTTGAATGCAGGGGCTGCGACAATATGTGCGAGATAAACAGGGTGAAGCTCGAGGGCGAGGAAGAGGCGCTCTACTACGGAAGCAGGTGCGAGAAATACGACGTCAAGCGCAGGAAGCCGGGTTACGGAGACACCCGCGCCGTGCCCGACCTGTTTGCAGAGAGGGAAGAGCTTCTTACCCGGGTTCACAGGCGGTACGAGGAGAAATTCAGCAAGGGAAACGGCAGGCGCACTATCCGTATCGGCGTGCCGAGGGTGTTCTTTTTCCATGACTTCCTGCCGTTCTGGAGCACACTCCTGTGGGAGCTGGGTTTCCATGTTGAGCTTTCAAGCAGCACGAACAGGCAGATTATAAACAAGGGCGTTGAGAATGTCCTGTCTGAAAGCTGTTTTCCCCACAAGGTGGCGCACGGGCATATCAGGGACCTGATCGACAAAGACGTGGACGCGGTTTTCCTGCCGAGCTTCATCAACTTCAATCCGGACAGCAGGACGCTCCGGAGCTATGCCTGTCCCTATGCGCAGACCATGCCGTATATTGCGGAGACGGCCTTTAAAAATGACATAACCGTCCTTAAACCCGTGATCAACCTTGAGCGCGGCACGTCGTATCTTGTAAACGAGATACACAGGAGCCTGAAACGCTTCAACATATCAAAGGCCGCCGTAAGGGATGCAATGGAAAAGGCGGAGGCGGCCCAGGAAGAATTTGCCGCGGCGCTCAAAAAGCGGGGAGGGGAGGTTCTCGAGAACCTGCCCGAGAGGGCCATCGTTATAGTCGGTCGCGCATACAATGCCTTTGATCCGGGGATCAACCTCGAGATCCCGAAGAAACTCGCCGCACTCGGCGTCTTCTCCATCCCAATGGATTTCCTGCCGCTGAATCTCGTCGACATCTCGGAGCAGTGGACCAACATGTACTGGAGGTCGGGACAGAACATCCTGAAGGCAGCCGAGATAATCAGGGATGTCCCCGGCCTGTTTGCGCTCTACATAGGGAATTTTTCATGCGGGCCCGACTCCTTCATACAGAGGTTCTTTGCCGAGGCGATGGCGAACAAGCCGTTCCTTCAGATCGAGATAGACGAACACAGCGCTGATGCGGGAGTGATAACGAGATGCGAGGCATTTCTTGACAGCATCAGCAGCAGAAAGGACATACCCGTAAACAAGCCGGCAAAGATAAAACCCGTTTCCATCAAGAAGGGCGCCAATAACAAGATTATCTACATCCCGCGGATGTCGGACCATTCCTTTGCGCTGGCGGCGGCATTTGAGACATGCGGCCTGGGCGCGGAGGTAATGGATCCTCCGGACAGCGAGACCGTGAAGATCGGCAGGCGGTACGTCTCCGGCAAGGAATGCTATCCCTGCACCATAACAACGGGCGACATGGTCAAAAAGACCATGTCCCGTGACTTCGACCCCGAGAGGGCGGTGTTCTTCATGCCTTCAGGGGCAGGGCCGTGCCGTTTCGGACAATACAATATCCTGCACAGGCTCGTGCTTGACGAGATAGGATTCCCGCGGGTTCCCATCTATTCCCCCAACCAGGACGAGTCACTGTATTCAGACCTCGGCATCATAGGCAAGGACTTTACGAAACAGACATGGAAGGGGATTATTGCAATAGACCTCCTGTTGAAATGCCTGCATGAGACCCGGCCTTACGAGATTCACAGGGGAGAGAGCGACGCGCTCTACGATGAATACCTCGGGAAGATACATGATTCCGTCAGGCGCCGCAACGGCTCCGCGCCTGATCTCCTCGCGGAAATCCGGAGGGCCTTCGCCGCAGTGAAAAAGAGCGTTCACAAGAGACCCCTCATAGGCATTATCGGGGAGATATTCGTCAGGCAGAACGCCTTTTCGAATGAGAACATTATCAGAAAGATCGAGGCCCTCGGGGGCGAGGTATGGCTTGCGCCGCTGGAGGAATGGATTTACTACGTCAACCTGATGGGTATCCGCAAGTCGCTCATAAGACTGCGCAACAGGGCGTTTTCCGGCGGTAATATGAAGGACCTCGCGAATACCGTGATATCGAGATACATACAGAAGAAGGTGGAGCACGAATTCTCCCGGCCCTTCAGGGGGTTCCTGAAGACCCTCGAGGAGCCTTCCACCAGGGAGCTGTTAAGGAACGCATCTCCCTATGTGCATGATTCCTTTGAGGGAGAGACGGTGCTGAGCATAGGCAAGGCCATAGACTTTGTAAAAAAGGGGGCATCTGGTATAATTAGTGCGATGCCTTTCGGCTGCATGCCCGGCACGATCGTGGGAGCACTGTTAAAGGGAGTCAAGCAGGACACGGGAATACCCTGCCTGAGCGTTGCATACGACGGCGTGGAGGCCACATGCTCCGACATTCAGCTGGAGGCCTTCATGTATCAGGCCGTGGAGTACGGGAAGGGGAAAGTGTAAGCGACCGAATTCAGGACAAGGAGGTGAGTGGATGGGGAATGTCATAAAATGGCGCAAGAAGAAGATGAGCAAGCACAAGCACAGAAAGCTTCTCAAGAGAACAAAACACCAGAGAAGGAAATAGCAGCCTGGAGTCTGAAATCATAACTCTACAATTTTTAAAATGCGTATTGAAAGAATCGAATTAAACGGTTTCAAATCATTCGCCGAAAAAACCGTCTTCAAATTTCATCCGGGCATAACAGCCATAGTAGGTCCCAACGGCTGTGGGAAAAGCAACATCGTCGATGCCTTCAAATGGGTTCTCGGCGAGCAGAGCGCCAAGAGCCTCCGCGGCGGGAGCATGGAGGATGTGATCTTTGCAGGCTCTGCAACGAAAAAGACCAAAGGCATGGCCGAGGTGACCCTTGTACTCTCCGATATTATCATGAATCCCTCCAACGGTTCTGATAATAACGGTTCAGAAGATAAACAGGAAGACAAGAAAGACACTGCCGCCATTTCCGTAACACGCCGCCTTTTCCGTTCGGGTGAGAGTGAATACCTGATGAACAAGGTGCCGTGCAGGCTCAAGGATATAAGGAACATGTTTCTCGACACGGGACTTGAGCTGAAGGCATATTCGATCCTGGAGCAGGGGAGCATAGGTGATATTGTAAATTCAAGGCCCCAGGACCGCAGGTTCCTTATCGAGGAAATAGCCGGCGTGATGAAATACAAGGTCAGGAAGCACGAAGCCACCAACAAACTCGAGGCATCCAAGGCTAATCTCCAGAGGCTGCAGGACATCATCGCCGAGGTCAGGAGACAGATAAACATAATAAACAGGCACGCCAAAAAAGCCGAGAGATACAGGGAGATTCACGAGCGCATCAGGGATATAGAGATCAGAAAGGCAAAGAGGGACATGAAGGCCCTGCAGGCCGACATATCCGGGCTTGTCTCATCAGAGGAGGGCCTCAGGGCGAGGGAGGCCGAGCTTTCCGCCAACGTCCATTCAGCGGATGCGCTGATAGAAGAGAAAAAGCGCACGTGTGTGGAGCAGGAGAGGTCCCTTTCAGAGATCAGGAGCAGGCTGTATGCGCTTGAGAAAGAGACCACGGAGGACCAGGGCAGGATCGCCCTGCTCAGGAGCGACTGCACCAATCTCAGGGATAGGTATTCCGGTCTCCGGAGCCGGGAAGGCGCGCTGGATGCAGAGAAGGAAGAGACAATTGCCGCGCTGAGGGATCTCGCCGCTGACGAAACGGAGACCGCCCGCGAACTCTCGGGCCTTGAGGAGATTCTCCGGGAGAAAAAGGCGCTGTTTTCCGAGTCCGAAAGCGGGATTACGGAACTGGAGTCCGAGCTTGAAGACAGGAGAAGAGATCTCTTCAACAAGGCAGAGGAGATAAGCAATGCAAGAAACGAGATAAATCACCTGAACCTGAGCATTGAAAATATCAGCCGCAAGGCGGAGAAAAACTCGCGCGACATCGACTCCCTCAACACAAACCTTGCCGCCGTAAAGACAAAGCTCCGGCAGGCGGAGGACGAGCGTGTCAGAACCGAGACTGAGCTGCTTGAGGCAAGGAAAGCCAGGGAAGAGCTCACCGGCGCCCTGAGAGACAGGAAGGCCGAGCTTTCCGGAAATGAAGAAGCCCTTTACAGGGAAAGGGAGCAACTGGCCGCCATGGTCTCAAAGCTTGAATCGCTCAGGGAGATGGAGAGCAGCCGGATGAGTTCACCTGATGAAAATATAAAGATACTCTGCCAGGTGGCCGACATACTTGAGACCCCGCCTGAATATGAAACCGCCATAGAGGCCGTGCTTGGGGACAGGCTGGGCGCCGCCGTTGTCGGGGACAATGATGAAATAGCCAGGGCCCTGCGGCATTTAAAGGCGGGCGATGCAAAGAGAAGCGGGTTTATAACGCTCAATCCCGCGGGAAGCCGTATCCCCGGCAGGCGCCTCCGCAATTTTGACGGGAAAGAAGGGGTCATAGGAAGGGCCGCGGGATTTGTTTCCGTAAGAAAGGGCTTCGACAAGGTGGCGGCCTCGCTCCTGCACGATGTGGTACTCGTGGACAGCCTTGAGAGGGCCGTTTCGTTCCTTGAGAATGCAGATGCCTCGGAAGACCTCTCATTTCCCTGTTTTGCAACACTTGACGGAGATGTGCTCGAGCCCTCCGGCATGGTATTCGGCGGCAGCGACAAGGGGGTGCTGAAAATAAAGCGCCTGATAAAAGAGCTTGAAAGAGACATTGAGGGCACAAGGGAAAGGATCGCGGAAGCCGAAAGGCTTGTAGCCGGCCTGAGGGATGAGATAGTTTCGGCTGAGAATGAAATCATTTCCATAGACGGAGTCATATCGAGCCGTGAAAAGTACGGCTACGAGCTGAAAGTCAAGGCGGCCAACCTTGAGGAAGAAAACCTCAGGCTCCGGAGGAAACAGGAATACATCTCAACAGAGATAAGCGACGACCACAGGGAGAAGGACAGGCTGAAAAACGCCCTGATAGAGAAGGAGAATCTCTGCAGGACGCTCGAGAGAGAGAAACAGGAGATTGAAGAAAGCATCAGGGCCGTGCGGAATACGATTGCGGACGGGAGGGAAACGCTCGAGACAATGCGCTCCGAGCTTACGGAAGTCAAGCTCAGGCTTGCATCCGCGGGTGAGAAGATGTCATCCATAAAAAGAGACGGCAGGAGGCTTAATGCAGCCCTTCTTGAGATAGACAGGAAAAAAGAGGACATCCTGAAAGAGCGGGACGGCATCACCAGGGCCATTGACGCCAGGGAACAGGAGATACGGGAAAAAGAGGCCGCGCTCAAGACAAAGATAGTCCGGGTCGGCGAGCTGCAGGCACGCGCCTCGGAGATAAACGAGGCGCTCGGGGCATCCACGGCCGAACTGGAGGTCCTTGAGGCACAGGCAAAAGAGCTTTCCTCGGAACTTGAAAACCTGCGCGGCGAGATCAGCCGCATAGAGATGAAAAAGATGGAGCAGTCCATGAAACTCGACTACCTCAAAGAGGACATCATGAAGACATACTCTGTTGACATCGGGACAGTGGATGCAGCCGATACGGTCTCGCCCGAGGAAGAAGAGACACTGCCGCGGCTGAAAGAAAAGCTCCGGGCAATAGGTCCTGTAAGCCTCGGGGCGCTTGACGAGTATGAAGAGCTGAAGCAGAGGTATGAATTCATGGTGGCGCAGCGCGATGACCTGCTTGCATCAATCGAAGACCTGGAGGAGACCATACGGAAGATCAACAGGACGTCCAGGAAGAGGCTGGAGGAGGCCTTTGAGGCCCTGAACGAAAAGTTCAGGGAGGTCTTCACCGTGCTTTTCGGAGGCGGCAGGGCGGAGCTCAGGCTGACAGAAGGAAGCATCCTTGATGCGGGCATTGAAATAATCGCGCAGCCTCCCGGCAAGAGGCTTCAGAACATGAACCTGCTTTCAGGTGGTGAGAAGGCCCTGACGGCCATCTCCCTGCTTTTTGCAGGCTTCATGATAAAGCCGACGCCCCTCTGTCTGCTTGACGAAGTCGATGCGCCGCTTGATGAGTCGAACACGGACAGGTTCATAGATTTACTGAAGAAGCTCGCCAGGGACATTCAGTTCATAGCCATAACCCACAACAGGCGGACCATGGAGGCAGGGGACTATTTATACGGCATAACCATGGAAGAGGCCGGTGTCTCAAAAGTCGTCTCCATGCACCTCGCCGAAGCGGTTTAGGCTATCCACTCCCGAACCAGGGCCTTGAAACACGGTTTCCCGGCTTTCTGAATCCGCCATATAGTAATAGTCACAGCCGTCATCGGCGCGCACATGGTCAAATCCGAGGGAATCGGGGTCATGTACCGTATCCGGAAAAGCATGGATGAGGGAATATTCCCCGCCGAGGAACTGATCGACGGCATGATGATCCTGAT
>Ga0256839_1000609_pt1 | contig 45772 bp, 43 predicted proteins | sample 354166metaG_FD_185968 | JGI IMG/M metagenome (GOLD analysis project Ga0256839, IMG submission 185968) | Hydrothermal vent microbial communities from Mid Atlantic Ridge, Atlantic Ocean - 354-166 | ecosystem: Environmental > Aquatic > Marine > Hydrothermal vents | place: Atlantic Ocean: Mid...
TGCTTCTTATTAAAGGTTTTGGACTTATCTCTTATGACAGAGATATCACAGAAATGGCAAAGAAGATATCTATCCTGGAAAATTCTTGTAGATTGTTAGCTTTATCAGCAAACCTCTAAGTTTTATCTATTATATACAGTTTCACGTAGGTTTTCACTCACAAGGGTGACTGTATGTGTCGTAGCATTTTTAACAATGCTTATACGTATAGGTTCATGATGAAACTTGTCTTTAAAATAATTTGACAAGTTTTCTAAAGATTCTTGAGAGATTAAGTGTACTTCTTTAGCATAGGGTACTTCAATCTTTTTGATGACAACGACTAAAATATTATCCCTATTTTTCCAAATTCCTGATGCTTCAATATGTAAATCTTTTACATAAGCGTCATTTTTTTGTATACTTACCAACAATACAATAGAAAAAGTATGGTTTGCCCTCAGATTTAAATATTCTTTTTCTATTGTATCTGTCCCATTATTTGTACTTTGTGTTACAGCCTGCCAGTTACCCACCAAATCAGATGGGCTTAATGCATAAAGATAAAAGACATTCAAAAGTAATAATATAAAAACTTTCATAAATTTTCCTACGATTAATTACCTTATATTATATGAAGATATTACTGTGAAATATCTGTAAACAGTTTTGTAAAGCTATGTTTTGTTATACTTGTCAAATTATAAATGAGGATAAAATGTATGAATCAAACAAAAAAAAGATTGACGATTATAAACCTTGCAATCTCGATCACTGACATAGAAGCCATACAGCTTCAAGTCTTAAAACTTGGTCTACTGAAAACAGATGATAAAATCAGAGAAATACTTTCTATGCTCAATGAACAAAATTATGCACAGGCACAAAGACTTATTTCTGAATACATTAAAGCACCAAATGGAACTGTACTCCAAAGGACATCACAAGAAGAAAACTTTAATACCGATTCTGAGGAAATCACACATAATACTCCAGAGACTCTCAATGAAGATCAAGATATTATAGAGGAATTTAACCTGTTCACAGAAAGTACTCAAGAGCCAGAAAATGAAGCAGTAAATTATGACAGTTTTTTAGATCTTGCTATAAAACCCAAAAAGCTCTCTTCAGAATCAATCAACTATGACACTTTACTTAATGTGGCTGCGGATGAAATACTACCTGAGAATATAGCATTAGATATCACACAAAAATCAAAAGAAACATTTTTTGAAGAAACTTCTTCTATCATTCAGAATGCTGATGACTTTTTTGATAATACCCATCCAATCGAAGAAGAAACACACGAAAACCCTATAGAAAACTTTTCTTCAAAAGAATCAACATTAGATACAATGATAGATAAAAAAACCGTAGATGATGACATACCAGAGACCGTGACAACACCTGAAATACAAACAGAAGAAGAGTCATTAGAACTCCATTATAAGCCTATCCCTTACATAGATCAAAAATTTAATCATCTATGCACACAGTACCCACCTATAGAGCTGACAAAAAATCGTTATTTTTCTGTAGAAAACTGGCTACTTCAAATTTCTACAGAGGGATATACGGAAACTGAAATTGAAACACGTATTCAAGAAGTCAATACCTTGGCACACACGAATATATCTGAAGCCGGACAACTTTTACTTGCCACTGCTTCTACTGAGTCAAAATATGCACAATTCATCATGGCAAGAGCCCTATATACAGGAGATATCCTTCAAAAAAATATATCTGAAGCTGTTGAGATAATCAAACAACTAGCAATCAATGATGATTATGCCGAGGCTATTTGTGATTTAGGACAATTTTATGAAAATGGACTTGTTGTTGATAAAGATAAGGAAAAAGCTAAATTACTCTATAAAAAAGCTATCGATTTAGGCATCCAAAGAGCAGTCAAGCATTATGATAGAGTCCATAAAAAGAATAACGGTCTATTTTCTTTTTTGAAAAAATAGATTTATAACTTTCAATTACTACTTCGTATAGAGCTTAAATCATAATTTGTTTATTATTGTCTTTGAATGACTAAAAAATTTTACCCAGCATATCACTATATGTTATTGAGATAGACATGCTCTCCATTTCAATTACTATTACAAGTTTATTTGGTAAAATATTATACAAATTTTTAGATTAGAAGGTAGAGACAATATGATAAGTTGGATGCAAAAACACAATAAATACCTCGTTTGGACCATATGGATAGCGACTATAGCATTTATTGGTGCAGGTTTTGTTGGTTGGGGAAGTTATAACTTTGGTTCAAGTGCAGGCAGCGTAGCAAAAGTAGGTAATATTGAAATCAAACAAACGAAACTCAATATGGTGTATAGTAACCTTTATAATCAATATAATCAAATGCTTGAAGGAAAACTTGACGAACAAAAAGCTAAAGAAATGGGTCTTGTAAAACAGGCTTTTTCAACGTTAGCTATGCAGGCTAAGATTCTTAATTTTGCTAAAGACTCTGGTATAGTTGTATCAGATAATGAACTCATCAAACAACTTGAACAGATCAAAGGGTTTCAAAAAGATGGTGTATTTAATAAAGATATTTATAATGGGTACTTGAAATCACAGCGATTAAAAGCAAAAGACTTTGAAGAAACGCTAAAAGAAGAGCTGATACTACAAAAAACCCTATCTCTTTTAGAAACTAAAACATTCCCATTGGAAGTCGATTCAGCTGGTACTGCAATGAATGTTTCAGATAAAATTTTATATAAAGTACTTACAGAAAGTGATGTAAGCTATGTCTCTGATGACATAAAAGTAAAAGCATTTTGGGAAACACAAAAAGAACATTATATGACTATAAAAGAATATAACCTGTCCCTCGTCTGGACAGCGAGTAATGATATAAATGTTAGTGATGAAGAATTATTAAACTATTATGAGACAAACAGCTTTAACTATACAAATAAAAAAGGCAAACAACTCTCTTTTGAAGAAGCAAAAGAGACTGTAAATGTGGACTTAAAACTTAAGAAAACAAAGAAATCAGCACAAAAAGCATATATCGGATTCAAGAAAGGATCTTTACAAAATGTGGAAACTGTTTTACTGCCTCTTGGAGATAAGAAGTTGACTTCACGATTATGGAAAGAAATCCAAGAAAAATCTATAGGTGACATACTTAAACCTAAAATTGTAGGTACACAATATGTTACAGTAAAAATTAATAGCATAAAAAAGCCTCAAGTCATGACCTATGAACAAGCCAAAGAAGAAGTAACAAAAGTATTTGATACACAAGCAAAAAAAGAGGCTCTCTTCAAACTTGCTGAAACAACACTTGAAAAACTCAAAGAGAGTAACCCAATAGTATCTGATTTTGTTAATTTAAGTAAAAATGACAACTTAGAATCATTGAATTCACAAGAAAGTTTACAATTTTTACAAAAACTCTTTACATCTAATAAAGAAAAAGGTATCATAAGCGTATTAGAAAAAGTGATTGTTTACAATATCATAGAACAAAAACTGATTTCGATGGATGAAAACCAGACAGATTTTGTAAAACAAACTGTCAATCAGATAAAAAAGAAAACATTTGAATCCAATCTTTTACAATTGCTAGACAAGCAATATCCAACTGAAGTCTATATGGGAGGACTTATACATTGAGTGAAACAATTTTAGCTATAGATATCGGTTCAACTAAAATATGTGCGATAATAGCTGAAGTTGAAGACTCAAAAGTCAAAATACAAGGTCATGGAATCTCTAAGTCCCAAGGGATTAAAAAAGGTGCCATCACCAATATAGAGCTTTCTTCAAAGTCTATTAAAAAAGCTATCAATGATGCAAAACGTATAGCCGGAAGCAACATCAATTCTGCAACAGTTTCTATTTCAAATGCTTATGCTAAATCTTTAAACTCTACAGGTGTTGTCAACATACCGCATAAAGACATCTCTATTAAAGAAATAAACCGTGTCATGCAAACAGCCCTTTACAATGCAAATGTACCAAATGAATATGAAGTTGTTCATGTTCTTCCATATAACTTCAGAGTAGATGATCAAGATTTTATTGAAGATCCATTTGGTATGAATGCTTCCCGTATGGAAGTAGATGTCAACATTATCATGACACAAAAATCAAACCTGTCTAATCTTAAAAAAGCTGTACGCTCTGCAGGTATTGAAATCGATGGTGTTGTATTAAGCGGTTATGCTTCAGCAATTGCTACCATTAATGAAGATGAAAAAGAACTTGGTGTTGCGGTCATAGACTTAGGTGGACAAACCAGTAACTTAGTTATACATACAGGTAACTCTATTCGGTACAATGACTTTTTAGGTGTAGGATCAAACCACATTACAAATGATTTATCCATGGCGCTACACACGCCACTTCAAATTGCTGAAAATGTCAAAATACGTCATGGGAATCTTATAGAAACAAGTAATGAAGTGATAGAACTACCAATCATTGGAGATGAAGATAACCGTAATGGTGTCTCTTTAGAGATTGTTCATTCTGTTATTTTTTCACGTGTAGAAGAAGCACTTATGATATTGGCAAATTCACTTGAAAAATCTGCACTTAAAGAACAAATAGGTGCTGGAATTATATTGACAGGTGGTATGACTAAACTCAAAGGCATTAGAGAATTGGCACAATCTATCTTTTCCGCTATGCCCGTACGTATAGCTAAAGCCTCTGATGATATAGAGGGACTTTTTGATGAACTTAAAGACCCTGCATATTCGACAGTACTTGGTTTACTACTATATAAATCAGGGAAACATACACAATATGAGATTAATTTTCTACAGGAACTCTTACACTCTAAAACTGTGTATGAGGAAAATCTCAATGATATTAAAATTGCCAATACCATTAACGAAGTCGAAGATATAAAGTTATCGAAGCAAAACAACAAAGAGCTACTAGTTGAGAAGAAACAAAAAATAAAACCTACAGATCCGGATGCATTTTCTTTTGATGATTTACCAGATATTTCAGAAGAGAATAATAATCCGTTTAAAAAATTAGCAAGCTGGGCAAAACAACTTTTTTAAAAATATGAATACATCACAACAAAGGGGAAGAGATGGAAGAGTTTGAAATAGATATAATCGAAACAAAATGTCAAACAAATGGCGCAAAAATTAAAGCTATTGGTGTTGGTGGCGGTGGTGGGAATATGATTAACCATATGATCAATGAAGGTATCAATACCATTGATCTTATCGTAGCAAATACAGATTCTCAAGCACTAGATTCATCACTTGCACCATTTAAGATGCAGTTAGGTATCAACGCTACTAGAGGTTTGGGTGCAGGAATGATTCCAGATAAAGGAAGAGAAGCGGCACTTGAAAGTTTTGAAGATATTAAAGAGATGCTTGAAGGTGCAGATATTGTTTTCATCTCAGCAGGTCTTGGTGGAGGTACAGGTACAGGAGCCGCACCAATTATTGCTCAGGCTGCTAAAGAAGTCGGAGCACTCACAGTAGCTATCGTAACGAGTCCTTTCAAATTTGAAGGTCGTAAACGTACAAAACTTGCAAGAGAGGGCTTGGAAGAACTTAAACGTGAGAGTGATTCTATCATTGTTGTGCCAAATGAAAAACTTCTTTCTATTGTTGAAAAAAACCTTGGTATTAAAGAGAGTTTTAGAATGGTAGATGATATTCTTGCTCAAGCTGTTGGAGGGATTTCTAAAGTCATTCTCTCACATGGGGATAATGATATTAACCTTGACTTTGCCGATGTTAAAACAGTGATGTCTCATAGAGGGCTGGCACTTATGGGTGCTGGTTATAGTGTAGGAACAAATGCTGCTTATGATGCTGCGAAAGCTGCTATCGAGTCTCCTCTTCTTGACAACATCTCTATAGATGGTGCTATGGGCGTATTGGTACACTTTGATATTCATCCTGACTATCCTATCATGGAGATTGGTGAAGCGATGAGTATCATAGAAGAAAGTGCAGATGAAGATGCATCTGTGATTTTTGGTACAACAACCAATCCAAGCATGGATATAGATGAAGTAAAAATCACTATTGTTGCAACTGGATTTGAAGATAAGAATGCAATCGCAGAACCAACAACTGTAAAAAAGCAAGAAACTCTTTTAAGTTCAAACACGACCAATATTAACACTATCAGATCTGCTAACAAAATGGTTGTAGGTGGTTACAATGGTGACAATGAAGACATTTTAGATGTACCGACATTTCTTAGAAAACAAATGGACTAACTTAAGTTTCACAGTATAAACCTTATGTATGGAGAAACTCTTCCTTCTCTGTGCATCCCTTTTCATGAATACTCCTCTTTTACTCTCCCATATTAACCATTTTTTTGCTATGATACATGAAATATTTTTTTAGGAATCATAGATGAAATATATTACTAAACTTTCAACGCTTGCAGTAACAGGCTTAGGTGCAGTATTGGTTACAGGCGTTACAGGCTGTACCCAACAGACACAAGAACAACAACAGGCAAAAGGTGCATTTGTTATCATAGAAGAAACCGCACCTGGACGTTACCAAATAAAAGATGAATTCCCTGCAGATGAGACACGCATCGTACTCAAAAAACTAGATGGTACAGAACAAGTACTTACACAAGCTCAACTCGATGTACTCATCAAGGAAGAAGCAGCTAAAATAGACAATGGTACATCTAACCTCACAAAAGAGCAAAACCCTCAAGTGCAGCAACAAGGTATGGGTCTTGGTGAGACCATTATGGCAAGTATGGCAGGAGCCATGCTAGGTGCATGGATAGGTAACAAATTGTTTGGCAACCAAAACTACCAAAATAATAGAAAAGCAGGATATAAATCTCCTTCTACTTACTCAAAAAGTAAAAAAAGCTTTTCTCAACCTAGAAAAACAAGTGCAAAAAAAGGTGGTTTCTTTGGAAACAAAAAGTCTGCTGGGAAAAAAGGTGGTTTCTTCGGTGGTTAATTTACAAAAAACAGCACCTTTAGATACAAAGTATCTAGAGTCAATTGGTTTTGTCTGGCACACAGACTCAGATGAAAGCTCTTATATTTCAGATGAACTTGTTGTTTTGTCGGAAAAAGAAGCAGAAGCATATTATCAAGCCACCAACACACTTTATGACATGTATATAGAGGCTGCTGAACACGTGATAGAAAACAACCTATTTCATGAAATAGGTATCCCTTTTAATCTTGTAGATATCATCAAGGAATCATGGGAAAATGATGTACATTGGCACCTATATGGGAGATTTGACCTCTCAGGTGGACTAAATAACACTCCTATCAAGCTACTAGAATTTAATGCGGATACCCCAACTGCTCTTTTTGAGACTGCTATTGTTCAATGGGCGATGCTTAAACAAAACGGCTTAGAAGAATCAAGTCAATTTAATACCACATACGAAGCCTTACTTGACAACTTCAAAAGACTTGTAACCTTGGAAAAAGATGTCTCTACTTTTGAAGAACGTTATGATGGATGGAAATTTCTCTTTACCTCTATTCGTGGTAACTCTGAAGAAGAAAACACCGTACGTCTTCTGCAACATATTGCAACAGAAGCAGGCTTTGAGACAACGTTTGCTTTTATGGATGATGTAGAGTTTGATGATGAAGGTATTTATTACCAAGATAAAAGCTACGAGCTATGGTTCAAACTGATTCCATGGGAAGACATAGCCTTGGAAGAGTCAGACTTATCAATGATACTAAAAAATATTATTATCAATCAAAAAGCTATCATTTTCAACCCAGCCTACACCCTACTCTTCCAAAGTAAAGGACTGCTCAAAATCTTATGGGATTTATATCCTAATCATCCTCTACTACTAGAGAGTGCTTTTGAGCCACTAGAAGGACAGAAACAGGTCAAAAAGCCCGTATTTGGTAGAGAAGGAGGCAATGTAAGCATACTAGATGAAAATGCCTTAGAACTACACTCAGTAGATGGCGACTACGCTAACCATAAAGTGCTCTACCAATCCTACACCGAACTTCCAACCGATGCAAATGGTGACAGCTATCAAGCAGGTGTATTTTATGCCTATGAAGCTTGTGGTCTTGGATTTAGAAAAGGTGGGAAGATACTTGATAATGGGTCTAAGTTTGTGGGGCATTTGGTAAAGTAGGCTGTTGTACTGCTTTACATCCTACAGAAACAATCTCAACTTCATCACTGTCAATCCTTGCAGCGGTAAGCTTGCCACCCCATAAACACCCAGTATCCAAAGCCAAGACGTTTTCATCATGGTGAAAACCAAGGGTTGACCAGTGACCAAAGATGATTTTCAAATCTATCTCTTTTTTGTTTTTACACTCAAACCAAGGCTTTAAACCTTTTTTACGTAGTGCATCGGTAGGGCTACCTTTTTGTTTAAAATCAAGCCTATGGTCACCATAACAGTAACGCATACGCGTAAAGCTGGAAATAATATATTTATCAATATCAATATCTTCAGCATTTCTGTCAAATCTATCAACACCTTCTTTAAACATCTCTTTTAGCCAAATATCTACATCACAACGTTGTAATCTAGACTCTAACCGTTCTGCATAACTTAATGCCATTCCCAAATCAAATTCTGGAGAAATTCCTGCATGTGCCATACAATAACCAATTTGATAGTCTACATGTAAAAACTTTTGTCCTCTAAGCCAATCTATGAGTTTTTTTGCATTAGGAGAGGTCAATATAGGGTCTATAGTAGGATTGGACTTTTTAATACCATAATAAGCTGCTATAAGGGTAATATCATGATTCCCAAGTACTATCTCTACACTGTTACGGATACTGTAAAGGTATTCCAATGTTTCAAGTGACCCTTCTCCACGGTTAACCAAGTCACCTGCTACCCAGAGCGTATCTGCTTCAGGTCTAAATGCTATTTTCCCTAAAAGCTCCATAAAAGATGTATAACAACCTTGTATATCACCTATCGCCCAAACTGCCATTAGACGTACCCTAATGCTTTTTTATAGGCTTCAACTTTTACTTCAAATTTCATGGCTGCATAAGCTGAAGAAGGAGAAGGTAAATATACTGTCTCTATCTCCAGGTGCGAAAAATGTGTTTTAAAAAGTGCTTCTGCTTTTTTACCTGTAAAAGCTAGCTTATTAATACTCGGATGTTCTTCCAAAAAACTTGCGATATCGTTGACCTCTTCGTTTTCCAAAGAGCTGTCAAGTGAGTTGTCACGGCTACACTCTCGTACCATATCCCAAAGTCCTAGTCTGCACTCTTTAAGAAGCCAAAATTTTTGGTCTAGATTGTTTACAGAGTATGAAGTCATAGCCTCTAGTATTTTCCAAAATTGATTACTTGGATGTGCATAATAAAAATTATTTTCAAAAGACTTAATACTGGGAAAAGAACCCAGTATCAACGTCTCAGTATTTTTGTACACAATAGGTTTAAATGGGTGCTCTAATATCTCATTCATAAACTTATTTACAAGCTTTTCTCATGTTTTGTACAATAAGCACTAACAATGCCAAAGCAAAAATCTTAGAATTCAATTCTGAGCCTTTATGTGTATTTAGAAAAGCAACTGACGTTGTCATCTCTTCACCTTGCGCCTGCATTGCAATGATATCGGGAATATAATACTGAGCAAATAAAAGCCCTGTAGCCAAAACAAAAAAAGTTGCTATCGTTGTCACAGTATCACGTTCAAATTTTTTAAATTTGTACCCTTCATAAAACACCACCACAACTATCAGTAGATTGACAATATAGGATAAACGTAAAAAGTTTTCTGTCATTACCTGCCCTTCTTGAAACTGCGTCAAAAGTTCAGCTCCTACATACAAGTGTGTATTAAAGGTTACGGAGGTCACTACGATACCAGCATAAAGCATCATACCTAGTACCATAGAAGTAAAAATGAGGTATCCCATAGTTGTCATTTTAAAATATTGATTCATTTAATTCCTTTATTCACTTTTTTAAGCCTAACGGCAAAATATAATCGTATTATTATTTGGCTTATTATAATGTAATGCTACTCACATCCTACATGAATTCTATTAGAAACCCTCTATCAAATCCTGCTAAGTCTTTATAAAATTGTATGGATTCTACTCCAAGTTCATTAACAAAAGCTGAGAGTGGCTCTTTTTGGTCATATCCCATTTCACAGGCAAGCCATCTGATGCCTCTTTTCTTCACATCTAAGATGATTTGTTTAATCAATTCATCACCTTTTCTACCACCAAAAAGAGCCTCCTTAGGTTCATAGTCTACCACATTTGAGTCTAGTGAAAAATCTTCTGCAATGTAAGGAGGATTAGAGACTACAAGTTCCACAGACTCACTTACCTTATCGATAAGGTTTGACTTACGTAATTCTATACGCTTCGAAAGTTCATATTTATTAATATTTAATTGTGCTACCTTCAATGGTATATCAGAAATATCTGTTGCAATACTCTGTAAATTTGGAAATTTCCTAGCCAATACCACAGAAATAGCCCCAGTCCCCACACCTATCTCTGCAATACGTGTAATGTTCTCCTTTTCGATGATGTCTGCTACAAGATCAATGAGTATCTCCGTTTCAGGACGGGGGATCAGGACACCCTCTTCCACTGCCAAGTGAATGTCATAAAAACTAGCCTCTCCCACAATATACTCGCATGGTTCATGTTTAGATCGTCTCTCAATGAAACTTTTATATTTATTAATATCTTTTACTTCTTTATTATTATTCACTATCAAGTATGTACGGTCTTGCTTTAAATGATAGGCTAAAAGGATTTCTGCCTCATACTGAGGTCTCTCACAACATTCTATAAGTTGCCTCGTTCCCCATATGATATTTTCTTTGATTGTCATAAATATATTCGTCCTAAACATTTTGTTATGCATGCTTTTATTTTATTATTATATAATGTAAAATTGTATTGTTATTATAGCAAAGGCTTCTTTGGCATCATAACCAATCACTTTATTTTTTAATTTTTATACATTAACATACTTCACAAACACACAAAATGAAAGGTACATACGTTGATACAATATAACTTTCCAGCACATGAACTTCTCCAAAAAGTAAAAAACTCTTTTCAAAATAGATTTTTAACAGACCAAGTAAGTCTGCGCTACCTTAAAGAAGGGTACATCAAAGCAACCGATATCCCCTTTGTCAAACACATTGGCTTAAAAGAAGACAACACACAACTCTCTTTAGATTTAAAGAAGTCTGTTTGCAATCATGTTGAGACCATTCATGCAGCTGCACAATTTACCTTGGCAGAAACGGAGAGTGGTATGCATCTTCAAAGCCTCTTTCCAGAACTAGAGCAAAAGGTTATTCCTTTACTCAGAGAGGCTCAAATTAAATACAAAAAACCTGCTACACAAAAAATTGTAGCTTACTCTTTTGTTGAAGAAGAAGACGTTACAAGATTTAAACAACAATTTGAAAAAAAAGGAAAAGCTCTTCTTAAGATTAGAATAGAAATACGTGATATTGATGATATTCTTACTTGTGAAGCACGTTATACCTGGTATGTCCAAGCACGTGAAGATAAATAATCATTTCTACTAACCTTACTCTATTCATGTCTAAATAGAGTATAAAGCTTTACTATATCCCACTTTTTACTTACTTTGCATTAGAAGCATCATATCCAAGCTCTTTAAGCCTTTCAATTACTGGTGGATGTGTGTGATAAAAAAATATAACTAAAGGATGTGACTTTGGAAATGACTTGTTTTCAGTCACTAGTTTCATCAGTGCCGAAACTAAGTTTTCTTTACCTCCCATTCTAGAGCCAAACGCATCTGCTGCATACTCGTTATGACGACTTACAGCTGACATAAATGGTGTAAATACAAAAGAAAGTAGTGGAAGCAGTAGCATAAGCATTGCTATCTGTACACCTGCACTTGGTCTTAGCCCCATCTCTATAAAGAGTGTGTCTGGTAGATGCCCAAAGAGATAAAAGGCGATGAACAGTAGTAAGCCCATAAGCCCTATGTTTTTCCAGATATCACCATGAGTAAAGTGTCCTAGTTCATGTCCAAGAACTGCTAATAACTCTTTATTATTAAGCTTTTCTACAAGTGTATCAAAAAGTACTACACGTTTAGACTTTCCCAAGCCTCCAAAAAATGCATTCAGCCGTCCGTCACGTTTACTTGCATCCATGATGAAAATTCCATCATTTTTAAGTCCTACTTGCTCCATGAGTTTCGAGATTTCTACTTTAAGTTCTCCTTCTTCTATGGGAGTAAACTTATTAAACAACGCCATAAAAGTGGGCATGAGTACGTTGGCTAAAATAGCGATGGTAAACATTGTCGTAAAAGCCCATAGCCACCATAATTCAAAAGAACTGATAATCCACGCTAAGAGCGCAAATATCGCTCCTCCTATGGTGAAGAATAGTACACTAGATTTTATCGTGTCAAGTACAAACATTTTAGGTGACATTTTATTAAATCCAAAATCTTCATCTATTTTAAACTTTTGATAGAGTTCAAAAGGAAGACCTACAATGAAATTGATAACAATAAAACCAAACAAAAAGAGTACAGCTTCTACTATAGCACCATCTGCCTGTACAAAAGACGATAACCATGTAAAGCCTGCAATGACCCACCATATAAACATAAGATAGTCAACCAATGTTGTCACTAACCCCAATTTACTATTGGCGACAGCATAATTCCCTGCTACGAGGTACTTCTGTTCTGACATTAGTACTGGTGTTTTGTGCTTTTCTTCATTAATATACCCTATCTGCATAATAGAAATATAAATTTTCATAAAAGTATACATAGAGTATATGATAATAATCGTTTCTAACATAGTTGTCCTTGTGGCTCATAATCACTTGAAATATACCTAATCAAGCCTTAAATCTGCTATAATTCAAGCATTATATGACAAGGAAATACAGTGGCGCTCATAGACCTTTTCAACATCAAAAAACAATATGATATAAAACTACTGCTTGATGATGTAGATTTTCATCTCAATACAGGTGAACGTATCGCTGTGGTAGGACAAAATGGCTGTGGAAAATCTACCCTACTTAAAATTGCTTTAGGTATAGAGGAACCGACAGAAGGTAAGCGTGTAGTCAACACCAATCTTCAAATTGAGATGCTCTCCCAGCAACCTCATTTTGATGCTACACTAACTGTACGAGATGCTATACTAAACGAACTAAATGATCTAAAAACTGCCCAAGATGAACATATAAAACTAAGTAAAGAAGTCGCCATTGATTTTGAAAATAAAGAACTACTTAGCAAACTAGAAAATATCACAGCATTTCTTGATCATCACAATGCATGGAATTTAGATGACAAAATAGAACGCATATTACAAGAGTTTAAACTCAAAGAATATGAGCACCGTTTGGTTATATCTCTTTCTGGTGGAGAACAAAGACGTGTTGCTTTAGCGTCGCTGGTACTTAAAAAACCTGATGTGCTTTTACTTGATGAACCTACCAACCACCTTGATGTCTACATGGTAGAATTTCTAGAAGAGATACTATTAAAAGAGAAATTTACCTTACTTTTCATCTCTCATGACAGACATTTTATTGACACCATTGCCACACGTGTAATAGAAGTAGAAAACCAAGGGCTTGTCTCCTATAAAGGTGGTTATCGTGACTACCTTTTGCAAAAAGAGGAGCGCATGAAATCACTGGCTAAAAGCCACGATACATTGCTTAAAATGCTTAAACGGGAGGAAGAATGGCTTGGTAAAAGTGTAAGGGCTAGAGAAAAACGTAACCAAGGGCGAAAAGCTAGAGTCTTTGAACTACGAGAACAAGCGAAGAAAAATCCTACCCTGATACGTAAAATGCAAGTAGAACTTGAACGTGAAAAAAAAAGTTGGAGAGGTGAAAAGGGCTTAAGTAAACGTAAAATGCTTTTTGATGTAGAAAACCTAAACTACTCTATAGCCAACAAATTACTCATAGAGAACTTTTCTACGCGTATACTCCAACGTGACAAAATAGCTATTGTAGGCATTAATGGTGCAGGTAAATCTACCCTGTTAAAACTCTTTTTATCTCGACTAAACCCTAATGCAGGCAGCATAGATAAAGGTGAGTTCAGCATAGGCTACTTTGACCAACATAGAGAAATGCTGAATGATGAACATACTCTCATAGAAACATTTTGTCCTGATGGTGGGGATCATGTCGATGTACAAGGTGCTCATATGCATGTCTATGCTTATCTAAAAACCTTTCTCTTTCCAGAAGAATATATGACAAAAAAAGTGAGACAACTCTCAGGAGGAGAAAAAAACCGTGTCGCGTTAGCACTACTCTTTACCAAAAATGTTGAGTGTCTTATACTTGATGAACCCACCAATGATTTAGATATTCAAACTATTACCATCTTAGAAGATAAACTCATTGCTTTTCCCGGTGCACTTCTTTTTGTATCACATGACCGTTACTTTATAGATAAAATAGCTTCTAAACTGTTCATTTTTAAAGGAAATGGTATAGTAGAAGAATCGTATCAAACCTATACTGAATATTTAGAAATAGAAAAAGAGATGAAAGAACTTGATTCACTTGAAGATGAAATAAAAATAAATTCTAAAACCGAAAGTACTGTCAAAGTAAAAAACAAAACAAAACTCAGTTACAAAGAACAATACGATTATGATCATTTACCTGATGAAATAGAAGCATTGGAACTTAAAATAGCTGAGATAAATGATTGTCTTTACAATCCAGAATGTTATGAGGGAAAAGGGTTAAGTGAACTAAGTGAAGAACTAAGTAAGCTCAAAACTATATATGAAGAAAAAACCGATAGATATTTGGAGGTTTTAGAGATTTTTGAAGCTCTTTAAATGAGACAAGAAATTTCTATTCTTCATCATCATTCATGATGTCTTACCAGTAAATTACAACACTACGTCTTCCCCAACGTAATGCTTTTCTTCTATTAACCCCCATATAAATATCAATACGTTTTCTGTACCGTTTATTCATCTTGTCACGTACTCTATAATACCCAGGAAGACCACCTATACGTACTCTTGTCCCATTCTTCATACCATATCTCGTTAACATATCACGAGAAACTGCGATGATTTTCATACCCGGACGCAAACGATTATTCCATGCTGCAAGAAATGGTGTTTTATCTGTTTGCCCTCTATGTGAACTATAGGCCGTAGCAGTAACACGAAGTTTTCGTTTGCCAAAAGCACGTAACATTTTAACATCACGACTTTTGGTTCGTCTTTTTTTCAATTTTGATTTCTTCTTTGCAGCCAATCTTTTTTTATCTGCTTCAATTTTCTTTTTTACATACGGCAAAGGTAATTTGAATTTCTTTCCTGCTTTAATCGTACTATCAGACTTCACATTATTGAACTTGAGCAACTCATCTGGATCTATCTTGAATTTATGTGCAATAGCAAGTATTGTATCCCCTGATTCTATAGTATATTCTGCTCTTGTAATAGCATTTATTATATTTTGAGGAAGAGGGATTTTAAGTTTTTGACCTATTTTTATTTTTGAGTTCTTATCTATTTTATTTAAAAGCATAAGTTCTTTTGTCGAAAGGTAAAACTTACTGGCAATCTTACTCAAGGCATCTCCACCTACAACAATATATTGACCAAATACTTTTTCTTGTTTCACAGGTTTTGATATATTTGCATCTGCAATGCTAATATTTTCTTCTGCTTTATCCTCGGCAACAGTTACTTCAAAAGATGCTTCATCCAAAGGCCATTGAAAGCGTAAAGAATCTTCCACTCTTACATATCGTTCTATCATTTCGGCAACTGAAATAATTTTAACTTTTGGTTTTTCTGGAACAGGAAGGGTTTTAGAGATAATTAATTTCTTACTATCTTTATCGTATCTAATTTCTTTTGCCCGTATCAATTTACTCCCGTAAGGATTACACACTGTTGTACCCCCTACAATAACCCTACAGTCAACAATACCCTTTGCAAAGGTAAGTTCACAAATAAACAATGTATAGAGTAAAAATATTAAATACTGTCTTGGCATAACGTTATGCTAAACTATAAAAAGTTTAACATCTCTCCTTTTATAAATTCTTTTTCAACTACCACAGTATGTATAACTGGCTTAGCGAATAGCCCATCAATCATTGCTGGTACTTTAACATTTGCATGTTGACTCACCCACTTTAAGGCTTCGATATCTTCTCTAACCTCTTGACCTAACGCTTTAGAAACAGCTGGTGAGAACTTAGTCCACTCAGCAGTAGAATATACAATAGTTTTCAAAGGTTTTTCACGAAGTGTCTCATATGCTCTCATACAAGTAGCCGTATGTGGATCCATAATATACCCACTCTTGGCATATTTACCCATAACTTCATCACACTCTACATCATCAGAAAAAGATGCATCAAAGTCTTCTCTCAATGATGCCAACTCATTTTTTGTCAGTTGAAACTTACCTTCTTTTTCTAAAGAGTCCATTAACTCTTTTGTACGTTTTGCACCAAATTTATCATACATAATACGTTCAATATTCGAGGACTTTAAGATATCCATAGCTGGTGATTCTGTTAGAATAAGTTTTCTACTATTTAGGTCATAAGTGCCTGTTGTAATCCAATCCGTCAAAATATTGTTAATATTTGAGGCAATCAGAATCTTTTCTATAGGTAATCCAGCTTTCTTTGCATAATATGCACCCAAGGCATTGCCAAAATTACCACTTGGGACAACAAGATATATTTTTTCACCCATAGTGATTTGCTCTTTTCTTACCAGTTCTAAATAAGAATGAATATGATAAATAATTTGAAAAATAATACGTCCAAAATTCACAGAGTTTGCTGCAGAAAGTTTAATACCCCGCTCTTTAAGTTCTAATTTGAAATCTTCTGATGCCAATAAAGCTTTTAAGCTATGCTGTGTGTCATCAAAGTTTCCTTTAACCCCAATGACCTTTAGGTTTGAGGCATCTTCTGTAACCATTTGTAATTTTTGGACATCTGATGTACCACCATCAGGATAAAGACATGCTACTTTTACACCTTGTTGGTTTTTGAATGTTTCTAATGTTGCAGGTCCTGTATCACCACTTGTTGCAGCCATGATAAGATAGTTTTCATCCCTATTTTGTGCTAACTTACTTAATATATAACCAAAAGGCTGTAATGCCATATCTTTAAAAGCACGGGTAGGTCCATGATACAACTCAGACACAAAACAATCATCTTCAATTTGTGAAAGAGGAACAGGGTTGCTGGGGTCATCGAAACTATCATATCTGCTTAAGGCTGCTTTCAATATTTTTTCTTCAATATCGATATCAAAAGCTTGTAAAAAATCTAATGCCAGTGTTTTATAATGACTAGAAAGGTGTCCTTCTAAAAAGTTTTGATCTAACTTTGGAAGGGATTGTGGTACATAAAGCCCACCAAAACTAGCACTTGGGCTGAGTATCGCATCTGAAAAAGATACACTAGATGGTTTTTTACCATCATTACCACGAGTTTCAATAAATTGCATCTATATAGTCCTGTATATGTAAATAAATAATCGTTATATTATAACCAAAAAAACTGACAAATAGCGCTATATGCTTATATTTGTAGCTCATAAACAATAAAAATAGTTTTGATTTTACAGGATAGAGGAATCGTTAGTATCTAGCTTTTATGAAAATAAAATCACTTATATTTATCAAGTATATTTAGGGAAAAAGAATGTCAATTAACATAACTGATCCATATCATAAAAACTAAATACAATTTGAATAGAAAAAAAAGTGTTCTTAAAAGTTAAGAAGTAGTCTTTATATCTCTATTGGTAGTCTGGCAATCTACATGAGACCCATAACTTTCTGCCCTTACCTCGCGACAAGTTTAGCTTTTTCAATACAGTATAACCGTATAAAGAATATTAACATAGGCTTCCTTAATCTAATCCCTAAGAAATATACTATAACTCTATACAAGTTCCCACACCAGAACTTGTTAAAATTTCTAATAAAAGAGAATGTTCCACACGCCCATCTATAATATGTGCTTTTTTCACACCACCACGTAAGGCCTCAATGCAGGCATCAACCTTGGGAACCATACCACCTTGTATGGTTCCATCAACTTTCAATGCTTCAGTTTTTTCTATACTTAAATTCGTTATGAGTTGCATCTCTTTATCTAAAACCCCTAGTGTATCTGTTAAAAAAAGTACTTTGCGAGCTTCCATCGCTACTGCTATTTTGGAAGCCGCCAAATCTGCATTGATATTAAACCCAGGATGTCCTATTGTGCTACTTCCTGCAATAGGTGCGATAACAGGAATAGCACCATCTTCTATAATATTATCAACAATTTCAGGATTAATATGTTCTATTTTTCCTGTATATCCAAAATGTTCAAAATCTTTAGGCATACCTTTTAAAAACCCACCATCTTTACCTGAAATACCTATGGCTTTACTTCCATGGTTATCTAAAAGTGAAACGATCTCTTTATTTATCTGTCCGGACAATACCATTTCTGCAATGCGCATCACTTCTTTTGTTGTTACACGTTGTCCTTCTACAAACGTACTTTCTATTCCCAGGTCTGCCAATAAATCTGAAATACTTTTACCTCCCCCATGTACCACAATAGGTTTCATCCCTACCAAATGTAACAAAACGATATCTTGTGCAAACTGTTCTTTAAGTTCAGGACTTGTTTGTGCTGAACCGCCATATTTGATAACTATTTTTTCATTCGTAAATTTTTTGATAAATGGAAGTGCATCAAGGAGTGTCTTTACAACCTCTATATTACTTTTCACAATCATACCCTTCTATATACTCATCAATGTGAGTAAAAATTTCATTTTGAATCTCTAATTCTAACTTCATTTCTGAAATAGGCAACTTAAACCCATCCATCTTTACCCTATCTTTAGACGTACATAAGATAGAATTAGCATGATTTATTTTTAACAAATTTCTTAACTCTTTTTCATTAAAATATGCATGATCTGCATAGTAATACTTTTGTACTACATTTGAGGGTAGATATTTATCTAAACGTTTTGGATTAGAAATCGCTGTAACTAATATCATCCTGTCTGTTGCATCTTCTATCGTTACTTTTCTTGTAAATTCTTTTTCTTCTCTTGCAATGATATCTGCTTGTTTTCTTGTAGAAAAAAATTCTCTAAATGGTCCTGAAGGAAATGCATAATGGTTACGTATTTTCTCTGGTTCTAAAAGAATATCATATTTGTCTATCTTTACTTTATTAAACCCATCATCTAAAATGATGATATTTACACCTCTTTTTTCTACAAAATCAATAGCTTTATCCCTATCTTCACTCACCACAACAGTAGCTTTTGGTAAGGATCTTGCCATTAACATAGGCTCATCACCACTTTTTTTGACATCTACCAGTATCTTTCCTTGTCTACTCACTTCCACCAAGCCCTTGCTTTGGCGTCCATATCCACGAGAAATGATTGCAACATTTGAATACTTAGAGGCCAAGTTGATGACAAACGGCGTTTTACCTGACCCTCCCACAATGAGATTTCCTACTGAGATGATAGGGGTTTTGTAACAGACTGTTTTTGCAAATTTTCTTCGTAACCACATACCCATGCCATATATCAAAGAAAAAGGGAAGAACCCCATAATATATACATAATGGTACCACTTAGGTGAAAAAAACACCTGTTCAAAAAAAGATTTTATGAACATTCCTTGGCCCCAAGTCTTTTTATTTCATGGCATGTAAACCCTGCTTCTTTTCTTGCCTTCACATTGACATGAGGTCTATGCTTGTCAAGTAAATCATAGACTTCAAGAATTTCAAAATAAACATCTTCGTTTTTACCTTCAAGTTTACAAAGATACTTAAACCACTTATCACCCTTGAGGACATGGTCTATCTCTTCTTTATAAATAGTATTTAATACCTCTATTAGTTTTGCAATAGAAGGTAATTTACGTCTATTATCCAATTTTTTAATGATTTGTGGACTTACATCAAGACCAGATGCCTCAAAATATCTAGGGACTATTGCCATACGGTCTAAAATATTGTGTGCAGTATTTTTGGCTGCATCAAAAAGTCCAGAGTGTACAGGAAAATCACCATAGGTAAATCCAAGTTCCTGTAAAAGTGACTGTAACATTTTAAAATGTCTTATCTCATCACATGCTACTTCAAGCCAATCTATTTTATATCTTTGAGGCATATCTGAATAACGGTACACTGCATCTAAAGCCAAGTCAATAGCCGAAAATTCGATATGTGCAATGGAGTGCACCAAAGTTGCTAATCCTTCTTTGGTATCAAAGTCTTTTCTGTGTGGTAAATTTTTTGGGGATACGATGGTACATTTAGATACATAAGAAGGTACTTCAAATCGTCTAGGCAAGAAATTGTCATCAGACATAACCTCATTTTGGCTACAATACTCCAAACACTGTGCAGCCAATAACTCTTTGACAAGGATGTCATCACTGATAATGGCTTGTTCAAGGAGTACATAAAAATTCATAGGAGAATTATATCACATGCAAGTCAAAATACAACCTATGGGTGCCACACAAACCAATTGTTATATTATTACGGTGGACAATAAAGATTTTATCATAGACCCAGGGATAGGTGCAACCCAATGGGTACTCGATAATGTCACAAACCCTATTGCTATTCTCAATACACATGGACACTTTGATCATGTATGGTCAAATCAGGCAGTACAAGATGCCCTCCGTATTCCTATCTATTGCCCAAAAGATGATATTTTTATGCTTACCAAATGCCCTCTTGGACAAAATGTACCCCCAAGTAATGCTGATTATGCTGTCAAAGGAGACGAAGAACTTGAGCTTTCAGGGGTCAAAATACAATACCGTCACTTTCCCGGTCATACGCCTGGTTGTAGCATCATACAGATACAAGATATATGGCTCTCTGGAGATTTTCTTTTTCAACAAAGTATAGGAAGATGGGATTTTCCATTTTCAAGTGGAGAAGATATGGTAAAAAGTTTGGAAAAAGCCATAACTCTTGAAGGTGACTATACTGTATATCCTGGTCATGGGCTAAGCACTACACTTAAAGTAGAACAAAAAGTAATGCCTTATTGGATTGACCAAGTCAAAAGAACAATTTGATTCTGATCACATCTCCAATACCTATGAAAATGCCTTGCTATTTAGCATTGGCACATTTTCCTACAGCACACTTACCTGCCTCACACTTCATTTCAAAAGGTTTTAATTCGGTAGGTTTTGGTTTTGATTCAAAAAAACCTTCCGTATAAAGTATATACGTAAAAAGTGTCCCTAAAATCACCAAACCATAAAATGTATAAAGAAAGAACTTTTTCATAATGCAACCTCATCAATAATTTAAAAGATTATAACAAAAAAAAAGAATAGCTGTATAAAGAAAGTAAAAAAGATAAAGTACGCTAGTAAACGCACTTATATAAAAATACTAAAGAGGTATTAATATGAAAATTTATACCCACGTCGACGAACAGTATGAATCACCTGAAAACCAAGTATACTCTTTAAACGTTTACGAATTTGGTTAATAGCTACTTCAACTGTGTTATCACTCACATATTCAGGTTCCTCCCAAAGTGCATTAATGATTTCATCTTTAGAAAATACACGTTGTTTACGAAGAGCCAGATATGCCAATATATCAAATGTTTTACCATTTAAAGAAACAATTTTTTCATCATACTCTATCTTTTTATTGGCAATATCAATCACAAGCTTATCAATATTAACCTGCGTACCAAAAAGGTGTCTCATGTTTGAAAGTACTCTTGCTGCAATAAGATCAGGAAACTCACAATGATGACTTATCACATCATCAATACCTAAAGCGAAAAAACCTTCTTGACGATTTTTATTTACAGATAAGATAATAATCTTAGTCTCACTCTTTTTCTTTTTCACTTCATTGACATAACGTTCAAGCGAAAATTTGACGCCTTCATCTACTATAATAACCAATTCATAATGCCTAAAATCTGTAAAATTTGTCGCATCGTACAAATCTTTAGCATTATCTACAATACAGATAAAATAATTTTCTAATTCTTTTTCAAGTTCCTTAACGTATTCATCAGTGAACCCTACTGTTAGTATTCTCATATATTTCCAATCATCAAAAAGTTCTAAAACTTAAAGTTTTTCCAATTTTGTCTATTTCTAAGCGTATTTATAGCAAAATGTACCTTATTTAAAAATAAAAGTAAGTTATATTCTTCAACAAATCACACAATACGGTGTGAAGTTTATACTAAATTTGTCAAAGAGTTGTCAAAGAGATGCTTATTGTGCCTTGATAGCTTTGATATAAACTCGTTTCGGTGCAGGATAACCTTCTACTGTCTTTGTCTTATCTTCTGGATCTAAATAATCTTCAAGACTCTGTGTATCTATCCATTCTGTCTTTCTCTGCTCGTTTGATTCAGTTACCATTGTTTCTAAAACTTCAACGTATTCAAAACCTGCCCTATAACACCAATTTTTCAAAGCATTCACTGTAGGTACAAAATAAATATTCGGAATTTTAGAATATCTGTCTCTAGGGGTTAAACATATTTCATCTTCACCATCTATCATAAAGGTATCTAAGATAAGCTCTCCCCCTTTATGCAAACCCTTAAACAACGATTTCAACATTCCTACAGGATCAGATCTATGATAAAGTACGCCTAAACAAAACAAAACATCAAACTTTTCCTCATAAAACTCCACATGCTCTACCCCCAAAAGTTCATAGACTATATCTGTTTTGATAAAATGATTCAGAAATTGGAACTGAGAATAATAAATAGCAGAAGGATCAAACCCTATCAATTTTTTAGGTTTATGTGTAAGCATACGGAAAAGATAATAGCCATTGTTACAGCCTATATCACCTACTATTTTATCTGTAAGGTCAAAATGGCGTTCTAATAAATTATATTTAATCTGACTTTGCCATTCAGAATCTATAAACAATGTATTTATTTGAAAAGGCCCTTTACGCCAAGGTTTCATCAGACGTGCTGTTTCTTCTATTTGTTGTCTATTTGTATCACTAAGATTGGAGATTTGAATCTCTACTGTGTCTCCCAAGACACATGCAGTATCAGCAAACTGTGGTAATGCTGCAATAGCCTCTTGATAGGGTTTTATATTTTTCCATGTGAGCCATTTTTTGCGTTCTTCTCGTAATATTTCTAACTGCATTGCTTATTTGATGTACGCTTTTTTTATCACCTGTTTAAAAAGTGGCTTATTGGCTCCTTGAGAAACTGTCACATTTTCTATTTTTTGCACAACTTTTTTACCCTTAAGCACTTCACCAAAAATTGTATACCCACCATTGAGATGCGGGGTTGGAACAGTAGTAATAAAAAATTGACTTCCATTTGTATTGGGTCCTTTATTGGCCATTGCCAATATAAAAGGTTTATCAAATGTAAGATTTTTTCCATATTCATTATCAAAATCTTTTTTCCAGATAGATTCACCACCTCTTCCTGTACCCGTAGGATCTCCACCCTGAATCATGAAACCTTTAATCACCCTATGAAAAATAATACCATTATAGTAGCCATTTTTTACATGTGTAAGAAAGTTTTCAACAGCTTTTGGTGCAACGTCTGGAAAAAGTTTTAATTCTATTTTTCCTACATTGGTCTCAAGTACTACAACCTTGTCATTTGCATACGCTTGAAAACCCAATCCTAAAAACAACAACCCAATTAATATTTTTTTATACATATCTGTCCTTCATTATTATCATATACCCAATTATAACGCGAATATTATTTATTTTGCATAACTTGTTGCACGGGTTTCACGAATGACATTTACTTTAATTTCACCTGGATACTGCACTTTTTGTTGTATCTCTTTTGCTATCTCTTTGCTCAATAGTACAGCTTCATTGTCAGACATCTTCTGAGCATTTACAAAAACACGTATTTCTCTACCTGCATTGATGGCGTATGCTTGTGTAACATCACTTTTAGCTGTTGCAATATCTTCTATCTCTTTTACTCTTTTTGTGAAGCTTTCAAGAACCTCTCTTCTTGCTCCTGGTCTTGCAGCAGAAAGTTTGTCTGCCGCACATACTGCCGCACTCTCAACTGAATCTGGTTCTTCATATCCATGATGTGCAAGTATGGCATTAATAACGCTTGGGTGTTCTCCGTGTTTACGACACAAATCTACACCTATATCTACATGTGAACCACCCATATCTTGCGTAAGTGCTTTGCCAATATCATGTAAGAGTCCTGCACGTAAGGCTAACTTTTCATCTCCACCCATCTCTGCTGCCATAACACGTGCCAGTTTCGCAACTTCTAATGTATGTGCCAATGCATTTTGTCCATAACTGGCTCTATATTTCATCCGTCCAAGTAGTCGCACAAGTTCTTCATGCATAGGAAACAAGCCTAAATCTATGAGAATATTTTCACCCTCTTCATATGTTCTTTGTTCAAACTCTTTGAGTACTTTGTCATGTACTTCTTCAATACGACCTGGATGAATACGCCCATCCTCAACTAGAATCTCAATCACCCTTGTCGCAATAGCTCTTCTATAAAGGTTAAAAGAACTTACCAAAATGACACCTGGTGTTTCATCTACTACAATATCTACTCCCAAAAGCATCTCTAGTGCTTTAATATTTCTACCCTCTTTGCCTATAATTCTTCCCTTGTGTTCATCACTAGGTAAGTCAATAAGGTTTATCAAACGTTCTCCAGCAAAATCACCAGCATAACGAGTGGTTGCCTGTGCCAAAATATAGTTTGCTTTTTTTTCACCTTCATTTTTAGCTTCTTGCTCATATTTACGTACAATCCCTGCTACTTCAGCACGACTTTGTTCTTCTACTTTTTTTAAAATATATATTTTGGCTTCTTCTTTTGTAAGAGATGCAACATTTTGCATTTGATTGATGGCATGATTGATTTCATTTTGTTTTGTTTCTTCCAGTTTTTCTAACTGGCATTCTTTATCCATAATGCGCTGTTCTAAAATTTTGAGTTTCTCTTCTTTTTTGTCTAATTCTTTGGTTTGTAAAATTAATATACGTTCTCTATCATCTACTTTAGCAAGTCGTTTTTGAAATTCACTTGCCTGTTCTATCTCTTTTTCTTTTACTTTTACCCCTGCAGATTTCAGTAAGAGCTCTGCCTCATTCTCTATCGCTTTTGCTTTTGCCTTGGCTTCATATTCGTAATGTGAAAGTTGATTCTTCCTGCTAATTTTTAACCATATATAGCAAATTATTATTCCTACAATTACTCCTGCGATACCCACTACTGTCTCCAACATCTCTCGTCCTTTGACGTTCTTTGGGCGTAATAATCATGTCTGCTTTTACATCATAATGGTCTGTGACCACCTCTTTACTGTAACACAATTCACGCGCTACAAAAACGATTTGTTTTATATACTCACTATGTTTTTCAAAAAATCTATCATACATACCTTTACCAAATCCTACACGTCTGTTAGTAGAATCCACTCCAACAATAGGTACAATAGCCATATCTATTTTTTTATTTCTAAATTGTTTTGAATCATTTGGTTCTTTTATGCCAAAACGCTTTTCCTTCAGTGGCAGTCTATATTTTACCAACCTAAAACTTTTACCTTCCATAAAAGGCACATACAGAGTTCTCTTTTCTTTGCGTAGACGCTGGATAAGCGGATATATATTCACCTCTGTTTTCAAAGGTAAATACAACATCACCTTTTTAGCATCACTTTGCTTGAGATACTTATAAAGTTTATTTAATGTTTTTTTATCTTTACTATATTTTCCTCGTTTTGAGGCATTTTGTAATAGTTTTAGACAATCCATTCGAAATTGTTTTTTTCTCTCTTCTCTTTTCATTATTTACCCATTATTATTAATGCTCTTTTGCTATAATCAATATACTAATTATATCCAAAGGGTCTGCGTGCGTAAAATATATACTCTTCTATTGACTATATTTTCCCTTTACCTCACTGGATGTGAAGATAAAAAAGTCAATAAACATTCTATACCACTAGAAAATACTACAGAAATTTTTACGTCAAAAGATAAAAAACTTCAACAAGAAAAACATAAAAGTAATCTGTTAGCTTCACAAGGTGACACTTTTACACTTGTTGATACACGCGACACTACATACAAAATCACTTTTATCCAAAACGATATTATTTTTCATAGCCTCAAATCCCCTATAGTAGTCATAAATTTTTTTAGTTTAACCTGCACTTCATGTCTTGATCAGATGGCTTCATTATCAAAACTACAAAAGAAGTATCAAAACAAAGTATCTGTGATTAGTGTACTCCATGGCGATTCACAAGGTAATTCAACACTCAAAGATAGCCTACAAAAACATCATATATCCCATTTTACCTCTCACAGTAAAGATGATGAAGGTTTTTCAAAAAAATTGTATGATACACTCCAACTCAATGAAAATACGCCATTGCCTCTGACAGTCATCTATCAAGATGGAAAGTATTATAGTCATTTCGAAGGGGCTGTTCCTATAGAAATGATACAGCATGATATACAAAAATCTATAAAAAAATAAAGGTCAACCTATGTTCAATCTTTTAAAAAAAGTTTTAGGTAAAACAAATAGTGCCATCAAAGAAGTTGCACCCAACAAGAGAAAGAACCTTACACAGGATGAATTTGAGGAGATACTACTTGAGGCTGATGTCAACTATACACTCGTTGAAAAACTTTTAGAAGGTCTCCCTGAGAAAATCACCAGAATCCAAGCTTTTAATTCACTTATCTCTGTATTTCAATACAAAGCTGATTGGAAAAACAGTGATGTAAAACCATTTGTAGAGATGATTATAGGGGTGAATGGTGCAGGAAAAACAACAACTATATCTAAGCTTGCATATCGATATATGGAACAAGGAAATTCTGTCATTTTAGGAGCAGGAGACACCTTTCGTGCAGCTGCGATAGAACAACTGAGCCGTTGGGCAGAAAAACTCAAAATTCCCATCATCGCGACACAACAAGGACATGACCCTTCTGCTGTAGTTTTTGATACCATAGCATCTGCTAAAGCCAAAGGATACGACAATGTTATCATTGATACCGCTGGAAGGTTGCATACGCAAAATAACCTCAGCGAAGAACTAAAAAAAATGATTCGTGTAGCAGAAAAAGCACTCCCTGGAGCACCACACCGAAAAATGCTTGTCTTAGATGGAACACAAGGAAGTTCTTCTATCAATCAAGCAAAAGTATTTGATAATCTTATAGGTGTGGATGGTATCATAATCACTAAACTTGACGGGACTGCCAAAGGTGGTTCTGTTTTGAGTATTGCAGATGAACTGCAAATGCCTATTTTTTATATTGGGACAGGAGAACAGCCTAAAGACCTTATATCCTTTAAAGCAAACCAATACGTGAATACCATTTTAGATGAAATATTTATTTAGGAATTTTTAATTATGAAAAATATCCTCAACCTATTCTTGACTTTATCTATGCCACTGAGTATACTTTTTACTGCTATTGCAATAGTATATTATTCGATAGATTTTGAATTTTCAAAATCCATAAAACTGGGCATTCTCACTGGTGTACTTATGAGTATAACTTTTGCTGTTGCCCTCACGCCGATTATTCTTGTGTTACGTGCTTTACACCTAAAAAAAGTCAGAAAAGAGATTTTATCTCCTCCAGATAGTGAAAATTCCAAATCTTTGAAACAAGAAGTAACAATATACGAGAAAAAAACTACCTCACCCTATACAAATGAGGTTATAGAACCCATGGATAAACCAAACTCCATTGAGGAAAAACTTATGTTACTGATGGACAAAGAATTGGCTTATGAGGTTTCATTGGCTTCTATCAGTCAGAAAAAGATTGGTGAAATAATCTACCAAAATAAAGAAGAAGGCATACTTATTGTACGTACAGAAGATCGAGAAATAAAAATGGCTATTAGTCCTTTAACTAAACACACAGCCCAAGTCATCATAACCACTACCATAGATAACAGCAACATGAAAAATATTATCTCCATGCTGAAGGAAAAGGAACACTCATTCCTTCAATACTAGAGAGAAAATGTTTTACGATATGACTCTTCAAGTCTTGCTTTATCTTTATAGTCTATGATATCCCCTACAACCACTGTTACTTCCTGTTTTAAATTTTTATCTTTTAATGCTTTTTTAAGCACCTTATCTGCATCTGACTTTATATATAGTGGTAAAATAGGTAATCTATTCTTCAATGCTATAATACGTGATCCCTCTTTGAAGGCTGTTAAAGGTTTATCTGTTTTATTTCTTGTACCTTCTGGAAAAATAAAAATAGATTCACCACGTTTGACTGCTTTTTTTATGTCTGAAAAAAACCCACCCATTTGACTCTTTTCTCTGTCAAGAAGAATGGAACCTGCATTACGTACAAAAAGTCCGAAAAAAAATGAATTATAAAGTTCCTTTTTTGAAATCCAAGGTCCAAATATCTGTGTATCTTTCAGTGCCACTTCTGTAATAGGAGGGTCTATGATACTTCTATGGTTAATGATGACTAAATACTGTCCATTTTCTGGTAACTTTTCTTTATCTTCAATCTTCAGTGATATATTCAGTGTATCTAACTGGGCTTGTGAATATGCCAGTCTCAATCTTTTCTTTTCCATAGGATCATCTGTTTTTGATAATCTAAAACCAAAACTATTTGTTAAATAAAGACCATATACCGCCTGTTTAATCGCATTAAATGTCACTAAAAATCCTTCTTTTCTGTCCCAAAATTATAACCAAAAGATATAAAAATGCAACTTCACTCTTATGTCATATGTACATAACAATAAAACAATTCTTTTTCAAATAAATATGACAATATGACATATTTATACTTCTATTGTAAAATTTGATTTAAAATACACCTATCAATGTTTAGGAGTAAATATATGGCAAAGAAAAAAACTTTATTTGAATGTCAGGCTTGTGGTTTTCAGTCACCTAGATGGATAGGAAAATGTACATCCTGCAATGAATGGGAAAGTATGGTTGAATTAAGCACAGAGCAGATAAAATTTTTAAAAGAAACTGTATCTTCTACATCATCTAGTAGTCTTCAAAAAGCTAAACCTATTACCCAAATAGAAGAAGACAATATCGTACGATTTACATCTGGAAGTACTGAACTTGACCTTGTCCTTGGGGGAGGTATAGTCCCTGGTTCATTAACATTAATAGGTGGTAGCCCAGGTGTAGGTAAATCTACTTTACTCTTAAAAATCGCAGGTAATTTAGCACGTAATAACCAAAAGGTACTTTATGTTTCAGGTGAAGAATCAGCAGGACAAATCAAACTTCGTGCAAACAGACTAGAAGCCAATGATGATAATCTTTATCTACTCCCCGAAATCAACCTTAGTAGCGTCATATCTGAAATAAATAACCAGCAGTATGAACTTATCATTATAGACTCCATACAAACACTCTATTCAGATGAAACACCTTCTTCCCCTGGTTCTGTCACCCAAGTACGTAATATCACTTTTGAACTCATGCGTATTGCTAAATCTTTACATATTCCTATTTTCATTATTGGACATATTACAAAAGATGGATCTATAGCGGGACCTAGAGTTTTGGAGCATATGGTTGATACCGTTTTATACTTTGAAGGTGATACAAATTCTGACTTACGTCTCTTACGTGGATTTAAAAATCGTTTTGGTGCAACCAATGAGGTGGGTATTTTTGAAATGAATAAAGAAGGTCTCAATGATGCAAAAAGTATGGCAGGTAAATTTTTTAACAAAGATAAACTACAGTCTGGTTCTGCCCTTACTGTCATATTAGAAGGTTCTCGTCCTATTATTATTGAAGTACAAGCCTTGGTTTCAGAAGCCTACGGACATGCCAAACGTAGTTCAACAGGTTTTGATAACAACAGGCTCGGAATGCTTCTTGCTTTACTTGAAAAAAAACTTGATTTGCCCTTGGGTACTTATGATGTGTTTATCAATATTTCAGGTGGTATTAAAATCAATGACCCCTCTGCTGATCTTGCTATTATCGCAGCTATCTTAAGCAGTTATAGGAACAGAGAGTTGAGTTCTGAAACACTGTTTATCGGAGAAGTAAGCCTTACTGGTGAAATACGGGAAGTATCTGGACTTAGCCAAAGGCTCAAAGAAATTGAGATGCAAGGCTTTATGAAGGCAGTTATCCCAAATAAGGCTTTGGAAGCAACCAAAGTCAAATGTTTTATTGCAGATGAGGTTTCTAAAGTTGTTGAATGGATGTAAGCGATATAATATCTTATGAAAATTGGAACAGATATTATACAAATAAACCGCATAAGAACACTTATTGACAAATATGATAGGAAGTTTAAACACAAGTATCTCTCTTCTGATGAGATTAAATTGGCTAAAAAAGTGGAAACTTTTGCTGGGTTTTGGGCAGCAAAAGAAGCTATTGCAAAAGCTCTTGGATGTGGCATAGGTTCTGACCTCACTTTTCATGATATTATCATCAGTAAAAATGCTAAAGGTGCACCTTACTTTATATTAACAGACCATGCACAACAAACACATCAAATTGTACAATCATCACTCTCTATCAGCCATGATGGTGGTTTTGCTATTGCTGTAGTAGCGATTACGACATCCAACATACTATAAAGTATTTGCATCGTATTGTATTCATACTAAAATTATATTACAATACACCCATTACTACAAAAAGGATTTTCCATGAAAATATGGCTAACTTCAACCCTCTCATTATTTTTTATCACTGGATGTGTATCTACAACAGAATACACACAACTCCAGAATAAAAATGCACAACAAAGATTACTGATTCAACAACAACAATCACAAATTGATGCATTAAAAGGTAAGAAAACGCGTAGTTCGGTACAAAAAGCACCCAAAAGAAATGTCAAGTTAAAAAAAGTTGAAGATGACAACTATAGTTCAGAGTATATGTATCCAAAAACAAAACAAAAACCTCAGAATACTACGAAATTAGCACAAAATCAGACAACAACTGCTTCATCTATGATGGGAAGAGAGGAATGTATAAGTATGATTGGCGCAGACAAATTTGAAAAATATACACAAATGTTTGGTAATGAAGCAGCGTCTATTAAAAGATGTGCCATGCTCAAAGCGATGAATTAGTTACACTTTTTTAGATGTATCATTTTAAATCTATCACCCATCATCGTGGGTGAAATCAATGTTTTGATTCTATCTGCTTCTCTTGCATATTGCTCTTGAGTCGCATGTTTAGAAAACTGTTCTAGTATGTCTATCAAGCCAAAACGTATCAGGGCACGTGCTTGGGTCTCATAAAGTACTTCAGTAAAATTTTCTGCTTTAAAAGCTTCGCTTACATGTCCAAAGTTAACATCATATGTAATATCATCTTTTTTAAATGATTCAGAAAGTATTAACTCTTCATCAAATAGAGGAAAGGTCTCATGTGATTGATAAACACGAATAGAAAAGTCATTCCTGACATATTTTTCACCATAATCAAATGTTACAAAATCACATGTTTCGATACCTTTAGCCATCTCATTGGCAAATTTTTCATAACCTTGTGCCACTTCACCTTGCTTTAAGTGATGTTTCTTTGCCCAACTCAACATCTTTTCTGTTGCATCTTCCCATACTATTTGATTATCTATCACTGATGCGACCTTTTCATCCTTTAACAGCTCACAAGGAAACGCATCAAAAATCTCATTTGCGACTACAAAAGCATAGTTGACTTTGACATCTGAGATATCATTAAAATGTGTTATTTTAATATCATCACCAAAACGCTCATGTATATATGCCAATTGTGCTTTTTGCACCTCTTCTTGACGCTCAACAATACCAAACTTGAGGGTTTTTACCAACTGAGGATCACAGGTATAAAGCCATTGGATCATATCACACAATAAATATCCTTGATGTGCTCCGATTTCTATAAGCCATCCGTCTTTATTGGCCTTATTATCTCTCAGTAACTGATAAAAATAATTGGCAATACTCGCACCAAAAAAACGACTTGTGCTTACCGCTGTGTAAAAATCTCCTGTTTTTCCTATTGCTTTAAATGTTTTATAATACCCTTCTTCACCATAGAGCCATTCATTCATATATTTACTAAAGTACATTTTCCACCCGTATATACAATTTTAACAATTGTATTTGTTTGTCTATTTCATATATCTTTTGATCTAGTTTTCTTATATGAAGAGAATTACGCATAATATCTGCATCAAGAGAAGTCTTCTCACCTACTTGTGCAAGGTTTTTTGTCACGCGAAATAGACTATTATATATTCTTTCATCTTTTTTCGCTAAAAATATTTTTTTGTTTAAAATATCTAAACTGTTATATATCCATTGATACTCTTCCTCTACAGTTTCTCTTCTATCTATCACCTGTACTGCAGCTTTTAGCTTTTCGACTTTACTCGCCTCAATATCAGCAAATGAATTCACATCAATAGGCATAGAGATAGAAAATCCATAATTATAATATTGTTCTTGCAGTATTGAATTAGGTCCGACAAATAGAGGATTTATATCACCATCAGTATATCGGCCTTGTAGAGAAATAGTTGGCAAATATTTAGCCCATGTGATTTTTTCATTGTACTCTGACTGTGTTGCTCGTAATCTATCTACTTTTAATTCGAGATTTTTTTCTATATACTCTGATTTATCTATCAATTTTAGTACAGGAAGTTTTAAGTTCTCAGGCTTTTTATCACTTAATATAGAAAACCTTTGTTTTAATTCTAACACATTTAATTCCATCTCAAGTAAAGCTATTTCATCCTGATTTTTCTTTAAGATTGCTTGGTCTAAAAAACTACTGTCCAAAAGGCCTGTATTATAACTATCACGCTTTTGCCGTATATCTATAATATCATTTTTGATTAATAGTTTTAATTTTTCTTGTTCTAACTTTGTTTTCTTTAAATTAAAAAGTATAGAAACTGCATCTCCAATCATTTTACGTCTTTGAAACGTAATCTCTGCATTATTGGCATCACGAAGGGCATTTGAATATTTAATAGCATAATAAATACCACCTGATCTAAAAATTGGTTGGTCAATCACAATATTAAACGTACCCACAGTAATCGTTTGATTACCAAACTGCGTAGAATAATCTTTACCATAACGCAAGGTAATAGGATTAATCCAACTTTTCGATAACTTATCACTTTCCAACTCGTTACTTTGAAAATCATAATCAAACAAAAGCTCTTTGTTTGTGGAGAGTATATCCCCTAATTCATCCCCATATATACTAGCTGTCAATAGACTACAAAGCACTAATAGCTTTTTCAAAACGTTTGAATCCTTCATCTATTTCATTTTTACTAATGGTGATACTTGGTAAAAAACGTACAGTATTACGCCCTGCTTTTAAGACTATCAAACCTTCTTTTAAACAATTTTTTAGCACTTCTGCTTGTATTTCTGTATTTCTTGCCCGTAAGCCTCGCATCAACCCTAAACCTACTTCTTTTTCAAATAAATGGGTATATTTATCGACTAATTCTTTTACTTTTTGAGAAAAGTAAATGAGAACTTCATCTAAAGTACCACTCTCATAGAGAGAAGTTAATATATCTAAAACTGCTAAACCAGCTGTTGTACTTAAATAATTACCTCCAAAAGTACTCCCGTGATCTCCAACACTCAAAATCTCTTTATGTTTCGTCATCACAGCACCTATGGGTACCCCACCACCTAAACCTTTAGCCAATGTAATAATATCTGGTTCGATCTCATATAGATTAGAAGCCAAGAATTCTCCTGTGCGGTACACACCCGTTTGTACTTCATCAACAATGAATAAAATCTCTTTAGTTTTTAAGTGTCTAGCCAGTTTTTGTATCTCCCCTTTTTCAAAAGGTTGTACCCCACCTTCACCTTGCACAAGTTCAATCAAAACAGCTACCGTTTCATCATCAATAGCCTTATAAACATCTTCTATACTCTTTTCATAAGAAAATCCATCAGGGTAAGGAGAAAAATGAGGGGTATGAAAACTCTCTTGCCCTGTCGCTTTTACTGTAGTAATGGTCCGTCCATGAAAGGAATGTTCTAAGGTAATTACCTTATAGCGTTTATTGTTAAACTTTGTTTCACCATATTTGCGTGCTATTTTTATGGCTCCTTCATTTGCTTCCGCACCTGAATTGGCAAAAAATATACCCATATCATATCCACTTAACTCCACTATTTTTTGCGCCAATTTCGCTTGTGGCTCAATCACTTGCAGGTTTGAAATATGTATAATATTTTTCACTTGTTCACAAATAGCCGAAGTCAATATATCATTTCCATGTCCTACAGAATTAACCCCAATACCTGATGCAAAGTCTATATAGTCTTTGCCCTTTTCATCATATAATGTCGAGCCTACTCCCTTTACAAAGTTTGTATAATCGCGTGCGTATGTTTGTAATATGTACTGTTTGTCTTGTTCTTCTAAAGTCATTTTATATATCCTTCTGTTTTTTCTATTTTTATCTTTACTTCCTGATAACAGGCATTTTCACCTTCATCACTCTCTATCGATGGTGTCAAAAAATTGACTCCTAAAGTATTGCTAGTCACCAGCACACAATTACTTCTTATATTCTCATTAAGTACAACCTCAAGCTCAACCACTCCATAACTAGATGATATTTTAACTTTATCACCCTCTAAGTAACCAACTTTAGGATGTATTTGTATTTTTGTATCACGTTTAAACTGAGTATTAAGTGCCTTACTTGTTTTGGAAGACAATAAATAAAATCTTTTATCTACATCTGTAGCATGAAAAAATCTATCATCCAACTTCTTGATGAATACAAACGGCTCATTGCCCCCTTCTCCAAAACCTTCAGCATAAGGTATTTCTTCAAATCCCGCAGAAACATAGTTTCCGTCTTCTTCCTTACATTGATTCAGCCAAAAACGTATATAATGTTCCTCGCTTTCAAGCCCTTCTAAACGAAAAGCATCAAAAAGATATTGGGTAAACGCATATTCACTCATTCCGATATGTGAATCTACAATTTTATTCATTTTTTCTACATAGTGATGCCCATAAGAAAGTCTGACATCCTCTTTTTCAAAAAAGTTTTTAGCAGGGATGACAATGTTTGCTCTTTTTGATGTTTCATTTTCATAGAGTCCAAAATAAATCAGATTTTCTACTTTCTCCAGAGATTTACACACACGTGTACTATCAGGCATAGATTCTGCAGGATTTCCCCCCTGTACCAACACTGTATCAAAGTCTGAAAACTCTGTTGTCACTTTCGAAACTGTTTTACATACAACTTCAAAAGGATTGTCAAACCCTAATTTTGAATTAGAAAGATAGTGTACCCCACACCCTTTTTTACCAAATATTCCAAGTGTAGCAGCAAGGGAGTCTATCGCATGCAACACTGCATTTCCAGTAGTGTATTTCTGTACACCTGTACCTACTAAAAAAACAACTTTCTTATCACATAAATAAGGTATAATAGCCTTCACTTCTTCCAAATCAACACCACAATACCCTAAAAAAGAACTCATTTTAAATTCACTTATGAAATCAAAAAAAGCCTTATAATCAGGTGCAAATTTTTCTAGCCATTTATTATCTTGTCTATCTTCCATGACTAAAATTCGTGCGAGGACTAATGCCAAATAAATATCACTGCAAGGTTGTATTTGTAGATGACACTCAGATTTTTTTGCTATTGCAGTGTTCACAGGGTCTATAACCACTGTATTTTTTTCTGCCAAAAATGGCATGATATGGGCATTGGTGACGGTTACATTCCTTCCCCATATGACTATCGTATCTGCCTCTTTTATTTGCTCAAGAGGTAACACTCTATTCACACCTCTACCCGCAACAATACCTGCATCTCCAGCGCCATCACAAAGACTGCCATGCGTAAGTGTACCATTCATTCTCTCTAAAAACAGGTTGGTCACTTCTTGCATGACACCCATATTACCTGAACCTCTCCAAAACAAAGACGTCTCTTTTTTAAATGCACTGCATACAGCATGCATTGCTTCATCCATACTTACTTCTACCCCATTGACACGAGGTTTTTCTATACGTACTTCATTATGAATACTTCTATTCAGAAAAGTACATAATGATCCATCCCCTGCAGGATGTTCATTGTCTCCTGTCATTTTAGGAAACATACCCTCTGTAACCTTGATTTTACAAGCATCATAACAATCTAATGCACATGCCGTCGTACGTATCATTCTCTAATCTCTACTTTCATCAATTTGGAAAACATCTCCTTGGGCGCAGGGATATAAATCTCAGCCCTATAAGAAGAGATAAATTTTTCATCCGCTACTTTCCAAATTTTATTGACTTTATATTCTGTTCGATTACCATTGAGATACACACTTTTTGTGTCTAAACCTTTTAGCTCATCTGCTTCTAAAAAAACTACTAGCTTAGCTCGACTTTTATCCATCACATGAACTAACGAAGCCCCAGGCACTACGTAATCACCTTTTCTTACCATGATTTTATAAATATATTTATCAGTTAATACTAAAGATTTCTTACGGATTGTATCTTTTAACTGTTCTATTCTAGAGTGCATATCTAATATCTGTTTTTTCAAATTCACTATCTTCTCACGGATACCAAGGTATTGTGTCTTAGCAGAAGTAAAACTACTAAAAGCATTATCTTTTTGCGTCTTTGAAGCTGTCATAAGTTTATTTATACGTTGGTAATAGCCTTCTTTTCTTTTTACAGTATTTTTTAAACTATTAGCAATATCATTATTGATATCCAACATTTCATGCAGTAATATAACACTTTCTTCTAACAATTCAAGATTAATTTCATCAAGGGTATCATCTAGGTGTATTATCCTTTTTGAATCTACCATACTACCTTCAGAATCAAGATCCACCTCAACAACCAGAGCATTCACGGATGACTTTAAAACGATAGATTCGTAAGGTTCAACTTTTGCATAGTGTACTTTAGCACATATAAACAAAGGTGCCAAGAACAATAATAATATTTTCATTGAAATTCTTTTTTATTTGATTATAGCAAAATAGATTTAATCATACTTCCAGTGGCCTATACTTTTGCAATAATTTTCTAGGGATATCTTTTACAACTTAAATAAAAAGTACTATATGATAAATGTTGCATTTATAGTGATTTTGGTTATACTGTATACAGTAAAGTTGTCATTTATGTAGGTATTAGTTTTCATACAATTAATATAAGGTGCAACGATAAGCCGGGTTTTGTCGTGGGTAGTTATTTATCTAGGCATATGGTTGCCCATATGCTCAAGCGAAGTATGTGTGCTGATTTAACAGCTTACAAAGCTTATACCATATACTTCTTGCTGCGGGAAGGGTTTACCTAGCTAGCTATGTTACCATAACTACTGGTGGGCTCTTACCCCACCGTTTCACCTTTTACCAAAAGGGTTTTAAGACCCAAAACATGGTTTTCGTACTTTCTGTTGCACTTGCCCTCAGATTACTCTGGCCATCTGTTAGGTGGATCCCTGCTTTGTGTGCAGCCCGGACTTTCCTCTCGTAGCATAATGCTACCAGCAACTACCTATTGCACCTGATGCGAATTATAGCATATTAAAATATGGATAATCCAGTTTTTGTTGTAAACTTTTCTAATGCAATTGTCCCTGCATGTGAATTACCATACTTATTCAGTGCAGGAGACCACACCGCTATGGACATTGTACCTGGTACGGTAGCCACAATACCCCCACCTACACCACTTTTAGCTGGTAAGCCTACATGATAAGCAAACTCACCACTGGCATCATAATGTCCGCAAGTGAGCATCACCGCATTAATACGCTTTGCCTTAGAACTTGAGATAAATGTCTTCTTTGAAATAGGGTCTGTACCACCAAATGCTAAAAACATCATAGCACGAGATAATTCTTCTGTATTCATAGTAATGGCACAGTGCTTACAATACATCATTACTGTTTTAGGTACATCATTCTCAAAATTTCCAAAACTCTTCATAAGTCTTGCGAGTGCTAAATTTCTATCACCATATTCCATCTCCGACTTAGCAACTATTTGATCAAATGAAAGTATCGGATTGCAAGATATATCACGAATAAACTGCATAATAACCTCTAACGTTTTATATTCATCTTTATAATGTGAAATAAGACTGTCGGTGATGGCAATAGCTCCTGCATTGATAAATGGATTACGCGGTATACCATTTTCATATTCTAACTGCACTAAAGAGTTAAATGCATTTCCAGAAGGCTCTACACCTACTCGATTGTAAAGCTCTTTTGAGTAAAGTTGTAATGCCAAAGTAAAGGTAAATACTTTAGAGATACTTTGTATAGAAAATCTCTTTTGACTATCGCCTACAGAATACATAGTGCCATCAGGGAGCGTCAGGGTCATAGCAAACTGTTTTTTTTCTACTTCTGCTAAAGCAGGAATATAATCTGCTACTTTTCCATAAGAGAGCTCGGGCTGTATCTCGGCATATATTTCGTCAAGTATTTTTTGGTAATTCATCAGGCATGCTTTTTTAGAGAATTATACTCTAAAATAGGAGAAAGAAAGAGATAGTTTTGATTTGTTGTAAATTTGTAGATTGTACCAAAGGAGCATACGCATAGAATATGACTACACGTGCTCTCTAAAGATATCTGGCATTAAATGCCGATACCCCTCGCTTAAGCGTAAGAGGGGTGTAATAAAGCAAGACTATCCAAGGACTTCTTTTACTGCTTTACCTATTTCAGCTGGCGACACTACTACTTTCACGCCTGCAGCTTCCAATGCTTCCATTTTTTCTTTTGCTGTTCCAGCACTACCACTTACGATAGCTCCTGCGTGACCCATTGTTTTGCCTTTAGGTGCAGTTTGACCTGCAATAAACGCAACTACAGGCTTAGTGATTTGTTCTTTGATAAGCTTAGCCGCTTGAATCTCAAGATCCCCACCAATTTCACCAATCATCACGATACACTCTGTATCAGGGTCAGCTTCAAACATAGGTAAAAGTTGGTTATATGAAAGCCCGATAATTGGATCTCCACCGATACCAACTGCTGTCGTAATTCCATACCCTGCTTGAACCACTTGGTTTGTACCTTCGTATGTTAATGTACCAGACTTAGAGATAAGACCAACATTACCTTTTTTGAATATCATGCCAGGCATAATACCTATCTTACACTCTTCAGCCGTAATAACACCAGGACAGTTTGGTCCTAATGTTTTCATACCGTGCTTTGTAGCATGGGCTTTAGCCATTTGCATATCTTTCACTGGAGCACCTTCTGTAATGATAACTGCCAGTTCGATTCCTGCTTCAGCAGCTTCCATAACAGCATCACCCACAAATGCAGGTGGAACAAAAATCATAGAAACTGTAGCTCCTGTAGTCTTCACCGCATCAGATACTGTATTGAAAACTGGTTTACCTAAGTGTGTCTGCCCACCTTTGTTTGGAGTTACACCACCCACAATGTTAGTACCATAGTCTATACATTGCTCAGCATGAAAAGAACCTTCTTTTCCTGTAAAACCTTGAACGATTATTTTTGTATCTTTATTTACTAAAATTGACATTGATTATTCTCCTTTTGCCGCAGCTACAGCTTTTGCTGCACCGTCACCTAAATCACTAGCAACAATCAAATTAGAAATGTTTGCATTGTTAAGAATCTCAGATGCTTCTGGAGCATTGGTTCCATCTAAACGAACAATAACAGGTACATTCACATCTGTTATTTTAGTCGCCTCAATAATACCATTTGCAATACGATCACATCGAACAATACCACCAAAAATATTTACAAAAATTGCTTTTACTTTAGGGTTTTTAAGAATAATCTCAAAACCTTTGGCTACTGTCTCAGCATTTGCCGAACCACCAACATCAAGGAAGTTTGCAGGTGTTCCACCCATATAGTTAATCGTATCCATAGTACCCATCGCAAGACCTGCACCATTTACCATACAACCAATTTCCCCATCAAGTGCTACATAAGAAAGCCCATATTCTGCAGCTTCTACTTCATCTGGGTCTTCTTCTGTTAAATCACGCATAGCAGCAATTTCTGGCTGACGGCCAAGAGCAGAGTTATCAAAGCCCATTTTCCCATCAAGTGCAATAAATTCACCCGAACCTGTACGTACAAGTGGATTAATTTCAATCATCTCTGCATCATTTTCCATATAAAGCTTGAAAAGTTTTTGCGCAAATGAAATAATATTCTTTTGTTCACCTTTATCAGAAATACCAAGACCAAAAGCCAATTCACGACCATGGAAACCTTGAAAACCAATCGCAGGATCTACTGGTACTGTGATGATTTTTTCTGGTGTATTTTCTGCAACATCTTCAATGTTCATACCACCCTCAGTAGAAGCCATGATTAAAGGCATTTCTAGCTTTCTGTCGAGAACCACTGAAAGATAAAACTCATCTTTAATGTCAGCACCATCTTCAATATAAAGCTTTTGAACCAGTTTACCTTCAGGCCCAGTCTGATGCGTCACCAATGTCATACCAAGAATTTCATCTGCTAATTCTCTTACTTCATCTAAAGACTTAGCAAGTTTCACACCACCACCTAAACCACGGCCACCAGCATGTATCTGAGCTTTTACAACCCAGATTGGGCCACCTAGCTCTTTAGCAGCTTCAACTGCCGCATCAACACTCTCTACCATTATCCCTTTTGGTGTCGGAACACCATACTTTTGGAATATTTGTTTCGCTTGATACTCATGAATATTCACGTGTACTCCTTTTTATATAGTGCATTTATTATAAGAAGTTTAGATGATATGTTTAATTAATAAGGGAGGGGTTAAGCGTGTTTTGTATCTATGTGTTGTGTATTTACACAACACATGATACACTTGGGTGTTATACTATTTAAAATTTTGCTGCAATCATCTCTTCAGGTTTTACATTTTTGTCAAATTCTTCAGCAGTCATAAAACCAAGTGCAACTGCCTCTTCTTTGAGTGTTGTACCATTCTTATGTGCTGTTTTTGCAATAGTCGCTGCATTCTCATATCCAATATGAGGGTTAAGTGCTGTAACAAGCATCAATGAATCATTTAAGAACTTATCAATATTATCTCTAATTGGTTCTATACCTTGGGCACAGTTTTTATCAAATGAATTCATAGAATCAGAAAGTAATTTGATAGACTGAAGAATATTATAGGCAATCACTGGTTTAAAGACATTCAATTCAAAATTACCTTGGGACGCGGCAATTCCTACAGTAGTATCATTACCCATCACCTGTACCGCTACCATCGTTATCGCTTCAGCTTGCGTGGGATTAACTTTACCTGGCATGATAGAAGAACCTGGCTCATTCGCAGGGATTTCTATCTCCCCTAAACCACATCGTGGTCCTGATGCTAACCATCTGATATCATTGGCTATTTTCATAAGGTTTGCTGCGAGTGCTTTAAGTGCTCCAGAAAGTACAACTTCAGCATCATGTCCTGTGAGTGCATGGAATTTATTGGGTTGAGAGATAAATCCATAATCTTTTTCCATAAAACTATTGAGTTTCTCAGCCACTTTTTCTGAAAATTCAGGATGTGAATTAAGACCGGTACCCACAGCTGTACCACCAATTGCAATTTCTCTACAATAAACCAAAGCATCATTAATTTGTTTAAGGTTTGTCTCTAACATAGCAACATATCCAGAAAGCTCTTGTCCAAGGGTGAGTGGCGTAGCATCTTGTAAATGTGTTCTACCAATTTTCACTACATCAGAAAATGCTTTTGATTTTGCATCTAGTGTATTTTTCAGTTGATTTAATGCAGGAATAAGGTTATCCGTCACGGTTACCACTTCAGCGATTCTCATCCCTGTTGGATAAGTATCATTAGAACTTTGTCCCTTGTTTACATCATCATTTGGATGTACAAGATTTTCTTTGGTGAAATCTCCACCTAAAATCTCTGTTGCTTTATTCGCAACGACTTCATTCATATTCATATTGGATTGTGTCCCTGAACCTGTTTGCCAGACAACCAATGGAAAATTATCATCCAGTTCTCCTGAGAGAACTGTTTCACAAGCTTTAGAGATAGCAGATGTTTTATCATTTTCTAAACGACCAAGATCTTGATTGACCAATGCACATGCTTTCTTTAGGTTTGCAAATCCATATACAACCTCCAAAGGCATTTTCTCATTCCCAATCTCAAAATTATGAATCGACCTTTGTGTTTGTGCAGCCCAATACTTGTCTGCAGGAACCTGCATCTCGCCCATGGTATCTTTTTCTATTCTAAAGCTCATTATTATTTCCTTTATAAATGTTGTATATATTTTACAAGGATTAGTGTTAAGAGGATATAAACAGATGCGTGAGAATTCTAATCCCCACATATATGGGAATTATAGTAATACATTACAAATAAGGTTAGTTATCAAAAAACTTTTGCTTTTCTAATGTATCAACCATTTCTTGTACAGATGCTACAGAATTTTTAAAACGTTTCACTTGTAGTGGCTTTAGTGCCATCTCTATCACTTTTTCAGCACCTCCTGCACCAATCATAACTGGTACTCCAGAAACAATATCTGAATAACCATAATCATTCTGAAGCATAATCGCACATGAATGAATCTGGTTGGTGTCTTTTAAGATAGCTTCTACCATCACAAGTGTAGATTTTGCTGGTGCATAATATGCAGAACCATCCCCCAAAAGATTCACAATCTCAGCACCACCATTTCTCGTTTTTTGCACAATCTCACCAATCTCTTCCGAATCTAAAAGATCTTCTATCGGTACACCAGCCACTGTTGTAAACTTTGGCAAAGGTACCATAGTATCACCATGACCACCCATAACTGTAGCACGGATTTGACCTGCACCGTATTCGAGTTTTTCAAAAATAAAATGTGCCATTCTCGCAGAATCAAGTATACCTGCCATACCCAAAACTCTTTCTCTTGGGAATCCTGTCTCTCTAAGTACTACATATGTCATTACATCTAAGGGATTTGACACCACCACTACAATGGCTTCAGGCGCATGTTCTTTGATCTCTCTTGCATACATTTTCACTATTTCAGCATTTTTGATGAGTAAATCATCTCTACTCATTCCTGGAGTCCTTGGTGCCCCTGCTGTAATAACTACAAGATCTGAATCTGCCATTGACTCAGGACCTTTCCCCGCTTTTACTACAGTATGTTGTCTGGCAGCATTAGCAGCTTGCGACATATCAAGCGCTTTACCTTTTGCAACATCATAATTCCTACCACGTAAAACAATATTATGGCACGTACCATTCATCGCCAATATAAATGCTACAGTAGAACCAAAGTTTCCTGTACCTATCACCGTTACTTTTTTACCTTTTGCCATTGTTATCCTTTTTTATCCGTATACATCTGCACTAAAAGTGAAACTTCTAGTTCAAAATATTAAATTTTTATATTTTTAGGATCACTTTTAAACAAAACATAATTCATAACTTTGACTATCAATAATGTTTTGTAATGTTATAGAAGTTAAATCCTACGTCTATAATACTTAAATTTTATAAGAGAAGGATTACACAGAGCAAAAGCTCTATGTAAAAGTAGTTTTATTGATTAATTAAACTGCATCAATAATTGCATTTAAAGTCGCAGAAGGTCTCATTGCCTTAGATGCCAACTCGTCATTTGGATGGAAGTACCCACCAATATCTTGTGGCTTACCTTCAACAGCTAAAAGTTCTTCAATGATTTTGTCTTCATTGTCCTTAAGTGCTTTAGCAACAGGTGCAAACTTCTCAGCCAATTTAGGGCTTGAACCATTTGCAAGTGCTTCTGCCCAGTACTGTGCTACGAAAAAGTGAGATGCTTTGTTATCTGGTTGACCCACTTTTCTACCTGGCTCTTTTGAATTGTCAAGGTAAGCATTGTTAGCCGCATCAAGTGCTTCTGTAAGTGCTTTAAGATCAGCATCGTCATGTTTATTACCGATGAATCTGAGTGACTCAGCCAATGCCAAGATCTCACCAAGTGAATCCCATCTTAAGTGACCCTCAGCTAAGAATTGATCAACATGCTTAGGAGCAGAACCACCAGCACCAGTTTCATACAAACCACCACCTGCAAGTAAAGGTACGATAGAAAGCATTTTAGCTGATGTGCCAAGCTCTAAGATCGGGTACATATCTGTAAGGTGATCTCTAAGAACGTTACCAGTTACAGCAATAGTATTTTCGCCTCTTCTAATTCTCTCATTTGTAAATCTAGTAGCATCTGTTACTTTCATGAATTGGATATCAAGTCCAGATGTATCGTGGTCTTTTAAGTAAACATCTACTTTTTTCTTAACTTCCGCATCGTGAGCTCTGTTTTCATCTAACCAGAATACTGCTGGAATATTTTCAATTCTTGTTCTTTCAACTGTAAGTCTTACCCAATCTTTGATAGGGATATCTTTCGTTCTTGACATTCTCCAGATATCGCCAGCTTCACACTCATGGCTCATAAGTACTGTACCATCTTCAGATGTAACTGTTACTGTACCAGCTTCTGCAAGTTCAAATGTTGTTGGGTGAGAACCATACTCTTCTGCTTTTTGAGCCATAAGACCAATGTTTTGCATAGTACCCATTGTGGTTACATCATATTGACCATTCTTCACACAATCCGCTACCATTTCTTGGTGGAACATTGCATATGTAGAATCAGGAATAACTGCTACACACTCAACTGCTGCACCTGTTCTGTCCCATTGTTTACCACCTTCACGAACAACCACTGGCATAGAAGCATCAATAATAACATCGTTAGATGCATTAAAGTTTGTTGTACCTTTGTCAGAATCAACCATTGCAAGTGCTGGAGAGTCAGACTCTAGTGCTGCCAAGAAATCTGCTTTGATCTCAGCTTCTTTTGCGTGACCTTCGATCTTTTTCTCTAAGTCAGACATACCTTGATTAGGATTTACATTTAATTGGGCAAATGTATCTGCATGTTTAGCGAATACATCTTTAAAAAATACTTTAAAAGCATGACCAAACATAATAGGATCAGAGATCTTCATCATTGTTGCTTTAAGGTGTAGTGACCATAAAACATCATTTGCTTTTGCATCTTCAATTGTTTTTGCATAGAAATCGTTAAGCGCGGAAACTGACATGAATGTACCATCAAGGATTTCACCTGCGATAGCATCAATAGTTGTTAATTCTTTACCATTTAAAGCGATCGTCACTTTTTGGTCTTTGTCTAAAGTAACAGACTTTTCATTTGCAAAGAAATCGCCTTTACCTTCCATGTGAGCTACATAAGACTTTGGGTTCTCAGGAAAATCTTTTAGTCTATGTGGGTTTTTTTGTGCAAATCTCTTAACAGCTTTGGCTGCTCTTCTGTCTGAGTTACCTTCTCTAAGTACAGGGTTAACTGCGGAACCAAGACAAACACTGTATTTAGCTTGGATAGCTTCTTCTTCAGGAGAAGCTGGATTTTCAGGATAATCAGGGATGTCATATCCTTGACCTTGAAGCTCTGCGATACAATCTTTAAGCTGACCTACTGATGCTGAAATGTTCGGGAGTTTAATGATGTTCCCATCAGGCTGAAGTACTACTTCTCCTAGTTTAGAAAGTTCATCTTCTGCAAGACCCATCGCTGCAAGTACTCTACCTGCAAGAGAGATATCTTTTTCTACTACTTCAACACCTGCTGCTTGCGTGAAAGCATTTACGATTGGTAACAATGAGTATGTAGCTAATG
>Ga0256839_1000610_pt1 | contig 45750 bp, 42 predicted proteins | sample 354166metaG_FD_185968 | JGI IMG/M metagenome (GOLD analysis project Ga0256839, IMG submission 185968) | Hydrothermal vent microbial communities from Mid Atlantic Ridge, Atlantic Ocean - 354-166 | ecosystem: Environmental > Aquatic > Marine > Hydrothermal vents | place: Atlantic Ocean: Mid...
CGTCGAACGGCGCTTCTCGCTTCGTCAGGTTATAGATGCCTACCTGTCCGTCTACGAACTCGCCCTCGGCGCCGCAGACCGACCTGGACCACAACGAGCAAATCTCCATTTCGCGCCTCGCAATCAAAACACTGGTCGATAGGCAGTCCCGCTGATAGCCCAGATCAAGGCTGCGATTGACCTATACTTGCACTCAAATGCCGGACCACACGCGAGATCAGCACCACATAGGATCGCCCTCTTTATATTTGCCTTCGCAGGCTCGATAATTGCATGCCATCGGACAGCGGATCATCATACGCGGAGAACATGCAACGCAATTTGCACAACAGAATCCACAAGATCCTGAGTTCGATCCGAAACGAGGGGCTGCTCCATTACTTGCGCAGGATCATCTGGCTGGGCCGCTATCGCCACCTGCTCTTCAGGCTCATCCGGCGGCGGCGCCTGAACCGCGACGCAGTGCAGGTCTACGGAGCCGACCTCAAATTGCCCACCGGGCGCAGAGAAGGAATAGCCGAGGAACTGTTGCTGTATGGCGTTCATGAACCAGCCGCAACAGCTCACTACGGAGCATTCTTCGCCCAGGAATGACGATCCTCGATGTTGGAACCAACATCGGCTACTACCTGGCCGTGGCGAGCGATCGGATTGGCCAAAATGGCCAAATCGTCGGTCTTGAGCCAGATCCAGAGCTTTACCGCATTGCCTTGCACAATGCTAACTCCATGAAAGCCCAGGTGAAGATCATTCAGGCGGCTGCGAGCGACAAGGAAGGCTATGCAGATTTCTATCCTTCGGAAGTAAGCAACTGGGGTTCCCTAAGAAAGGACCCTTCCCATAAGCAGCTCCCGTCTGTGCGCGTCCCTACAGTGACGATCGACGCTGTGTGCGAGGAGCTCGCCATGCAGCCCCATGCCATCAGGATGGATATCGAAGGGCTGGAAGCTGTGGCCTTGTCGGGCGCCAAGAAGACGCTTCGCAGGCTGCCCGCGCTCTTTATTGAGCTGCACCTGTCCGTGCTGAGCGACGCAGAAAAGAGACTGATCGCCTCACTCCTGTCCGGCTACGGGCATTTTCTTGCCCTCAGCCGATACTACGACTGGGCATATAGCTTGCCTGTAGCGCGTCGTCGCTCGCGATGGGCCTTCGGCGCAGGCGAGCTCGCCGATTTCATGAGACGCCGTGACATCCATCCGGACGTGATCCTCTTCGCTACGCGATGAACCTGTATTACCCGGCTCCGTATCTGGACCAGTGCCTCGCATCTCCGTTCTGATCCCGGCCCACAATTGCGCCCCGTACGTAGAGACGGCGGTCCAGAGTGTCCTGGACCAGTCATATCGAGATATTGAGGTGATTGTCGCCGACGATGGCTCGACCGATGGCACTTGGCGCATCCTGGAAAGGGTGGCCCATCGGGACAGTCGTGTCATTTTGATCCGGAACGAGCGAAACCTTGGCCGCGCACGCACACCCAACTTGCTTATAAAGGCCGCCAGAGGCGAGTATGTGGCACGGCTTGACGCGGACGATGTGGCGCTACCACATCGGCTGGAGCACCAGTTACGATTCATGGAGGAGCACGGTCTCACCCTGAGCGGAACATGGCTCAGGACGCTCGGCCTGCCGCATAACTATGTCCTCACCTTCCCCGTAACCGATATGGAAATCCGCGCATACCTTCTTTTTCAAAGCCCGTTTGCACAAAACACAATCATGGCACGTCGCGAGCTGCTGTTGCGCCATCCATACCGGCCGGAAGCAGGGTACGCTGAAGATTATGATCTTTGGGTGCGCATCTCGGCCGATGCCCGTATGGGAAACCTCCCCGACCCGCTCGTCCTTTATCGCCAGCATCCGTCCCAAGCTAGCATTGCGCACGCCCGGGAGCAGTGGGACGATGCCAAACGTGCACGTCGGCTGGCACTAGATCTCCTGGGTCCTCCAGCCACGGATGGCGAGAAGGCGGTACACGAACGGATACGCTATCCCGCATCGATATCAAGCCGAAAAGAGCTAAAAGAAATGGAAAGTTGGCTGAGGCGCCTCGCCGTTCATTTTGAACGAGAGCCGGCGGCCGCTCGGGTCGTCGCGCGCCAGTGGCTGCACGTGTGCCTGAGAGCGGGCACGTTGGGCCCTTGGGCCGCCTGGACCTTTCTGCGCTCGCCCTTGCGCCGTGCAGGCGCTTCTGCCATGGAAGCCGCCCTCGTGGCTGGCGTATGCTGCCTGCACATCCGCTACAGGTCGCGATTCTACGACTGGCTGCTGGGAGCCGTGCTTTCGTCCGGACTGGTGAATCCAGGCAAAGCGGGCATGGCCGCGTGACCATCGAAAGGTCTGAAAAATTCGATCTTTCAGACCTTTCCCGCGGCCAGGGACGGCCGCGGGAGAGCTCATGCACAGGGAAGTGCATGACGACCCCAGGAAAATCCGAATGGCCGCAAAGCACCTCAGCGCTGATCGATCCGCGCAGCGGATTGATCTGAGTTTCCGATACACGGAAAACAAAGAAGCCACACTAAGCGCGGCGTCTTCCATCCGAAACCATCCACCTGATGTCCGCCAAATCAGGGTTTGTCCATCCCTGATCTGGCCTTGAGAAAGGCCGCCGCCTGCAACAGGAGGGCAGCGACGCGGCCGGCGTAGAGCGCCAGGATGGCGCCCGGGGCGCCGAGCCATGGTATCAGGATGACGGCCGCGGCCGTGCCGGCGGCACCGCCGCCGAGCACGACGCGGGGAAGACGCCCCGCGTTGCCCGTCGCGACCAGGGCGACGTTGCCGAGGATGGTGGCGAGGTGGAGGGCGGGGTAGGCGGCGAGGGCGGCGAGCATCCACGCCGCCTCCGCGTAGCCGGGGCCGAAGAGCGGCAGCATCCACGGGCCGGCCGCGGCGAGGCCCGCGCCGAGCGCGAGCGCGGCGAGGAGCAGCGCGGCGCCGGCGCGCCGCAGGCGCGCGAGCGGCTCGCGCCGCTCGGCGTAGACGCGCGGCAGCAGGCTCTCCACCAGCGCCAGGAGGGGGAGCAGCGCGAGGTCCACGATGCGCTGGGCGAGGCCGAAGTGGCCCGCGCTCGCATAGCTGAGCTGGGCGAGCAGCGGCTTGTTGAGCTCGCCCTGCAGGCGCACGGCCAGCGCCGACAGGGCGAAGGGCCTGCCCTCGCTGGCGAGGGCGAGCCAGCGCCGCCACGGCACGCGCAGCGCGCGCGGCGAGGCCGCGGCGAGCCAGGCGACGGGGAGCACACCCGCCGCGGCGAAGGCGAGGACCCAGGCCTCCGCGCCCTCGACACCCAAGAGCGCGCAGGTCCCCACCGCCAGGGCGCGGGCTCCGGGCAGGGAGAACATGACCAGGCCGAAGCGCGCGAGCCGGCGCCGCCCCTGGTAGGCGCGGGCGTAGAGCTCGGCGCCGGAGGCCGAGACGGTCTCTCCGAAGGCGAGCGCACCGATGGCCCACACGGCCAGCGGTCCCCTCAGCGCCGTGGATGCCAGAATGGCCGAGACGGCCGCCGCGACGAGCCCGGCGCAGAGCCACAGCCCCACCGCCTCGCCCGTCCGCCGGAGCGCCTCGGCTGCGTCGCAGCGAGCGAGATCCCGCAGCAGCGCGCCGGGCAGGCCCAGGTTCGCCAGCGGCACGAGGAAGCCCCCGATCGCCACCGCCGCGACGAGCTGCCCGTAGGCCTCGGGGCCGAGCCGGCGCGCCAGCAGCACCACCAGGAGGGCCTGCGCCCCGGCGCGGGCGCCGAGCCCGGCCAGGGTCGCCACGCTGTCGCGCATGTAGGTCATCGGCTCCCACGCACTCCCGGTGTCGGCGGCCATGGGCCTCCCCGGCCGCACTTACGCCAGGCAGGCGCAGCCTGCGGCACCTCTTCAATCGGATGCTAATATTCGGTGCGGGCGTAGGCGCTCCGGACGCCATGCGCTATCATCCCAAATATTCGAAACCGTTCACAAATCCCGCCCATCGGCCGATATAGGGTAGGCAGGCGGGACAGGAGCGGCAGGCCATGGCAAGCACCCAGCCCGTGCCGCCGCTGGGGGGGCTCGCCCGGCGGCTGGTGGAGGAAGGGCTCCTCTCGGAGGAGACGGCCCGTCTCGCCCAGCAGGAGGCCCAGAAGAAGCGCGTCTCCCTGGTGAGCGTGCTGGCCGGGACGGGGGAGGTCCCGCCCCGCGAGATCGCCACGGCGGCCTCGCGCGAGTTCGGGGTGCCGCTGTTCGACATCGGCGTCATCGACCTCGAGGCCGCTCCGGTCAAGCTGGTCGACGAGGACCTGATCCGCAAGCACAGGGCCCTGCCCATCTACAGGCGCGGCAACCGCCTGTTCGTGGCGGTCTCCGACCCCACCAACCTCGGCGCCCTCGACGAGATCAAGTTCCACACCAACCTCACCGTCGAGCCCATCCTGGTCGAGGACGACAAGCTCGAGCAGGCCATCGACCGGGCGCTCGAGGCCCACGACACCACCCTCCAGGACTTCGGCGACGTCGACCTGGAGAACCTGGACGTCGCCGGCGTCGACGAGGAGGAGCAGGCCAACGCCCAGGTCACCTCGGCGGACGCCGACGACGCCCCGGTGGTGCGCTTCGTCAACAAGATCCTGGTGGACGCCATCAAGAAGGGGGCCTCCGACATCCACTTCGAGCCCTACGAGAAGGCCTACCGGGTGCGCTACCGCCAGGACGGGGTTCTGCACGAGGTGGCAAGCCCCCCCGTCTCGCTCGCGCCCCGCATCACGGCCCGGCTCAAGGTCATGGCCCGGCTCGACATCGCCGAGCGCCGCGTGCCCCAGGACGGCCGCATCAAGCTCTCGCTGTCGCGGAACCAGGCGATCGATTTCCGCGTCAACACCCTGCCCACCCTGTACGGGGAGAAGGTGGTGCTGCGCATCCTCGACTCCGCGCAGGCGAAGGTGGGGATCGACTCCCTGGGCATGGAGGAGGAGCAGAAGGCCGCCTTCCTCAACGCCATCCGCAAGCCCTGGGGCATGGTGCTGGTGACAGGCCCCACGGGCAGCGGCAAGACCGTCACCCTCTACACCGCGCTCAACATCCTCAACACCCCCGAGCGCAACATTTCCACCGTCGAGGATCCGGTGGAGATCTTCGTCCCCGGCATCAACCAGGTGCAGATGAACCCCAAGACGGGGCTCACCTTCGCCGAGGCGCTGCGCGCCTTCCTGCGCCAGGATCCGGACATCATCATGGTGGGCGAGATCCGCGACCTGGAGACCGCCGAGATCGCCATCAAGGCGGCCCAGACCGGGCACATGGTGCTCTCGACCCTGCATACCAACGACGCCCCCCAGACCCTCACGCGGCTCGCCAACATGGGCGTGCCGCCCTACAACATCGCCTCGGCGGTGACCCTGATCGTGGCCCAGCGCCTCGCCCGGCGCCTCTGCCCCCACTGCCGCAAGCCCGCGGACTACCCGCCCGAGGTGCTGCTCAAGGCCGGCTTCCGCGAGGAGGAGATCGGCAGTCTCAAGATCTACGGCCCCGGCGGCTGCGATCAGTGCACCGGCGGATACCGCGGGCGCGTGGGCATCTTCCAGGTGATGCCGGTCTCGGAGGAGATGGGCCGCATCATCCTGGAGGGGGGCAACGCCATGGATCTGGCCGAGCAGGCCCGCAAGGAGGGCGTCGCGGACCTGCGCGAGTCCGGCCTGCGCAAGGTCCGTGAGGGCATCACCAGCCTCGAGGAGATCGACCGCGTCACGCGCGACTGAGGAGCGCCGCCATGGCCACACGCGCCGCCAACGTCAGGGCCAGAACGAAGAAGGCCCGCAAGGACAGGGAGCAGACCCGGGCCGCGCTCTTCCTCTGGGAGGGCACGGACCGCAAGGGCAACCGCGTCAAGGGCGAGTCCCGCGGCGCCAACGAGGCCCAGGTGCGCGCCGAGCTGCGCCGCCAGGGTATCGTCCCGACGCGGGTCCGCAAGAAGATGGAGCTCTTCGCGGGCCTGAGGCGCCAGAGGATCCGCCCCGCCGACATCGCCGTCCTCAGCCGCCAGCTCGCCACCATGCTGGAGTCTGGCGTGCCGCTGGTGCAGGCCTTCGAGATCATCGGCCAGGGGCACGAGAACCCCAAGATGCAGGAGCTCGTCCTCGCCATCAAGGCCGACGTGGAGGCGGGCTCCTCCCTGGCCGAGGCGCTGGCCAGGCATCCCCTCCACTTCGACGACCTGTTCGTGAACCTGGTGCGCGCGGGCGAGCACGCGGGCGTGCTCGACACCCTGCTCGACAAGATCGCCACCTACAAGGAGAAGACCGAGAGCCTCAAGGGCAAGATCAAGAAGGCCCTCTTCTACCCGACGGCGGTGCTGGTGGTGGCCGTCCTCGTCACCATCCTGCTGCTGGTCTTCGTCGTGCCCCAGTTCGAGAGCATGTTCAAGGACTTCGGGGCGGACCTGCCCGCCTTCACGCGCCTCGTCATCGACATGTCGCGCTTCATGCAGGAGTGGTGGTGGGCCGTGCTGGGCGGCGCCATCGCCGTCGTCGTGGCGCTGGCCCAGCTCCACAAGCGCTCGCCCCGCTTCCGGCGCGGGATGGACCGCGTGGTGCTGCGCCTGCCCATCGTCGGCCCCATCCTGCGCAAGGCCGCCATCGCCCGCTACGCGCGCACGCTCTCGACCATGTTCGCCGCGGGCGTGCCCCTGGTGGAGGCGCTCCAGTCCGTGGCGGGGGCCACGGGCAACGCCGAGTACGCCGACGCCGTCCTCCAGATGCGCGAGGCGGTGGCCACCGGCCAGCAGCTCCAGCTCGCCATGCGCCAGACGGGGCTCTTCCCGCACATGGTGGTGCAGATGGTGGCCATCGGCGAGGAGTCCGGCGCCCTGGATGACATGCTCTCCAAGGTGGCGGACTTCTACGAGGAGCAGGTGGACAACGCCGTCGACGCCCTGAGCAGCCTCCTCGAGCCGCTCATCATGATCATCCTCGGCGTGCTGGTGGGCGGCCTCGTCGTGGCCATGTACCTGCCCGTCTTCAAGATGGCCTCCACGATCTGAGGCCCGGGCGGCGCGAGGGGTTTGCTCGAGGCGATCGCGACATCACCCGGCCTGCTGGTCTCCGGGACGGTGGTGCTGGGCCTGGTGGTGGGGAGCTTCCTCACCGTCGTGGCCCATCGGCTCCCCCTCATGATGGAGCGCGAGTGGCGCCGCCACTGCGCGGAGCTCGCCGGCGAGGCGCCGCCCGCGGAGCCGCCGCTGAACCTGGTCGTGCCGCGCTCGCGCTGCCCGGGGTGCGGGCGGGCCATCCGCGCCGTGGAGAACATCCCGCTCGCGAGCTTCCTGGCGCTGCGTGGCCGCTGCCCGGGGTGCGGGCGCTTCATCGGCTGGCGCTATCCCGCGATCGAGCTGGCCAGCGCCGCCCTGGCCGGCATCGCGGCCTGGCGCTTCGGCCTCTCGCCCGCGCTCGGCGCGGCGCTGGTCTACGCGTGGGCGCTGCTCGCGCTCACGGCCATCGACCTGGAGCGCCAGCTCCTCCCGGACCAGATCACCCTCCCGCTCCTGTGGGCGGGCCTGCTCTGGAATCTGGGCCCCTGGGGTTTCGTTCCGCTCGCGGACGCGGTCGCCGGCGCCGCCGCCGGCTATCTTTTCCTGTGGGGCGTGTACCACGCCTTCCGCCTCCTCACGGGCAAGGAGGGCATGGGCTACGGCGACTTCAAGCTGCTCGCGGCCATCGGCGCCTGGACCGGCTGGCAGATGCTCCCCCTTGTGGTGCTCGGCGCCTCGCTCATCGGCGCGCTCGTAGGCGGCGGCCTCATCGCCGCCGGCCGCCGGCGTCGTGAGGTGCCCATCCCCTTCGGGCCCTTCCTCGCAGGCGCCGGCTGGATCGCCCTCCTCTGGGGGGAGGCGCTCACCGCGGCGTATCTTCGCTGGACAGGCCTCGTCTGAGCCCATGGCCGAGCGGAGCCGTCCGCTGGTGGTGGCCCTCACGGGGGGCGCGGGAGCGGGCAAGAGCGCCGCGGCGCACGTGTTCCGCAGCCTGGGCGTCCCCGTGCTCGACACGGACGACGTCGCCCACGCGCTGACCCGCCCCGGCCAGCCCGCGCTGGCGGAGATCGTGACGGTCTTCGGACACGAGGTGCTCACGCGCGAGGGTGCGCTCGACCGCGCGGTCCTGCGCCGCCGCATCCTTGCCGACACGGCGGCCCGGCGCCGCCTGGAGGCCATCCTCCATCCCAGGATCCGGGCCGAGGTGGAACGCTGGACAGCCGCCTGTGAGGCGCCCTACTGTGTGGTGGTGGTCCCCCTGCTGGTGGAGGTCGGCTGGCAGAAGCTGGCCGATCGCGTGCTGGTGATCGACACCCCCGAAGCCTTGCAGCGTACGCGCCTGCGAACCCGTGGGCTGTCCGGCCCGGAGATCGATGCTATGCTCACGGCGCAGGCGGACCGCGCCACGCGGCTCGCGGCCGCGGACGACGTGATCGTGAACGACCGCGGCCTGGCCGCGCTGGAGGCGGCCGTGCGCGCGGCCCATGCGCGTTATCTGGAACTGGCCCGCACCGGCGGCACGGAGTAGCGCACGATGCAGGGAGGGGCGCAGGCGGCCATGCGGCGAGAGCCGGCCTCGGACATCCGCACCCGGGCCCGGGTGGTGGTCTACGAGCAGCCGCTCAACGAGCGGGTGCGCACCCTGCTGCGCCTGGAGATGCTCTTCCGCCGCACCCGCCACAGCCTTGCCCGGCCCACCCCCTGGGACAGCCGCATGGCCCTGGACGGCCTGCTGGAGATCATGGCCATCGCCGGGCGCAGCGATCTGCGCTCCGAGCTCCTCAAGGAGCTCGAGCGGCTGGCCGGCGTGCTGGGCGAGCTTGCGAGCGACCCGCGCGTGGACCCGCAGCGCCTCGCCCACGTGCTCGGCGAGATGGAGGCCCTCGTGGACGTGCTCCGCCACGGCAACGGGCGCTTCGGCGAGGCGCTCAAGGAGAACGAGTTCCTGAGCGCCGTGCGCCAGCGCGCCGCCATTCCCGGCGGCACCTGCGGCTTCGACGTGCCGGCGCTGCAGTTCTGGCTGGAGCAGCCGGCGGAGCTCCGTCGCGGTGACCTGGAGGCCTGGCTCGCCGTGTTCGCGCCGCTGGAGACCGCCGCCGAGCTCATCCTGCGCCTCATCCGCGAGAGCGCCGTGCCCACACGGCAGGTGGCCGAGGGCGGCTTCTACCAGCGCAGCCTGGAGGGCGGGCGTCTGTGCCAGATGGTGCGCATCGGCCTGAGCGGCGACCAGCCCCTCTACCCGGAGGTGAGCGGGGGGCGCCACCGGGTCACCGTGCGCTTCCTCGAGCAAGACATCCGGGCCGGGCGGCCGCGCCAGACGAAGCGCGACGTGCCCTTCGACTTCACCTGCTGCGCCATCTGAGCGAGCGCCCGGCCATGGCCGAGCGGCAGCCGCCCAGGACCGTCCCCTGCCCCACCTGCGGGAAGCCCGTCCCCTGGATCGAGGCCTCGCGCTGGCGCCCCTTCTGCAGCGAGCGCTGCCGCCTCATCGACCTCGGCGAGTGGCTGGCCGAGACGCGCCGCATCCCAGGCCAAGAGCCGGCCCCTTCCGGCGGCCGCGACGGGGACGCGGCATCCTGATCGGGCCGGCCCGGCCGCGCGCCGTCAAGTGGACAGTGAACGGTGAACAGTGGACGGCAAGCGGGCACCACCTATCGTCTACCGCCTGCTTTCTGCCGTCCACTGTCCACCTTGAAGGGAAAGCGCGCCACGCGCCCGCCCAGGCCGTCGCCCGGCACGGCCCGGACCTCCGCCACCCAGTCCGTGCGCCCCGTGGCGCAGACCGGAAGCACGGCCTCTCCCTGCCAGTCACCCTGCCCGTCCGGGGACAGCGCCAGCGGCACCTCGCCCATGGCCATGCCCGGCATCTCGAAGCGCACCGTCACCTCCGCCGGTGCCGCACCGCCGACGGCGGCCACCCGCACCCGGAACCGGCGCAGTGGCGCGGCGGGGCCCTCGAAGCGCAGGCGCAGGCCGAGACCGCCCGCCCGGGCCTCGCATGGGGCCCTCCAGGGCCGGCATTCGCCCAGCACCGCGAGCTCCCGGTCCTGGCGGGCGCTGGAGCGCTCCATCTGCCAGAGGCGCAGCCCCACGCCGGCCGCCGCGAGCGCCACCGCACCCGCCACCGCGAGCGCCGCCACGGCCTCGGGACGCGGGCCCCGCATCAGGCGCCCCCCCACAGGGCGCGGATCGCGGCCACACCCCGCGCGCCTGCGGCGCGCGCGGCCGCAAGGTCCTCGGGCCCGATCCCGCCCAGCGCGTAGACAGGGAGCGGCAGCCCGGCCACCAGCGCCTCGAAACGCGCCCAGCCGAGAGGGGCGGCCTGCGGATGCGAGGGTGTCGGCCGCACGGGCGACAGCACCGCATAGTCCGCCCCGATCGCCACCGCGTGCGCGAGCGATGAGGCATCGTGGCAGGAGGCGCCCACGAGGTGCGGCTCGGGCAGGGGCCGTCCGTCCAGGGCGCGCAGGCGCGCCTCGGTGAGATGCACGCCGTCCGCACCCGCCTCTTCGGCGAGCGCCGGGTCGGCGTTCATCACCAGCCTTGCCCCGTGGCCGTGACACAGCGCGCGGGCCGCGCGCGCCAGCGCCACGAGCGACCGGCCGTCCAGGGCCTTGGCCCGCAGCTGCACCAGCCCCACGCCCCGCGCCAGCGCCCGCTCCAGGCCCGAGAGGAAGGCGCCCGGGTCCGAACCGGGCTCCGGCGTGATCAGCATCAGGTCCGGCAGGCGCAGGGCCTGCACCACCGGGCGGTCCGCCGGCGGCAGGTCCGTCCCGGCCAGGTCCTCGCGCGCCACCCATCGCAGGGGCTGGCCCTCCAGCCCCCGGGGCGTGCCGGACCAGCGCCGGACCTCCCACACGTCCAGCAGCACCTCGCGCTCGGGATAGCGGTGGCGCACGCGAATGAGGGGCTCGGCCGCCTCCACGGCGATGCCCAGCTCCTCGCGCAGCTCACGGGCGAGCCCTGCCGCGCGGCCCTCACCCGGCTCCAGCTTGCCCCCGGGCAGCTCCCACAGCCCCGCCAGGTGCCCCCCCGCCGGACGCTGCGTGAGCAGCACGCGCCCGGCGGCGTCGCTGATCACGCCCGCGACCACGTGCACGGCTTCCAGGCGACCGCCGCTCACGTGCGGTACTCGGCGTTGATGCGGACGTACTCGCAGGAGAGGTCGCAGGTCCAGACGTGCGCCGTGGCCGTGCCGCGCCCGAGGTCGATGCGCAGCGTCACCTCCGGCCGGTCCATGGCGCGCGCGGCGGCGGCCTCGTCGTAGCCCGGCGCCAATGCCCCGCCCTCGGCCACCGTGACCTCGCCGATGGCGATGCGCACGCGTGCAATGTCCAGGTCCGCCAGCCCCGCCCGCCCCACGGCCGCCAGGATGCGGCCCCAGTTGGGGTCGGCCGCGTGCAGGGCCGTCTTGACCAGGGGCGACTCCGCCACCACACGCGCCACCCGCAGGCATTCGGCCTCGTCGCGTCCCCCCGTCACCTCCACGGTGACCAGCCGCGTGGCGCCCTCGCCGTCGCGCACGATGGCCTGCGCCAGCGCCACGCAGACTTCGGTCACGGCCACCTCCAGCGCCGCCAGGTCCGCCTCGGTCTCGGCGGCCGGCCCACGGCCCGTGGCGCTGAGGGTGCAGGCGTCGTTGGTGGAAGTGTCGCCGTCCACCGTGATGCGGTTGAAGCTCGCCGCCACCGCGCGCCGCAACACGGCCTGAAGGGCCTCGGGCGGCACGGCCGCGTCGGTGGCCACGAAGGCGAGCATGGTGGCCATGTCGGGCCGGATCATGCCGGCGCCCTTGGCCATGCCCGTCACCGTGGCCATGCCCCCGGAGAGCGCCGCCTGACGCGAGGCGAGCTTGGGGACGGTGTCGGTGGTCATGATGGCCCGCGCCGCCTCGGCCCAGCCGTCCGGATGGAGCCGCACGAGCAGCGTGGGCAGCGCCGCCTCGATGCGCGCCACCGGCAGCGGCTCGCCGATCACGCCCGTGGAGAAGGGGAGCACGGTCTCGGACGCGGCGCCCACGGCCGCGGCCAGCGCCCGGCAGCAGCGCTCGGCGTCGGCGATGCCCTGCACGCCGGTGCCGGCGTTGGCGTTGCCGGCGTTGACGAGCAGCCAGCGCGGGGCGTGCCCGCAGGCTGCGAGATGACGCTCCGCCACGAGCACGGGCGCGGCGCGGAAGGCGTTGCGGGTGAAGACGGCCGCGGTGCGGCTGCCGGGCGGGAGCGCGATGAGCGCAAGGTCGTTGCGCCCCTCGTAACGGATGCCGGCGGCCGTGGCCGCCAGCCGCACGCCCTCCACCGGCAGGAAGCTGGCTTCTTTGCCCATGCGTCTACCCTGCTGTGCCTTTCGGAAACCCGGGTCACCGTGACTGCTGCCGCGGTGAAGCTCGTGGCCCGGCCGCTCTGGGCCGGTTCCGGACGCAACGCCCGCGGGGACATGGCGCGGCGCACGCACCGCGTGCGCACCCGAAAGGCGGCGGACGCACCCGCCCTGGTAGGCCTCCTCCCGCCGGCCGGGACAGCCGACCACCTGTGGGACCGGCTTCCAGCCGGCCGGGACAGCCGAATCCCCTGTGGGGCCGGCTTCCAGCCGGCCCCAGGGCACGGCTGGAAGCCGCGCATACGGAACCCGGGACAGCGCTTGCACCCCGTGCAGCCATGCCCCCGGGCGGGGCCGGACCCGGGGACCGGCCGACCGGCCCTCTAGGCCAGCCGGCCGCAGCAACGCTTGTACTTCTTTCCGGAGCCGCAGGGGCAGGGCTCGTTGCGGCCGATCTTGCGCCCCGGGCGCACGAAGGGTGTGCCGGGCGCGGGCTCGGGGGCCCCGCCCCCGACGGCGGCGACCCCACCTGCCGCGGCCGCCGCCGGCGCCGCCTCGGCCGCGGCGGTGGCGGATGCCTCGGCGTGCTGGTACTCCAGGGCGGCGGGCCGGCGCTGCTGCTCCATCGCGGCCACGTCCTCCTCGGCCTGCACCTGGACGCGCGCGAGCAGCCCCACCACGTCCTGCTTGACCTGCTCGAGCATGTCGGCGAAGAGCTGGAAGGCCTCTCGCTTGAACTCCTGCTTGGGGTCGCGCTGGGCGTAGCCGCGCAGGTGGATGCCCTGGCGCAGGTAGTCCATGTTGGCGAGGTGCTCGCGCCAGTGGTGGTCGAGCACCTGCAGCATCACGGCCCTCTCCAGCTGGCGCATGGCCTCGGCGCCGATCCGGGCCTCCTTCTCCGCATGCATACGCTCCAGGGCCTCGATCACGCGCCGCCGCAGCCCCTGCCCGTCGAGGCCCTCGTCGCCCTCCAGCCATTCCCGCAGCGGAAGCCTGAGCCCGAACTCGCGCTCCAGCGCCTCCTCGAGGCCGGCCACGTCCCACTGCTCCTCGATGCTCTCCGGCGGGATGTAGGTGTCGATGACGGCGCCCACCACGTCGCGCCGGATCTCGCGGATGGTCTCGGAGATATCGTCGGCGGCGAGCAGCTCGTCGCGCTGGGCGTAGACCACCTTGCGCTGGTCGTTGGCGACGTCGTCGTACTCGAGCAGGTGCTTGCGGATGTCGAAGTTGTGGGCCTCGACCTTGCGCTGCGCGCTCTCGATGGCCTTGGTCACCCAAGGGTGCTCGATGGCCTCGCCCTCCTGCATGCCGAGCTTCTGCATCAGCGACGCCACCCGGTCGGAGGCGAAGATGCGCATCAGGCTGTCCTCGAAGGACAGGTAGAAGCGGCTCGAGCCCGGGTCCCCCTGGCGGCCGGCACGCCCGCGCAGCTGGTTGTCGATGCGGCGCGACTCGTGGCGCTCGGTGCCGATGATGTGCAGCCCCCCGAGCTTCACCACCTGCTCGTGGCGCTTGCGCCACGCCTCGCGGATGCGCTCGATCTCCTCCGTCGTGGGGTCCTCGAGCGCGGCGATCTCCGCCTCGGGATTGCCGCCGAGCACGATGTCGGTGCCGCGGCCGGCCATGTTGGTGGCGATGGTGACCGCGCCCGGCCGCCCGGCCTGGGCCACGATCTGCGCCTCCTTCTCGTGGTACTTGGCGTTGAGCACCTGGTGCGGGATGCCGGCCTTCCTGAGGAGCCTGGAGAGGTGCTCGGAGGCCTCGATGGAGGTGGTGCCCACCAGCACCGGCTGGCCCCTGGCGTGCCGCTCCTTGATGTCCTCGATGATGGCGGCGTACTTCTCGCGCTGGGTGAGGAAGACGAGGTCCGGCAGGTCCTCGCGGATCATGGGCTTGTGGGTTGGGATGACCACCACCTCCAGCCCGTAGATCTGCTGGAACTCGTAGGCCTCGGTGTCGGCCGTGCCGGTCATGCCCGCCAGCTTCCCGTACTGGCGGAAGTAGTTCTGGAAGGTGATGGAGGCGAGCGTCTGGTTCTCGCGCTGGACGCGCACGCCCTCCTTGGCCTCGATCGCCTGATGGAGGCCCTCCGACCAGCGCCGTCCGGGCATGGTGCGCCCCGTGAACTCGTCGACGATGATCACCTCGCCGTTGCGCACGATGTAGTGCACGTCGCGGTGGTAGAGCGCGTGCGCGCGCAGGGCCGCGTTGAGGTGGTGCATGAGCTGGATGTGGCGCGGGTCGTAGAGGCTCTCGCCCTCGGGCAGCAGCCCCGCCTCCACCAGCAGCGCCTCGACCTTCTGGTGGCCCTCCTCGGTGAGGTAGACCTGCTTGAGCTTCTCGTCGACGGTGTAGTCGCCGGGCCCGTCCTCGCTCTCCTGGCGCCTGAGGTGCGGGATGAGCTTGTCGATGCGCACGTAGAGCTCGGGGTCGTCCTCGGCCGGGCCGGAGATGATGAGCGGCGTGCGCGCCTCGTCGATGAGGATGGAGTCCACCTCGTCGACGATGGCGTAGTGCAGCCCGCGCTGTACCTTCTCCTCCAGGGAGTAGGCCATGTTGTCGCGCAGGTAGTCGAAGCCGAACTCGTTGTTGGTGCCGTAGGTGATGTCGGCCGCGTAGGCCTCGCGGCGCGTGGCCGGGCGAAGCTGCCGGTAGCTCTCGTCGCCCTCGCGGTGCTCGGGGTCGTAGAGGAAGGAGGCGCTGTCGGGGCCGAGGCCGCCGGAGGAGTTGATCACCCCCACGCTCAGGCCGAGGGCGTGGTACACGGGGCCCATCCAGCGGGCGTCGCGCCGGGCGAGATAGTCGTTGACCGTGACGATGTGCACGCCCTTGCCCGTGAGGGCGTTGAGGTAGGCCGCCAGGGTGGCCACGAGGGTCTTGCCCTCGCCGGTGCGCATCTCGGCGATCTTGCCGTCGTGCAGCACCATGCCGCCGATGAGCTGCACGTCGAAGTGGCGCATGCCGAGGGTGCGGCGCGCGGCCTCGCGCACCACGGCGAAGGCCTCCGGCAGGAGCTGGTCGAGGCTCTCGCCCTTGTCCAGCCGCTCGCGGAATTCGCCGGTCTTGGCCCGCAGGGCCTCGTCGGAGAGGGAGCCGATCTCCCCCTCGAGCGCGTTGATGCGCTCGACCACCTTGCGGTAGCGCCTGAGCAGCCGCTCGTTGCGGCTGCCCACCACCTTCTTGACGATCTTGCCGAGCATGGAAATCCCTGGCCGCTCTATGAAACGCTGATCAATCCGCTGCGCGGATCGATCAGCGCGATAGTGCTTTCGCGGTCCATTTCGATTTTTCGCGTGTCGTCATGCACTTCCCTGTGCATGGGCCGTCCCGCGGCCGTCCGTGGCCGTGGGGAAGGTCTGAAAAATCGCGATTTTTCAGACCTTCCATGGGGAATGATAGCGCAAGTTCCCGCCCAACCGGCAGCCGCGCGGCGGGGGCGGGAGGCGGTGGCCGGTGCCGGGCGGCCGGTCCCGGACGGGCTAGCGCCGGGCGGTACGGATATAGCGCAGCGGGTTGACGACGCGTCCGCGGTGGAGAACCTCGAAGTGCACGTGCGGGCCGGTGGAGCGGCCCGTGCTGCCCATGAGGGCCACGGTCTGGCCCTTCTTGACGCGCTCGCCCACCCGCACCAGGTTGCGCAGGTTGTGGGCGTAACGGGTGACGTAGCCGTCGCCGTGGTCGATCTCCACCATGAGTCCGTAGCCGTAGCGCTCGCCCGACCAGGTGACGATCCCGCTCGCCACCGCCACCACGGGCGAGCCGAGCTTGCCGGCGAAATCCACGCCGTGGTGGTACTCGCGCTTGCCCGTGAAGGGATCGGTGCGGCGCCCGAAGTAGGAGGAGATCCAGCCCCAGCGCACGGGCCGCCCCGCCGGCGCCGATTCGCGCCGCAGGCGCCGCTCGAGCAGGAGGTCCTCCAGCACGGCGAGCTGGCGGGTACGGTCCTCGATCTGGCGCTCCAGCCTGTCGAGGGCGGCCAGCAGCTCCGGGGCGGCCTGGCCCTCCTCGGCGGCCGGGCCCGCCCCAGGGCCGCCCTGGGCGGGGGGCTGGCTGAAGTCGAACTCGCCGCGGTCGAGCTCGGCCATCTCGGTCAGGCGCCGCCCGAGGGCGTCGAGCCGCATGACGTGGGCCTGCATCTGGCCGAGCCGCAGGGCCAGCGCATCCAGCTCGGCGCGCGTGCGCGCCCGCAGGGCCTGGAGCGCGCGGTCCTGCTCGGCGAGGCGCTGGGCCCAGCGCTCGGCCACGGCGGCCGGCAGGGTGCCCGAGCGGGCCAACCCCAGCCGGTAGCCCGCGTAGAGCAGGCCGCCGGCGAGCGCCGCCACCACGGCGAGCGCGGCCGCCCACACCCGGGGCTGGGTGAGGTCCAGGCATGCGCGCGGCCCGTGCCGCTTTGTCAGCAGGATCAGGTTCATCTATGCTGCCTGCGGTCTTCCCGGAGCATCTCCCATGGGCCGCGATCGCGCCGACCTTCCCTTCCGCCGTCCCGGCACCCTCCTGGGCGCGGGCGCCGGTGGCCTCGCCGCCCTCGTGCGCCGCGCCCGGCGGCTCGAGGCCGTGCAGCGCGAAGCGGCCGCCTTCCTGGGCCTGCCGCTGGCCGCCCATGCCCGGGTGGCCAACGTCAGCGGCGAGGTCCTCGTCCTGCTCGCCGACGGACCCGCCTGGGCCGCGCGCCTGCGCTTCCAGGCCCGGGCGCTCGCCGCCCACCTCAACGCCCGCTTCGGGCTGCGCATCGCCCGCACGCGGGTGCGCATCGCGCCCCCACGGCCCACGCCCGCCCCTCGGGGGCGGGCGCCCATCCCGCCCGCCGGCCGCGAGGCGCTCGCGCGCGCTGCGCGCACCGTGACCGACCCCGATCTTAGGGCCGCGCTCCAGCGGCTGGCGCGACGGGGTTCAAAAAACGGCGCGAGCGGCGCCTGAGCGGCGACGGGCGCGCGCACCCGCGCGCCGCGGCCAGGCTCAGGCGGCAGGGCCGCCCGCGGTGGCCGCCCGCACGAGCTGCAGGTAGGAGGCCGGGGCCGCCGCCTCGTCCTCGAAGGTGATCTCCTCCCAGGCATCCCGCCGGGCGAGCAGCTCGCGCAGCAGCCGGTTGTTGAGGGCATGGCCGGACTTGTGCCCGCTGAAGGCCCCCACCAGGCTGCGCCCGAGGAGATAGAGGTCGCCGATGGCGTCGAGGATCTTGTGCTTGACGAACTCGTCCTCGTAGCGCAGCCCCTCCTCGTTGAGGATGCGGTAGTCGTCGACCACCACGGCATTGTCCAGGCTGCCACCCAGGGCGAGGTTGTGCGCGCGCAGGCGTTCGATGTCGCGCATGAAGCCGAAGGTGCGCGCGCGGCTCACCTCCTTGACGAAGGAGGTCATGGAGAAGTCCACCTCGGCGCGCTGGGTGTGGCGCTGGAAGACCGGATGGTCGAAGTCGATGCTGAAGGCGACCTTGAAGCCGTCGAAGGGCTCGAAGCGCGCCCACTTGTCCCCGTCGCGCACCTCCACGCGCTTGCGGATGCGGATGAAGCGCTTGGGCGCGTTCTGCTCCTCGATGCCGGCCGACTGGATCAGGAACACGAAGGGGCCGGCGCTCCCGTCCATGATCGGCACCTCGGGCGCGCTGAGGTCCACGTAGGCGTTGTCGATGCCGAGCCCTGCCATGGCCGAGAGCAGATGCTCGACCGTGGAGATGCGCACCCCGTCACGCACCAGGGTGGTGGAGAGCTGGGTGTCGCCCACGTTCTCGGGGCTGGCCTGGATCTCGACGGGGGGGTCGAGGTCGATGCGCCGGAAGACGATGCCGGTGTCCGGCGCCGCCGGCCGCAGCGTGAGATAGACCTTCTCGCCCGTGTGGAGCCCGACCCCGGTGGCCCGGATGACGTTCTTCAGCGTGCGCTGCCTTATCATTTTGGTTGTGATGCCCCCTCCGTCGCCCGCTCCCGGGGCCTTTGGCGCAAAAACGGTGCCGATACTAGCACCCCTCCCCGACCCTGCCAAGGGAAGGCGCATGCCATGGCGGCGCCAAGCGGCTGATCCGGCGCGCCTTTGGCGCACCTCGCCGGGCCGCCTCCCCGTCCGGCCGCGGCATCCCGGCCTCGGGCCGGAAATCGGCCGAGCGGGAAGCCTGGCCCCTCCACCCGCTCTCCAGAGCCGAATCGGGACCTGGCCCCCCGTGGGAGGGGCTTCCCCTCGCGTGGACGAAGGCGCCCCGCGGGCCGGCCGGAAGCCGGCCCCACGGTAGGCGGCCCCGCGGTGCAGGGAACGCGTCTCCCCGCCCCGGGGCGGGGCCTCAGTCGGCCTGGCGGCGCAGGAAGGCGGGGATGTCGAGGTACTCCAGGTCCTTCTCGTCGTAGGCCGGCGGCGGGGGGGCGGCCTCGGCCGCGTAGCCGCCACCCGCGGCCACGGCGCGCTCGCGGCGCTCGACGGCGGGGCGCTCGAGGGCCGCGTAGTCGATCTCGCCACTCGCCTTGCGCCGCACGGCCGGCGTCTCCACCGGCTTGGGGCGGACCGCCTCGCCGGCGCCGAGCCCGGTGGCGACCACCGTCACCCGCAGCTCGTCGGCCATCTCCGGGTCGATGACCGTGCCCACCACCACGGTGGCGTCCTCGGAGGCGAACTCCTTGACCGTGTTGCCCACCTCCTCGAACTCGCCGATGGTGAGGTCCATGCCGGCGGTGACGTTGACCAGGATGCCGCGCGCGCCGGCGATGTTGACGTCCTCGAGCAGGGGGCTCGCCAGCGCGCCCTCGGCGGCCTCGCGGGCCCGGTCCTCCCCGCGCGCCGTGGCCGAGCCCATCATGGCCATGCCCATCTCGGCCATCACCGTGCGCACGTCGGCGAAGTCCACGTTGATGAGGCCGGGGCGCGTGATGAGCTCGGCGATGCCCTGCACGGCCCCCAGCAGCACGTCGTTGGCGGCGGCGAAGGCCTCGAGCAGGCCCACGTTCTTGCCCAGCACCGTGAGCAGCTTCTCGTTGGGGATGGTGATGAGCGAGTCCACGTTCTGGGAGAGCTCGCGGATGCCGGACTGGGCCACCTGCATGCGCTTGCCGCCTTCGAAGGGGAAGGGCTTGGTGACCACCGCCACCGTGAGGATGCCGAGCTCCTTGGCCACCTGCGCCACCACCGGCGCGGCCCCCGTCCCGGTGCCGCCGCCCATGCCGGCGGTGATGAAGAGCATGTCGGCACCGGCGATCACCTCCTGGATGCGGTCGCGGTCCTCGAGCGCGGCCTGGCGTCCCACGTCGGGGTTGGCCCCGGCGCCGAGCCCCTTGGTGATGTTGGCCCCGATCTGGAGGACGGTCTTGGCACGGGTGCTCTTGAGGGCCTGGGCGTCGGTGTTGGCGCAGATGAAGTCCACCCCCTCGATCCCGGCCTCGACCATGTGCCTGACGGCGTTGCCGCCGCCGCCCCCGATCCCGATCACCTTGATCACGGCGTTCTGCGGGTACGTGTCCATCAGCTCGAACATGCTCCACCTCCTCGCGCCGATGCCTCGGCGAACCACCAGTCGACGAAACCCGAACCTCTCCTTGCTCCCCCGTCCCGCCGGCTCACAGCGTGCGCTGGAACCAGCGGCGCATGCGCTCCCAGATGCCCCGCACCCCGGAGACGGGGCGCTCGGCCAGCCGGCTGTCGCGGTGCCGATGGCCGAACAGCAGCAGCCCCACGCCGGTGGCGTAGATGGGGTTGCGCACCACGTCCACCAGCCCGTTCACGTTCTGCGGCACGCCGAGCCGCACCGGCATGTGGAACAGCTCCTCGGCCAGCTCCACCACGCCTTCCATCCGCGCGCTGCCGCCCGTGAGCACGATGCCCGCCGCCACCAGCTCCTCGAAGCCGCTGCGGCGCAGCTCCGCCTGCACCAGCGAGAGCAGCTCCTCGTAGCGGGGCTCGATGACCTCGGCCAGCGTCTGGCGCCCCAGCCGCCGCGCCGGGCGGTCGCCCACGCTCGGCACCTCGATGGTCTCGTCGGCGCTGGCGAGCTGGGTAAGGGCGCAGCCGTACTTGATCTTGATCTCCTCGGCGTGCTGGGTGGGCGTGCGCAGGGCGACGGCGATGTCGTTGGTGACCTGGTCGCCCGCGATGGGAATGACCGCAGTGTGGCGGATGGCGCCATCGACGAAGACGGCGATGTCCGTGGTGCCGCCGCCGATGTCCACCAGGCACACGCCGAGCTCCTTCTCGTCCTCGGTGAGCACGGCGTAGCTGGAGGCGAGCTGCTCGAGGATGATGTCGTCCACCTCCAGCCCGCAGCGGCGCACGCACTTGACGATGTTCTGGGCGGCGCTGACCGCGCCCGTGACCAGATGCACGCGCGCCTCCAGGCGCACGCCCGACATGCCCACCGGCTCGCGGATGCCGTCCTGGCTGTCGATGATGAACTCCTGCGGCAGCACGTGGAGGATCTTCTGGTCGGCCGGGATCGCCACCGCGCGCGCGGCGTCGATGACGCGCTCGACGTCGCCCGGCGTGACCTCGCGGTCGCGGATGGCGACGATGCCGTGGGAGTTGAGGCTCTTGATGTGGCTGCCCGCGATGCCGGCGTAGACCGAGTGGATCTGGCAGCCGGCCATGAGCTCGGCCTCCTCCACCGCGCGCTGGATGGACTGCACCGTGGACTCGATGTTGACCACCACGCCCCGGCGCAGCCCGCGCGAGCGGTGGCTGCCGAGCCCCACCACCTCCACGGTGCCGTCGTCGCGCACCTCCCCCACGATGGCGACGACCTTGGACGTGCCGATGTCCAGCCCGACGATCATGTTCTGCTCGGTCTTCTTCGCCATTGCCTCAGCCGATCCCCCGCATCCGGGCATCACCCCCGGCCGACGATGCCCCCGCGCCGCCGTCGCGCCAGCGTACGGCGAAGCCGTTGGTGTAGCGCAGGTCGACGTGCGCGATGCGCGCCGCCTGCGCGGCGAGCGCCACGGGCCAGGCGCGCACGAGACGCTCGAGACGCGCCTCGGGCTCGCCGCGGCCCAGCAGCACCTCGATGCCGCCGGCGAGCCGCATGCGCCAGGCCTCGCGCGCGCTCATCTCCAGCCGCTCGATGCGCAGCCCGAGCGGCGCGAGCCGCGCCTGCCAGCGCCGCCAGGCCGCGGCCACGCGCGCGGCGCTGCCCGCGGGCCCGCCCAGCACGGGCAGCCCCGGCGGCAGCGAGTCCGCCGGGACCGCGACGCGCTCGCCGCGGCCGTTGACGGCGCCGCCCGCGGCCCAGGCGGCCACCACGCGGTGCTCGCGCACCCGCACCACGAGGGTGTCCGGCCAGCGCCGCCGCACCGAGACCCGGTCCACCCAGGGCAAGGCCGCCACCGCCCTTGCCAGCGCCGTCACGTCCACGGTGAGGAAGCTGCCGCGCGCGTAGGGCGCGGCCGCCGCCTGGAGCGCGGCGGGGTCCAGATGGCGCAGCTCGCCTTCGATACGCACGTGGCGCACGGGGAGCGTGGCCGGGTCGCGCAGCCAGGCGAGCGCCGCGGCGGCGCCCCCCAGCGCGCCGGCCAGCCCCGCCGCCAAGGCCGCGCCGCCCGCCAGCCGCCGCCACGGCAGGCGCGGCCCGCGCCGCGCCGCCTTCGGGACCGCCCCGCGTGGGCGACGGCGCGCGCTCAACCTGCCGCCTCCCGCCGTCCGCGCTCGCGCGCGAGGCTGCTCTCGAGGATGCGCCACACCAGCGCCTCCAGGTCCATGCCCACGGCGCGCGCGGCCATGGGCACCAGGCTGTGATCCGTGAGCCCCGGCACCGTGTTCACCTCCAGCAGCCAGGGCAGGCCGTCGCGGTCCACCATCAGGTCCACCCGCCCCCAGCCCTCGCACCCCAGGGCGCGGAAGGCGCGCCAGGCGAGCTGCTGCAGCGCGCGCTCGCGCGGGCGGTCGAGCCCGCAGGGGCAGTGGTAGCGGGTGCCCGCGCCCTCCGCGTACTTGGCCTCGTAGTCGTAGAAGGCGCGCGGGGTCTCGAGGCGGATGAGCGGCAGCACCTCGTTGCCGAGGATGGCCGCCGTGTACTCCTCGCCCTCGACCCAGCGCTCGACGATCACCTCGCGGTCGTGCGCGCGCGCCGCCTCGCAGGCGGCCGCGAGCGCGTCCGGGTCCTCCACCCGGGCCATGCCGATGCTGGAGCCCTCGCGCGCGGGCTTGACCATGAAGGGCGGCTCGAGCTCGCGCAGCACCCGCTCCACGCCCGCCGCATCCGTCACCACGCGGAACTGGGGCGTGGGCAGGGCCTCGCCCTGCCACACGCGCTTGGCGCGCACCTTGTCCATGGCCAGCGCCGACCCCAGCACGCCGCTGCCGGTGTAGGGGATGCCGGCCGCCTCCAGCGCGCCCTGGATGACGCCGTCCTCGCCGCCGCGCCCGTGCAGCGCCACGAAGGCGCGGTCCCAGCCGCGCCCGAGCACGGCGTCGAGCCCGTCGATGGCGGGGTCCACCGGCTCGGACGCCACGCCGCGCGCACGCAGCGCCTCGAGCGCGGCGCGCCCCGTGCGCAGCGAGATCTCGCGCTCGGCCGAGCTCCCGCCGGCGAGAACGGCCACGCGCCCGAAGCCGCGCGGATCGTCCAGGCGCGGCAGGGCGGGCGCCTCCTCGGCCCGGAAGACGCCGCCCGCCGTGCCGGGGCCAGGCGCTGCCGACCGGGAATCCGGGCGTGCGCCGTGGACGGACCGCCCCGCCTGCGGGCGGTGCGAAGCGCCCCGCGGCTGCGCGCTCCGCGCGCCCGTGTCCGCGCCGCCCCCCGCCGACGGATTCGCCACCTGCCCTGCCTGCTGCCGTGCCATCCTCATGCCTCCCTGCCCTCCTCAGGCTCGCCCACGATCCGCACCTCGGGCTCCAGCCGCACGCCGTGCACCCGCTCGACCGTCTCCTGCACGTGGCGGATGAGGGCCTCGATGTCGGCGGCGGTGGCGCCGCCGGTGTTGACGATGAAGTTGGCGTGCCGCTCCGAGACCATGGCCCCGCCGCGGCGCACGCCCTTGAGGCCGGCGGCCTCGATCAGGCGCCCGGCGTGGTCGCCGGGCGGGTTGCGGAAGACCGAGCCGCACGAGGGCCGGCCCATGGGCTGGGTGGCCGCGCGGCGGGCGAGCAGCGCGCGGATGCGCTCGAGGCCGCGCCCGTCGCCCGGCGCGAGCGCAAGCGCGGCGGCCACGAACCACTCCCCCGCAGGCCCGCGCACGCTGCGGTAACCCACCGTGTAGTCCGCCGGGGCGCGTGCGCGCACCCGCCCGGCGCGGTCGATGGTCCAGACCTGCCGCACCCGGGCCCAGGTCTCGCCGCCGAAGGCACCGGCGTTCATGGCGAGCGCCCCGCCCACCGTGCCCGGGATGCCCGCCATGAACTCCAGCCCCGCAAGGCCCATGCGCGCGGTGGCGCGCGCGAGCTTGGCGCAGGCCGCGCCCGCCTCGGCGCGCACGGTCCGGGCGTCCAGGCGCTCGATGCGGTCGAGGCCGCCGTGCAGGAGGATGACCGTGCCGCGCAGCCCGCCGTCGCGCACCAGCAGGTTGCTGCCGAGGCCGACCCAGTGCAGGGGCTCGTCCGGCGGGAGCGTGCGCAGGAAGGCGGCGAGGTCGTCCAGGTCGGCGGGGCGGTAGACCCGCTCGGCGCGCCCGCCCACACGCCAGCTCGTGTGGCGCGCCATGGGCACGTCGCGCTCGAGCCGCCCGCGCAGCCCCGCGGCCTCCCGAGGGCTCGGCACCATCATCCCGCCCCCTCCTCCGCGAGCCGGCGCGCGAGCGTCCCGATGTCGCCCGCGCCCATCACCAGCACCACGTCGCCCTCGCGCGCCAGGCCCGGCAGGAGCCGTCCGGCCTCGGCCACGTCCTCGGCGAAGACCGGATCCACCTCGCCGCGGGCGCGGATGGCGCGCGAGAGGCTGCGCCCGTCCGCCCCGGCGATGGGAACCTCGCCCGCGGGATAGACCTCGGTCAGCAGCAGGGCATCGGCGCGCGAGAGCACGCGCACGAAGTCCTCGAACAGGTCGCGCGTGCGGCTGTAGCGGTGGGGCTGGAAGACCACCACCACCCGTCGCCCCGGCCACACGGCGCGCGCCGCTGCCAAAGTGGCCTCGATCTCGCGCGGGTGATGGCCGTAGTCGTCCACCAGGATCACGCGCGCGCCGCCCAGCGGCACCTCGCCATGGAGCTGGAAGCGCCGGCCGATGCCCGCGAAGCGCGCGAGGCCGCGCGCGATGGCGGCCTCCTCCACCCCGAGCTCGCGCGCCACCGCGACCGCGGCGAGCGCGTTGCGCACGTTGTGCAGCCCGGGCAGGCTCAGCTCCACCGCCAGCGGCGGGGCATCCCCGCCCACCACGGTGAAGCGGGTGCGCAGGCCCGCCTGCGCGATGTCCACCGCGCGCAGCTCGGCCTCGGGGCCGAGGCCGTAGGTGAGCACCGGGCGCGTGATCTCGGGCAGCACCGCGCGCACGCCCGCATCGTCCACGCACACGACCGCCAGCCCGTAGAAGGGCAGGTGGTGCAGGAACTCCACGAAGCTCGCCCGCAGCCGCGCGAGCTCCCCGCCGTAGGTGCCGAGGTGGTCGGCGTCGATGTTGGTGACCACGGCGATCACCGGCTGCAGGTAGAGGAAGGAGGCGTCGGACTCGTCGGCCTCGGCCACCAGGTAGCGGCCCGCCCCGAGGCGCGCGTTGGCGCCCACGCTGTTGAGGCGCCCGCCGACGACGAAGGTGGGATCGAGGCCGCCCTCGGCGAGCAGGCTCGCAACCAGGCTGGTGGTGGTGGTCTTGCCGTGGGTGCCGGCCACGGCGATGCCGTAGCGGAAGCGCATGAGCTCGGCGAGCATCTCGGCGCGCGGCACCACCGGGATGCGCCGCCGCCGTGCCTCGGCCACCTCGGGGTTGTCGGGCGCCACCGCGCTCGAGACCACCACCACGTCGGCGCCGGCCACGTGCCCGGGATCGTGGCCGACGCGCACGCGCGCGCCCAGCCCCTCGAGCCGGCGCGTGACGGCGTTGGGCCGCAGGTCCGAGCCGGTCACCACATAGCCCAGGTTGATGAGCACCTCGGCGATGCCGCCCATGCCCGATCCGCCGATGCCGACGAAGTGCACGCGCCGCACACGCCCCATGCCCTCCGCGGCCCAGGGCGCGCGCGCACCGTCGAGGCTCGCGGCCGGCCTCATCCGGCCACCTCCAGACAGACCGCCGCCACCCGCTCGGCGGCGTCCGGCAGGGCCGCCCGCCGTGCCGCCTCGGCGCGCCGCAGCAGGGCCTCGCGGCCGGCGAGCAGCGCCGCGAGACGGGCTGCGAGCGCCGCCGGCTCCAGGGGCTCGGTCACGATCTCCGCCGCGCCGGCACGCTCGAGCCAGCGGGCGTTGGCGCGCTGGTGGTCGTCCACCGCGTGGGGGTAGGGCACGAGCAGCGCCCCCACCCCCGCGGCCGCGAGCTCCGCCACCGTGAGCGCGCCCGCGCGGGCCACCACCAGGTCGGCCCAGGCGTAGGCCGCGGCCATGTCCTCGATGAAGGGCAGCACCTCGGCCGCCACGCCCACGCGCGCATAGGCCGCGCGTACGGCCTCGGCGTGGGCCGGGCCCGCCTGGTGCCGCACCGCGGGCCGCGCCGCGGCCGGGAGCCGCGCCAGCGCTGCGGGCAGGGCCTCGTTCAGGGCGCGCGCGCCCTGGCTGCCGCCGAGGACCAGCAGCCGCGTGGGCCCCGTGCGTCCGGCCCAGCGCGCCGCCGGCGCGGGGAGCGCGGCGATCTCGGCCCGCACGGGGTTGCCCGTCACCGTGACCTTCGGGCCCTCCGGAAAGGCGCCGGGGAAGGCGGCCAGCACGCGGCGGGCGAGCGGGGCGAGCAGCCGGTTGGTGAGCCCCGGGATGGCGTTCTGCTCGTGGATCACGAGGGGGCGCCGCAGCAGCCACGCGGCCACCCCGCCGGGGCCGGCGGCGTAGCCGCCCATGCCCAGCACCACGTCCGGGCTGAGGCTCCGCAGCAGCCGCGCGGCGGCCGCCACCGCGCGGGCGATGCGGAAGGGAGCGGCGAGCCAGGCGCCGACCCCGCGCCCGCGCAGGCCCGCCACCGGGAGCGTGTGCAGGGGCAGGCCCGCGGCGGGCACCAGGCGCGCCTCCAGGCCGCGCTCGGTGCCGAGCCAGGCCACGGCCGCCCCGCGCGCGCCGAGCGCCTGCGCCACCGCCAGGGCCGGGAAGACGTGGCCGCCCGTTCCGCCTGCCATGATCACCACGCGCACCCCCGACGCCTCCGGCTCACCGCCTCCGGCCTCCGTGCCGCCGCCCCCCGCGCGAGGCGGTCCCGATGCGCGCCAGGGCGTCGCCGCCCCAGGCGCGCGCCTCGTGGTCCACCCGCAGCACCAGCGCCAGGGCCACGCAGGTCACCACCAGGCTGGTGCCGCCGTAGCTCATGAGGGGCAGGGTCAGCCCCTTGGTGGGGAGCAGCCCCATGCTCACGCCCAGGTTCACGAAGGCCTGGAGCCCGATCCAGGTGCCGACGCCGGCCGCCAGATGGCCGGCGAAGCCGAGCCCGCCCTGCCAGGCGCGGCCGGCCACGGCGAAGACCCGCCACAGGAGCAACGCGTAGAGGCCGATCACGGCCAGCGTCCCCGCGAGCCCCAGCTCCTCGCCGATGACCGCGGGCAGGAAATCCGTGTGGGCCTCCGGCAGGTAGAAGAGCTTCTGCACGCTCTCGCCCAGGCCCACCCCGAGCCATTCCCCGCGCCCGAAGGCGATGAGCGACTGGGTGAGCTGGAAGCCGCTGTCGAAGGGGTCGGCCCATGGGTTGAGGAAGGTGGTCAGGCGCGCGAAGCGGTAGGGCGAGGCCACCGCCGCGGCCGCCGCGGCGAGCGCCACCGCCGCCGCCAGCGCCGCGAAGCGCCCGAGCGGCACGCCCGCCAGGAACAGCATCACCAGCAGGGTGGCGCCGAGCACGGCGGCCGCGCCGAAGTCGGGCTCGGCGAGCAGCAGCGCGCATGCGATGCCGATCACGGCCACCGGGACGAGAAAGCCGCGCAGGCTCGCGCGCACCGCCTCGGCCCGGCGCGCGAGATGGTCCGCCAGAAAGACGATGAGCAGCAGGCGCGCGGGCTCCGATGGCTGCAGGCTGAGGGGCCCCAGCCGGATCCAGCGCTGGCTGCCGTTGACCTCGTGGCCCAGGCCCGGCAGGAGCACCGCCGCCAGCAGGAGCAGCGCCGCCGCCAGCAGGGCCGGGCCCAGGCGCTGCCAGGCCGCGAGCGGCACCCGCCAGGCGAGCCAGCCCGCGCCGGCGCCCAGGGCGAGCGCCACCGCATGGCGCAGGGCGTAGTGGAGCCCGAAGCCGGTGGCACGCTCGGCGGCGGCCACGGAGGCCGAGGCGACCATGACCAGCCCCAGCGCCGCCAGCGCCGCCGCCGCCCCCAGCAGCCACGGGTCGCCCGCGCGGGGCATCCGCGCGGCCGCACGGCGCGATCTGCCCGCATCCTGCCGGCGCCAGCGCGCGTCCGCCACCGCGCTCATCGCCTCCCTCCGTGCAACGCGTGCACCGCCTCCGCGAAGGCACGGCCACGGTGCTCGAAGCCCGTGAACATGTCGAAGCTCGCGCAGGCCGGCGCGAGCAGCACCGCGTCACCCGGCCGGGCCAGCTCGCCCGCGAGCCGCACCGCCTCCTCCATGGTGCGCGCGCGCCGCAGGGCCGGCACCGCGCCGGCGAGCGCCGCCTCCAGCCTCGAAGCGTCTTCGCCGATGAGGACCACGCCGCGCGCGCGCCCGCGCAGGGCGGCGGCGAGCGGGGCGAAATCCTGCCCCTTGCCCTGCCCGCCCGCGATCAGCACCACGGGGCGGCCCAGGCTGGTCACCGCCGCCACCGCGGCGCCCACGTTGGTGGCCTTGGAGTCGTCGATCCAGCGCACCCCGCCCGCCTCCCGCACCAGGCTCATGCGGTGCGGCAGGCCCGGGAAGTCGCGCGCGGCCGCCAGCATCGCCTCCAGGGGCAGGCCCACGGCCTCGCCCAGGGCGAGGGCGGCGAGCACGTTGGCGACGTTGTGCGTCCCCTGAAGGCGCAGCGCGCCCGCGGGCAGCAGGGGGTCGCCGCCGCGGGCGAGCCAGGCCTCGCCGCCGCGGCGCAGCACCCCCCAGCCCGACGCGTCCGGGCGGCCGAGGCCGAAGGCCACCCGCCGGCCGGGACCGGTGGCGAGCGCGCGGGCGCAGGCGTCGTCGCGGTTGATCACCTGCACCCGGGCGCGGCGGTAGATGCGCCCCTTGGCCGCGGCATAGGCGGCGAGGTCCGGGTAGCGGTCCAGGTGGTCCGGCGAGACGTTGAGCACCACGGCCGCCGCCGGCGCCAGGCTCTCCACGGTCTCGAGCTGGAAGCTGGAGAGCTCCAGCACGTAGAGGTCCGGCTCGGCCTCGCCCAGCAGCTCCAGCGCGGGGGTGCCCAGGTTGCCGCCGGCGCGCGCCTCCCAGCCGGCGCGCAGGGCCATGGCCGCCACCAGGCTCGTGACCGTGCTCTTGCCGTTGGAGCCGGTGATGGCCACCACCGGCGCCGTGGCCGTGCGCGCGAAGAGCTCGATGTCGCCCAGCACCGGCACGCCGGCTGCGCGCGCGGCGGCGATCTCCGGGGTGCCGAGCGGCACGCCCGGGCTTACCACGATGCGCTCGGCGTGGGCGAAGGCCTCCTCCGCGAGGCCGCCGACGAAGACCGCCACCTCCGGCAGCTCGCGCTGCAGGGCCTCGAGCCCCGGCGGCGCCGGATGGGTGTCGGTCACGGCCACGGACTCGCCGCGGCGCGCGAGAAAGCGGGCCACCGCGAGCCCGGTGCGCCCGAGCCCCACCACCAGCGTGCGCCGGCCCTGCACCGCCGCCCGCTCCTCCGCCTGCTCGCCCTGCCCGTCCATGCGCGCCCTCACCGGATCTTGAGCGTCGCAAGGCCCACCAGCACCAGGATCACCGTGACGATCCAGAAGCGCACGATGACCCGCGGCTCCGGCCAGCCCTTGAGCTCGAAGTGGTGGTGCAGGGGGGCCATGCGGAAGATGCGCCGCCCCGTGAGCTTGTAGCTCGCGACCTGCAGGATGACCGAAACCGTCTCCATCACGAACACGCCGCCCATGACGAACAGCACCAGCTCCTGGCGCGCGAGCACCGCCACCACGCCGAGCGCGGCCCCGAGCGCGAGCGCCCCCACGTCGCCCATGAAGACCTGGGCGGGATAGGCGTTGAACCAGAGGAAGCCGAGCCCGGCGCCCACCAGGGCACCGGTGAAGACCACGAGCTCGCCCACGCCCGGGATGTAGGGGAAGCCCAGGTAGGCGGCGAAGCGCGCATGCCCCGCCACGTAGGCGAAGACGCCCAGCGCCCCGCCCACCATCACCGTGGGCAGGATCGCCAGCCCGTCGAGCCCGTCGGTGAGGTTGACGGCGTTGCTCGTGCCCACGATGACGAAGTAGGCGAGCGGGACGTAGAGCCAGCCCAGCGCGATGGACACGTCCTTGAAGAAGGGCACGATGAGCTCCGTCTCGGCCGGCACCTGGGCGGTGAGGTAGAGATAGAGCGCGGTGCCGAGGCCCGCGACGGACTGCAGCAGGTACTTCCAGCGCGCCGGAAGCCCCCGCGGGTCGCGCAGCACCAGCTTGCGGTAGTCGTCCACGAAGCCGATGGCGCCGAAGGCGAGCGTGACCGCCAGCACCACCCACACGTAGCGGTTGAAGGGGTCCGCCCACAGAACCGTGGCCGCGGCGATGGCCACCAGGATCAGGGTGCCGCCCATGGTGGGCGTGCCCGCCTTGGCGAGGTGGCTCTCGGGGCCGTCGGCGCGCACGGTCTGGCCGATGCGGTAGCGGTCGAGCCGCCGGATCATGGCAGGCCCCACCACGAAGGAGATCGCCAGCGCCGTCAGCACCCCGAGGATGGCGCGGAAGGTGAGGTACTGGAAGACGTTGAAGCCGCTGTGGAGGGCGGTGAGCTTCTGGGCGAGCAGGTAGAGCATCGCGCTCAGCCCTCCCCGTTCGCGGCCGGCGCCGCGGGCGCCGCCAGGAGGCGCTGCACGACCCGCTCCATGCGCATGCGGCGCGAGCCCTTGACCAGCACCGTCACCTCCGGACCGAGCCGCGGCGCGAGCGCGGCCACGAGCTCCTCCACGTCCGTGCAGGCGCGGCCGGCCGCGCCGAAGGCGCGCGCGGCGCGCGCGGCCTCCCCGCCCAGGCCGTAGAGCGCCGCCACGCCGGCGGCCAGCGCCCGGCGGCCGGCGGCCTCGTGCCAGGCGGCCGACTCCGGCCCGAGCTCCGCCATGTCGCCGAGGACCAGCACGCGCTCGCCCGGCAGCGCGGCGAGCACCTCGAGGGCGGCCTCGAGCGACTGGGGGTTGGCGTTGTAGGTGTCGTCGAGGAGCAGCGCGCCGCAGGGCAGTCGCAGCGGGCGCAGCCGCCCCGGCACGGGCTCGGCGGCCTCCAGGCCGGCGAGGATGGCCGCCTCGTCGGCGCCGGCGGCGCTCGCCGCCGCGGCCGCCGCCAGCGCGTTGAGGATGTTGTGGCGGCCGAGCAGGGGCAGGCGGCACTCGGCGAGCGGGCCCGCCGGGCCGCGCAGGTGCAGGCGCGTGCCCTCGGGCTCGGTGCGCCACTCGGCGGTCCACTCGGCCTCGGCCGCCAGGCCGAAGCGCACCACGGCACGGGCGCCGGCGGCGAGTTCGCGCCACAGGCCCGCGTGGGCGTCGTCGGCGTTGTAGACGGCCACGCCGCCGCGGGCGGCCACGGCCTCGAGCAGCTCCCCCTTGCCGCGCGCCACGCCCGCGACCGTGCCGAAGCCCTCCAGGTGCGCGGGCCCCGCGTTGAGCACCACGCCCACGTCGGGCTCCGCCATGCCCGCGAGGCGGGCGATATCGCCCGCGGCGCTCGCCCCGAGCTCGACCACGGCCCAGCGGTGAGCAGGCGTGATGCGGCAGAGCGTGAGCGGCACGCCGATGGCGTTGTTGAGGTTGCCCACGGTGGCGAGCCCCGGGCCGGTGCGGGCGAGGATGGCGGCGGCGAGCTCCTTGACCGTGGTCTTGCCGCTGCTGCCCGTGACGGCCACCACGGGCCCGGCGCAGCGGCCGCGCCACCAGCGCCCGAGCCGGCCGAGGGCCTCCAGGGTGTCGTCCACGAGGACGCGCGCGAGCGGCCCGCCCGGGTCCTCGGCCACCAGCACGGCCGCCGCGCCGCGCCCGGCCGCATGCCCCACGAAGTCATGGCCGTCGAAGCGCGGGCCGCGCAGGGCGACGAAGAGCTCTCCGGGAGCCACCGTGCGCGAGTCCGTGCTCACCCCCGCGAGCGTCACGTCCGGCCCCAGCAGGCGTCCGCCCACCGCCGCCGCAACCTCGCTCAGACGCACGCCGCTCATCCGCCGCCTCCCCCACGCTCGGCCAGGGTGGCCAGCACGACGGCGCGGTCGCTGAAAGGGCGGTATTCGTCGCCCACGATCTGCACCGTCTCGTGCCCCTTGCCCGCCACCAGCACCACGTCGCCCGGGCGCGCGCGCCCGACCGCGTGGCGGATGGCGGCCTCGCGGTCGCGGATCACATAGGCGCGGTCCGGGTCGCGCATCCCGGCGAGGATCTCCGCCACGATCCGCGCGGCGTCCTCGCCGCGGGGGTTGTCGTCGGTGATCACCACGTGGTCGGCGCCGGCCTCGGCCACACGGCCCATCTCCGGGCGCTTGCCGCGGTCACGCTCGCCTCCGCAGCCGAACACGCACCACAGCGCGCCCGCGCACAGGGAGCGCAGCGCCGCGAGCGCCTGGGCCAGGGCGTGCGGGGTGTGGGCGTAGTCCACCACCACCAGGGGCTGGTCCGGCCCGCCGCCGAAGCGCTCCATGCGCCCGGGCACGGGGCCCACCCGCGCCAGCCGCGCGCAGGCCTCCTCGATGGGCGTCTCCAGCGCCAGCAGCACCGCCAGCGCCGCGAGCAGGTTCCAGGCGTTGAAGCGGCCGAGGAGCGGGGCCGCGAGCTCGCACCCGCCCCAGCTCGTCTCCACCGCCATGCGGATGCCCTCGGCGTCGGCGCGCAGGTCCCGGGCGAGCACCCAGGCCGCCCCCGCGGGCACCTCGGCCTTCGTCCCGTAAGCGAGCAGGCGCGCCGGCCCCGGCGGCTCGGCGAGCCAGCGCGCGCCCATGGGGTCGTCCGCGTTCAGCACGGCCCAGCCGAGCTCGCGCCCCTCGAACAGGCGGCGCTTGGCGCGGGCATAGGCCTCGGCGTCGCCGTGGTAGTCGAGGTGGTCCCGGGTGAGGTTGGTGAGCACGGCCGCCTCGAAGGCCACCCCGGCCACGCGCCCCTGGTCGAGGGCATGGGAGGAAACCTCCATCACCGCCCAGCGCGCGCCGGCGCGCCGCAGGGACTCGAGGCGCGCATGCACCTCGACCGCGTCCGGCGTGGTGTGCCCGTCGCTGTCCAGGGCGCCGGGCAGCCCGTGGCCGAGCGTGCCCATGAGGCCGCAGCGGGCGGCGGGGCGGTCCAGGGCGCGGGCGACGAGATGGGCGCAGGAAGTCTTGCCGTCGGTGCCGGTGACACCCACCACCCGCAGGTCGCGGGAGGGGTGCAGGTAGAAGCGGTCGGCGATGACGCCGGCGCGCTCGCCCAGGCGCTCGACCGGAACCAGCGGGATGCCCGCCACCTCGGCCGCGCCCGTGCCGGGGAAGGGAGGCTCCCAGGCCACGGCCGCGGCCCCGGCGGCGATGGCCCGGTCCAGGTAGGCGAGGCCGTGGGTGCGCCGGCCGGCCCGGGCCAGGAAGAGATCGCCCGGCCGCACCTTGCGGCTGTCGGCCGCGAGCCCCGTGACCATCACGTCGGCCGCCGGTCCGGCGTCGGCGAGCCCCGCGAGCAGCTCGCCCAGCCGCCGCCCCGGCAGCCTGGCCCCGTGTGCCGCCATCATGTGGCCGCCTCCGCGCCCAGGGCCACGTGCATGGGGCCACGCGGCGCATCCGGGGGCACGTCCAGCAGCCGCAGCGCCCCCGCCATCACGCGCGCGAACACGGGCGCGGCCACCTCACCGCCGTAGTAGGCGCCGGCGCGCGGCTCGTCGATCACCACGACGGCCACCAGGCGCGGGCGGCTCGCCGGGGCCATGCCGGCGAAGAGGGCCACGTAGCGCGTGTCGCTGTAGCCCCCGGGACCGGCCTTGCGCACGGTGCCGGTCTTGCCCGCCACCCGGTAGCCGGGCACGGCGGCGCGCCGCCCCGTGCCGCCCGGGCCCACCACGCCCTCCAGCATGGCGCGCACCTGGCGCGCCACGCGCGCGGGCAGCACCCGCTCGCTCCCGGCGTTTCCGGCGCGCCGCGGGAAGCTCACCTGCGGCAGCCGCCCGTCGGCGGCCAGCGCCGCGTAGGCGCGCGCGAGCTGCAGGGCCGTGACCGAGAGCCCGTAGCCGAAGGCTGCCGTGGCCTGCTCGACCACGTGCCAGCGGCGGTGGTCGAGCAGCACGCCGTCGGCCTCGCCCGGGAAGCCGCTGGCCGTGGCGCGGCCGAAGCCGAGGCGCGCGTAGACCGACCACAGACGCCGCGCCGGGAGCGCCAGCGCGATCTTGGCCGCGCCCACGTTGCTGGAGCGGCGGACGACCTCGGTGACGTCCAGCAGGCCGAAGTTGCGGATGTCGCGCACGGTGGCGTCGGCCACGCGCAGCAGCCCCGGGCGGGTGTCCACGGGGGTGTCCGGGCGGAAGCGCCCGCTTTCCAGCGCCGCTGCCACCGTGAAGGGCTTCATGGTGGAGCCCGGCTCGAAGACGTCGGTGACGGCGCGGTTGCGGCGTGCCGTGCGCGGGCCGCGGTCACGGCGGTTGGGGTTGTAGGCGGGCTGGTTGGCCATGGCCAGCACCTCGCCCGTGCGCGCGTCCAGCACCACGATCGAGCCGCCGCGGGCGCGGTGGCGCAGCACCGCGGCCTTGAGCTCGCGGTAGGCGAGGTACTGCAGGCGCCGGTCGAGGGCGAGGCGCAGGTCGCGGCCGGGGCGCGCGGGCCGCAACAGGGCCACGTCGCGCACCACGCGCCCGAGCCGGTCCTTGAGCACGCGCTTGGCCCCGGGCTCGCCTCGCAGCCAGCGGTCCCAGCCGAGCTCCACGCCCTCCTGGCCCACGTCGTCGATGTTGGTGAAGCCCACCACGTGCGCGGCCACCTCGCCCATGGGGTAGTAGCGGCGGTACTCGCGCTGCAGGTGCACGCCGGGCAGCCCCAGCGCCATCACCCGCGCGGCGGTGGCCGGATCCACATGGCGGCGCAGGTACACGAACTCGCGCTCGCGCCGGGCGGCGATGCGGCGCACGAGCCGCTCGGCCGGCATGCCCAGCGCCTGGGCGAGCCGCGCCAGGGCACGGCGGTCGGCGGGCAGCGCTCCAGGGTCGGCCCACACGGAGTCCACCGGCGTGCTGATGGCGAGCGGCTCGCCGTTGCGGTCCATGATCATGCCGCGGTGCGCGGGCACGCTTACCACCCGCAGGTGGCGCGCCTCGCCCTGGCGGCGCAGGAAGTCGGTGTTGAGCACCTGCAGGAAGACCGCGCGTCCGGCCAGCGCGAGCCCCGCCAGCGCGAAGCAGGCGAGCACCACACGCCGGCGCGCGAGCGCCGGATCGGCCCGCCCCCCTGCGCTTTCGTGCCGCTGCCACCTCATGGCCTCACCACCACCACCTCGTCCGGCCGCGGCAGGCGCATCCGCAGCCGCTCGCGCGCGAGGCGCTCGATACGCGAGTGGGCGGCCCAGGTGCTCTGCTCGAGCTGCAGCCGCCCCCACTCCACCTCGAGCGCGTCGCGCGCCTGCTCCAGGCGCGCGAGCTCGGCGTAGAGGCGCCGGCTGAGGTGGCTGGTGTAGACCACCCCCAGGGCCGAGGCGATCACCGCCAGCGCCAGCCCGGCCGCCAGGAGGCGCGCCCCGCTCATGCCGCCAGCCTCTCCGCCGCCCGCAGGACCGCGCTGCGCGCGCGCGGGTTGGCCGCCACCTCCGCCGCCCCGGGGCGCACCGGCCCGCCGAGCAGCCGCAGCCGCGGGGCCCTGGGCGGCGGGAGACCCGGCGCCGGGGGCGCCGGCCGCGCCTCGCCGCGCAGGAAGCGCTTGACGATGCGGTCCTCGAGCGAATGGAAGCTGATCACCACGAGCCGCCCGCCCGGCGCGAGCGCCTCCACGGCCTGAGCCAGCCCCGCCCGCAGGGCCTCCAGCTCGCGGTTGACGTGGATACGGATGGCCTGGAAGGTGCGCGTCGCCGGGTGCTTGCCCGGCTCGCGCCCCGGCACCGCGCGCGCCACCACCTCGGCCAGCTCCGCGGTGCGCCGCAAGGGGCGGGCACGCACGATGGCGCGGGCGATGCGCCGGGCGTGGCGCTCCTCGCCGTACTCGGCGATGACGCGGGCGATCTCGCGCTCCGGGGCGCGGTTGAGCCAGTCGGCCGCGCTCTCGCCCGCCGCGGGGTCCATCCGCATGTCCAGGGGGCCGTCGCGCAGGAAGCTGAAGCCGCGCCCGGGATCGTCGAGCTGGGGCGAAGAGACGCCGAGGTCCATGAGGATGCCGTCCACGCGCCCGGCCCAGCCCTGCGCGGCCACCAGCCCCGCGAGCGCCGCGAAGGAGCCCTGGGCCACGCGCACCCGGGGGTCGCCGCCCAGGTGCGCGCGGGCGTGGGCCACGGCCTCCGGATCGCGGTCGAGCACGAGCAGCCTTCCGGCCGGGCCGAGGCACGCGAGCACTGCGGCCGCGTGGCCGCCGCGCCCGTAGGTGGCGTCCACGTAGCGCCCTGCCGCCCGCACGTCCAAGGCCTCCAGCACCTCCTCCAGCAGCACCGGCCGGTGGCCCGGCGCCTCCGCCATGGGACCTACAGGGACAGCGAGGCGAGCTCCGGCGCCAGCGCCTCGATGGCCTCGCCCTCCGCCTCCTCGAGCCATGCCTCGCGACGCTCCGACCAGGTCGCCTCGTCCCACAGCTCGAACTTGTTGCCTTGCCCGATCAGCACCACCCGCCGGTCCAGCCCCGCGAACTCCCGCAGCGGCGGCGGGACCAGGATGCGGCCGTGGCTGTCGAGCTCGCACTCGGTGGCATGGCCGATGAGGAGGCGCTGCAGGCGCCGCGCGGCCGGGTTGAGGCTGGGCAGGCGCACGAGCTTGCGCTCGATCTCCTCCCATTCCGGCAGGGGGTAGAGCAGCAGGCAGTGGTCCGGGTCCACCGTGACCACCATCTGCCCGTCGCAGCGCTGGACCAGCCGGTCGCGGTAGCGGCTGGGCATGGCCATCCGCCCCTTGGCGTCCAGCGTCAGATGATTGACCCCCCGGAACAAGCCTGCCCCCTCTGGTGGCCCGGGCTCCCATTACGTCCCACTTTTTCCCACTTTGTGACACTATAGGTACCCGCTCTCGCGGCTGTCAAGGACGACCGCGCCGAAAGTTGCTTGGCGGACAGGAGCTTACGCGCTCCGCCGGGTCTCGGAAGCGTGACAAAAAGCGCAGGAATCAGCCGGTTGCGAAAGCAAGCTGAGAAACAAGGTCAATCCATGAGAAAAGGCCCGGAGGCCGGGGCCTCCGGGCCGGGTTCGGCGCGAGCCGGCCTGTAAGCCGGGTTCTGTTCCCCGCCGCGGGGGCGGGGCGGCAGCCATTCATCTGGGACGTGCGTCGCCGCACGCCTCTAGCGACCTACCCGGGAGCCGTGCGGGCCACACGATCGCTCCCCTATTCGGTCTTGCTCCGGGTGGGGTTTGCCGTGCCGCGGATGTCGCCACCCGCGCGGTGCGCTCTTACCGCACCGTTTCACCCTTGCCTGTGCCCCGGAGGGGCCATCGGCGGTCTGTTCTCTGTGGCACTTTCCGTGGGCTCGCGCCCCCCAGGCGTTACCTGGCACCCTGCCCTGCGGAGCCCGGACTTTCCTCCCCGCGCGCGAGGCGCGGAGCGGCTGCCCGGCCGGCTCGCCCGGGCCACTCTAGGCCCGCGCCCCGGCGGGCGCAAGGCCGCTCAGCGGCCATCCTTTTCGACCGCCCAGCGGTAGAGCCGGTTCCGTGGCAGGCCCGTGATCTCCGCCGCCGCGCGCGCCGCCTCCCGGGGCGGCAGCCGCTGGAGGAGGACGGCTAGCACCCGCCGCGCCTCGGCCTCGTCCGGGGCGGGCGGCGCCTCGGCCCCCGACACCACCACCACGGCCTCCCCGCGCCGCTGATCGGCCTCGGCGGCCACGCGCGCGGCGAGCGCCTCCAGCGTGCCGCGCAGGACCGTCTCGTGCCGCTTGGTGAGCTCGCGCGCCACCACCGCCCGGCGCTCCCGTCCCAGCGTCCCGGCCATGTCCGCCAGGCTCTCGGCCAACCGGTGGGGGGCCTCGAAAAAGACCAGGGTGCGCCTCTCGCCGCGCAGCGTGCCGAGCCGCGCGCGCCTGCCGGCCGCCTTCGCCGGCAGGAAGCCCTCGAACACGAAGCGCTCGGCCGGCAGCCCCGCGACCGACAGGGCCGCGGTCACCGCGCTCGGGCCGGGCACGGCCACCACCTCCAGCCCCGCCTCCCCCGCCGCGGCCACCAGGCGCCGGCCCGGGTCGCTCACGAGCGGTGTGCCGGCGTCGCTCACCAGGGCCAGGGCCTCGCCCGCGCGCAGGGCCGCGAGCAGCTCGGGCACGCGGCGGGCCTCGTTGTGGGCGTGCAGCGAGACCAGCGGCGTGGCCAGCCCCAGGCGCCTGAGCAGCGCGCCCGTGACGCGCGTGTCCTCGGCCACCACGCGCCCCACGCCCGCCAGAACGGCCCGCGCCCGCGGGCTCAGGTCGCCGAGGTTGCCGATGGGCGTGGCGACCACGTAGAGCGTGCCGGGCTCGATTGACACCTCCGGGGCGCCTTCCGATACTCGCTCCACCTTGCGCACCCCATCCGCCAGCCTGTCCGTCGGGGCCCGCCGGCCGGGGCCACGGCCGCCTATGCTGCGGCCCCGCCCGCCGCGGGGGCAAGCGCGTGCCGCCCGCATTGCCGGGGCCGCCCGCCCGCAGGTCGGGCCCGGAACCGGTGCCGGAGGCGGGCCGCCCCGCCTGCGGGCGCTGCGCCGCTCCCCGCGGCTGGCCTCAGCCGAGCGCCGGCCCCGTGTCCGTGGCGCCCTGCCCCTGCTCGCGGCCGCGCTCCTCGTGGCCGCCTGCGCGCCGGCGCCGCCGCGCCCCGCCCCAGAGACGCAGGCGGTGGGGGCCGCCGAGCGCGAGGCAGCGGCGCTGCGCGCCGCCGGCGACGCCACCGGCGCGGCCCGCCGCTACCTGGAGGCCGCGCGCACGGCGCCGGCCGCGGCCCGGCCCCGGCTCCTGCTCGCGGCCGCACGGGCCTGGCTCGAGGCCGGGAACCCGCGCGAGGCCCTCGCGGCGCTGCCGGACGTGCGGCCGGAATGGTCCCGGGAGCTGCGCCGCGCGGCGCACCAGGTCCGCGCCGAGGCCTACCTCGCGGCGGGCAATCCGCTGGAGGCGGCGCGGGAGCGGCTCGCCGAGGCGGACCTCGCCCCCGGCCCGGACGGGCGGACGGCGGCGCTGGACGCCGCCTGGGAGGCGCTGCAACGATTGCCGGGCCCCTACCTGCGCTTCCTCGCCGAGACCACCGCCGAACCGCGCCTGCGCGGCTGGCTCGAGCTCGCCGCCGCGGCGCGCACCCATCCACCGGGCCCGGCAGCCGAGGCGGCGCTCGCCGCATGGCTGGAGCGGCACCCGGGCCACGAGGCCGCCGCCCGCGCGCAGGCCCTGCGCGAGCAGCTGGGCGCGCCCCGAGGCGTGCCGCGCCGCATCGCCTTGCTGCTGCCCCTGTCCGGCCCCTACGCCGAGGCCGGGCGCGCCGTGCGTGATGGCTTCCTCGCCGCCTGGTACGCGGATCTCTCCCCGGACGAGCGCCCGCCCGTGCGCGTGCTGGACACGGGCGGCCGTCCCGAGGCCGTGTGGCCACTGTACCGGCAGGCGGTCGAAGGCGGCGCAACGCTGGTGGTGGGGCCGCTGCGCAAGGAGGCCGTGGCCGAGCTCGCGCGCGCCGGCTCGCTGGAGGTGCCCGTGCTGGCCCTCAACCGCGCGCCCCCCGCCGCCACCGCCGCCCCGGCGCGGAGCCCGGAGGCCGGGCCGGGGCCGGCGACGAAGCCGGCGGCGGGCCAGGCGGCCCCCGCCCCGGCGCCGGACACGCAGGGTGAGGCTCGGCCCTCCCCGCCGGAGCGGCTCTACCAGTTCGGCCTCGCCCCCGAGGACGAGGCCGCACAGGCCGCCGAGCGTGCCATCGTCGAAGGCTGGGAGCGGGCGCTGGTGCTGGTGCCGGAGGGGCCGTGGGGCGAGCGGGTCGCGGCCGCCTTCGCCCGGCGCCTCACCGAGCTCGGCGGCACCGTGCTGGAAGCGGCGGCCTATCCCCGGCAGGGCGCGGACTTCGCGCCGGTGCTGCGCCCCCTGCTCAACCTCGACGAGAGCGCCGCGCGGCGCGCGCGGCTGGCCCGCATCCTGGGCCGCCGCCTCGCCTTCGAGCCGCGGCGCCGGCGCGACGTGCAGGCGATCTTCATGGCCGCCTTCCCGCGCGCGGCGCGCCTGCTCAAGCCGCAGCTCGACTTCCACCGCGCCTCGGGCGTGCCGGTGCTCGCCACCTCCCATGTCTACGCCGGCACGCCCGACCCGGAGCGCGACCGGGACCTCGACGGCATTCTCTTCTGCGACCTGCCCTGGCTGCTGGACCCCGGCGCGCGCCATCCACTGCGCGCGCGCATCGGGGCCCTGTGGCCCGAGCGCGCGGCCCGCTACCCGCGCCTGTTCGCCCTCGGGGTTGACGCCTTCCGCATCGCGCCCTACCTCCCCGACCTGGAGGCCGGGCTGGGGCCCATCCCGGCGGCGACGGGCGACCTCACCCTCACCGCGGGGCGAACGCTCAGCCGGCGCCTGCGCTGGGCGCGCTTCCGCCGCGGCCGGCCGGTGCCCGCGGACGAGGCCATGGCCGAGCCGGACCGACCGCATCCCGCCCCTCACTGACGTTTCCCCCCGGCGGGGTGCCCCGCTCGCGGCCCTCCGGTATGATGCCCGCGGACGAACCGGCAGGGAGGCCGCGCGATGGGGCTGCCATGGAGGATGCGACGCGGGCAGGCGGCGGAGGCCCGCGCCCGCCGGCACCTGGAGCGGGCCGGGCTCCGCACCCTCGCCTGCAACTGGCGCTGCCGCGGCGGCGAGCTCGACCTGGTGATGGCCGACGGGCCCGCCGTGGTCTTCGTGGAGGTGCGGCTGCGCGGCGCGGGAGCGCAGGTGGCCGCGGCCGAGAGCGTGGACCGGCGCAAGCGCGCGCGGCTCGTGCGGGCGGCCCGGGCCTACGTGGCCCGCGAGCTCCGGAGCTGGTCGCGGCCGCTGCGCTTCGACGTGGTGACCGTGGAGGCGGACGGGCGCCTGCGCTGGCTGCGCGACGCCTTCCGCCCGGACGCCTGGTGAGTGCAGGGTTGCAGAGTATGGAAGCGGAGAGGACGGTTCCGGTGGATGAGGCCGCGCGCGTGCGCGCGCTCTTCGTCGAGAGCGCGCGCCTCAAGGCCGAGGCCGGACCCGCGCTGGCGCCGGCCATCGCCCAGGCGGCGGCCCTCGTGGCCGGGGCCCTGCGGTCCGGCGGCAAGGTGCTCGCGTGCGGCAACGGCGGCTCAGCGGCCGACGCGCAGCACTTTGCGGCCGAGCTCCTCAACCGCTTCGAGCGGGAGCGAGCCCCGCTGGCGGCCGTGGCGCTCACGACCGACAGCTCCACGCTCACCTCCATCGCCAACGACTACGACTTCGGCCAGGTCTTCGCCAAGCAGGTGCGCGGCCTGGGCCGGGCGGGCGACGTCCTCGTCGCCATCAGCACCAGCGGGCACTCGCCCAACGTGAACGAGGCCGTGCGCGCGGCGCACGCGTGCGGGCTGCGGGTGGTGGCCCTGACGGGCAGGGACGGGGGAGAGCTGGCAGGGCTGCTCCGGGAGGGCGACGTGGAGATCCGGGTACCGGCCCGCTCCACGGCCCGCATCCAGGAGGTGCACATCCTGGCGCTGCACTGCATCTGCGACCTGCTGGACCATGACCTGCCCGAAGCGAAGGAGGACGAGGCATGAAGAACACCGAGGCATCTGCGCGCACCCTGGCATTGGCGCTGCTGGCGGCGGCCACGCCCGCCCTGCTCGGCGGCTGCGCCGAGGCGGTGGTGGGCGGCGCCGTGGCCGGCGCGGCCGTGGTGCACGACCGGCGCACCCCCGGCACCGTCATCGACGACCAGCTCGTCGAGCTGCGCTGGATCCACGAGTACCACAAGGATGAGACCCTCAAGAAGCAGTCCCACATCAGCGCGACGAGCTACAACGGTGTCCTGCTGCTCACGGGCGAGGCCCCCACGGAGGACCTGCGCGCCCGCGCCGAGGCCATCGCGCGCGGCCTGCCCAAGGTGCGACGGGTGCACAACGAGATCCGCATCGCCGCGCCCAGCTCGCTGTCGGCGCGCTCGAGCGACGCCCTCATCACCGCCAAGGTAAAGACCAGCCTGTTCAAGGTGAAGCTCGAGGACTTCGATCCCACGCGCGTGAAGGTCGTCACCTCGAACGGCACGGTCTACCTCATGGGTCTCGTCACGCGGCAGGAGGCCGCGGCCGTGGTGGAGCAGGTGCGGCGGGTGAAGGGCGTGCAGCGCGTGGTCAAGGTCTTCGAGTACATCGGCTGAGGCCTGCGCCGCGCGGCGCAGGCGCGGAGCGTACGTGAGCGGTTCCCTCGTCGCCGACCTCGAGCGCGCGGCGGGCGCGGCGGCCGTGCTGGCCGAGCCCGCCGAACGCTGGACCTACGGCTACGACAACAGCCGCCGCCACGCCATGCCCGCGGCCGTGGTGCTGGCCGAGGAGGCCGCGCAGGTGGCGGAGGTGGTGCGCGTCTGCCGCGCGCACCGCGCGCCGCTGGTGGCGCGCGGGCGCGGCACGGGCACCGCGGGTGCCGCCGTGCCCGCCGCCGGCGGCGTGGTGCTGAGCCTCGAGCGCATGGACGCCATCCTCGAGCTCGACCCGGACGACCGCCTCATGGTGGTCCAGCCGGGCGTGACCAACGCCGCCGTGCAGCGGGCCGCCGCCGCGCACGGCTTCTTCTGGCCCCCGGACCCCACCAGCGCCGAGGTGTGCACCGTGGGCGGCAACCTCGCCTGCAACGCCGCCGGTCCCCGCGCGGTCAAGTACGGCACCCCGCGCGACTGCACCCTGGGCCTGGAGGCGGTGGCCGGCACCGGCGTGCGCTTCCGCACCGGCGTGCGCACCACCAAGGGCGTGGTGGGCTACGACCTCACGCGGCTCATCATCGGCTCCGAGGGCACGCTCGCCGTCATCACCGAGGCCACGCTGCGGCTCACGCCCCTGCCCGAGGCGCGCCGCACCCTGCGCGCGGTCTACGCCGACGTCGCCGCCGCCGCGCGCGCGGTGACCCGTCTCATGGCCCTGCCCGCCGGGCCCTGCGCCCTGGAGTTCATGGACCGCCGCGCCCTGGAACTGGTGCGCGGCCACCAGGCCGTGGCCTTGCCCGAAGGCGCCGGGGCCCTGCTCATGATCGAGGCCGACGGGCCGGCGGGCTGCATCGGCGAGATCGTGGCGGCCACGCGCCGCGCCGCCACCGTCGAGGGCCTGCTCGAGCTGGACGAGGCCGCGGACGAGCAGGCGCGCGCCGAGCTGTGGCGGGCGCGCAAGGCGCTGTCGCCCGCGCTGCGCAACGCAGCCCCCGGCAAGATCAACGAGGACGTGGTGGTACCGGTCTCACGGCTGGCCGATCTGGTGCGGGGCCTGGAGCGGCTGGCCGAGACGCACCGCACCCTCATCGTCAACTTCGGCCATGCCGGCAACGGCAACCTGCACGTGAACCTGCTCTACGACCCGGCCGATGCGGACACGCTTGCACGCGCCGAGCGCTGCCTGGACGCGGTCTTCGGCCTCGTGCTCGAGCTCGGTGGCACCCTCTCGGGCGAGCACGGCGTAGGGCTGGTCAAGCGCGAGCTGGCCGCACGCGAGCTCGACCCCGCCGCCCTTGCCCTCATGCACGCCCTCAAGGCCCAGTTCGACCCCGACGGCATCCTCAATCCCGGAAAGACCCTCCCCGAGCCGGCCTGAGGCGCCTCGACGCGCTTGACTTCCATCAAGGTTGATTTCCGTCAGCGCCGTCGGCGGCAGCCACCACTATGTTCGCTTCCGATGCAGGGAGAGCGTGCGCAGCCGTCGGGGCCCCATAACGCAAAGACATGCGAAGCCGGACGAACCCTGCCCCACCCAGGGGACGGGAAAGGCCGCAGCAGATCCGATCCACACTCGGGGGGAAGCCATGAAGACCACAAGCCACCGCATCGAGCACCAGACCTCACTGCTCAGCGCACTGCTGGCGACCGGACTCTTCACTGCCGGCGTCTCCAGCGCACTGGCGGATAGCCTCGAGGAGGCCCTGAGGGGAGGCGAGGCGAGCCTCGACATCCGTCTCCGCTACGAATGGGTCAGGCAGGATGGTGCGGCGGACAACGCACGGGCCTCGACGGTACGGACCCGTATCGGTTACCGCACAGGCACCTATCGCGGCCTGCAAGCCTTCGTCGAGATGGAGAACACTTCGGCAGTCGGCTCCGAGGGCTACCGAGTCCCCGGCGCCTCGCCCTATGGCCCCCGCACCCCAGGTCGCCCGATCGTGGCCGACCCGCTGTTCACCGAGCTGAACCAGGCCTGGCTGGAGCTCACAGGACCTTACACCACACGCATCCGCTACGGCCGCCAGCGCGTGACTCTCGACAACCATCGGTTCATCGGCAACGTCGGCTGGAGGCAGAACGAGCAGACCTACGACGCCCTCACCCTGCGCAACACCGCCGTCGACGGCCTGAGCATCCTCTACGGCTACTTCACCAATGCAAACACGGTTATCGGAACCGACCGGCGCATGGGCTCCCACGTGCTCAACGTCTCATACGGCAAGCTCCCCCTTGGCCGTCTCACCGCCTACGCCTATCTGCTCGATTTCGAGGCGGGGGCGGGCACGGACAGCCGTACGGTCGGGGCCCGTCTCGCAGGCGAGCTTCCCGCCGGCGACCTCAGGCTGGGCTATCTGATCGAGTACGCGCAGCAGGACTCCTATGCCGACAGCTCCGGCCTCGACCATGCCTACCACCGGCTGGAGCTCGGTCTGGGCCTGCGCGGCCTGACCTTCAGGATCGGCGAGGAGCGGCTCGGCGGCGACGGCGGCACCGCATTCCAGACACCGCTCGCGACTCTGCACGCCATGAACGGTTGGGCCGACCGCTTCCTGACCACGCCTGCAGACGGGCTCGTGGACCGCTTCCTGTCCGTGGGCGGCAAAGTGGCGGGAATCGCCCTGCGGGCCGTCTACCACGACTTCTCCGCCGACCGCGGAGACCGCAGCTACGGCGACGAGATCGACCTCCTTGCCCTCTACCGTTTCGGGCGTCATATCACGCTGGGAGTCAAGTATGCCGGCTATGACGCCGACAGCTTCTCGGTCGATACCGACAAGGCATGGGTCTGGATACAGGCCAGGCGCTGAGCCGCACCTCGTGGACGGCGGGCGGCCACCAAGCCGAGGGCAAGTCCAGCCGGCGTCCCTCAGCCCTCCGCGCCAGACGTCGTCGGATGGTCTGGAGTCGCCACGCTTTCGTGGACACCTGATGCTTTGGGATGGAGAAGGAGGTGTCTACGATGGCGAAGACGAGAAAACCGTATCCGCCGGAGTTCCGGCGGCAGATGGTGGAGCCGGTAGCGGGCCGGCCGGAGCCCGGATTCGCTTGCCCGGGAGTTCGAGCCGGCGGCCGAGAGCACCCGCAACCGGGTCCGGCAGGCCGATCGTGACGAGGGGCGTCGTGGCGACGGCCTGACGAGCCCGGAGCGCGATGAGCTGCGGCGGCTGCGGAGGGAGAACCGCCGGCTCAAGATCGGGCGCGAGATCCTGGCAAAAGCCGCGGCTGAGGTATCGCCCGGGAGACCGACTCGGTGCCGCCGAAGTCTTCGAGGCCGTAGAGGGTGAACCGGGCCCGTTACCTTGTGCCCACGATGTGCCGGCTGCGCGCATTCTCCCCGAGCGGGTTCCATGCGTGGCTGAAGCGCCCGATATCGGCCCGGGCGCGGCGGGATGCGGAGCTGGCGGAGAAGATCGAGGCCATCCATGCCCGCTCCCGCAGGACCCATGGGGCGCCCCGGATTCGCGCCGAGCTGCATGCCGAGGGCGAGCGTGTCGGGCGCAAGCGGGTGGCGCGGCTGATGAAGGCCAGGGGTCTGAAGGGTGTCAGCCGCCGCCGGGGCTGTCGCACCACCTGCCGCGGCGAGGCGGCCCGGGCGGTGCCGGCCCCGGTGGAGCGGGACTTTTGCGGCCGAGGCCCCGAACCGGCTGTGGGTGGCGGACATCACCGGGAAACTCTGATGGAAGCTCTGAAAAATCCGGTTTTTCAGGGCTCCCCGCGGCCATGGACGGCCGCGGGACGGCCCATGCACAGGGAAGTGCATGACGACACGCGAAAAATCGAAAGGGACCGCGAAGCACTATCGCGCTGATCGATCCGCGCAGCGGATTGGTCAGAGTTTCCAATTGAATGGCAGCGGATCGCGCGTGAGCGCGACCAGCACGATA
>Ga0256839_1000611_pt1 | contig 45736 bp, 39 predicted proteins | sample 354166metaG_FD_185968 | JGI IMG/M metagenome (GOLD analysis project Ga0256839, IMG submission 185968) | Hydrothermal vent microbial communities from Mid Atlantic Ridge, Atlantic Ocean - 354-166 | ecosystem: Environmental > Aquatic > Marine > Hydrothermal vents | place: Atlantic Ocean: Mid...
GTTAATTTCTTGAGCGTCGTTTTTTTTTATGTTTATCTTTCTTTTTGCCGCCGCCTAGGCGTGTGGCTTTAAAATCGGTCAAGGAAAGGTTTAATTGCTGGCCTGCAACCCAGGCATTTTGTATTTTATTAATCACTGAATCCGGAAGATCGGCAGGTAAGTCAACAAAGCTAAAATAGTCATGAATTTCAATTTGGCCAATTGATTTGCTGTCAAGGTTGCCTTCGTTAGCAATCGCGCCAACAATATTACCCGGTTTTGCATCATGATTGCGGCCAACTTCAATACGATATCTCAATAATTGGCCCGTTGATTTTGAGAAGCCTTTTTTTCTGGGCTGCTCGTTTCTTTCATGATGTTTTTCAATGGTTTGGTTGCGTTTCTCGGGGCGATGTTTGATCAGCAAAGGTTTGCCGCCTTGGGTCAGTTTGGCAAGGGCTGCGGCAATTTCGAGTGCTGGGACATCGTGTTCTTGTTGATATTGTTCAAGCAATGTGGCGTAAAATTCGAGATTTTCCGCTGCCAAGGTGTCGGTGATTTTTTGAAAGAACTTGGCAATTCGTTGATCATTAATGACCTCTGTTGATGGCAGGGTCATGGGTTCTATTTTTTTGTTGGTGGCTTTTTCAATGGCGCGTAATAATCGCTTTTCACGAGGGGATACAAACAGAATAGCTTCGCCGCTACGCCCTGCCCTACCCGTGCGACCGATTCGATGAACATAAGCTTCGGTATCATAGGGGATGTCATAGTTGATGACATGGCTGATCCGGTCGACATCAAGACCTCTGGCGGCAACATCGGTTGCAACCAGAATATCGAGTTGGCCATTTTTCAGTCTAGTAATGGTTCTTTCGCGTTGGTTTTGAGCGATATCACCATTAAGAGCCGCGGCTGCATAGCCTCTGGCTTCCAGTTTTTCGGCAAGTTCTATGGTCGCAGTTTTAGTGCGTACAAAAATAATAATTGATTCAAAAGGTTCGCCCTCAAGAATGCGGGTTAAGGCATCCAGTTTGTGTACTCCGCTGACCATCCAGAAGCGCTGATGAATAGTTTCTGCGGTGGTGGTTTTAAGCTTGATGGTAACGTGTTCAGGCTGGTGTAAATATTTTTCAGCAATGCGGCGAATTGCAGTTGGCATGGTTGCGGAAAACAGGGCGATTTGTCGTTTTTCAGGAATTTGTTCTAGGACCCATTCAACATCGTCAATAAAGCCCATGCGGAGCATTTCATCAGCTTCGTCAAGGACTAGGGTTTTAAGAGTGCCGAGTTTCAATGTGCCCTTGCGCATGTGGTCCATTACCCGGCCAGGTGTGCCAACGACCACATGAACGCCGCGTTTGAGTTGCCGGATTTGACTGCCATATTCCTGGCCGCCATAGATAGGTAATACATGAAAGCCTTTTAGCTGTGAGGCGTATTTCTGAAAAGCTTCAGCAACTTGTAACGCTAGTTCGCGCGTTGGCGCAAGCGCCAGGACTTGAGGCTGTAGTTGATTAATATTAATTCGGGATAAAATCGGTAACGCAAATGCGGCGGTTTTCCCGGTGCCGGTTTGGGCCTGCCCGAGCACATCTTTACCATTAAGAATGTGGGGAATGGTTTGTGCTTGAATAGGGGATGGAGATTCATATCCAACGATATCTAAAGCTTTAAGAACCTCTGGGATAAGATTTAATTCATCAAACGCTGGTTGCGTTATCGTTTTGTTGGTCATTTAGGGTGCCTGTTGAGAAGAATGCTGATTCTCAGGATTGAGTAAATAGCAACCGATTATAATAACAGATTTTTTTAGCCCTGAAAAATTTTATTGCTTGTGATTTGCTCGTTAGCTGAGAAAGGACATAAAAAATGATTGGGCGAGGTCAATCTATTTGTTTTTTAATAAATCCTTTTATATCAGTATGATATGTTGTATATTCGATTATATTTTGGGGGGTTGTTGGTGTTTTAAGAGACTAGTTCTATCGAATAGTCTTAAAACAGTATATAATTCAAAAGTTTTGATTGGTAACTTTCGTTTCATAATGAACAGTTTGGGATCGGAAAATATTCTGATCTTAAAAAATTGAGTGGCTATTGATATGGCGCTCAATTATGCAGTCAATTGACCTAAATAATTCATATTCACACCGGAAAAAAATATGCTGGGGAAGGTAGTTAAATCCATTGTAGGCAGCCGCAACGATCGGTTGATCAAGAAAAAAGGGAAGGTAGTCAAAAAAATTAATGCCTTGGAGCCAAGCTTTCAAAAATTAAGCGATGAGGCTTTGCAAGCAAAAACTCAGGAGTTTCGTGAGCGCCTGGATAAAGGTGAGACTTTGGATAAATTGCTACCTGAAGCTTTTGCTGCAGTTAGGGAGGCTTCCTGTCGTGTTTTTGGAATGCGTCATTTTGACGTCCAGCTAATCGGCGGGATGGTTCTGCATGATGGCAAAATTGCAGAAATGAAGACCGGTGAGGGGAAGACCTTGATGGCTACTCTTGCCGCATATCTAAATGCTTTGCCGGGGTACGGTGTTCATGTGGTTACCGTCAATGATTACCTGGCTAAACGCGATGCTGAATGGATGGGGAAGCTATACAGCTTTTTAGGTTTAACGACCGGTGTTATCGTTAGTGAATTAGGGCATGAGGAACGTCAGAAGTCTTACGCCGCAGATATTACTTACGGTACCAATAACGAATTTGGCTTTGATTATTTGCGGGACAATATGGCTTTTAGTCTGGAGCAGAAGGTTCAGCGGCATTTGAATTTTGCTATTGTTGACGAGGTGGATTCCATTCTTATTGACGAGGCAAGAACGCCGTTAATTATTTCTGGACCAACGGATGATCAAACGGATGTTTATTTGAAAACCAATGCCATCATCCCATTTTTGATAAAGCAGGAAAAGGAAGATGGTCCTGGCGATTATTCGGTCGATGAAAAAACCAGACAAGTTCATTTGACAGAATCAGGCCATGAGCGAGTTGAGCAGCTTATGGTTGAGCATGGTTTGATGGCAGAAGGAGGGAGTCTTTACGATGCTACTAATATTCGCTTGATGCATTACCTGAATGCCTCATTGCGTGCGCATGCCTTGTTTCAAAAAGATGTTGATTATTTGGTGAGGGATAATCAGGTATTAATTGTCGATGAATTTACCGGGCGGGTAATGGTCGGTCGCCGCTGGTCTGATGGTTTGCATCAAGCTATCGAGGCGAAAGAAGGTGTCAAGATTCAGGAGGAAAACCAGACTCTGGCATCAATTACTTTCCAGAACTATTTTCGTCTCTATCATAAGCTGTCTGGTATGACAGGTACTGCTGATACAGAAGCTTTCGAATTGAATAAAATTTATGGTTTGGAAGTAGTCGTTATTCCGACCCATAAACCGATGGTCCGAGATGATAGGGGCGATCTGGTTTATTTGACCGCCAAGGAAAAATATCAAGCTATCGTTGAAGATATTCTGGATTGCGTTAAGCGAGGCCAGCCAGTATTGGTCGGGACCACTTCAGTTGAAAATTCTGAATTGATTTCCAAAATACTGACCCAGAAAAATATCAAGCATGAAGTGCTTAATGCCAAGCAGCATGAGCGGGAAGCACATATTATTGAGCGTGCCGGTATGCCAGGATCAGTCACTATCGCAACGAATATGGCCGGACGAGGCACTGATATTGTGTTGGGCGGCAATTTGGATGCGGAACTCGCTGCATTGGGTGAGGAAGCGACTGAAGAACAGCGGGAGCAGGTGCGGCGGAATTGGCAAGAAAGACATGAAAAAGTTATTGCCAGCGGCGGTTTGCATGTCATTGGCTCAGAACGTCATGAGTCGCGAAGAGTGGACAATCAGCTTCGAGGGCGTTCAGGAAGGCAGGGTGATCCTGGTTCAACAAGGTTTTATCTGTCTTTGCAAGATGATTTGATGCGGATTTTTGCTTCCGATCGGGTGGCAGGTTTGATGCAAAAGCTGGGAATGGGCGAAGGTGAAGCCATTGAGCATCCTTGGGTGACGCGTTCGATAGAAAACGCCCAAAAGAAAGTTGAAGGACGAAATTTCGATATCAGAAAAGAAATTCTTGCTTATGACGATGTGGCTAATGATCAGCGAAAAGTCATTTACGAGCAGCGCAATGAATTGATGGCATCTGAAGATATTTCAGACATTATTAATGAAATAAGAAGAGATGTTATTAATGCTGTTATTACCCAGTATATTCCACCAAAAACCATGGAGGAGCAGTGGGATATTAAGGGGCTGGAAGAGCATTTGCGCGATGAGTTCAATGTCGATATTCCGATTGCTAAAATGCTGGAGGAAGATTCCTCACTGCATGAAGAAAACCTGCGTGAAAAAATCGTTGGGATCATTGCAGATAAATACAAAGAAAAAGAAAGCGCATTGTCTCCTGATGTTATGCGGCATTTTGAAAAATCTGTCATGTTACAGGTTCTGGACAATAGCTGGAAAGAACATTTAGCGGCAATGGATCATTTGCGCCAGGGCATTCATTTTCGCGGCTATGCGCAGAAAGATCCAAAACAAGAATATAAGCGTGAAGCTTTTGATATGTTTCAGAGCTTGCTCGATCATATTAAATATGAAGTTATCGGCATTCTTTCCAAAGTTCAGGTTGCGCAGGAAGAAGATGTCCAAGCGATTGATGAGCAGCGTCAGGCGCCTCAGGAAATGCATTTTGAACATGCCGAAGCAAGTGCTTTATCTGCTGATGAGCAGAAGCAAGAGCCAATTGCTGAACCAGAACAGCAGCAGCCTTTTGTCAGAGGAGATAAAAAAGTTGGTAGAAACGAGCCGTGTCCTTGCGGTTCAGGGAAAAAATACAAGCATTGTCATGGAAAATTGACATAAATAATTATTCAACAAGAGTTGTCATTTTCGTCTCAAAATAGAATTTTATCATTCATTAAAGCGTCAGGTCTGAGCAACGGATTTTGGCGAGGATTCGGTTTCAGCCATACAGCAAGATCGGGTGGTTGATAATTGAGTGGCGAAAAGGTACCTGGTTCCATTCAGGAACAGTAACATGCATTTTCAATAATATTTTCGAGGGTATAACATGCCAGGCAGTTTTGAAAAAAGTAAACCCAATTTTCAAATATCTGAGCTTCCAAAATTAGAGCTGGATAAAGAACATCTAATATCAGATTTTAAACATAATTACAGTCATCGCTTGGGTAGGGATGAGAATTGCAGTTGCCTTCATTATGCGTATGAGGCTTTGGCATTAGCGGTAAGAGACAGGCTCGCTGAAAGGTGGAAAAAGACCTATAACGCCTATAAAGATGCTGATTGCAAACGCGCTTATTATTTGTCCATGGAGTTTTTAATGGGCAGAACATTAACCAATGCCATGTTAAACCTGGGCATGACTGAAGATGTTCATAGCGCACTTTACGAATTGGGGCTTGATATTGAAGAAATTATTGACAGCGAACCTGATGCGGGGTTAGGTAATGGCGGTTTGGGGCGGTTGGCTGCTTGCTTTATTGATAGTTGTGCTACTTTACAACTACCGGTTACTGGCTATGGATTACGCTATGAATACGGTATGTTTAGCCAGATGATTGTGGATGGCGAGCAGGTCGAGAAACCAGATCATTGGTTACGAAATGGCAATGTCTGGGAAATTGAGCGGCCCGAATATACTCAGCGGATCAAGTTTTATGGGCATACTGAGCGGTATATAGATGAAAGTGGTTGTGAAAAAGTTAGCTGGGTTGGTACTCATGATGTTTTAGCCGTGCCTTACGATACGCCGGTTCCTGGTTATGAAAATGGGACAGTAAACACTCTTCGGCTATGGAAGGCAACCGCAACGGAAGAGTTTAATCTTGATGAGTTTAATGCTGGAGATTATGCGGAATCGGTTGCCGCGAAAAACAATGCTGAAAACATCACGATGGTGCTTTATCCTAATGATGCTAATGAGAATGGTAAGGAGCTGAGATTACAGCAGCAGTACTTGTTGGCCTCTGCCAGTTTGCAAGATGTGTTGGGACATTGGGTTGGCAGGCATGGCAATGATTTTTCCAGATTTGCCGAAAAAAATTGTTTCCAGTTGAATGATACCCACCCTAGTATTTCTGTCGCCGAATTAATGCGGCTGTTGATGGACATGCATGGTTTGGGCTGGGATGAAGCTTGGGAAATTACAACCCAAACTATGGCGTACACCAATCATACTCTGCTTCCTGAAGCATTGGAAAAATGGTCAGTGGGCCTGATGCAGCGGATGTTGCCGCGATTAATGGAAATTATTTTTGAAATTAACGCTCGGTTTATGAATCAAGTTTCAACTCATTGGCCTGGTGATTTTGCACGTATGGGCAGAATGTCAATTATTGAAGAGGGCGGAGAAAAACAGGTGCGAATGGCATTTTTGGCTATTGTTGGCAGTTTTTCTGTCAATGGTGTTGCGGAATTGCATTCCCAGTTATTGCAGCAGGATCTTTTCAGGGATTTTTATGAATTATGGCCGGAAAAATTTAATAACAAGACCAATGGTGTGACGCCAAGGCGCTGGTTAGCGGCCTGTAACCCTGAGCTAGCCGATTTTATCACTGAAACCATTGGCGATGAATGGGTCACTGATCTTTCTCAGTTGCGTAAACTGGCGCCATTTGCAGAAGATGCTAAATTTCGTAGGCGCTGGCATCAAATTCAGCAACAGGCGAAGCAGAATTTACTGGACTATAAGAAAGCAGAAATGGGCGACGGCCTGAATATTAATGTTAATGCGATGTTTGATATTCAGGTAAAGCGGATTCATGAATACAAGAGGCAGTTACTCAATGTACTGCATGTTATTCATCTTTATGATCGCATCAAGCGCGGCGATATTGATGATTGGGTTCCTCGCTGCGTATTGATCGGTGGTAAAGCAGCGCCTGGCTATTATATGGCGAAAAAAATCATTAAATTTATCAATAATGTTGCTGAGGTTATCGATTCTGATCCTGATGTTGGCGATAAATTAAAGCTGGTCTTCATGCCTAACTATCGCGTTTCGGCAATGGAAAAAATTTGTCCGGGAGCTGATTTGTCTGAGCAAATTTCAACGGCAGGAAAGGAGGCTTCTGGAACCGGCAATATGAAGTTTATGATGAATGGTGCGATAACAATAGGCACGTTAGATGGTGCCAACGTTGAAATTCGTGAAGAAGTGGGAGATGATAATTTCTTTTTATTTGGCTTGACTGAAGATGAAGTCGTAGAAATGAAAAAAGATTATGATCCTGCCGCCATCATTGATGGGGATGAGGATTTGCAGCGGGTTATGAATTTGATTACCTGCGGTCATTTTAGCCGTTTTGAACCTGGAATTTTTGACGATATTGTTCATTCTATTACAAGCTCTGATGATCCCTGGATGACCATTGCAGATTTCCGCAGTTATATTGATGCTCAAAGACGTGTTGAGGATGCGTATCGTGATAAGGATCAATGGACCAAGATGAGTATTTTGAATTGCGCATCGAGCGGGAAGTTTTCAACTGATAGGACCATCTCTGATTATAATAACGAAATTTGGAAGCTAGCGCCGGTGCCAGTTCGGGGTGTTTAGTGTTCCAGGTTGTTTTGTATGAGCCGGAAATTCCTGCAAATACCGGTAACATCATAAGATTGTGCGCTAATACAGGCGCACAATTACATTTGATCAGGCCTTTGGGGTTTTCCCTGGATGATAAAAAATTACGTCGTGCCGGTTTGGATTATCATGAATATGCCGAAATAAATATTCATGATTCATGGGCTCAATTTTTGTCGGTCAATCAAAATGTTCGACTTTTTGGTTTAACGACCAAAGCAAGGAGGTGTTATTCTGATGTTGACTATCAGAAAAATGACTTTTTATTGTTTGGTCCTGAAACCAGAGGGCTACCGGATTCAATTCTATCTAAATTAACTGAGGGGTATCGGCTTAGATTGCCGATGCTGCCAGAAAGCCGAAGCCTGAATTTATCCAATACCGTTGCAATAGTATTGTATGAGGCATGGCGACAGAACTCATTTGAGTTGCCTGTTTAGCTTAATCTAATTCCATGAGCGGATGGCTTCATCCTGTCTGGTGGTTAGATATTTAAAATCCTGAGTGTCCAGAATTGAGACTCCTTGAGCTAGTTCCTGGGGCAATATACCTTTAGTTGTTAAGTCGTCTTTTAAGACGCACAAATTAATGTGGGTGAAGGTTTTTTTAATTACGGAATGATTTTTTAAGGTATCTCGTTTTGCTGCTAAAACAGCATTCTCAGCCAGTATTACAGTGTCGCCGGAAGTGGTTTTTTTCAAGGTATCAGAGTTTACGGGATATTGTTTAATGATATAAAGCATAAAGTTACTCAATTTAAAATTATTTTAATAAAGAAGATAAGCTAAGTTCTTTAACTATCTAAACAATAAGGATAATACAAATAAAGTAAAAGGCAATGTTTTTTGCGTTATATTACTTTTCTAGCCTGATTGCATAAGGGTTTCATATATCTTATTATTTTATAACAAGTATGGATGGTTGCTGCTTGGTGTCCAGTGGCTAGGAGGCTGTCGCTTATTTATGAGGTTCGTAGCGAGGAAAGCTGAGGAATTGAACGTATTTTCAAGTGCATAGCCACCGCTACGCAATGAAAAAGATAGGAAGAAGGGCAGGCAAGTTGTTCAAGTTATTTCATGTGCGTTTTTTAGCTAAGTGTTTCAGCTTTTTGCTCGCGTAAGAGTAGGTTTTGTACGGCAATATTTGGTTCGAGGACATTGTAAAGCACATTGTAAACTTGTTCGACAATTGGCATTTCAATAGCATGTTGTTTGGCGAGTCGATAAGTATTTTTTGCAGTTGCAATGCCTTCTATTTCTTGATCAATGTCTTTTTTAGCTGATTCCTGGGTTTGTCCCTGCCCGATGGCTAAGCCAAAACGGCGGTTGCGGGATTGATTGTCTGTGCAAGTAAGGATTAAGTCGCCAAGTCCCGCCAAGCCAACAAAAGACTCTGGTTTGCCGCCAAGTTTTTGTCCTAATCTTTGAATTTCAGTTAATCCACGGGTTATAAGTGCGGCGCGCGTATTTGCTCCAAAACCAAGTCCATCGGCAATCCCAGCGGCAATTGCCAGAACATTTTTAACGGCGCCACCAATTTGTACTCCAATTATGTCTGTGCTGGTATAAACCCTGAATCTTGGGTTGCGAAAAATTGCTGCAAGTTGTTCAGAAAAAACAGTATTGGTTGATGCAATGGTAACGGCAGTTGGCAGGTTAGCAGCAACTTCAGTCGCAAAGGTAGGTCCGGATAAAACGGCGCTAAGAATATTAGGATCAAGTGTGTTTGCAACTGTTTGGTGCAAGAGTTCACCGGAGTCATTGCTGAAACCTTTCGTTGCCCAGGCAATTTTGTGATTATTTTCCAGATAAGGGTTGATTTTGACAAGTGTTTCTTTAAAAGCGTGGCTTGGAATTGCGATGAGTAAAAGATCAGAAAATTTTACAATGCTCTCAATTTCAGAAGTAACCTCTAGCAAGTCAGGAAATGGGGCTTTTGGTAGGTACTGTTTGTTTAATCTGGATTTCTCTAAAGAATCGATGTGCTCAGGGTCATGACCCCAAAGCATAGTAGGATTGCCATTTCTGGCTGCCAGAACAGCTAAGGCAGTGCCCCAAGAGCCTGCTCCCAGGACTGCTAATTTGCTTTGCATGGCATAGATTGGTTTTTTTTATTTCGATTCATGCGAGTGAGCAAAGATGGCATAAACTGCTTGGCAACAAAGAAAATTGTTGCCGAATATGAGCAGCTTATTGCTCAGTTTACCGAATTTGAGCCGGGGGTTTGTTGTTGCGCTTGTTGCTGGTGCTGGGCATACAATGCATCAAAATTAACAGGTGCCAGCAATAATTGCGGGAAGCCGCCTTTGGCAACGAGGTCGGAAACTACTTCTCTTGCGTAAGGGAATAATATATTTGGGCAGAAACTTCCCAGCATTGGTCCCATTTCTTGCTCAGAAAAGCCATTGAGAGAAAAAATTCCGGCTTGGCAGGCTTCCACAAGGTATGCAGTATTATCCCCGGTTTTTACGGTAACAGTAACAGTTAATGTGACTTCATAAAGATTGTTATCTAAAGACTCAACATTGGTACCCAAGTTGAATTCCACGGCAGGTTCCCATTTTTCAGTAAAGATTTTTGGCGCTGCCGGGGTTTCAAATGAAATATCTTTGGTGTAAATTTTTTGGATTGAAAATTGTTTTTCTTCAGGAGTGTTGCTTTGTTCTGCCATGATTTAAATTTTTTTGAAAAATTGATGAAATTTTATTTTGACTTTGTAATAGGGTATTTGCTTTCTTCCCAGGCTTGCATTCCACCGATCATACTGGATACTTTATCAAAGCCTGCGGAAGTTAGTTTTTTGCAGGCAGTGGTGGAGCGGGTGCCAGTTTGGCATACGACTATAATGGGTTTATGTTTATACTTAGAGAGTTTTTCGATCTCTTTGTCAATATTGCTAAGTGGCTTATTGATAGCGCCTTCTATATGGCCTGTTTTAAATTCATTTGCCTCCCGTACGTCAATAATAACGGGGTCTTCATTGTTCATTTTAGCAACAACCAGTATCGGCGAAATCATCTCAAATTTTCTGAGTGCCGATTCAAATAGCTCCTGGAGAAGCAAAAAGGTAACCACCAACAGGGCGATAAACAGTAACCAATGATTGGTTACAAATTCAATATAACGATCCATATAAATTAAGCAAATAAGAAAGAAAAATGATAAAAAAGGCTAGCAGTCTGTACAAAAAACTTCGCGCATCATTTTAATGAGCTGCAGCATGCGATCATCGTCGATAAAATAAAAGACACGATTCGCATCTTTTTTATAGCCTAGAATGTCTTTTTCCCTCAAGATAGCCAAATGTTGTGAAATATTGCTTTGACTAGTGCCAACTTGCTCAACGATATCTTGGACACTAATTTTATTGCTTCCAAGAACACATAGAATCTTTAAGCGTAGAGGGTGCGACATGGCTTTTAAGCAGCGCGCAGCTCGTTTGATGTCAGCGTCATTATAATGTAAATGTTCGTCCTGTTTTTCCATTTTTTCAATTTTGTTAAAATGAATCAGTTTTGCGATAGTATGGATAGAAATTGGTTACTGAATTTAATGCGGAATAATCTCTCAAAATTCCCTTAAGAATATTTGAATGATATCTGTAGTATAATTGACTTAATTAAGAATAGTATGAAAATCTAATGAATGTAACAAAAAGATACTGCTATTTCAATTAAAATTTGAATTTGAATTTTGGAGACAAAAAACATGAAGGCTCGTCCAAAACCACTGGTTCTGTTAATTCTTGACGGCTTCGGTTACAGAAAAGAGACTAAATACAATGCGATTGCAGCGGCCCAAACCCCATGTTGGGATCAATTGCAAAAAAGCTGGCCTCATACATTATTAAGCTGTTCTGGGCTGGATGTAGGATTGCCTGGTGGACAAATGGGTAATTCGGAAGTCGGACATACGCATATTGGCGTTGGTAGATTTGTACCTCAAGATTTAACGCGAGTGAATTTGGCAATTTCAGACGGTTCATTTTTTTCGAATCCCGCGTTATGTGGCGCTGTTGATAAAGCAATAAACAAAGGAAAAGCTTTACATATATTAGGTTTGTTATCTCCGGGAGGGGTGCACAGCCATATTGACCAAATCGAAGCTATGATCGATTTGGCTGCTAAAAGAGGATTAACTAAAATCTATTTACATGGTTTTTTGGATGGTCGAGATGTGCCGCCTAAAAGTGCTTCGGAATCTATTGAAAAGATGGAGAAAAAGTTTTCAGAGTTAGGATTTGGCCAGATAGCATCAATTATTGGCCGTTTTTATGCCATGGATAGAGATAAGCGTTGGGAGCGAGTCGAGCAAGCCTATAAATTAATCGTTGGAGGCGAGGCTCTTTATCAGGTTGAGTCTGCCTCGAAAGGATTGGAATTAGCGTATGAGCGTGGTGAAACTGATGAGTTTGTTAGTGCAACGGCTGTTTTAAGTGATAATGAGCGGCCAATAAAGCTTGATCCTGAAGATTCAATTGTATTTATGAATTTTCGTGCTGACCGGGCCAGAGAAATTTCGCAAGCTATAACCAATCCGGAGTTTTCTGGTTTTGAACGCAAATATCCGGTGCATTCTGGTGATTTTGTTACCTTAACCGAATATCAGCAAGATTTTCCATATCCAGTAGCATTTCCACCGATGGAATTAAAAAATGGCTTGGGAGAGGTATTGTCAAATCACGGGTTGACGCAGTTAAGATTATCGGAAACTGAAAAATACGCCCATGTTACTTTTTTTCTGAATGGCGGCATAGAGGAGCCTTTTTCAGGAGAAGAAAGAATACTAGTGCCCTCTCCAAAAGTGAAAACCTACGATATGCAGCCCGAAATGAGCGCCGCAGAGGTGACGGATCGTTTGGTAGAAGCAATTACTGGCGGGAAATACGATGTCATCATATGCAATTATGCTAATTGCGACATGGTAGGTCACACTGGGGTATGGGAAGCAGCCATTAAAGCTGTTGAGGCGGTTGATGCTTCGTTGCAGAGAGTTGTCGATGCGCTGGCGAGTGTTAATGGACAGATGTTGGTTACTGCAGATCATGGCAATATAGAGCAAATGGTCAATGAAGAAACTGGGCAGCCGTTAACTTCGCATACAACAAACCCAGTGCCGTTGCTTTATTTTGGCAGCAAGATTGAGTTATCAGAGGGAGGGCGATTATCAGACATAGCGCCAACCATGCTGGATATTTTGGACATTGAGAAGCCAGAAGAAATGACTGGTCATTCTTTGTTAAAAAAATAATTTTTTGAAAAATATATTGTTATGCCTAGGGAGGGTGAAAGGTGTAATTTGATTTCGCTTGTTTTTTTTCTGGCTATGATTATTTTTTGCAAGCCAGTTTTTTCAGGGGTTGATTCAAAACAAAATGAATTAAACCAAGTACTAAAGAAAATCGAAAAGACCTCAAAAGAGAATAAACTCTATCGAAAGAAAAGAGCTGAATTGGTTGATAAATTAGCAGTTATTGAAAAAGAATTTGGAAAAATTGCTAGAGATTTACAAGAAATTCAGGTAGAAAGAGATAAAAAACAGCGGCAAATAAAAGAATTAAGCGATAAAATCATTGCGAAAAAATCGCTGATAAAAAAAACAGTCCAACAGTTGCAGGTGCAAATCAGGTCTGCATACGCGATGGGCGGGATGGAAAAATTAAAGTTGTTTCTAAATCAGCAGGATCCAGCACGCCTAAACCGAATTTTGGTGTATTATGGCTATCTAAACCGTGAGCGCATGGGCAAGTTGGAGCTTGCCAAGCAAGCGTTACAGGATTTGACTTTTTTGGTGGATGAGCAAAAAAATGTTGTTGGAGATTTACAGCAGCTTTCCGAGCAAAAGCTGGCAGAGCAGGCTAAACTGAAAAATGCAAAGCAGAAAAGAACTGTTTTATTGACTAGGCTTAATAAGGAACATTTGTCAAGGCAGGAAAAATTAGTCCTGTTAAAACGGAAAGAATCAGAGTTACGTAAGTTAATTAGGTCTTTAGAGAAAGAAGATCGCTATAATGATTCATTTTTTACAGCTTCGGACAAACCCTTTGCATTACAGAAAGGCAATTTAATTTGGCCTGTGCAGGGAGAATTAAGTCAAAAATTTGGCAGTAGCAGAGGCGCTGGCAAATGGGATGGCGTTTTGATTGAGGCTCGTGAAGGTAGTGATGTGCGTTCAATCGCCAGTGGTCGGGTAGTTTATTCTGACTGGCTTAAAGGTTATGGATTATTGGTCATTATTGATCATGGAAAGGGATATATGACTCTTTACGCCTTTAACCAGAGTTTATATAGAAAGGTTGATGAGCGGGTAAAGCAAGGGGATGTTGTTGCAAGCGTAGGAAAGAGCGGGGGGCGAGATCGTGCTGGGCTTTATTTTGCGATTCGTAAAAAAGGCAAGCCTTTAAATCCTGTTCGATGGTGTAGAAAAGTACGGAAAGGGAAAGTGAGTTAAGGGATGTTGGTTTTATATTTTTGTTTTCATTTTTTACGTTGTTGAATAGACAGGTTATTTTAAAAATATGCCTCAGGTAGTCTATAAATTAGAAATTTGGGAATGAACACGCATACTGGAGTTTTACAACTAATGCTTAAGCAGAAAAATCTTATTTTATTAATGTTAGGCCTTGTGCTTGGAATCTTAATTAGTACCGGCACGGCCGTTTTGGCAGAGCGCGAAGCTTCCGCGCCTGAAGCAATAGCAATGGAAGTTCTTCCCTATGAAGATCTTAGAACCTTTACTGAAGTTTTTGGTAGGATAAAAAAGGACTATGTTGAGCCTGTGCCAGATAAAAAATTACTGGAAGATGCCATTAGAGGGATGTTGACGGGTCTGGATCCCCATTCTTCATATCTGGATAGTGATCAGTATAAAGAGTTGAAGGTTGGCACCACTGGGCAGTTTGGTGGTTTGGGGATCGAAGTAACAATGGAAAATGGCTATGTAAAAGTTGTTTCACCCATTGATGATACGCCAGCACAAAGAGCGGGTTTGAAAGCTGGGGATCTGATTATCAGGCTTGATGAAAAGCCGGTTAAGGGGATGACTTTGACTGATGCAGTCAAAATTATGCGTGGAAAGCCGGGGAGCGATATTACTTTGACGATTGTTCGTGAGGGTGAGGGAGCGCCTTTAAAAATCACCATCACGCGCGATATCATTAAAGTTCAAAGTGTTAAAAGTCGGTTGTTGGAAAAAGATTTCGGATACCTAAGAATTAGTAGCTTTCAATCTCCAACTGGAGAGGCTTTAAAAACAGCAATTAAAAAATTAGAGAAAGAAAATAAATCCGCATTGAAGGGCGCTGTTCTTGATTTGCGCAATAATCCGGGGGGGGTATTAAACGCTGCAGTGTCAGTGAGTGATGCTTTTCTTGAAAAAGGCCTGATTGTTTACACTGAAGGTCGAATTAAAGATTCCGAGATGAAATTTAATGCATCGCCTGATGATATCTTAAATGGTGCGCCAATCGTTGTTTTGATTAATGCAGGCTCTGCTTCAGCATCAGAGATTGTTGCCGGTGCGCTTCAGGATCATAAAAGAGCCGTCATTATGGGTGAAAAATCTTTTGGTAAAGGGTCGGTGCAGACTATCTTGCCGACCAGCAATGGCGGTGCGGTAAAATTGACTACTGCAAGATATTACACGCCTTCTGGAAGATCTATCCAGGCAGAAGGAATTGAACCTGATATAAAATTAGAGCGGGTAAAGTTAGAGGCATTAGACGCACCAAAATTTAAGCCGGTGAAAGAATCAGACTTGTCACACCATTTAAGCAATGGAAATGGCGACAAAAAAGAAGGGAAAAACAAAACTTCTGAGAAAGACAAGCAAAAAGAATTGGATTTAAAAGATTATGCGTTGCATGAAGCCCTTAATTTACTGAAAGGGGTCAGCATTATTATGAAAAAATAACTCTCCATAGTCTGCGCTCGTTTGGAGGCTGCAGGGTTAAGGGGTAGCGAGCCAAGTGTAATTTACTATTGCTGTAGTAGAATCTCCCTTAATCCGAAAGTTTCCTGGTGAAAGAGTGTGCTCAAAAAAAGCAATATAGAAGTGATGAGGGAATTAAAAAAAGCCTGTGGTTTGAACGGCCACAGGCTTTTTTGTGTACAGTTGGCAGGCGTTAATTTACAGAGGCTTGGTAGGATTCAGAAAACTCATTGAACATGGCTACTGCATCTGCGAGGTTTTCCTTGTTTTCCAAGGCAAACGCATTGACGCCAACGCGAGACAGATAATAGATTTGATCAAGCATAAATTGCCCGACAGCGCGGATTTCTCCTTTGTAATTGAAGTGAGTCCTTAAAATTTTCGCAAGGGAAAAGCCGCGACCATCTGTAAAAGTTGGAAAGTTGATTTCGATTAACTTAGCGTTCTTTATAGTGGGCGGCAGGGAGTCAACAGAATCCTCTGGATTAAGTCTTATTCCTAATTTTCCGGGATATTTTTTTAGAATACCCTGCTCTTGGAGCCAGCGTTTCAGAGAAATAGTGATATCAATTGGTTTATCGGGTAAATCAGTACCGTCTGGAATAAACGTCCAAGTATTATCGGTTAATTGCTGATCTTTAAGAATTTTCATAAACTTTCTCCCTGAAAGGTGTGATGCCAACGCGTTTTACGGTGTTTAAAAATGGTTCTTCTTGGTGGCGTTGTTGTAAATAGACGTCAAGAATCGTACTGACCGCAGCAACCACGTCTTCTTTTGCAACGGCTGGGCCAAGTCGATCGCCAATTGCAGCCTCATTTTCAGAGGATCCTCCCAAGGTGATTTGATACCACTCGACGCCTTTTTTATCGACCCCTAAAATACCGATATTTCCAACGCTCTGATGTGCGCAGCCATTCATGCAGCCAGAAATGTTGATTTTGATGTCCCCAAGATCATGTAAATAATCCAGGTTATCAAAAGTGTCGTTAATTTGTTTTGCAATGCCGATCGATCCAGCATTTGCCAGGCTACAAAAATCCAGGCCAGGACAGCAAATCATGTCAGTGACAGTGCCAATGTTAGGCGTTGCAAGTTTGAGTGAGTTTAGTTTTTGCCATAAAGAAAATAGGTCGCTTGTTTTTACATCAGCAAATACCAGGTTTTGTCTATGGGTGGTGCGGATTTCGCCAAAACTATATTGGTCAGAGAGGTCGGCGATAGCATCAAGTTGTTGGTGGGTGACATCACCTGGGGGGGAGTCTGGGGCTTTTAGAGAAGCAAAAACAGCCCGATAGCCATTAACTTTATGGTCTGTGGTATTGAATTTTATCCATGTCGCGAAATCAGAGTTATTAGATAAGGCTTCATCAAAACTAGTGTCTAGTGCAGCCTCAGAATTATATTCGGGTGGTGCAAAATGTGCTTTCATGTTTTCAAAATATTTTTCACTGACTTCCATGCCATGTTTGATTTTTTGCCATTCTGCATTAACCATTTCGGTAAATTTTTCCACGCCGGTTTCTTTAACTAGAATTTTTATTCGGGCCTTGTATTTGTTATCACGTCGGCCATAAAGATTATAGATGCGTAGTATTGCTTCCAGATAAGAAAGCAAGTGTTGTTTTTCCAGAAATGGCTTAATAACTTTGCCTATGATTGGGGTTCGCCCTAAACCGCCGCCTGCTAGGATCCTAAATCCGGTTTGTCCGGATTCATTTTGTACAAGATGCACGCCAATATCATGAAACTGTGTCGCAGCTCGATCAGTTGTGGATGCGCTAACTGCAATTTTAAATTTGCGAGGCAGGTAGGCAAACTCAGGATGGAAGGTTGACCATTGTCTAATGATTTCACAATATGGTCTTGGGTCCTCGAGTTCATCAGGGGCTACGCCGGCCAGGTGATCTGACGTGGTGTTTCTGAGGCAGTTACCGCTGGTTTGAATGGCATGCATTTGGACGCTGGCTAGTTCCTCAAGAATATCAGGTACTGTCTCGAGTTTCGGCCAATTATATTGAACATTTTGACGGGTCGAAAAATGGCAATAACCTTTGTCATATTTCCGTGCGATTTCAGCAAGTTTTCGTACTTGTCTGGAATTCAAAAGCCCATAAGGGATGGCAACTCTCAACATCGGCGCATGGGTTTGGATATATAATCCATTCATCAGCCGTAAAGCGCGAAATTGATCCTCGTTTAACTCACCTTTTAGAAATCGTTCAGTTTGTCGCCGAAATTGAGCTACTCTTTCATTAATAAGGGTTTGATCTTTGTCGTTGTACTGATACATTCGTTTGCGTTGTAAAAAACAGTTTGTAATAGATATCTGATAACCTTTGATGATAAACGCTAATTGATTAAATGACAAAGATAATTGTTAAATGTTAATATTGCTTAGTTAAATTCTTAATAACTAAAATTGTTAATTTTCTGAGAGCGAGGAGGGTCGTTTTGTTGCGCTTATTTTTAATTTTTGCTGGGGTGCTATTTTTACCGCAGCTAGCCTTGGCATCTACAGATGTTGCTAATTTGGATTTAACAGGAACTGAGCGCGGAATATATTCAGTTCTGTTATTTATTATCGCATACGGTTTTGTGATGGCGGAAGAATTCACCGGATTGCGAAAATCAAAGCCAGTAATTATTGTAGCCGGAATAATCTGGGCAAATGCGGCATATCTGGCAAATCAAGCCGGGGTCTCTAACGAAGATCTGCATGAGGTATTCGAGTTAAATTTAAAAGAATATGCTGAGCTAATGTTGTTTTTGCTGGTGGCAATGACCTATATTAATGCTATGGCAGAGCGCAATGTGTTTGAGGCGCTAAGGTCCTGGATGATCCGAAAACAGTTTGGTTATAAAAAACTGTTTTGGATTACCGGAATTATCACTTTTTTTCTTTCTGCAGTTGCAGATAATTTAACCTCGGCATTATTGGTTGGTGCGGTGGTGTTGGCTGTTGGTAAAGATAATGAAAAATTTATTTCAATTGGCTTTGTAAATCTCGTTGTTGCGGCAAATGCTGGTGGAGCATTTAGTCCGTTTGGTGACATTACAACGTTGATGGTTTGGCAGGCTGGTTATGTTGAGTTTTTTGATTTTTTCAAATTGTTTATTCCTTCTGTCGCAAACTATGTGGTTCCTGCATACATTATGTATTTGGCAGTACCTGATGAACAGCCCGCAGTATCGACTGAAGCCGCCGTTCAAATGAAACCCGGAGCCATTCAGGTTTGTGTATTATTTGCATTTACCATTGTCCTGGCTGTGTTTTTTAAGCAAGCGCTACACTTGGCCCCATTTATGGGCATGATGACTGGTTTGGGACTATTAATGGTCTATGGGTTCAGAATCAAAGTTCTATATAGTGTGGGTGAAGCTGACGATTTTGATATTTTTAATAAAGTTCGGGATGCTGAATGGGATACTTTGTTTTTCTTTTATGGCGTAGTTTTTGCTGTCGGAGGGTTAGGGTATATTGGATATTTAGAGCTGCTTTCAAGTGCCATGTATGATGGTCTGGGGCAAACCCCTGCAAATATTTTAGTCGGTATCATTTCTGCAATTGTCGACAATATTCCAGTAATGTTTGCGGTATTGAGTATGGATCTGGATATGGAGCTCTATCAATGGCTGTTAGTCACCTTGACGGCCGGTGTTGGCGGTTCCATGTTATCAGTCGGGTCTGCTGCCGGAGTAGCGTTGATGGGGCAGTCCAATCATAAATACACTTTTTTTAGTCATCTGAAATGGACGCCAGCAATTGCTGCAGGATATGCAGTAAGTATTTTTGTTCACTATCTGGTTAATGGCTAAAATATTTGTTGTTCATTTTTGATTCGAAAGAGAATCTTCAATAGCTGCTAACACTATGGCGACTCTACAGAGTTGGCGTGCAGCGTTTTCAATTTATACCCAGCCTCGAGTGCTGGGTATGATTTTTCTTGGCTTCTCCGCCGGATTGCCTTTTCTACTGGTTTTTTCTACGCTCTCTGCCTGGCTAAGGGATGAAGGAGTTGAGCTTTCAGTCATTGGGTTTTTTAGTTGGGTGGGGGTCACATATTCAATCAAAATTTTTTGGGCACCGATTGTGGATCGCTTGCCTTTGCCTGTCTTTACGCGGTTGTTAGGTAAAAGGCGAAGTTGGATGTTGTTGGCTCAAATTGGAATCGCGGCGGGGTTGATCGGTATGAGTGCTTCTGATACCCAGGGCCAAATCGAACAAATTGCTTTATTTGCTGTGTGGGTGGCTTTTTGTTCGTCGACGCAGGATATTGTCATTGATGCTTACAGAATTGAAGCGGTCATTCCTGAGTTGCAAGGTGCAATGGCAGCAACTTATGTGTTTGGATATCGGGTGGCTTTATTGGTGGCTGGTGCAGGTGCTTTTTACATCGCTGAGTTTTTCAGTTGGGAAAGTGCTTATTTGGCAATGGCAGGTTTGATGTTGGTGGGTGTTATAACAACCCTGATTATTAACGAGCCAGAGCATAAAATTGACAAGACAATTTATGAGCTGGAGACCCAAGTAGAAGCAGCATTGGGCGTAGAAAAAAAACAAGGCATTATTCAGCGATTTATTGCTTGGTTTTCAGACGCGGTTATTAGTCCATTTATTGAGTTTTTTGCCCGCAATGGCAAGTCAGGTTTCGTGATTCTATTATTAATCGCAGTTTATAGAATGAGCGATATTACTATGGGTGTTATGGCGAATCCTTTCTACCTGGATTTGGGGTATAGCAAAGCCGAAATAGCGGAAGTCAGTAAGGTTTTTGGTTTTTTTATGACCATTATTGGTGCCTCTTTGGGAGGGGTTATGGTGGTTCGGTATGGAATTATGAAGCCGCTTTTACTGGGGGCAGTGCTGGTTGCTGTAACCAATTTATTATTTGCGCTAATGGCGAATGCTGAGCCAGATCCGATGTTATTGGCGGGCGTGATAAGTGCAGATAATTTGAGTGGCGGGATTGCAACTTCAGTATTTATTGCTTATTTGTCGAGTTTGACCAATAGTGCTTATACGGCGACTCAGTATGCTTTGTTTAGTTCACTTATGACCTTGCCCGCAAAATTGCTTGGAGGATTCTCCGGTATTATTGTTGAAGCTTTTGGTTATAGCGCGTTCTTTTTTTACGCCGCTTTTGTGGGTTTGCCGTCAATTATTCTAGTTTTTATAATAATGAGCAGGAGCCGTGAATTTATAGTGAATAATCGTAATCTATAATCAGAGGCGCATGATCTGAAAACCGGGTTTCTTTATAAATTGAAGCCGAGCGGGTTATTGATTTCAAGTTAGGGCTAAGAATTTGGTAGTCAATACGCCAACCTACATTTTTTGCCCATGCCTGGCCCCGATTTGACCACCAGGTGTATTGCTCCGGTTCCTGATTGATTTCTCTAAAAGCGTCGATCCAATGTTCTTCGTAGAAAAGTTTGTCTAACCAAGCCCGTTCTTCTGGTAAAAACCCAGAATTTTTTTGATTGCCACGCCAGTTTTTTAAGTCTATTTCTTTATGTGCAATATTCCAGTCCCCACAAATGAAATAGTCGCGACCGCTTTTGCTAAGTTTTTGCAAATAAGGCATGAATCGGTCAAGAAACTTGAATTTAATGGCTTGGCGTTCTTCGCTTGAAGATCCAGAAGGTAAATATATGGATACGACACTTAGATTTCCAAGTTGGGCTTCAATGTAGCGTCCTTCGGCGTCAATATCATCCCAGCCAATGCCTTTGATGATTTTATCAGGTCTTTTTTTGCAGTAGATTGCGACGCCGCTGTAACCTTTTTTTTGAGCGTCATGATAATAGCAATGAAAGCCTTTTGGGCAGAAAATATCGTCATCAAGCTGGTGTTCTTGGGCTTTAGTTTCCTGAATGCATACGAAATCAGCATTTTGTTTAGGCAGCCATTTAAAAAAGCCTTTTCGTTCCGCTGATCGGATGCCGTTAGTATTTAGAGTAATTATGCGCATAAATTATAATATTAAGCTTGCAGGTTTTGAGCAAAATAGCCTATTATATACAGTTCTCTTTTATGTGTGTAACCCTTGTGGCTAATGTGAAAATATTATGAAACCAGAAATTCATCCTGAATATAAACAAATTACTGTGACCTGCGGTTGTGGGAGCAAATTTGAAACCGGATCGACTTTATGTAAAGATTTACATATCGAAGTTTGTTCTTCTTGTCATCCATTTTATACCGGTAAACAGCGTGTTGTTGATACAGCCGGACGTGTTGACAAATTCCGTAAGAGATTTGGTAAATAGTTTTTGTGGGCGCTTTACTTTCAGTGTATAGTCGTTAATTATCTGCATTTTGGGCTATATCAATGGAAAAAGACACGGTAACGATTAAAGTTAATTCAACCGGAAAGCAAGCGGATTTCCCTTTATTAAAAGGAACCCATGGTAATCCGGCAGTTGAAATAAGCTCTCTGAATAAAGAACTCGGGATTTTCACATATGATCCGGGTTTTATGGCTACGGCCAGCTGCAAAAGCTCAATCACCTATATTGATGGTGAAAACGGTATTTTGCTTTACAGGGGCTACCCGATTGACCAATTAGCAAAAAACAGTTCTTTTCTTGAGGTTGCGTATCTATTAATGAATGGCGATCTGCCTTCGAGGCAGGAATTGGGCGCATTTGTTAATGAAATTAATCAGCACGCAATGTTGCATGAAGCGCTAAGGGGCTTTTTTGATGGATTTCATTACGATGCCCATCCAATGGCAATGATGGTTGGAGTGGTTGGCTCATTATCTGCTTTCTACCATAGCGAGCTGGATATGAATGACCCTGAGCATCGTCGTATTTCGGCAATGCGGATGTTAGCCAAAATCCCTACAATTGCTGCGGCCAGTTATCGGCATTCAGTGGGTTGGCCTTATGTTTATCCACGGCAGGACTTGGAGTATTGTGAAAATTTTCTGAACATGATGTTTTCCCTGCCTTCACAAAAATATATTGATGAGGCGCATTATATTGATCCTGCTGCTGTTAAAGCTTTGAATTTGCTGTTTATATTGCATGCTGACCATGAGCAAAACGCTAGCACCTCGACAGTTAGGCTTGCCAGTAGTACAGGAGCAAACCCTTATGCTTGCATTGCTGCAGGAATTTCTGCATTGTGGGGGCCTGCACATGGCGGTGCGAATGAAGCAGTGCTTAGTATGCTGGATGAAATTGGTAGTGCCGATAATATTCCAAAATTTATTGCAAAAGCCAAAGACAAAAATGATCCTTTCAGGTTAATGGGTTTCGGTCATCGGGTTTACAAAAATTTTGACCCAAGAGCTACGATTATCAGGGAAACTTGTCATGAAATTCTGGAAAAGTTTTCTTCTGATGATGAGCCACTTTTTGAATTAGCATTGGCTCTTGAAGAGTATGCTTTGAAGGACGAATATTTCATCGAAAAGAAATTGTATCCAAATGTTGATTTTTACTCAGGGATTATTTACAAAGCTTTAAAAATTCCGGTTGATATGTTCACGGTGATGTTTGTTATTGCCAGAACTGCTGGATGGGTATCGCATTGGCTGGAAATGATGGCAGAACCAACTCACCGAATTGGGCGGCCGAGACAGATTTATACGGGCTTGTCAGCACGTGATTATGTGGAAATAGCAGAAAGAAAATAACGATTGTTGTTTTGGGCTGACACTGAATTTCAGCCCAAAATTTTAGATTTTACCCCAAGTTTAAAAAATTTCTTCCGAACTTGCACCTTCAGTTTCTGCAGCAGGCTCAGCAGGAGCATACTCTGTTGGGCTATTGCCTTGCAGAAAATATTCCCAAATTCCATTTTTTCCTGTTGGGCTCAGTAAGCCAGTTTCAGGATCGATGAATCGTTGTATAACTCCTTCAGGTTGTGGTAATTCATTTTCTGGTTGATCTTTTAACGCGGTTTCCATAAATTTTATCCACATGGGTAAAGCGGCTTTACCGCCCGACTCCCATTTTCCAAGTGACTTGGGTTCATCAAAGCCAACCCATGCTGTTGCAGCAATAGTGGCAGTGAAACCGTTAAACCAAGCATCGTGTTGATCATTAGTTGTGCCAGTTTTTCCAGCCAAATCGTTTCTGCCAAGAGATTTTGCCCGCGTTGCAGTTCCTCTCTGTACGACATCCCTAAGCATGGTATTCATAATAAAATTAATTTGTGGTGAAATGATTCTTGGAGCAAGATTTGAAGATGTTTTTATCGTGTCAGAACAATCGTTACAGGCTACTTTAGAATCTGCCTGATAAATAATATCACCGGAATTAGACTCTATTCGCTCAATATAATAGGGGGTAACTAAATATCCCCCGTTAGCGAAAACTGCATAAACTCTGGCCATTTGTAAAGGCGTGGCTTGGCCGCTTCCCAAGGCAAGCGTTAAGCTGTGAGGCACTTGTTCTGGTTTAAAACCAAAACGGAGAGCCGTTTCTGTCACTTTTTTAATGCCGAGTCTATGTAAAAGTCTAATTGAGATAAGATTTCTGGATTTTCTGAGTCCGGTTCTCAATCTAGTTGGGCCAAAAAATTTATGACTGTAGTTTTGAGGTCGCCACTCGGTTTCTTGAGTCGGATCATCAATAACCAAAGGAGCGTCATTAATAATACTAGCAGCGGTAAAACCATTTTCCAAGGCAGTGGTATAAATGATGGGTTTAAACCCCGAGCCAGGTTGCCGACTTGATTGAATGGCCCTGTTATATTTACTGTTAAAAAAATCCAGGCCACCAGACAACGCAAGAATTGCACCATTACTTGGGTCTAATGCAACGAATGCACCCTCAACTCCAGGAATCTGAGTTAGCATCCAAGAACCATTTTCAAGTTGTCTAACTCGAACAATATCCCCTTCTTTTAGTAGTGCATGAGGTGATTTGATTGGGTCGCTAGTATAATGAGCGGTTTTATAAAGGCGTAAAGATTTTAGATTTTCCCATGGGATAGTTATATTTTTGTGATCGGATGTTATCGCTGTGACTCGATTTTCAGAAACGGTGCTGATTATGACAGGAATTGTGTCGCCAATAATTTTAAAATCATTCAAAGAAGCCCCTTGGCTTATATTAGGATGAGATTTAACGCGATAACCATGTCGGTCATCATATTCATGCAGCGCAGCTCTAAGCGCACGCGTTGCAGCCGTTTGTAATTCCCCCTTTATTGTAGTAAAGACTCTCATGCCTGAGTTGTAGGCTGTTTTGCTATGTTCTTCGATGATTTTATCGCGAACCATCTCTGCTAAATAAGGTGCGTAAAGCTCGGTTTTTGGAGAGTAAAGTTTGGCGACAGGCGGTTGTGCGATGGCATTATCGTATTCTTGTCTGGAGATGACATTCAGTGCCAACATTCGTCCTAATACATAATCTCTTCTTCGGATTGCCCGCTCAGGGTTAGTGATGGGATTGTATTGAGACGGGGCTTTTGGTAATCCCGCAATCATCGCCTGTTGAGCTAGATTGAGTTCTCCAAGGGTTTTTCCATAATAGGTTTCTGCGGCAGAAGCAATGCCATAAGAGCGGTGTCCTAGAAAGATCTTGTTTAGATAGAGCTCCAGAATTTCTTGTTTGGAAAATTGTTGTTCAATTTTTAACGAAAGGATGATCTCCTTGATTTTTCTTGTGAAGGTTTTTTCCCGAGATAACAGAAAATTTCGGGTAACCTGCATGGTTATAGTACTTCCTCCTTGTTTTTTCTTTCCAGTCAATAAAAGTTGTATCCCAGCACGTAAAAGTCCTTTGTAATCGACCCCGTTATGATCGTAGAAGCTATTATCTTCTGCAGCCAGGAATGCGTTAATTTGTCGGGTTGGCACATCTTTAATATCGACCGGTTTTCTTTTTTTATCGCCAAATTGGGCTATTAATAAACCTTCGCTGCTGTAAATACTTAAAGGCTCTTGATATTCAATATTTCGTAACACCGAAATATCAGGCAATTCTTTCTCAAAGTTTTTGTACACAACATAAGCAATTGCTGTAGCAGCAATAAAAATGAGAATTGAGAAGATTGATAGCCATTTGAAGGCTGTTTTAAAAAAAGATTTTTTTTTGGCCAATGCAAATTCCACTTGAATGGTGATTGAGTTGATAAGGTATTGTGCGCATTGTCTTTAGTGTAGTCAACGGTTAAAGCATTTTCTCTAGTAACGTATTTGTTTTTGTAATCATGAATAGTCGGCAACAAGGATTAAGAGGGCTTTGTGTTGAAAAAGTTCAGGGTCGAATAAATTTACACTTATTTAATGGTTGACAAGAATCTTTTCTAATGAACTAAAAAAATTAGAAAAGCCAACTATACTTTTGGTTTATAGAAATTTGATTGCTCGATTGATTCGAAGAGAGACCATAGTGTATTTCAAAATTAAGCCAATAGAAGCAGCCTCTGCAAGGGGCAAAACATGAGTTTGTTCGGTAAAAAAAATACGCCAGTATTAGGTATAGATATTAGTACAGCAGCGGTAAAATTGCTTGAGTTAAGCAAAGCGGGCGCAAGGTACAAAGTTGAAAGTTATGCTGTCGCACCATTACCTCAAGATGCTGTTGTCGATAAAACAATAGCTAATGTCGATGTAATAGGAGATGTTATTAAAACAGCTCTTAAGCAATCTGGCTCGAAGGTAAAAGATGCTTGTGTTGCCGTTTCCGGTTCTGCGGTAATGACTAAAATTATTTCCATGCCGGCTTCTTTGGAGGAAGAGGATATGGAAGAGCAGATTCTGGTGGAAGCAGATCAGTATATTCCTTATTCTTTGGATGAAGTCAGGCTGGATTTCGAAGTTCAAGGTCCAAGTAAAACAAATCCTGAAATGGTTGATGTTTTATTGGCCGCATCAAGAAAAGAGAATGTTGATGATAGGGTTGAAGCATTAAAAAAAGCAGGACTGAAAGCAAAAATTGTAGATGTTGAAGCTTTTGCGACAGAAAATGCATTTACCTTGCTTGCCGATCAGCTACCAGACGCCATAGAAGACCAGACAATCGCAATTGCAGATGTTGGCGCTACAATGACCACATTGAACGTTATGCATGATTACCGAACGGTGTATACCAGGGAGCAAAGTTTCGGCGGCAAGCAGTTAACCGAAGAAATACAACGTCGATATGGACTTTCCCATGAAGAAGCTGGATTGGCAAAAAAACATGGCGGTCTTCCAGATAATTACACCACCGATGTTTTAAATCCTTTCATGCAGGCAATGGTTCAACAAATTGCCCGATCATTACAGTTTTTTGTCTCATCCAGCGCAAACCGAAATGTTGACAACATTGTGTTGGCCGGAGGTTGTGCGTCAATTCCTGGCATTGAAAAGCTAGTCGAGCAAAATCTCGGTATTCCCGCATTTGTGGCAAATCCATTCATTAATATGGCTTTGTCGAATAGAGTAAAACCCCAGAGTTTAAGCAACGATGCCCCAGCGATGTTGCTCGCCTGTGGATTAGCATTAAGGAGTTTTGATTAATGGCTAAGATTAATTTATTACCCTGGCGTGAAGAGCTGCGGCAGCAAAAACAGCAAGAATTTCTAACCGGAGTCGGTCTAGCAGCATTATTGACGGCAGCAATATTATTAGCCGTCCACATGCATATTGAAAGCATGAAAGCTTATCAAAATAGTCGAAATTCCTTGTTAAAGAGTGAAATTGCAGTTCTCGATAAAAAAATCAAAGAGATTAAAGATATTGAATCGAAAAAGAACAAGTTGCTGACCAAGATTGATGTTATTCAGAAGCTTCAGGAAAGTCGGCCTCAAATTGTTCATTTGTTTGATGAATTACCCAAAAGCACGCCAGAAGGCATTTATTTAACCAAATTCAAGCAATCGGGCGATAAATTAACCATGATCGGGATGGCTCAATCCAATGCACGGGTTTCGGCTTACATGCGATCAATAGAGGCCTCCTCTTGGCTTGAAGAACCCAAGTTGAGCATTATCAAATCAAAAGGTAAAAGGAACAGTATTCACATGCATGATTTCACCATGCTTGCAAAACAAGGCAATGGAGAGCCAGACAGCCAGAAAAAAGGAGTTAATTAATGATGAACTTATCTGATATTAACTGGGAACTGGAAGCTGCAGGAACATGGCCAACGCCTATCAAAATTGCAGCTGGAGCCATCGTATGTGTTCTGGTTGCAGCTGGGTGGATTTACTATGACACCACTGATCAGTTGACTGAGCTTGAAAAACTTGAGCAACAGGAACAGGAATTAAAAAAATCCTTTGAAACCAAGCAGAGGAAAGCCATCAATCTGAATGATTACAGGGATCAGTTGAAACAGATTGAATCTTCGCTGGGGGATATGATTAGGCAAATGCCAACCAAGGAAGAAGTGGCAAATTTGCTAGTTGATATTTCACAAACAGGTTTGGCCGCAGGTCTGGAGTTTAAGCTTTTTAAACCAGGGGCAACGATTCGCAAGGATTTTTATTCGGAATTACCGATAAATATCAAAGTGGTTGGGCTTTACGAAGAATTAGGGTTATTTGTTTCAGGACTCGCAGCTTTGCCACGTATTGTTACTGTACATAATGTTGCGATCAGCCCTAAAAAAGACAGTAATCTTATGGAAATGACAGCGATTATTAAAACCTATAACGAAGGCGGGGAGGGACGGCCCAAGAAGAAATCCAAGAAAAGGAGAAAACGATGAGCATACTCAATAAATACTCTAGCGGTATGACCAGCAGGATGTTTAAGATGCCAAGTCTGGCTTTGGCCATTGTTCTAACAGGCTGTGCCAGTGAAGACTACAGCGACCTTACGAATTATGTCGCTGAAGTGAAAGCAAAGCCTAAACGGACAATTCCACCATTGCCAGAAATAAAGGTAGTTGAGCCTTATATTTTTAAGCCAGACGGGTTACGAGACCCCTTCAAGCCGATGCAAAGATCAGATGATTCAGAAGAAGAAGTCGTTGTGTTTGGTGGCGGGATTAGGCCTGACAATACCCGGCACAAAGAGGAGCTGGAAGCATTTTCTTTGGATACTTTGCGAATGGTTGGAACATTCTCAATGAAATCTAAATTGTGGGGACTGATCACAGCAGGCGATGGCACTATTCATAGAGTACAGGTTGGCAATTACATGGGTAAAAACCATGGAAAAATCATACGGATAGCCGACGACCGAATAGAGTTGATGGAGATTGTTCCTGATAAGCCGGGAACATGGCGAGAAAAACAAACCTCGCTGGCATTAGTAGAGTGATTTTGAGGGTTATTTAAATGAAAATTGGACAAAATGGCATGATGATGAACAAAAAAAGACCCTTGTTTCGGTCTCAAGCATTGGTATGGTTATTTTTGGTGTTGCAGGCAGCAATCGGCCAAGCAGGTGCAGTAACATTAAAATCTCTTGATTTTGCTGCCTTGCCAGGTAACAAGTTGCAAATCCATTTTGAGATGGATGGTGAGGCGACTGCTCCCAAGGTATTTCAAACCGATAACCCTGCAAGGTTGGCTCTGGATTTTCAGGGTGTTAAAAGCGGTTTAAAGACAAAAAAGCATAATATTAATGTTGGCGTTGCAAGCAGTTTGTATGCAGTTGAAGCCTCAGGGCGTTTACGGGTAGTGGTAAACCTCTTGGAAACGGTTCCTTATGATGTCAAAATCGACGGTAATAAAGTTTTTGTGACATTGAATGGCGGTAAAAACGCCATAAATAAAGTTGCTAAAAAACATATTCAGACACGCGCGAGTAAGCGATCATCCACACTTGCAAAGTTATTGCCTAAGCAAACAATTGAAAAGCTTGATTTTAGAAGAGGCTCAAATGGTGAAGGGCGTTTGATAATATCGCTTTCCAATCCAAATACAGTAGTCAATGCTCAGGAGCAAGGCGACAAGATCATATTGAATTTCCTCAATACAACTTTGCCAGCATCGTGGGGCAAAAAAATGGATGTTACCGATTTTGCAACGCCGGTGAAAACTATTAATGCAAAGTCCAAAGGTTTGAGCACCAGAATTGAGATTACTCCGGTCAATTCCAATTACCAGTATTCATCTTTTCAGTCTGATGGGCAATTGACTGTTGAATTTCGGCCGCTTACGCCGGTTGAGCAGGAAATGCGCAAAGTGAAATTTCCTTATAATGGCGAGCGTTTGTCTTTAAATTTTCAGGATATTGAAGTTCGGTCAGTCTTGCAGATTTTGGCTGACTTTACTGAACTGAATATTATCGCATCAGATACCGTTGCTGGTAATGTTACCTTGAGATTAAACGATGTTCCATGGGATCAGGCTTTGGATTTGGTTTTAAAATCAAAAGGGCTGGCTAAGCGTAAAACCGGAAATGTTATTTTAGTTGGACCAACCGCTGAAATCAGCAAAATGGAAAAAGACGAACTGGAATCAAAACAAGTTCAACAGCAGCTTGAGCCTTTGGTTACGGAATACATCAAAATTAATTTTGCACGGGCTGAGAATTTTAGGAATTTATTGAATGGGTTAGACACAGGGGCATTTGGAGACTGCGGAATTCAAACTGGTTCTAAAGGAGGAAGCGCAAGTAGTTCGAGTGGACAATCGCGATCTCAAAATGGATTAAATAATTCAAGGGGGAATAGCAATTCTGGAATCAGTAGAGCAAGCGGAGACGGTTTATTCAAAGACGGCGAGTTCTCTTTACTCTCAGGGCGTGGTGTCGCATTAGTTGATTCCAGAACCAATACCCTGATTGTACGTGAAACTGCTGGGCGTATTGAGGAAATGAAAAAGCTGATCAGACGACTGGATGTTCCGGTTAAACAGGTATTGATTGAAGCGCGGGTTGTTAGTGCCAATGAAAGTTTTGCAAGGGATTTGGGTACAAAATTTGGCGTGGCTAAAACTTCGAAATTGGATAGTGATAAGCAATTTACTTTCGGGGGTGGGGGATTAGGAAGTACTCGAACTTTGGAAACATTATCATCCGCCTTAAGTGCTTCAAGTGGTGGTGCATTAGCGATGACTTTGGCAAGAGGCGCTGATTATGTGCTGAATCTTGAAATCAGGGCTTTACAAGATGAAGGGAATGGCGAATCAATTTCAAACCCAAGAATTCTAACCTCAGACCGTTGTCAGGCAACTATCAAACAGGGTACACAGATCCCCTATGTCTCAAGAAGCCAGGACGGTACAACAACGGAGTTAATAGATGCAGTACTCTCACTTGAAGTGACTCCTCAAATTACACCTAGTGGCAAAGTGATTATGGAGCTGACAATCAAAAAAGATGAACCTGGAACCCCAATAATTGTTGATGGCGTACAAACTGTCCCCATTCTGAAAAAGGAAATTATAACTAATGTTCATGTGGAAGACGGCGAGACAGTAGTATTGGGTGGCGTGTATCAAGGTAATACATCAAGTTCATATAATACTGTGCCATGGCTTGCAGATTTACCTGGCGTTGGCTGGATGTTCCAACAAAGAAATAATAACCATGATAAAAGTGAACTACTTATCTTTATCACGCCAAAAATTGTAAAAGAAGCAATGAGAATTTAGCAGCAAAACTTCTACTTAGATGCAAAAGGGGGCATAATGCCCCCTTTTTTATTGCCTTTTAAAAATGATGCGGTGGAAACAATGGCCCAGTTTGAAAATATCTATTTAATAGGACTGATGGGGGCAGGTAAAACCACGGTCGGCAGGCAGTTGGCCAGGGTCTTAAAATACCCCTTCTATGACAGCGATAAGGTCATTGAGGAGCATACCGGGGTCGATATTCCAACTATTTTCGAATTTGAAGGTGAGCAGGGGTTCCGCCAAAGAGAGCAAAAAACTATAAAAGATTTAACAGAATTACCAGGTATCGTTTTGGCAACGGGAGGAGGGGCTGTGTTGCTGGAGGAAAACCGCCGTAGTTTAATGACAAATGGTTTCGTTGTATATTTGCAGTGCTCTATTGACAAAATATTGCAACGAACAAGAAGAGATACCCAGCGTCCCTTGTTGCAAACCAAAGACCGCAAGCAAAAAATGCAACGATTATTTTTGGAACGAAATCCGTTGTATCTAGAATGTGCTGACTTTACTATTGATACAGGGCGTTTAGCCAATAAAATAGTAGTGAAAAAAATTTTGGAAGCCTATCAAAAATCACACACAGGAAAATGAATAGTATAAAGCAATTAAATTTGGAATTGGGTGATCGAAGTTATCCCATTTATATTGGCCCGGCCACATTACACCAAGGCGAATTATTGACACAAAAAATTCGCGGCAAACAGGTTGCCATTGTAACGAACGACACGGTTGCCCCCTTATATCTTCGCCAAATTAATAATTTGTTGACCGGGTTTATTGTGGAAAGCGTAATTTTGCCTGACGGTGAACAATATAAAACTCTGGAGACCACAGCCACTATTTTTGATGCCTTATTAGAGAAACGTTTTAATCGTAATACTACTTTAATTGCTTTGGGTGGCGGCGTAATAGGAGATATTGGGGGGTTTGCTGCGGCCTGTTATCAACGAGGTATCGATTTTATTCAAATTCCAACAACTTTACTGGCGCAAGTTGATTCTTCAGTGGGAGGTAAAACCGGCGTAAATCATCCATTGGGCAAAAACATGATTGGTGCTTTTTATCAGCCTAAAGCAGTCATTATTGATACTGAAGTGCTGAAATCTTTAGACGACCAACAATTTTCCGCTGGCTTGGCGGAAGTGATAAAATATGGATTAATTAGGGATGCAGAATTTTTTCAATGGCTGGAAAAAAATCTTGATGCATTGTTAAGTCGGGATGATGAGGCTCTCACTTTTGCCATTGAAAGGTCTTGCACCAATAAAGCGGAAGTAGTTGCTGAAGATGAAAAAGAGTCAGGTATTAGGGCCATCCTGAATTTGGGGCATACTTTTGGGCATGCCATTGAAACCGGTTCTGGCTATGGCGTTTATTTACATGGCGAAGCTGTCGCCATAGGGACTTGTCAGGCTGCTGATTTATCGAGACGAATGGGGTGGTTGAGCGAACAAGATGTGCAGCGAATCATTGATTTATTTCTACGTGCTAAACTACCCGTAACTCCTCCCACCGTATTAAAAACTCAGGAATTTTTGGAATTTATGGCTATCGATAAGAAAAATATAGATGGAGGGATTCGCTTAATTTTACTGGAATCAATTGGTTCTGCTACTTTGCCTATGACAGTAGACCAGAAAAAATTAAAAGCGACATTAGACGAATATGGCCGAGACTGATAGGTTTGCGCATCATTTGAACACTGCTTCACGAACAAAAGCAGCTGTACAGGCGCTATTAAGTGAGGAGCGGGCGCAAAAGTATGATTTATTAAATCATCTCATTAATAATCTCCAGCAATCATTGGTGATTTGCGGTCCAGAAGGAATTGGCAAAACCACTTTTTTAGAATATTTGCTGGAAAACAAACCCGATACCTGGCTGGTTTATAGCCTTAAGGGTTCGGCCCAGTTGGGGATTGACCGGGTAAAAGCTGAACTCATTCAGTTTATACAAAGAGGCCATTTTGGTACGACTGGACAGGATGTCACCCAAATATTATCGGCCGCAGAAAAACAAAATCAAAAATTTGTTTTCATTGTTGATGATGCGGGATTACTACCGCCTGGAGTGATTGATTCCTTATGCGAGTTTGCTTCAGCACATGCTTCATTGCGCTTGGTTTTTGCTCTGACACCAGATGAGTTACATATCAAAAACAGTTCGGATAAGGCTGTCAGTGATTGTCATTTTATTGATCTTCCGCCTTTAACTGAGATGCAGTGTGGAGGGTTTTTAAAAAATCTGGCCGGCAAGGCAGGTGCGGCAATGCAAGTTGAGGATATAACTTCCCCGATAATTAAAAATATTTACCGAGAGAGCCATGGAATACCTGGCAAGATCATTTCCATGCAAAAAGGTCAGATTAAAATTCCTATGCCAGAAAATCAGCAATGGATTTACGCTTTAGCCGCCGGAGTTTTTATAGCAGCAATCATTAGTTTTTTTCTTTGGGGAGATGAGTCTGAAAAGCAAGAAATACAAATTGCAGAACAAACAACCCAAAGTGTCGAAAAATCCGAAGCTGAAAAGTTATCTCAAGAGACTAATAGCTTAGAGAAAGAGAGCAGTGTTGCAAATATTGAAACAGTTGTCCCGCTTGATGATCCTATTTTGGCTGATGTCGATGTGCTGGCAACAGAAAAATCAACAGAGCTTGAAAGTGTTGTTCAAGAAACTATTGTGCTTGCTGAAAATGAATTCCATTCTTCAGAAGAAGATGCTTTAAAACTGGGTGGTTTGGTTGCTCCTTCTGAGGAGCTTGAGTTTCTAAAAGAAAATAAAAATGAAAGTTCAGAACAAACAGCTTCAAATCAAGAGTCTGTAAGTTTAGATATTGAAAATAATATTGCATCAAAGAGGAATGACACAACTTCCACGCAGTCAATTGATGCAGGGGAAAAGCAGGCCGTTTCTTCAAAACCAGTCGTTGGACAAGATAAAAAGCTTGTCGAAAATGGAAAAAAATCGTTGACTGATGAGCAGATAAAGGCCCAACTTACCGAAGCAAAGCGTATCGAAAAGAGGTTAACATTTTTGAATTCTGCACCAAAGATCGAGAGGCCTGTTTCGGAATTAAAAAAATCTGAAAAAAACCAGGAAACAAAAGCAGAAACAACGCAAGTCATCGATACAAAGCCTTCAATACCTGAAAAACCAAAACAAATTAAAAAGAAGCTTGAAAAAGCAGAGCCGGAACAAAAGCAAAAATTAGTTGCTTCGAAACCTGAAAAGACAAAACCATTAGCAAAAAAAGTTAAACAGCCTAAGCCTGAAAAAGTTATTGAAAAAAATAATAAGATTACACAAGGAACAGAATGGGTGCTCTCTCAAAACCCTGGAAATTATTCATTACAATTGATGGCGGTGGCAAAGGACCAAAAATCGGCATTATTAAAGACTATCAATAAATTCCCAAAGCTAAAGAATAAGTTTCATTATTTCCCCAGTACTAAAAAAGGCAAGCAATGGTTCGTACTACTTTACGGTAATTTTTCTACACTGGATGAGGCTAAAAGAGCAGCTAAAAAATTACCCAAAAAATTTGGGAAACCCTGGTTAAGAAGCTTTAAGTTATTACATAAGGAAATTAAAGCAAAAAACTAGCACAGGATGATTTTCTAAAATACCTGGATGTTTTAGTGTTGAAACCAAACTCCCCTTTATTTTTTATGCCACTGATATGACCCTAAAAAACGATATTTTTATAAAATCATTACTAAAACAGCCGGTTGATAGAACCCCCGTGTGGATGATGCGTCAGGCTGGCCGTTATTTGCCTGAGTATCGGGAGATTAGGGCGAAAGCAGGTAGTTTCATGGATTTATGTACCCAGCCTGAATTGGCCTGTGAGGTGACGCTACAACCTCTTGAGCGCTTCGATTTTGATGCGGCGATACTGTTCTCGGATATTTTGACTATCCCCGATGCAATGGGGTTGGGGTTGTATTTTAGTGAAGGAGAAGGGCCAAAATTTGAAAACCCGGTTCGAACCGAAATAGATGTCAAAAATTTATCTGTTCCGGATCCTGAAGCTGAACTGGGTTATGTTATGGATGCGGTTCGCTTGATCAGAAAAAATTTGCAAGGTCGGGTGCCATTGATCGGTTTTTCCGGTAGTCCCTGGACTCTGGCCACCTATATGGTTGAAGGAGGAAGCAGCAAAAATTTCAGGCATGTGAAAGGGTTGATGTATGAGCAACCCGCATTAATGCATCAAATGCTGGATAAGCTGGCACAGTCGGTTGCCGCTTATTTGAATGCGCAGATTGCCGCTGGCGCTCAAACCGTTATGTTGTTTGACACTTGGGGAGGCATGCTAAGTACCGAAGATTATCTGGAATTTTCATTACGCTATGCCCAGCAAATTAGGGAGTCATTGAATACTACGGTTGACGGCCAAACCATCCCGACGATTTTGTTTACCAAAGGTGGTGGTCAATGGTTGGAAGCGATGGCAAAAACCGGTTATGATGCTTTGGGTCTGGATTGGCAGACGGATATAAATTTGGCACGTACAAGAGTTGGCGACCAAGTAGCGTTGCAAGGTAATTTGGATCCGATTGCTTTGTATGCAGACCCGAAAGTTATTCGGGAAAAAGTTAAAACTATCCTGAAAAAATATGGGCAAGGCCCGGGCCATGTCTTTAATTTAGGGCATGGTATTTTGCCAGACGTTAATCCTGAGCATGTCCGGGTGATGGTCGATGCTGTGCATGGCTTTAGTCCAATTTATCATGATGCTGAATAATTAATGATCTTGAAAAAAGTCGGTCTGGTCTGTGGGATCGGCTTTTTTGTTGCCATTCTTTTGTTTGCCGATTTCGGCGAAACCCCCAAAGTCAGCCAGATGGCTGCTATTGCTATTTTGATGGCGATATTTTGGATTGCGGAAGCTGTTCCCCTCGCTGCCACTTCTTTATTGCCCTTGATTCTTTTGCCGTTATTCGGTATTGCCAGCAGTAAAAGTGTTGCGATGCACTACATGAATTCTACCGTATTTTTATTAATCGGTGGTTTCATGATCGCACTGGCGATGCAGCGCTGGAATTTACATAAACGCATTGCCATCAATGTGCTGAGTTTGTTTGGTGGGCATCCAGCGAGTCTGGTGCTTGGCTTCATGGTGGCATCTGCAGGATTATCCATGTGGATTTCTAACACCGCGACGACATTAATGTTGTTACCAATCGCCCTGGCAATTATGACTCGTTTTGAACAAATTCTTGATGTCAAACATGCGCGACAATTTTCTATAACATTATTGCTGGCAATTGCCTACTCAGCTTCTATAGGTGGAATGATGACGCTGGTTGGAACCGCACCTAATCTGGTTTTCTCCAGGTTTTATGAAATGGCTTCCGGTGATTCAATAGGCTTTGCACAATGGATGTTCATTGCATTCCCTACTGGAGTAACTTTGTTGAGTACTTTAATCCTGATTTTTTGTTTTGTTTATTTGAGGGGAGTTCCCAGGGTCAGCGGGTTAAAAAGAATAGTTGCAGAGGAAAAAGTCCAGCTAGGAAAAATTACACATGAAGAGTTACTGGTTTTACTGGTTTTTTTAGCGACAGCTTTTTTATGGATAACTCGAAAAGGCATGACTGTCAATGGATGGTCATTTTCTGGATGGAGTGATTATTTGCCCTTTGGAAAAATGATTGATGATGGCAGTGTCGCCATTACTATGGCAACTATAATGTTTTTTATTCCTGGCAGAGGAGCTGACGGCAGGAAAACCACATTATTGGATGAAAGTGTTTTTGTACAATTGCCTTGGTCTGTGGTTCTGTTGTTCGGTGGGGGATTTGCCCTTGCCTATGGTTTTGCAGAGAGCGGTCTTTCCGCGTATTTGGCGGCGCAGCTTCAAGGTTTAAAAAATGTTGGATTACCGGTTTTAATTTTTTCGGTTTCTGCTGGAATGAACTTGATAACCGAATTAACTTCCAATACTGCAACAACTCAACTAGTGATGCCTATTTTACAATCGGTGGCGCAAGTTGTTGCAGTTGAGCCAGTGTGGCTAATGTTACCGGCGACACTATCCGCATCGTGCGCATTTATGTTTCCAGTGGCGACCCCGCCAAATGCAATAATTTTTGGTAGTGGAAAAGTAAGAGTCATCGATATGATTAGGCTCGGTGTGATATTAAACATCATTGCGGTTATTATTATCAGCGTTTTTAGTTATTATCTGATTCCCTTGGTATTTTAAATTTTACAAAATGTGGTTTCAAAAAGACATTTCCCTACGAGCCCGAGAACGAGGCTTTCATCTTGTGACTGAAGAAGTATTAGCGCAGTTGCCTGAATTACGCGATTTTAAACAAGGCTTGGCGCATTTTTTTATTCAGCATACATCCGCTTCACTGGCCATCAATGAAAATGCGGACCCGAGCGTTAGAATCGACATGGAGGCTTTTTTTAATCATGTAGTTCCAGAAAATGAACCCTATTTCACTCATGTTCTGGAAGGCCCTGATGATATGCCGGCGCATTTGAAAGCAGTGACAATTGGTAGTGAATTAACTATTCCCGTCAAGGATGGACGATTGTGGCTGGGGGTGTGGCAGGGAATCTATTTGGGTGAGCACAGAGATTATGGCGGAAAACGGAAAATTATTGTCACTATAAATGGTGAATAATAAGATTTTGCATAAATTTTAGTTAAATTAAATACGCTGAATAGTTACCGAAAAAGTTACAAAAAAATCAGGAGATCAACAATGAAAAAAATAAACCTATTAGCACTACTTTTTACAACTTTTTGTGTTTCTGCGCAGAATTACCCCCCAATGTCTATGGATTCTCAGCAGATGCAAGCGATGATGCAAAAGGCTCAACAAGTACAGGAATGCATGTCGAAGATTGATGAATCTGAAATGCGGGCGCTTCAGGAAAAATTACAACACATGCAAGCGGAAGTGGATGCGCTTTGTCAGGCTGGAAAACGAGATGAGGCGATGAACAGGGCGATGGAGATTGCTAAAGAAGTAAATCAAGATCCAACGTTGAAGCAAATGAAAAAATGTGGCGAGATCATGAAAGGCATTATTCCACCATTACCCGAGATTGCAAACATCCCAAAAGAGGGAGAGTCTAAAGGCCATGTTTGTGATTGATTTTCACCTAACCTCCCATTTAGCCATAAATGGCAGGTTAAATTTTCCTGTCATTTTTTTTGGCAACATTAGCTTCATAGGTATCTTCATTGGTGCCTGTGAAGCCACCTTCCAGAGCGCCTTCGTTAGCTTCGGGTAAACCGGCAGGCAAGTCGCCAAATGTTGGTCCTGTAAAGTGGGAAGGATCATTTTGGCACGGAAAAATACGTCCTCTTTTGTGCCCGGCATTGCTGTTGGTAACGGCTGTAGCAAGACTCACGGTCAAAAATGCTGTGAAAATTAATTTTAGTAATTGTGGTGCGCTAGCAAAACCACAGTGGGTGTTTATTATTCATTGTAGACTCCTGTAATCTTTAGTTGATCAAAGTGTTAGAAGTTGCTGAATTAATGTATGTTTTAAGTTCTGCAATATCTTCAAAACTTATGGCGAAAATATGTAAAGTTTCATGATCAACTTTATCGAGTAAAGCCTACTGACAGTAAGGTAATAGGGTGTAGTGTTTGTGTGAATTATTAAACTTGACTTGGTAATTGTGATGTGAGTGATTTAGGCTTTTTTTATTTTAGAAACGTCTTGATAAACAATTGGTTGGTAGTGTGCTGATGAATATTCAAGACCAAGCGGTTATTTAGCAACTTATTCGTTTGAACCATAAATTCATTTTTATTTCTAATGCATAGGTTTTAATAATGGTATAAATGGTTCAGAAACCACTACATAGATTAAATATGCTTTGGGAAATGATGACTGCCGCCAAGGATTTTGGCAGAGTCCAAGAAATTGCAGTTGTTTTAATCCGCTATGGATTTGGTAGCATTGTCCAAAAATTAGGCCTGGGGCAAGCATTGGAGAGAGTCGGTAAAACACTGCACTGGAAACATGCAGAAGAGTATATTAATCTCGATACTCCGCACCGAATAAGGATTGTATTTGAGGAGTTGGGACCTACCTTTATTAAAATGGGGCAAATTTTTGCTACCCGTGTTGATTTGTTTACTCCGGCTTTTATTACTGAATTTGAAAAGCTTCAAGATCAGGCTCCGCCTTTACCATTTACTGATTTGATTGCACAATTGGAGCAAGATATTGGGAGTAGTCTTGATGAGACTTTTATGTTTGTTGACCCAAACCCTTGCGCCGCAGCTTCGTTGGCTCAAGTCCATAAAGCACAATTACTTGATGGTACATGGGTTATTTTAAAGATACGACGACCCGGAATTAGAAAAATTATTGAAGCTGACTTACGATTATTGAATCGAGTGGTTGAAATTCTTGAGGTCGATGCGCCTGATTTAAAGCATTTTCATCCTAAGGCGATTGTTCGCCAATTTACACAATCATTACGCAGAGAATTAGATTTTGCTGCTGAATGCAGAAATGCGGAGTGGATAGCGACTAATTTGGCAGAAGATTCTAATATTGTGATTCCCAAAATATATTGGCAATGGACAGGGGAACGGCTAAATGTCCAAGAATATATTGAAGGTATTCCTGGAAGAGATGTAGAAAAGGCAGATAAAAGAGGTCTGAATAGAAAATTATTGGCAGAGCAAGGAGCCAAGGCTGTCATGAAAATGATTATGGAAGATGGTTTTTTTCATGCTGATCCACATCCAGGAAATATTTTCTATTTGCAAGGAAATAAGCTGGCGTTTATTGATTTTGGTATGGTAGGTCGATTGACAGTAGAACGCAGGGAGCAGGTTGTTAGTTTACTATATGGAATGGTTAATCAGTCGACGTCTAAAGTAGTGGAGATTCTTGAAGACTGGTCCGGCTACGCTTATACCGATGAACAAGTTCTTGTGACCGAAATTGATGCATTTGTAGAACAGTATAGTTCTTTGCCGCTTAAAAAATTGAGTTTGCCAATGATGCTGAGCGACTTGATGGGCATTTTAAGAAATCACAATCTGATTTTGCCTTCTGATCTGGCTTTATTAATCAAAGCTTATATCACGTTGGACGGCCTTGGTCGTCATCTTGATCCTGATTTTAATACATTAGTTTTTGCCAAGCCTTATGTGGAAAAGATTATGGTTGATCGTTATAAACCAGAAGCAATAGCAAAGCGTGGTTGGCGGAATTTAATTAGTATTGTCGATTTAATGTCCAATCTTCCTAAAGAGTTACACATGCTTTTAAGGGCCTCAAGAAAAGGCGCGATACAAGTAGATATTAATGTGAAGCGCTTAGGTGAATATATTCATCGGGTAGATTTAGCAATCAGCCGATTGACCATGGGTATTGTCACTGCTGCACTTATTATTGGTACCTCGATTATCATGACTGTTAAAGGAGGCCCCGAAATTTTTGGATTACCAGCGTTCGGTTTTATAGGATATGTTTCTGCGATTATTGCAGGTTTTTGGTTGTTGATTTCCATTTGGCAAAGTCGCAAGCATCATTAATTGTTTTTTCTGTATTACCGTGGTTCGGTTAGTTATTGGAAAGTCAAACATCCAATAAAATATCCCCTCGCTGATGCTGCCACATAGAAAAATATTTGCCTTTTTGTAGGAGTAATTGTTGATGAGTACCTTGTTCTATGATTTGGCCTTTATCCAGAACAATAATGCGATCCATACGTAATATGGTTGATAAACGGTGAGCGATAATGATTGCCGTTTTATCCTTGATGAGCGTAAAGACAGCTTGTTGAATTTTTTGTTCTGTGAGCGAATCAAGAGCGCTGGTTGCTTCATCCAGAACCACAATGGGTGCTTGTTCCAGCAGTGCTCGAGCTATGGCAATCCGCTGCCTTTCCCCGCCAGAAAGCTTTACACCTCGTTCTCCCACTGGCGTATCAAATTTATCGGGCAGGGCATTAATAAATTCCAGACTGCGTGACTTTTCAGCAATATCGAATAATTGTTGCTCGGAAATGTCCTGGCCTAAAGTAATGTTATCCCTGATAGAACGATGGAATAGTTCCGGTTGCTGCGGCACTAAGGAAATTTGTCGGCGCAGTGCTTCCAACGTAAAGTCTTGAGCATCAAAATCATCAAATAAAATCCGTCCTTGTTGTGGCTCGACAAAACGAAATAACAATTTGGTTAAAGAAGTTTTTCCCGACCCGGAAGGGCCAACTAAAGCCACTTTTTCATGGGGTTTGATAGTTAGGCAAAAATCTTCAAACAGTTTCGGGGTGGCAGTGTCTTGAAAATTATAGGAAAAATAAAGATGTTCAAAGGCAATTTTCCCTAGTTTTATTTTGTATGGTTTTGCAGTAGGTGGATCAATTTCTATATCAGTTTGTTTGAATACATCAGCCATTTCGGATGCATCGGCCAAGGCAGTAAAAAAATTACGGAAATTTCGGCCAAATTCCCACAAGCGCTGAATCAACATCAGCATAATAGATTGGAACAAGACAAATTCGCCTACCTGAAAGTTACCGGTTTGCCACTTTTTCACCATTAAATAGACAAGCAAAAGTTCAATGCCGAAAACCATTAATCCTTGAATGGCAAAAGAAATAAACATTAAAATCCAGGCTAGTTTTTTCTTTTTATAAACCGTGTCTGACGCCTGGTTGATTCGTTGTTGTTCACTGCTTTCCAAAGCGAAGCTTTTTACAAGAAAAATGTTGCTGATGGCGTCGGAATAAGCGCCGCCCACTTTTGAGTCGGCTTCTGCAACGGCTTTATCAAAACCCAGTTTCCATATCGAATAACTAACATTCCAGAAAATAAATACAGCAACCCAGATTATGAAATACCAGGCAAATTGTGTTTGTTGATGGTAGAAGATTACAAATGAAATTGAAACCGCCATGATGTTCATCAAAAACTGGAATAAAAACCAGTCCATAATGATTTCAAAAGAACGGGAAAAACGATTAGCCTGTTTGATGAGGCTGCCGGAAAAGCTATTTTCAAAAAAGGAGTATTTTTGCTTTTTCAAGACCTCGAAGCAGCGTTTTTCAAGCAAGTTAATACCACCACCTTCCAAGGGAATAATTCCAACTTCCAGAATTCGCCAGGACAGCCAGATACAACCGTAACAAATGACAATGTATATCAAATTCTGAATAATCATTTGATAACTGTTTTCTGAATAATTCCCCGCAAGCCCGTTGGCAATATTTTTGTAGAATACCGGAACGTAAAAATCGAGCAGGGTAGCGCTGGTTAGTCCTATCAATACCAATAAAAACCAGCCCTTTTTTTGCCAGACAACTCGTCCGTATTCTTTCAATAGAGTGTCCATAATGTGGTTTATTAGGGATGATTACAAGGTGCTTGACTTGGGAGCTCTCGGATTAAGGAGCCGGTTTCCTATTACCGCAGCAGAATCCGCCTTAACCCGACAGTCTCTTCGAATTAGTTTACAATCTCATCATAACATTCAATGTCTGTTGATTGAAAAAACAGGAGCTTTCATGCGCTATAAAAAACTAGGTAGCTCGGATTTAAAAGTTAGCGAAATATGTTTGGGAACCATGACCTTTGGCGAGCAAAACACTGAGGCTGAGGCTCATGCGCAACTGGATATGGCTGTCGATTATGGTGTCAATTTTATTGATACCGCAGAAATGTATCCGATACCTCCTCGTAGTGAAACTTATACCAAAACTGAACAAATCATTGGTAACTGGATGCAAAAAAATGGCAAGCGCGAACAGGTTATTCTGGCTTCCAAAGTTATAGGGCGTGCAGATTGGATGCCGCATGTTAGAGGCGGGAAAGCTTGTCTTGACAGGAAAAATATCGAACAGGCCGTTGAAGGTAGCTTAAAACGTTTGCAAACGGATCATCTGGATTTATATCAAGTGCATTGGCCTGACAGGAAAACCAATTTTTTTGGTCGCCTTGAATATCAACAGATAGATAACGAAATAATTACTTCCATTGAAGAAACGCTTTCCGTTCTCGGCGATCTGGTTAAGGCCGGGAAAGTCCGTTATATCGGTATTTCCAATGAAACCCCGTGGGGAGTGATGGAATATCTTCGTGTTAGCGATAAGCTCAACTTGCCGCGCGTCATTTCAATTCAAAATCCTTATAATTTATTGAATCGTAGTTTTGAAATTGGTCTTGCAGAAATCTGCCATCGTGAAAATATTGATTTGTTGGCTTATTCTCCATTGGGTTTTGGTGTTTTGACCGGTAAGTATCTTGATCGACAACCGAAGAATTCTCGATTGTCTTTATTTCCCAGCTATCAGCGATACAGTACCGAAAACGGGCTTACAGCAACGAGGTTGTATGTTGAGCTAGCTATTAAACATCAGCTAACACCAGCGCAAATGGCTTTGGCCTTTATTAATCAACGAGCATTTGTTGGATCGAATATTATTGGTGCAACCAGTCTGGAACAATTACAGGAAAACCTTGAAAGTACCCAAATTCAGTTGTCGAAAGAAATATTGAATGAAATAGATGCCATTCATCGACAGTTTCCAAATCCCTGTCCATAACCCCGATGAAAGTTTTATTCGCTTATATCGGTGTGGTTTTAATTTGGTCAACAACCCCGCTTGCTATTAAATGGAGTGGTCAGGGTGCAGGATTTATTTTTGGTGTAGCGGCTAGAATGAGCATCGGTGCAGCATGTATTTGGCTGTTCTTGCTGTTGTCTAGAAAAGCCATTCCCTTGCACCGAAAAGCACTAAAAACCTATTTTGCCGTGTCAATTCAGATTTATGGCGCGATGATGGCTGTGCATTGGGCAGCGCAATTTATTCCTTCAGGCTGGTTGTCAGTTATCTTTGGCTTGTCACCTTTTGTGACAGCATTAATTGCAGCTGTTTGGTTAAAAGAGCGTAGTTTAACTGTCAGTAAATTGTTTTCATATTTGCTTGGTTTGGGAGGCTTGGCAGTCATTTTCCATTCGGCGTTACAATTAGATATTAAAGCACCACAAGGTATCATCGGGGTTCTGGTGGCGGTCTTTCTGCAATCAGCAACAGCCGTGTGGGTAAAAAAAATAAAAGCGGGTTTAGGTGGTTTGACTCAGGTTGCCGGCGGTTTAATTTTCGCTCTGCCTGCTTATGGATTGACGTGGTATTTTGTTGATAATGGCGCCTGGCCGTCTAATTTGAATGAGCGTAATTTATATTCCATTGTGTATCTTGGCGCAGTAGCAACCACTATTGGCTTTTCCTTGTACTATTATATTCTATTGCATTTATCAGCAACCAGCGTGGCTATGTTGACGCTGGTTTCGCCAGTGCTGGCTTTGTATATTGGTCATACTATCAATCATGAACCAGTTCCACTAAAAGTGACAATGGGGACCGCGCTTATTTTGTCTGCATTATTGCTGCACAGTTTTTTTGACCGAATTTTGCAGAAGAAACTTAGAAGCAAGCAATACAAATAGCCCGAGTAGACGGCTTTATGGGGTTAGTCATGTGAAACGGAGAAATTGACATTGGGCTGAAGAAACCATAGGCTGTTAATTCCACATTTTTCATGGTGCAGAGCGATGGGGCAGAGACATCATCATTGTTGCGTTTATCTGGGCGAGGCTTTAGCCCGATATGGTTTTGGCAACGATCACCCTTTTGGTCCGATGCGGCATCATGTTTTTGAGCAAGCTTTCCGCAACAAAACACTGGATAAAAAAGTCGATATTTTGCCGCCAAAATCTGTTGATCAAAGTGTCATTGAACTGTTTCATAGCCATGATTATGTCGAGAAGGTCAAACAGCTATCAAAGGCTGGAACCGGGTTTCTAGACAATGGCGACACCCCTGCTTTTAAAGGTATGTTTGAAGCTGCATCAAGCGTTGTCGGTTCGGTTTGTGATGCTATTGACCGGATAGTCAATAATGAATACAAGCACGCTTTTATACCCATTGCCGGGTTGCATCATGCGCGTCGCGATGTTGCCGCAGGCTTTTGTGTTTTCAACGATTGTGGTGTGGCAATTGAATATCTTAGGCACAAACATCGAATCCAGCATATTGCTTATATTGATATTGATGCCCATCATGGAGATGGAGTGTTTTACAGTTTTGAAGCCGATCCCGATTTGATTTTTGCTGATATTCATGAAGATGGCCGATTTTTATACCCTGGCACCGGTGCAAAAACAGAAACCGGAAAAGGCGAGGCAAAAGCAACAAAACTGAATATTCCGATGTTACCTGAATCGGGCGATAAGGATTTTTTCCGGGTTTGGGAGTCTGTGGAAAAGTTCTTGTTAGCACACGACGTTGATTTTATTATTTTACAATGTGGCGCGGACAGTATTAAAGGTGACCCAATTACCCACATGGCATTTAGTGAAAAGGCACATGCCCATGCTGCGGCGAGACTAAGTGTGCTGGCAAATAAAATGTGCCGGGGACGGGTGTTAGCAGTAGGCGGTGGTGGATATAATCATGTCAATATTGCCAGAGCCTGGACCGCAGTTGTGGAAAGTTTGGCTGATGTATCTGCGATTTAGGAACGTGCAGGGAATAAGTTGTTCGAGTTATTTTATGTGCGTTCCCTAAGAGCCTGTTCAAGATCTATTCAGTAAAATTCTAATAAATGCGAGTACGACCATGTGTAAACTTGAATTCAAGAGCCTTTCACAGTTCTTCCAGAGTCGACGGCATTTCTCTATCCATGCAAA